>Ga0208623_100052_pt1 | contig 168779 bp, 152 predicted proteins | sample HotLakConsUCCL28_FD_184737 | JGI IMG/M metagenome (GOLD analysis project Ga0208623, IMG submission 184737) | Hypersaline microbial mat communities from Hot Lake, Washington, USA - Hot Lake Consortium UCC-L28 (SPAdes) (version 2) ...
CCGGACCCGGTGATCACCTCGATGCGCTGCGTAGCCATACTGCCTGCCATAGGGATATCCGTACGGATAGCAGTACTGCTCCACCCATGGCGCCCTGTTCACAAGGCGGCGCTCACCGGAGGGATACGTAGGGCCTGCCGGCGAGCGCTCAGACGCGCTGCTCGACGAAGTCGCGGGCGGTGGCCGGCGCGAGCCGCGCGCCGATGTCGAGCAGGGTGTCGAACGCCGGGGCGGTGTGCCGGCGTCGGTTCCAGCGGAAGACGTACTCGTCGAGATAGCGGCGCAGGTGCTGTCGGCGCAGGCCGTGGAAGGTCCCCAGCGCCCATCTCTTCAGGTTCGAGAAGACCCGGTGCGTCCACTTTAGCACGACGTGGGCGGCCATGCGGCCGACCGTCTTCGCGTCGTGGACATGGTCGGGAAGCCCGATGTAGCCGGACCAGCCGTCGGTGACGACGCGGGCGCCGGGAGCGGCCACGGCGGCGACGAAGGGCTTCAAGGTCGCGGCGGAGAAGTCGGGGATGGGGGCGAGGCGAATGCGGCGAGGCTTGCCCTCGGGCGAGAGTTCGACCGCGCCGGCGACGAACATCTTGCCGATCGGGCTGCGTCCCCCGCCGCCAGCGGGCGGCTCGTCCTTGCGGCGCAACGGCATCTCGGTCTCGTCGATCTCGACCACGCCCTCGAGCAAGCTGCGGCCGGGATCGACCATCGCCCGGCGCAGCTTCTGCAGAAGCAGCCAGGCGGTCTTGTAGCTCCCCAGCCCCAGCTGCGCCTGCAGCTGCAGGGCGGAGATGCCGTTCGAGTGGCTGGTGAGGATGTGGACGGCGGTGAACCAGGTCTTCAGAGGCAGATGGCTCCGATGCATGACCGTCCCCGCCGTGACCGAGGTCTGCTTGCCGCACCTCGCGCATTCCCGGGTGAAGCGCTTGCCCTTCAGCGTCCAGCTCCTCGTCTCGCCGCAAGCCAGGCAGACGAAGCCCTCCGGCCAGCGCCGCGCCGCCAGATGGTCCGCGCAGGCTTGGTCATCGGGGAACCGCGCCTCGAACTGGGCGCGAGAGAGAGGGCGGTCATGCTTCCAGCGGCTCGACATGTGAGAACGTTACGGGAACAGAAGCCGCCCCGCAAGCCCGTACCCCTACATTCTGTGCCGCCGGATCTAACGGGAGAAGCCTCCCTGCGCATCCGGCGGCGAGGGCGTTTTTCCGGCTGAACGCCGAAATTTCGCTGGAGAAAGCGATGGAAGAAAGCGATGCTTTCGTACGCAACCGAACTCTAGGATACATCGCGATCGCGCAGGACGATCTCGATGGAGCGCAACGATGGTTGTCGGCTGCGACACTGGAGCACTGCGAGCCGGAGACGTTGGAGTCGATCAAGCACGAGCTGAATCTCTTGGAGGAGAAAAGCGGCGATCTGGCGTTCGACCCGATCGGCATGTAGTTGTTGTCTCACAACCTAAGGCAATCCCCCATGCGCACGCTCCTCGCCGGACTGACCCTCATCCTCGCCGCCGCGATCCTCCAGCCCGCCGCGGCGCGGGCCGACGAGGGCGCGATCCGAAGCGTTATCGAGAACCAGATAGCGGCCTTCCGCGCCGACGACGCCCCCCGCGCCTGGTCCTACGCGGCGCCGAGCATCCAGGGAATGTTCGGCACCGAGCAGCGCTTCATGAGCATGGTTCGCCAGGGCTACCAGCCGGTCTACCGCCCGCGCGACTACGCCTTCGGCGAGCTGCGCGAGGCGCCGGGCGGGCCGCTGCAGGAGGTCTTCATCGTCGACGAGGCGGGCGTCTCCTGGGTGGCGCTCTATTCGCTCGAGCAGCAGGCAGACGGCACCTGGAAGATCTCCGGCTGCCAGCTGCTGCGCCGCCCGGGGCTCAACGCGTGACGTAGGCTCACCGAGATTTTGCTTGCGTTTGTGTACACAAATGGGTACACAAACGCATGTTCTTCGACGGCTTCGAATGGGACGAGGGCAATTGGCCGAAGTGCGGCAAGCACGGTGTCGGCAAGCATGAGATCGAGGCTGCCCTTCTGAACATAGAGTTTCGGATCGACGATCCTCACGCTGGAGAAGAACGCTATAGAACGGCGGTTCAGCTGGAAAGCGGCCGGTATGTGTTTCTCGCTTTTACATACCGACAATATGAGGACAGGGTTCTCATCCGACCCATAAGCGCTCGCTACATGCGTGGAAAGGAGGTGAAAGCCTATGAGCACGCAAAAGAAGCCATGGCCTCCGCTGCGAAGCGATGAGGAAGCCGAGACGTTCGTCGCCGAGTCGGATCTCGCCGAGTACGACTGGACTGCGATGAAACCGGTCACGCACGAGTTCAGGCGCAAGGACGCGTCCATTCATCTGCGCCTGCCGGAGAGCCAGCTCGACGAGGTGAAGAGCGAGGCGGCGCGCCGCGGCGTACCGTATCAGCGCTTCATGCGGGAGCTGCTCGAGCGCGGCATGCAGACGCTCAAGGCAGGCTGACGGCCGGCTCAGGACCCGGCGCGCGCCCTCACCGCCGCACGAGATCGAGTGAGGCCACCGACAGCGGCTCGGCCCCGCGCTCGCCGACGTGCGAGGTGCGCGCGAGCGACATGGCGAGCCCCTCGCGCGCGTCGAACAGGATGATGTGGATGAAGAACACGTTGCCCGGCCGCGCCTCGTAGCTCTGGCCCGTGTAGAACATCGGCCAGTCCATCCAGTTCGGCGCGAAGGTCGTGCCCAGCGAGTAGCCGCAGGCGTTGAGCCGCGCGTGCTGGAAACCCGCCGCGTCGACGACGCGGGCATGGGCGTCGAACACCTCCCCGATCGGCCGCCCCGGGACGAGCGCCGCCTCCGCCGCGTGCAGCGCGTCCACGACGGCGGCGTGCATCGCCGCGATCCGCGGGTCGAGGTGGCCGATCACGAAGGTGCGCATCAGGGCCGCGTGGTAGTGGCGGTAGACGCCGGCGAACTCGAGCGTCAGCAGGTCGTCCGCCGAGAGCGTGCGCCGGCCCGAGTAGTAGCGGCACATCAGGGCGCCGGGCCCAGAGCCGATGATGAACTCGTTCGCCGGGTCGTCCCCGCCCCCGCGGGCGATCGCTCCGTGCATGTCGGCCAGGATGTCGCCCTCGAACACGCCCGGCGCCGCACGCGCCTCGGCGGCCGCGAGCGCCGCGTCGCCGAGCTCCGCCGCGCGGCGCACGTAGGCGAGCTCGGCCGGGCTCTTCACGGCGCGCAGGGCGCTGATCAGGCCGGACTGGTCGACCAGCCGGAAGTCGCCCTCCAGCGCCGCGTCGAGCCGCTTGCCCTTCGCCGCGGTGAGCCCGTAGGCCTCGTACTCGACGCCGAGCGTCTTCCCCGAAAGACCCAGCTCCCGCAGGATGTCCGCGAGGTCCCGCTCGGGCGTCGCGCCCTCCCGGTCGACCCAGATGCGCACATCCTCGACGATCGAGGTGAAGGCCGCCTGCAGCCGGTCCGCCGACCGGGTGAGGAGCACGAGCCGCCCGTCCGCGGTCAGCACCATGCACTGGAAGTGCACGTAGCCGAACGTGTCGTAGCCGGTGAGCCAGTACATGCTCTCCTGGCGGAACATCAGCAGCGCGAAGACGCCCTCGCGCTCCATCGCCGCGACCGTCGCGCGCCGACGGGCCTCGAGCTCGGCGGCCGGAAAATGCAGGTTGCGTGCTCTCGTCGTCATCGGGGGCCTCTTCGTTCGCCGCGCGAGCCTAGGCCGTCGCAGACGCCTGCGGAAGCCCGGAGACGATGGGCATCCACGATGCGTATTTTCATCTATTCCACGCCAAACGGAAGCGTGACAATAATTCCGTTGCGGTAGCCTCTGATACGGCCTCCGCGTGATCGAATCGCGATGCTTGGGATTCCCTCCGCGAATCGAGACGGTTAGGTTGCCTGCAACCGGATGGGGCAGGCATGGCGCAGGTAGTTGGGCATCTCTCGGTCGATGAGCTTCAGGCGCGGTTCCGCGACAGCGAAGACGCGACGCTGGCGCGGCACTACCAGGTAATCTGGCTTCTCGCGCAGGGGCGCGGCTGCGCCGAGGTGGCCGAGCTGACGAGCTTCGCGCGGCGCTGGGTCGAGCAGATCCTGGCCCGCTACAACGCGTCCGGCCCCGACAGCCTGGGCGACCTCAGGCGCCGCAACGGCGCGGCGGCGACGGTGCTGACGCAGGACGTGCTGGACACGCTGCGCGAGCGGCTGAAGGCCCCGCCGGACGACGGCGGGGTGTGGACGGCGAAGAAGGTGGCGGCCGTGATGGCGCTCGCGCTCGATCGCGAGGTCGCCGAGCAGCGCGGATGGGAGGCGCTGCGGGCGATCGGCTGGACGATCCAGCGTCCGCGCCCGCGTCATGCCCAGGCGGCGACGCCCGAGGAGCAGGCCGACTTCAAAAAAAACTCGCGGAAACAGTCGCCGAGGAGGCGCAGCGCCATCCCGGCGCGGTGATCGAGGTCTTCGCCACCGACGAGCATCGCATCGGGCTCAAGCCGATCCTGCGGCGCGTCTGGGCGCCGCGCGGCGAGCGCCCGATCGCCCTGGGGCATCACCGCTTCCAGTGGCTCTACGTCACGGCCTTCGTCTCGCCCGCTACCGGCGAGAGCTTCTGGTACCTCTCGACGCGGGTCTCCAAGGCGCTGTTCGAGGAGACCCTCGCCCTGTTCGCGCGCGAGGTCGGCGCCGGCCCCGAACGCATCGTCCTTCTCGTCCTCGACGGAGCCGGCTGGCACACCGCTCCCCTCGCCGTGCCCGACGGCATCCGCCTCGTCTTCCTGCCACCCTACACGCCGGAGCTGCAGCCCGCCGAGACGCTCTGGATCCACGTCGACCAGCCCGTCGTCAACCGGCACTTCGAGACCCTCGACGATCTCGACGCGGTCGTCGCCAGCCGATGCATCGTCCTCGGAGACGATCGCGACCTCATCCGCGGACAGGCCGGCTTCCACTGGTGGCCGAAGCGAAGGACGCCGAACTGATCACGCGGATTTCGTATGACCTAACGTGATGAACGCTTCCGCCAGTCGTCTGGGGGGACATCATCGTGAACCGCATCGTCATTGCCGGGGCCGCTACGGTCGCCGTGCTCGCCGTCGCACTGCCCGTCGTGGCGCAGAACTACAATCGCAATCCGTCTTTCGGGACATTCCGGCTCAGCGCCGGCTTCCAGCCCGATCCGTACACGATCAACGTCCGCGCCGGCGGGCGACTGGCCGCGTCGCGGCTCAGCCCGCAGTGCGTGGGCTCGATCGCCGATGCGCCCGACGTGCGCATCAACTACACCGCCGGGCAGTTTCCGCTCAGCTTCACGGTCCGGTCCGGCTCCGACACGACGCTCGTCGTCAACGACCCGAGCGGCGCGTGGTACTGCGACGACGACAGCGCCGGGAATCTCGACCCACGGGTGCTCTTCACCTCGCCGAGATCGGGCCAGTACGACGTCTGGATCGGCCACTACGAAGGCGGCAGCGGGGTGCGCGCCCAGCTGCTCGTGTCCGAGCTGTGATGCGCCATGGGATCACGCCTTGGGCGTGATCCGCAGGTCCGAGGGCGGCTCGGGAATGTCCGCCTGCGGCGCGAGCGGCCCGTCCCAGCCGGCGACGTGCCGCATCAGCGCGTCGAAGCGCGCGATCATCCGCCGGCTCACGTCGTCGGGCGTGCGCCCGAAGCTCTTGGGGTCCTTGGACACCCGCTTGACGAAGTCGGCGAAGCTCTCCGCACCGCCCTCGCCCGTCCAGCGCGACGCGGACTTCGCGAGCGTATCCTCGAGCCGCGCGTAGGCGACCAGGAATCGGCGCCAGCGGTGGTCGTCGAAGTCGAAGTCGCCCGGGCCGCCGCCCGCGAGCAGCGCGGCCGCGTCCTCGCCGAGCTCGGACATGGCCGCGATCAGCTCCGGCGCCATGTCGAGGTTGTAGCCGCCCTCGCCCTCCTTCAGGTAGATCTCGACCACGCGCTCGCGATAGCCGGGCAGCGAGGTCTGCAACCGGTCCTGCCATTCCTGCATCGTGTCGAGCACGAGCCCGACGAAGCCGAGCGGCCCCGCCGGCTCGGCGAAGCTCATGAACGGATCGGGACGCTCCTCGATCGGCAGGCGCACGCGCCCCGCCTTCTTCACCACGCTCGCAGGCTCGAGCGCGATGCCGAAGGTCGGCCGGCTCGGCAGCAGGGCGTCGAAGAAGTGGATCGGGAAGTTGGACGAGATGCCGCCGTCGCTGAACAGCATCCGGCGCAGCACGTCGTCGGCCTCGTCCATCGCGTGCAACGGCACCGCCGAGATCATCAGGGGGAAGCTCAGGCTCATGCGCGCCGCGACGACGACCGGCAGGTCGTCGGGCTCCGGCAGGCGCCAGAGGCCCGGCGCGGGGCCGGCCTCGGCGCCCGGACGCCCCACCATCCAGTCGACGACCCAGCCCGGCATCACGCGGCGGAACTCGCCCTCGTCGAAGAAGAGTTCCCGCGACGCGAGATCCGGCAGCCGGCTCGGCCGGCGCAGCGACAGGTTCGTCGTCGTCATCGCGAGCTCGACCGGGCGCGCGGCGCGCCTCAGGTCGCCGAAGGTCAGGGGCCCGCGCAGCGCCGGCGGATCGTCCGGGTTTTCCGGCGGCGGCGGCGGCGCGCGCCCGGCAGCCTCCTCGATCGCCTCGGCGAGCCAATCGGACAGGCCGGCGCTCTCCGCGTCCTCCTGCGTCGGGCCGGGGCACAGCCCCCAATCGTTGTCGCGCAGAACGTCGGAGGCGTTGGCGACGACGCTCCAGGCGGACAGGCCGACGGTCGCGACCGCGAACACGATCAGCGCGAACACGACGCCGAAGGGCCCGCCGCCGATCGCCGCCGAGAACAACCCCAGCACGAGGGCGATCATCGCCCCGACGGTGACGAACTGGCCGTGGTGGAACAGCAGCGACCAGAACGCCCGCCAGTAGCGCCGCTCGAGCACCCCGTGCTTGATCAGCGCGAACAGCGGGCGGGCCTCCGGCGCCGGCTGGAACAGCGTGGGCAGCCGCGTCTTCAGGTCGTCGGCGAGCCGGTCCAAGGCGGCGAAGCCGTCGGGCCGGTTGATCTCGGCCGCCGCCGTCACCGCCGCCGCGATGGCGCCCGCCGAGGTGCCGCCGATGGAGCGGAACGCATAGGTCTGCGCCAACCGCTTCACCGCGCCCGGAAAGACCACGCCGGACGTGATCCCGCCCTTCATGATGACGTCGCACGCGCGCTCGGGCGTCTCGTCCACCATCCTCGCATCCTCCCGGGTACGGCTTCGCTCGGCCCCAGGAGGCCACCGCACGGCCGTCGACGCAAGCGCGCGATGGCGCGCGGCCGATCACCGACCCGTGAACAGCGGCGCCCGCTTGGCGAGAAACGCCTCCATCCCCTCGCGGAAATCGGCGCTCGTGTAGCAGGAGACGACGAGGTCGTCGCCGAGCCCCGGTGGGACCTCCGCGGCCGCCAGCGCGAGCCCGCGCTTCGTCGCGGCGAGGGTGAGCGGCGCGTGCGTCGCCATGGTGGCGGCGAGCTCGGCGACGCGCGCCTCGAGCGCGGCCGCATCCGCCGCGACCTCGCTGAGGAAGCCCGCCGCGCGCGCCTCCTCGGCCCCGAGCAGCCGCGCGGTGAAGATCATCTCCTTCACCGTCTGCGGCCCCACCAGGGCCGCGAGCCGGGCGAGATTGCGCACCGACAGGCAATTGCCGAGCGTACGCGCGATGGGAAAGCCGATCTTCGCCCCCACCTCCGCCACCCGCAGGTCGCAGCACGCCGCGATCGCCGCGCCGCCGCCGGTGCAGGCGCCCGCGATCATGGCGATCGTGGGCTTCGACACCGCCTCGAGCCGCGACAGCACCCGCTCGATCCGCGCCTCGTAGGCGAGCGCGTCCTCGGCGGTGAGCACGTCGCGGAACGCCGCGATGTCCGTCCCCGCCGCGAAGGCCTTGCCCCCCGCCCCCGCGAGCACGATCACCCGCACAGCCGGATCGGCGTCGAGCGCCTCGCACGCCGCGTAGAGCTCCTCGTACATCGCGAAGGTGAAGGCGTTGCGCGCCCCCGGCCGGTCGAACACCACCCGCGCCACCCCGCCCTCCACGGACTGCACGACCCTGCCGCCTTCGTCCGCCATCGCATGCGCCTCCCGTGTTGCGGGACGGGTGTAGCGGGCGATGAGGGCGGCGTCGATGGGACGATGGGCGGGGGATGGGCGGTCTTGACCCTCGCCGGCCTCGGGGGCATCGTGCGGCTACGCACAATTGCGTAGACATATCGTTGGCGATGCCCAGGTCCGGTGGGGATGGTCCAAGCTGCGCATGCTCGGCCGGCTGATCGCGAAAGTGCATGCGCCGCGCCCGATCGACGTGCGGGCGGTGCGGGGGCGCACGACCCTCTCCCAGGAGGCGTTCTGCGTCCGCTACGGCCTCGACGTCGCCACGCTGCGCAACTGGGAGCAAGGCCGCTCGGAGCCGGACGCGGCGGCGCGGACGCTGCTGTGCACCATCGCCCGCAACCCCGTCGCCGTCGAGGACGCCCTCGACATGGAGGACGAGGCCGCTGCGCGTTAGGCGCACCGACGCGGCTCAGCGCATCCGGCGGCGCTCCTCGCGGATGTCCGCCCCCTCCCCTCACGAAATGTTGCCCCCTCGCAACACACCCACGGGATCATGCACCTGGCGGTCCCACGCGGCCCCGCGCGCCGCGATCCCGCCACTTTCCCGGGGCATGGTCATCCTCGTCATAAACGCTATGTTTTCCAAGTGCTTAAGCCATCAGTCGCGCCGTCTTCACAACTCCTTCGGCGCGGTGGCGTCTCCGGGGTGCGGTGTCGGCGGAGCTTGGCGACGGCTAAGGTCCTTGCGTATGACGGATGCCCTTGCGGCGCGTCGGTTCATCAAGGGCCGTTAAGCGGACGGCAAAGCGTTTGTGGGAAGGAACGAGGATCATGAGCGAGCGCGTCTTCGACAAGTCCAAGCTGCCGAGCCGTCATGTGACGGAGGGGCCCGCGCGCGCGCCGCATCGGTCCTATTATTACGCGATGGGGCTGACCGAGAAGCAGATCCATCAGCCCTTCGTCGGCGTCGCGTCCTGCTGGAACGAGGCCGCGCCCTGCAACATCGCGCTGATGCGCCAGGCGCAGGCCGTGAAGAAGGGTGTCGCGGCTCAGGGCGGCACGCCGCGCGAGTTCTGCACCATCACCGTCACCGACGGCATCGCCATGGGCCACGAGGGCATGCGCTCCTCGCTCCCGTCCCGCGAGGTGATCGCGGATTCGGTCGAGCTGACCATGCGCGGCCACGGCTACGACGCGCTGGTGGGCCTCGCCGGCTGCGACAAGTCGCTTCCCGGCATGATGATGGCCATGGTGCGCCTCAACGTGCCCTCGATCTTCATCTACGGCGGCACCATCCTGCCGGGCTCCTTCCGCGGTCAGCCGGTCACCGTCCAGGACGTGTTCGAGGCGGTCGGCAAGCACTCGGTCGGCCAGATGTCGGACGAGGATCTCGAGGAGCTCGAGAAGGTGGCCTGCCCCTCGGCCGGCGCCTGCGGCGCGCAGTTCACGGCCAACACGATGGCGACCGTGTCCGAGGCGATCGGCCTCGCCCTGCCCTATTCCGCCGGCGCGCCCGCGCCCTACGAGATCCGCGACCAGTTCTGCATGACCGCGGGCGAGATGGTGATGGATCTCATCGCCAAGAACATCCGCCCGCGCGACATCGTCACCCGCAAGGCGCTGGAGAACGCGGCCGTGGTCGTGGCCGCGTCCGGCGGCTCGACCAACGCTGCCCTGCACCTGCCGGCGATCGCCCACGAGTGCGGCATCGCCTTCGATCTCGAGGACGTCGCCGAGATCTTCAAGCGCACCCCCTACATCGCCGACCTGAAGCCGGGCGGGCGCTACGTGGCCAAGGACCTCTTCGAGGTGGGCGGCATCCCGCTCCTGATGAAGACGCTGCTCGACCAGGGCTACATGCACGGCGACTGCCTCACCGTGACCGGCCGGACCATGGCCGAGAACATGGCCAACGTGAAGTGGAACCCCGACCAGGACGTGGTGCGCCCGGCGCACACGCCGATCACCGTCACCGGCGGCGTGGTCGGCCTCAAGGGCAATCTCGCCCCGGAGGGCGCGATCGTGAAGGTCGCGGGCATGCCGCCCGAGAAGCAGGTCTTCACGGGCCCGGCCCGCGTGTTCGACGGCGAGGCCGCGTGCTTCGAGGCCGTGCGCGACAAGGCCTACCAGGAGGGCGACGTGCTCGTCATCCGCTACGAGGGGCCCAAGGGCGGCCCCGGCATGCGCGAGATGCTCTCCACCACCGCCGCGCTCTACGGCCAGGGCATGGGCGACAAGGTCGCGCTGATCACCGACGGGCGCTTCTCGGGCGCGACGCGGGGCTTCTGCGTCGGCCATGTCGGCCCCGAGGCCGCCGTGGGCGGCCCGATCGGCCTCCTGCAGGACGGCGACATCATCGAGCTGGACGCGATCAACGGCGTCCTGAACGTGCAGCTCTCGGACGAGGAGCTCGACCGACGGCGCCAGGCCTGGCAGCCGCGGGAGATGGGCTACGGCTCCGGGACGCTGTGGAAATACGCCCAGACGGTCGGCCCCGCCAAGGACGGCGCGGTGACCCATCCGGGCGCCAAGGGCGAAAAGCAGTGCTATGCGGACCTCTAGGACGCTGATTTCGAAGAGCTGTCGCGCAGCATCCGCTGCGGCGCTGGCGCTGGTCCTGCTCGCAGGGCCGGCCCACGCCGTCGACGCGGCGCGCGCCGCCGACGCGGCCTCGCCGTTCGCGTCGGTGCGCGACGCGCTGCGCTCGGGCATGCGCGACTACAACGCCGGCGACAAGGTGGGCGCGGTGCGCGCGCTGGAATTCGCCGCGGTCCAGGGCGACACGCTGGCGCAGTGGAAGCTCGGGCGGATGTACGCGGCCGGAGACGGCGTCGCCCACGACGACCTCAAGGCCTTCGAGTACTTCTCGCGGATCGCCGACTCCCACGCCGAGCAGTCTCCCGACGCGCTCGAGGCCGGCGTCGTCTCCAACGCCTTCGTGGCGCTCGGCGTCTATTTCCTCGACGGGATCCCCGGCAGCTACGTGCGCCAGAACGCCGGGCGCGCGCACGAGATGTTCTCCTACGCTGCCTCCTGGTTCGGCGACGCCGACGCGCAGTACAATCTCGCGCGGCTCTATCTCGACGGGCACGGCGTGACGAAGAACCCGCGCATCGCGGCGCGCTGGCTCAACCTCGCCGCCGACAAGGGCCACATCCCCGCGCAGGCGGTGCTCGGGCACCTGCTCCTCACCGGCGAAGGCGTCCCGCGCCAGCGTGCGCTCGGGCTGATGTGGCTCACCCTCGCCCGCGACGGCGCCGATCCGAGCCGGTTCGACTGGGTGGCGGAACTGTACGACCAGGCGGTGGCCGGCGCGAGCGAGAGCGACCGCCAGGGCGCACTCGCCTATCTCGAGCGCCACCTGCAGACCGACCGCTGAGCGGCTGCCGCCTCAGGCCGGCGCCCGCTCCTCGCGCGCGCGCGGCAGAGCCAACGTGATCGCAAAGCAGATCGCCAGCATGACCGCGGAGCCGATGAGGCAGGCGAGGATGCCGCCCGCCTGATAGAGCAGCCCCGAGGCGAGCGTGCCCGCGAACCGCCCCGCGGCGTTTGCGGCGTAGTAGAAGCCCACGTCCTCCGCCGCCTTCTCCGAGCCCGCATAGGCCAGGATCAGGTAGGAGTGCACGGAGGAGTTCACCGCGAAGGCGATGCCGAAGATGGCGAGCCCCACGACGAGGACGAGGTCCGGGCGGCCGATCTCGGCCGCGAGCGCGGCCGCAATGAGCGCGGGAACCGCCGCGAGCCCGAAGGACCACGCCCGCGCCCCGTCGACTTCCGAGGTGAGCCCGTCGGCGCTGCGCTTGACGAAGCCCGGCGCCACCGCCTGCACCAGCCCGTAGCCGATGGTCCAGGCGGCGAGGAAGCCGCCGACCATGGTGAAGGTCCAGCCGTTCGCGTAGAGGAACACCGGCACGCCGACGACGAACCAGACGTCGCGGGCCCCGAACAGCGCCACGCGCGCCCCGGCGAGCAGGTTGACGCCCCGCGACTTGGCGAAGAGCTCGCGCGCCGATCTCGACGCCTTCGCCTTGCCGAGATCCCGCGGCAACGCGAGGAAGACGCAGGCGAGCACGACGGCGAGCGCACCGGCCATCGCCCACAGGGCTTGGGAGAAGCCCAACGTCTGCAGCAGCACGCCGCCGAGGAAGAAGCCCACGCCCTTCATGGCGTTCTTCGAGCCGGTGAAGAAGGCGACCCAGCGGAAGAGCCGGCTCTCGCCCGCGTCGCGGCGCGCCTGCGCCTCCGCCACCTTGATGGCGCTCTTCGAGGCGGTCTTGGTCAGGTCCTTGGCGACGCCGCACACGCCCTGCGCCGCGACCACCCAGGCGACCGACAGCGCCGCCGCCCAGTCCGGCGAGACGGCGGAGAGGACGAGGAAGCCCACGATCTGCGTCGACAGCCCGGTCATCAGCATGCGGGTGATGCCGAAGCGGGTGGCGAGCCAGCCGCCGATCATGTTCGCGCCCACGCCCGCGGCCTCGTAGAGCAGGAACAGGAAGGCGAGCGTGAAGGGCGAGTAGCCGAGCTGGAAGAAGTACAAGAGCACCAGCATGCGCAGCGCGCCGTCGGTGAGCGTGAAGCCCCAGTAGCTCGCGGTGACGATGGCGTAGTTGCGTGCGCCGGCGGTCATGTCAGATCCCCACACGAGCCATGTGGCCGACGAGGTCGACCATCCGGCAGGCATAGCCCATCTCGTTGTCGTACCAGGCGTAGACCTTGAGCATCGTCCCGTCGGTGACGAGGGTCGACGGCCCGTCGATGATCGACGATCGGGTGTCGCCGGCGAAGTCGGCCGAGACGAGCGGGCGCGTCTCGAAGCCGAGAATCCCGGCGAGCGGCCCGCGCGCCGCTTCCGCGAACAGGTGGTTGACCTCCTCGGCGCTGGTCGCGCGCGCGAGCTCGAAGACGCAATCCGTCAGCGAGGCGTTGAGCACCGGCGAGCGCACCGCATGCCCGTCGAGCTTGCCCTTCAGGTCGGGGTAGATCAGCGCGATGGCGGTGGCGCTCCCCGTGGTCGTCGGCTGCAGCGAGAGCATGGCCGAGCGGGCCCGGCGCAGGTCGTCATGGATGGCGTCGTGGACCACGTTGGTGTTCGTCGGGTCGTGGATCGTCGTGATCTGGCCGTGCCTTATGCCGATCGCCTCGTGGACGACCTTGACCACCGGCGCGAGGCAGTTCGTCGTGCACGAGGCCGCGGTGACGATCGGGTGCTCGGCCGGACGGTAGAGATGCTCGTTGACGCCCACCACGATGTTGAGGACCGACGGATCCTTCACCGGCGCGGCCACGACGACGCGCTTGGCGCCCCGCGCGAGGTGACCCTCGAGCGTCGCCGGCTTCAGGAACTTGCCCGTGGCCTCGATCACCACGTCGACGCCGAGATCGGCCCAGGGGATGTCGCCGGGCGCGGCGTGCTGCGAGAAGGCGAGCAGCCGGTCGTCGATGCGGATCGCGCCGTCCCCCTGCGCCTCGATCGCCGCGCGCCAGCGGCCCTGCACCGAGTCGAACTCGATCAGATGCGCGAGCGCGGCGGCCGAGCCCTTCAGCTCGTTGAGCGCCACGATCTCCAGCCGCTCGTCGCGGCGCGGGTCGTCGACGGGCCTCTGCGTGGCGCCGAGCGCCGCGCGCAGGGCCAGCCGTCCGATACGGCCGAGGCCGTTGATGCCGACGCGCAGGGTCATGGGTCTGGTATCCTCGAAGTTCGGGGTCGTTCAGGCGGGGCGGCGCGCGCCGCGGTCGTACCAGGCGCGCGAGCGGTTCACGATCGCGACGAGGGAGAGCATCACCGGCACCTCGATCAACACCCCGACGACGGTGGCGAGCGCCGCGCCCGAGGAGAAGCCGAACAGCGCGATGGCGGTGGCGACCGCGAGCTCGAAGAAGTTCGAGGCGCCGATCAGCGCCGAGGGACCGGCGACGGAATGGCTCTCGCCGAGCACGCGGTTGAGCAGGTAGCCGATCCCGAAGGTCAGATAGGCCTGCAGGAAGATCGGGACGGCGAGGAGCAGGATGACGAGCGGCTGCTCGACGATCTGGTCGCCCTGATACCCGAAGAGGAGGATCAGCGTGGCCAGCAACGCGACCAGCGAGACCGGCTGGAGCCGGCCGAGGAGCGTGCTCAACGCCGCCTCGCCGCCGCTCGCGAGCACGCGCCGGCGCACCAGCCAGGCCACGACGACCGGCACCACGATGTAGATCACGACGGAGAGGAGCAGCGTCTCCCACGGCACGACGATCGCCGAAAGGCCGAGCAGCAGCGCCACGATCGGCGCGAAGGCGAAGACCATCACCACGTCGTTGAGAGCCACCTGGGTGATGGTGAAGCGCGGCTCGCCCTTGCACAGGTTCGACCAGACGAACACCATGGCCGTGCAGGGCGCCGCCCCGAGCAGGATCAGGCCGGCGATGTAGCTCTCGATCTGCGCCTCCGGCAGGAACGGCCGGAACAGCCAGCCGATGAAGATCCAGCCCAGCACCGCCATCGAGAAAGGCTTGATCGCCCAGTTGACGAAGAGCGTGACGCCCATGCCGCGCCACTGCTTCGTCACCTCGCCGAGCGCGCCGAAATCGATCTTGACCAGCATCGGGAAGATCATCAGCCAAACGAGCCCGGCGACGGGCAGGTTGACGCTCGCTACCTCCAGGCCGCCGAGCGCCTGGAACAGGTCGGGCGCGATGCGCCCGAGCACTATGCCGACGACGATGCACAACGCGACCCACAGCGTCAGCCAGCGCTCGAATAGGGACATGATCAGGCGCTCTCTCGCTTCAGGGGAACGATCGCCGCGGCGGACGCGCCGGACAGGGTGCCGATCTCGTCGAGCTTCCTCGACAGGGCCAACCGGTCGAGGCTGGCGATGGGCAGGGCGACGAAGATCGAGATGCGGTTGCGCAGATGCCGGAAGGCCTGGCCGAAGGCGCGCTCGCGCTCGAAGGGCGCGCCGTCGACCGCGGCGGGATCCTCGATCCCCCAATGCGCCGTCATCGGCTGGCCCGGCCAGACCGGACAGGCCTCGCCGGCGGCGGCGTCGCAGACGGTGAAGACGAAGTCGAGCTCGGGCGCGCCGGGATCGGCGAACTCGCTCCAGCTCTTCGACCGCAGCCCCTCGGTCGGCATGTCGAGCGCGTCGAGGACCTTCAGGGTGAGCGGGTCGACGGCGCCCTTCGGCCGCGAGCCGGCCGAGAAGGCGCGAAAGCGCCCGGCGCTCTCCTTGCGGAGAATGCTCTCCGCCATGATCGAGCGGGCGCTGTTGCCCGAGCACAGGAACAGAACGTTGTAGATGCGATCCGGCATGGGAAGGCTCCTCAGAACGGGCGCGCAGATGTCGGGGCGCCCTTCGCAGCATTCTTCCAGGAGGAAACGGACGAGGTCGGACAGGCTGTCGACCCGCGCTCGATAGACGATCGACCGGCTCTCGCGCCGCCCTTCGATGAGGCCGGCGCGCTCGAGATGGGCGAGGTGGAAGGAGAGGTTGGAGGAGGACGCGCCGACGGCGTCCCCGATCGCGCCCGCGGCCATGCCGGCCTCCCCACGGCGCACGAGGAGCCGCAGCACGCGAAGCCGCGTCTCCTGGGACAGGGCGGCGAAGGCCGACAAGGCGTCACGCTCGAGCACGATTCGATCTCTCAATAAGTTTTGAAGCGCTGTACAGTCGACATGCCGAGAGGTCAAGCGTCGCGGGACGCGGTGCAGGGCGCATCTGGTATCCTCCTGACGACCGTTGCCAATCCAAGCGCGAGCGGGCACATACGGCACTCGTGGAGGCATGCGGTCATGGACATCTTCAAGGCGTCGGAGCGGCTGATGGCGATGGACGACGCGGTCTGGGAGCGGCACGCGCACCCGGTCAGCGTCTATGTGCGCATGCTGCTGGGGCTGCCGCTGGTGGTCGCGGCGATCTGGTCGCGGGTCTGGCTCGGCTGGTGGGCGCTCGCGGCGCTCGCCGCGGTGGTGGCGTTCACGCTCCTCAACACACGCATGACGCCGCGGCCCGCGTCCACCGACAATTGGGCGTCGAAAGCCACGTTCGGAGAGCGCGTGCTGCTCGCCCGCGACGCAGTGCCCATCCCTGCGCATCACCTCGCCATGGCGAACCGGCTCACCGCGGTCTCCGCGGCCGGAGTGCCGTTCCTCGCCTGGGGCCTGTGGGCGCTCGACCCGTGGCCGACGGCGATGGGCATGGCGCTCGTCTACGCCGGCAAGCTCTGGTTCCTCGACCGGATGGTCTGGCTCTACGAGGACATGCGCGCCGTCGAGCCGCGCTACGCCGCCTGGCTGCGCTGAACGGTCAGCGCCGGCCGCTGGCCTTCCCCGTGCCGGCGTCAGTCCAGCCGCACCGAGACGCTGTCGGTATCGCCGCGCGCGTCGATGACCGTGATCCGCGCGAAACCGGCGCCGTCGGGCCGCCAGTCCGCCTCCCGGCGCAGGCCGGCATCGCCGACCGGCGCGCCGTTGACGAGCCATGTGAGCGGCAGCGCCCCACCCTGCGCCTTCAGCGCGAGGCGGCTCTCGGACGCGCCTGCGCCGCCGACGAGGCCGAGATCCACCCGCGCGCCGTCCGGTGGGAACGCTATCGCGAGCCGCGCGATGGCGGTCGCGGCGATGGTCTTGGGCCGGTCCTGGCGGATGTGACGCAAGGGCGGCGGCAGGCCGGCGGTCGTCGTGATCAGGGCGTGGGGCGGAACGGGCAGCGCCTGCGGCTCGGACCCGTCGCGGGCGAAGGCGTCGAAGAGCAAGGGCGCGGCGGCGTTGCGGCCCGTCAGCCCCGGCGAGGCGGCGCCGTCGGCGCGCCCGACCCAGACCGCGATGGTCCGCGAGCGGTCCCAGCCGATGGCCCAGGCGTCGCGGAAGCCGTAGGACGTGCCGGTCTTGTAGGCGATGCGCCCGCCGAGCGCGCCATCGGGCGCGGGCGCGCCGCGCAGCACGTCGAAGACGTACCAGGCCGCGATCGGGTCGGCGACGGGCATGGCGGCCACGGCGTCCGGCGCCGATGCCTCGCCCGCGCGGGTGACCAGCGTCGGCGCCGCGCCGCCCCGCGCGAGGCCGGCGTAGAGCCGCGCGACGTCTGTGAGCGTGATCCCGAGCCCGCCGAGCCCGACCGCGAGGCCCGGCGCGGTCTCCCGCGGAACGACCACCGTCGCGCCCGCCTGGCGCAGCCGCGCCACGAAGCGCGCCGGGCCGATCTCGGAGAGGAGCGCCACGGCCGGCACGTTGAGCGATTCCTGCAGCGCGCGGCGCGCCGTGACCGCGCCCTGATAGCCGAGGTCGAAGTTCTCCGGCGCGTAGATCCCGTAGCGGACGGGACGATCCTCCAGGATCGTCTCGGGATGCGCGAGCCCGGTCTCGAAGGCGAGCGCGTAGATGAAGGGCTTGAGCGCCGACCCGGGCGAGCGCAGAGCCGTCGTCATGTCGATCGCCCCGCGCCGGTCGTGGGCGAGGTAGCCGGCGGAGCCGACATGGGCGCGCACCTCGCCCGTCGCGTTCTCGATCACGAGGATGGCGGCGGACAGGTCGGGGCCGAGCCGGGCGACGCGGGTCTCGACGAGCCGCTCCAGCGCCGCCTGCAAGGCGCCGTCGACGGCGAGCCTGTGCGCCGTCGCCTCCGGCCGCTCTGCCACCGCGGCGTCGGCGGCGTGGGCCGCGCGCATCGGGAACGGCCGACGCGCGTCCGGGATCGGCTCGGCCGCCGCCGCCTCGCGTTCGCGGGAACCGATCAGCCCCGCTACCAGCGCCCGGTCGAGGACGCGCTCGCGGGCGCGCCGCGCCACGTCGGGGAAGCGGTCGGGACGGCGGGCTTCCGGGCTCTGCGGCAGGGCCACGAGCAGCGCCGCCTCGGCGTGGGAGAGGCGCTTGGGCTCGCGGCCGAAATAGGCGAGGCTCGCCGCGCGCACGCCCTCGAGATTTCCGCCGTAGGGCGCGAGCGCGAGGTAGAGCGCGAGGATCTGCTCCTTGGTGTGGGTCCTTTCGAGCTCGCGCGCCCGCACGATCTGGCGCAGCTTCGCCGCGAGGCTGCGCTCGGACCGCGGCTCGAGCAGCCGCGCCACCTGCATCGTCAGCGTGGAGGCCCCCGAGACGACCGCGCCGTTCGTGACGAGCTGCCAGCCGGCGCGCAGGACGGCGCGGGTGTCGACACCGTCATGGCTGGCGAAGCGCGCGTCCTCGTAGGCGATCAGCATGGCGACGAAAGCCGGGTCGACGTCGTCGATGCCGACGGGCAGGCGCCAGCGCCCCTGCGCCGTGGCGTAGGGGCGCAGCAGGTCGCCGTCGCGGTCGAGCACGACGACGGAGCGCTCGGCCGCCGGCGGGAGATCGAGCGGCCCCAGCCCGGCGGCGAAGCGCTTGTAGCCGATCGTCCCCGCGAGCGCCGCGACGAGCCCGCCCGCGAGGACGAGCCCCGCGAGCGCGAGCGCGATGCGGCGTCGGGAGCGGCGGCGCAACGCGGCCCTCCCCTCAGCGCGCCGGCAGGACGGTCACGGTCCCGAAGCCCGTGCGGGCGAAGCGCTCGGGCCGGTACATGTCCTCGATGCTCGCCGGCGGATGCAGATAGGTCCCCGGGCTCACCGCGCGCACCGTGTAGGCGAGCGTGAGCGTCGAGACCGGGGCGCCGTAGCTGTCGAAGGCCGCCACGAAGCGATCGTCGCGATACTCGACGCGGTCGGGGTCCATCTCGCGCGCAAGCCACGGCAGGGCGGCGACCGTCTGCGAATCGACGAGCGCCGGGTTGTCGATCTCGAAGCCCGCCGGCAGGCGATCGACGACGAGCAGGCGCCCCGCGATCCCGTCCGCGTTCGTCGCGGTGAGCACGACGACGAGGCGCTGGTTCTGTAAGACCTCCTGCGTGTCCACCGGGTTCCCGTCGAGATCGTAGTAGGCCGTCTCGATCGTCAAGCCGTTCTCCACCGGGGGCTCGCGACCGATCGGGTTGCCGGTGACGGTGAGCGCCACCTCGATGCCGGCCGCCCCGTCGTTGCGGATGGCCACACCCTCGGCGGCCAGCGTCTCGGCGTCGAGGCCGGCGTAGTACGGCCCTTCGTGGGCGGCGCCGGAGACGCCGAGCCTGATGTCGGAGGCCTCCTGCGCGACGCTGCGCGCGGCGATCGCGAGCCAGGCCATCTCCTGCGTGGAGCGGTGGGGAGACGCCCCGCTCTCCTCGTCGATGGCGACCGCGAGGCGCTTGATCGCGCCGCGGCCCACATCCGCCTCGCCGACCAGCGCGAGGATCCCGGCCGCGTCGCGCAGGCGCGAGCCGTAATCCTCCCGCCAGCCGCGCGTGCGGCTCTCCTCGGCGGACAGGCGGCGCACGGCGGAGGCGAAGGCGTCCTCGGCCCGCGCGGAATCCCCGAGAAGCGCGAGGCCCGCGCCGATCTGCGCGCGCGCGAGCGCCGTGTCGAACGTGTCGAGGCGCGAATCCGCGAGATAGCGCAGGTCGCCCATGACGGGCCGGCCGTTGCGGGCGAGCACGTAGGCGGCGTAGGCCAGCGCCGTGCCCTGGCCGCCGGTCGTCTCGGTGGTGTTGGCGACGTAGTTGCGCAGCCGCTCGAGCCCGCGATCGAGCGCCGATTGCGGCGCCTCGAAGCCGAGCTCGCGCGCCCGGGTCAGGAAGTCGACGGCGTAGGCGCTCAGCCAGACGTCGTCGATCCCGCGCGCCGACCAGAGCCCGAAGGCGCCCGACGCCGTCTGCCGCGACAGGACCCGCGCGATCGTCGCGCGGACGGTCTCCTCCCGGTCGCCCGACAGCTCCAGCGCCTCCGGCCCGACGAGGCTCTGCGCATAGAGGAGCGGCAGGGCCTGGGAGACGAGCTGCTCGGTGCACCCGTACGGATAGAGCTGCAGCGCCTGGATCATGCCGGAGGGGTCGAGCCGCCCGATCGGCGTCACGGCGACGCCGACGAGGCCCGTGCCGGGCTGGATGTCGACGAGGAGATCGTCGGTCACGCGCAGGCTCTCGCCGGGGGCGAGGCGGCGCAGATCGCGCCGCACCACGGCCGCCGTCCCGGGCTGGACGGGAAAGCTCACGTCCTGCGCGAGCGAGAGCCCCTCGGGTCCGTCGAGGCGGATCGAGACGCCCGCGTCCCCCACCGCGAGCGCCGTGATCGGGAGGCTGACCTGCGCCGTCCCGCCCGCGGCGAGCGCGATGCGCTGCACGCGCTGGCCGATCGGCAGGTCGATCGCGCCGAGCGGCATCGCCTCCAGCGCGTACTCCCCGGCCGCGCCGGAGACGTTCTCGAGGCGCAGGTGCAGGCGGCTCTCGTCGCCCACGTTGAGGAAGCGCGGCGTCGTCGCGCTCACCACCACGGGATCGCGCACGAGGACGTCGACCGAGGCGTCGCCGACCTTCCCGGCCGACCAGGCGACGCCCATGACCCGCACCGTGCCGTTGAAGGCGGGGATCTCGAAGTCGACCGACGCGGTCCCGTCCGGCCCGACCGTCACCACGCCGGAATGGAGTGCGAGCGGCGCCTGGTCGGGCGGCGGGGCGGCGAGGCCGGCGGGCGCGGAATCGCCGCCGGAGCGGATCGCCCCGCGCGTGCCCTGCATGCCGTCGATGAGGTAGCCGTACACGTCCCGGATCTCGGCGCCGAGCTGCTTCTGGCCGAGGAAGAAACCCGTCGCGTCGGGCGCCTCGTAGCGGGTCAGCGCCAGGATGCCGACGTCGACCGCGGCGAGCGCGACGAACGCCTCCTCGCCCGGGGACAGCCCCGCGAGCCGCACCGGCACCGTGAGGGTGCCGCGCGGGCGGATCTCGGCTGGCGGATCGAGGTTCATGGCGAGGTCGCGCGCCTGCGTGTCGATCGAGAACCAGGACAGGCCGAGCGCCCGCCCGGGCTGGCGCCGCGCCGCCTGGTCCAGCGGCCGGTGGGCGATGGCGACGAGGTAGGCGCCCGCGCCCCAGTCCTCCGAGACCGTCAGCTCGGCGCGGGTACCCTCCCCCGTGACGGCGATCGTCTCGATGGCGTGGACCCGGTCGGAAATCACCGCGAGCGTGGCCTCGCCCGCAAAGCGCGCATCGAGCGTCGCGACGAGGGTGTCGCCGGCGGAATAGGACGCCTTGTCGAGGGTGAAGGGGAGGAGATCGGGCGCGCGCGCCGTCGCGTCGCCCGACCAGCCGACGTCGAAGGACACGCTCGTGGGCAGCACCGCGGGATCGGCGGCGACGACCTCGAGGCGATGGGCGCCCCAGGAGACCGCCGCCTCGATCCGCGCCGGCGCGTCCGGCGACAGGGTCGCCGTCCCGCTCGCCAGCCGCTCGGTGGTCGTCACCGGCTCGAAGCCCCAGCGCCCGCCGGTCTGGTACCATTGGAAGCGCCGCTCGACCTTGTAGAGGCTCCATGTCGCCTCGCCCGCGAGTCGCGAGCCGTCCGGGCGGGCCGCGATCACGTCGAAGCCGGCGAGGTCGCCCTCCGCGAGATCGGTCTCGAGCGGGCGCACGCCGATCACCGGCGCATCGGGCAGGAGCGGCAGCGTCAGCGAGCGCGAGACCGCCCGGCCGCCCTCCTCCGCCACGCGCAGGGTCACCTCGGCGGCGAGCGGCCGCACGGCGACGACGTCGGGGATCGGCACGGAGACCCGCGCCGCGCCCGCGTCGTCGGTGCGCACGTCTTCGGACAGCGTCGCGAAGGCGCCCTCCACGGGCTCGTCGGACAAGCCGACCACGTAGCCCGCGAGGCCCGGCACGCCGCTCGCCTCGGCGGCGGAGACGGAGACCTCGCCGGAAATCGCGAGGTTCGCGCCCGGTGCGCCGAACAGGTAGCGCGCGGACACGTCGATCTCGGCGGAAGCGCCGGGCGCTACGGCAGGCGCACGCGGCGTCAGGTCGACCGCGAGGCGCTCGGGAACGTAGTCCTCCACGAGGAAAACCGTCTCGCCGACCGCCGGTCCCCTCGGGTCGACATGCGCGCTCACGCGCCAGGTGCCGGGCATGACGTCGGAGAGGAGCGCGAACGCGTGCACGCGCCCACCCGCGCCCTCGTCGCGCGTCGCCACCCGGGCATGCTCGACCCCGTCCGGCCGACGGATCACGAGCGTCAGCGGCAAGGCCTCGGCGGCGCGCGCGGCGCCGTCGCGCAGGAGCGCGGTGAGGTGAACCGTCTCGCCGGAGCGGTAGACGCCGCGCTCGGGAAACACCATCGCCTCGAGCGCGCCCGCGATCGGCCGGCCGGCGACGCCCCGGTCGGTCAGGTCGAAGGGCGCCTGGCCCATGTCGAGGAAGCCGTAGTCCGATCCGACCTCCGCGGTCACCAGCCCGGGCGCGAGCCCGGCCTCGCCCCGCGACAGGCCCGGATCGAAGCGCACGTGTCCCGTGTCGTCGGTGGCGAGCGTGGCGAGAACCTCGTTGTTGCGCGCCACCAGGCGCACGTCCGCCCCGGGGATCGGCTCGGCGGTGGCGAGCGAGCGCACCAGGACGTGCACGCCGTCGCTCCCGGAAAAGGCGGTGAGCCCGATGTCGGAGACGACGAACCATTGCGTGGCGCGCGGGCCCCAGTCGTCGTCGGGGTTCGTCGTCGCGTCAGCGCGCGCGGTCATCACGTAGACGCCGGGCTCCAGCGCCCCGACCGCCTCGGAAACCGGAAAGGCCGTCACGACGTCGGCGTTGCGCTCCATCGCGACGTCGAGCACGCCCTGCCAGATCGGCGCGCCGCGCTCGGCGGCGATCTCCTCCTCGGTCCAGCTGGAGAGCTGGTCGAGGAACTCCTCGGAGCGCACGGTCGGCAACAGGTTGCGGTCGCCGATCCGGTAGATCGCCACCGCGACCGCGTCGGTGTTGGTCGACACGATCGGGATGCCTTCCTGCCCGAGCCGCGGCAGGACGTAGTTGCGGCCGGTGAAGCGGGCCTGGGGCGCGCGGTCGCGCACGTAGACCTCGTAGTCGCCCGCGCGCTCGAGCGTCTCGCCCACGGTCGAGGGGATGCCCGGGCGCAGCACGACGGCGTAGGTCTCGCCGTGCACGATCCCGTCGACGCACAGCTCGTTCCCCTCCCCCGTCACCGCGAAGCCAGCGGCGCCGGCGACCGCCACGAAGGGCGTCAGGTCGACCCGCGGCGTCAGCGGCTCGGAGAAGACGAAGCAGATCCGCGGCGCGGGCGAGTCCGACTCGACCCGGTAGTCGAGCACCCGGAAGCCGTAGCGGGCGCGAAGATCGGCGTAGACCCGCTCGACCCCGGGCTCGGTGCGGGTATCGAGGCTCGCCTTGTAGGCGTCGAGCGCGGGGCGCCACATCTCGCGCACGGCGAAGGTCTCGCCCAGCGCGGCGAGCGCGTCCGCCGCCTCCGCGGCGTTCTCGGCGTGGCCGTAGGCGATGTAGGCGGCCACCGAGGCGCGCTCGTGCATCTGCCAGCGCTCGCTCCAGTTCTCGTAGCGAACCGCGATCGCCGCGCGCGCGTAGGACGACCACAGGGTATAGCTCGTCGGGTTCACCTGGATCGCCTCGGCGAAGCGCGCGAGCGCCTCGCGCGGCCGGCTCCCCGCCATCAGCGCCCGGCCCTCGCGCAGAAGCTCTAGGCTCGGCCGGCCGGTCGCCGCGGTTTCCTGCGCGATCTGCGCCTCGACCTGCCGCGTCATGGCGGCGAGCGAGGGGTTCTCGTAGGTGCGCGCCTGCGCCACGGCGGGTCCGGCGACGAACGCGGCCGCGACCAGGGTGGCGAGCAGTGCGACGGCGAGACGGACGACGACGGCCATGGACATACCTCGCGCTTGAAGGCCTCGACCCTAGCAGGTCGCCCCCGCGTCCGGGAGCGGATGCGCATTCGTCCGGATGGCGCCCCGCCGGGGCGCGAACCGGGCACCCACGCCACTGGACACGTCGCGTCCCAATCGCCATAAGGGCCGCACAAGGGGCGATGCGCATGACCTTCAAGCAGTTCATCACCGAGCTCTTCACCTGGTGGAACGGCCAGACGCTGGGCACCCGGCTCACCATCCGGCGCCACGGCGAGCTCGTCGGCCGGGATGCGCTCGGCAACACCTATTATCGCGACAAGCGCGGCAAGATCGACGGCTACGGCTACGAACGCCGCTACGTGATCTACAACGGCCTCGCCGACGCCTCGCGCACGCCGATGGAGTGGCGGATGTGGCTGTGCCACACCCACCCGACGCCGCCGTCCCAGGAGGACTACACGGCCCGCGACTGGGAGAAGCCGCACGAGGAGAACCTCACCGGCACCGCGCGCGCCTATCGTCCGCGCGGCTCGACCCTGTCGACGGGCGAGCGCCCGGCCGCCACCGGCGACTACGTCGCCTGGACGCCGGGAGACTGACCCGCCATCCGGCACGCGGCCGCCGCGCGCGCCGCTTTTCCGTCGCACTGATCGGGAAAGCAGGTGCCGACGGTCGCGATCCCGGCCGCTCCCGCCGAGTGTTCCGATACTCCGATGCGCACAGCCCTCCTCCTCACCGCCCTCCTGGCCGCCGGGCTTCCGGCGGGTTCGGCGCACGCGCAGAAGATCGAGAACCCGATCGCGGTGTTCTCCGGGCTCGACAAGATCACCGGGCGAATCATCAGCTTCGAGGCGGCGATCGACGAGACCGTCCAGTTCGGCTCGCTGCAGCTGACCTCACGCGTCTGCTACACCCGCCCGCCCACCGAGAGCCCGAACACGACGAGCTTCATCGAGGTGGACGAGCTGTCCCTCGACGGCGCGCTCTCGCGAATCTTCACCGGCTGGATCTACGCCAATTCGCCGGGGCTGAACGCGATCGAGCATCCGGTCTACGACATCTGGCTGGTCGATTGCCGAACCGTGGCGCAGGCGGCATCGCAAGCCGCGCTCGCCGACGAGGCGGGCCCCGACACCGCGGGAACGGTGGCGGATCACCCACTGCCGCCGCGGCGGCCACAGTTCTGACGCTGTTAGAGCCACGGCGTGGGTTCACGGCTTGCTGCCGCGCCCGGACGTCCTATGTACGCGAGGTCGGCGCCGCCGCGAGCGCCCCCGGATCGCGACAAACCGAGGATCGGCCATTGTGATCGAGGCACCATCGCGCGAGGAGGAGACGCCGGCCGAGCGCGTCCCGGCCGACGTCGGCACGCTCCCCGCCTGGGCGCGCTGGGCGCTCTTCTCGCTCGGGTTCGTCTTCCTCGGGCTCGGCGTGATCGGCGTCATCCTGCCGGTGATGCCCGGTGTCGTGTTCCTTATCCTCGCCGCCGCCTGCTTCGCCCGGTCCTCGCCACGCTTCGAGAACTGGCTCGTCAACCACCGCCATCTCGGCCCGCCCGTCGTCGGCTGGCGGCGCACGGGTTCGATCCCGCGCCACGCCAAGCTCGCGGCGTGCCTCGGCATGGCCGCGTCGCTCCTGGTGACGACGGTGAGCGGCGCGCCGCTCATCGCCATCGGCTCCGTCGCAGCGATCATGGTCGCCTGCGCCGCCTACATCCTCACCCGGCCGGACGCGCCCTCCCCGCCGTGAGCGGCCCGCGTCAACGGGGGGCCGGCGCAGCCTCCAGCACCTCCACCGAGAGGATGGTCGGCAGGTGCCGGGCGATCTCGTCCCAGTTCTCGCCTTCGTCGCGGCTGGCGAACACCGATCCGCTGTTCGTTCCGAAATAGACGCCCGCGGGTTCGGCCGTATCGCCGGCCATGGCCTGGCGCAGGACCGTGAAGTAGCAGCTCTGCTGGGGCAGACCGTCGCGCAGGTCCCGCCAGGTCTCGCCGCCGTCGCGCGAGCGCCAGACCGCCGCGGCGGCATCGGGCGGAAAGCGCCCCGCGCTGTCTCCGTTGAGCGGCAGGGTCCAGATCGTGCGGGGATCGCGGGGGTGAACGCGGATGGGAAACCCGAAGGTGGAGGGCAGCCCGGCGCCGACATCCTCCCAGCTGCGCCCGCCATCGCCCGAGCGCCAGACGCCGTGGTGGTTCTGCTGGTAGAGCACGTCCGCCTCGCCGGGCGCGCGCATCATGTTGTGGACGCAGTGCCCCACCTCGCCGTCGCGGGGCGCGGCGGGATGCGCGTGCCCGCTGCAGGCCTCCACGTTCGAGACTCGGTTGCGGCGCTCCCAGGTCGCGCCGCCATCCTCGGTCGCGAACACGCCGGCGGCCGAGATCCCGACCCACAGCTTCTCCGGATCCGTGGGGTGCGGCACGATCGTGTGCAGCACGAGCCCGGCCGCGCCGGGGTTCCAGCTCTCCGCCGAGGGATGCTCGGTGAGGCTCGCGACCCGCTCCCAGGTCTCGCCGTCGTCACGGCTGACGAGCAGGCCCGCGGGCTTGGTGCCGGCCCAGAGCGCGCCGTGCGCTCGGCAGAGGCTCCAGACCTGGACGAAGGCGTCCCCGAACGGGCGCGGCGCGTCGGTCCAGCCGATCATCTCGGCGAAGCCGGGGTCGTTCGCCGCCCACGCGTCCATCTCGCCGGTGGTGAGCTTGACGAGGCTCCAGCTCTCGCCGCCGTCGCGCGAGCGCCACACGCCCGCGCCGTGGAACGCCCCGCCGCCCCCGGCCCAGAGCGTGCCCGTCTGCGGGTCGCCGATCACGTGGTTGATCGGCCAGCCGTCGCAGAACGGTCCCGCGACCGTCCAGGCGGAGCGGTCCGCCGTCCCCGCGACCAGGAAAGCGCCCTTGGTGGTTCCGACGAGGACCTTCAGATCGTCTCGCTGCATGACACCCTCCTCCGTGACGAGCGCGATGCGCTCATGAGCCCGACGCGACCCGCGCGGCGTCGGGCAGGTTTCGCAGATCGGCACGCAGCCGATCGGGCGCGCCCTCCCCCAGGGACGCATCGAGCCGCGCATGCGTCTCGCGCCAGATCGGCAGCGCCGCCCGCAGCACCTCGACGCCCTCCGGCGTGATCGAGACGACCCGGCTACGCTTGTCCGCCTCGCCGACGCCGATCCGCACCAGCCCGCGGCGCTCGAGCGGCTTCAGCGCCGCCGTGAGCGACGTGCGGTCCATGGCGAGGAACGGCGCGAGCTGGCCGATCGTCGGCGGCTGCGGGCGGTTCAGCGCCATCAGCAGCGAGAACTGGCCGTTGGTGAGCCCGAGCGGCCGAAGGGCATTGTCGAACATCCGCGCCAGCGCCCGCGCCGCGCGCTGCGCGTGCAGGCACAGGCAGGTCGTGGCGACGTGCCGCACGATGTCGGATTCGAGGCGGTCCCCGGTTGACGCAGTCATGATAGGTTGATATCAACTTACCTACGCTCGGTCAACGACCCGGCGTCGACGGGTTCGCCGGCCGCCGCGTGACGGAGGGATGACTCCCATGGCGCTCCTGGAACGGATGGTCCGTACCTGCTGGTGGTTCGGTGGCGACGGTCACGACGCTGCCGCCTTCTACGTGACGCTTCTGCCCGACAGCCGCATCGACGGCGTCGCAGAGCGAGACGGCAAGCCGCTGATCATCGAGTTCACCCTCGCGGGGGCGCCGATGATGATCCTCAATGCGACACCCGGCGCGGACCGCTCGCATGCCGCCTCGATCAGCGTGCTGACGGCCGACCAGGACGAGACGGACCGTCTCTGGGCCGCGCTGACGGCCGACGGCGGGACCGAGGTCGCATGCGGCTGGCTCGCCGATCGCTGGGGCGTCTCCTGGCAGATCGTCCCGCGGCGCCTGCCGGAGATGCTGGCGAGTTCCGACCGCGCGGCCGCCGATCGCGCCTTCGCCGCCATGCAGCAGATGGTGAAGATCGACATCGCCGCCCTTGAGGCGGCCTATCACGTCTGACCGGAGGACCGATCATGTACGTCGATGGCTTCGTGGCCGCCGTGCCCACCGCCAACAAGGACGCCTACCGTACGCACGCCGAGAGCGCCGCGGCCGTGTTCAAGGACCACGGCGCGCTGTCGCTGGTAGAGTGCTGGGGAGACGACGTGCCCGAGGGCAAGGTCAACTCGCTCCACACCGCGGTTCTGCGCAAGGAGGACGAGACGGTCGTGTTCTCCTGGATCACCTGGCCGGACAAGGCGACGCGCGATGCGGGGATGCAGAAGGTCTTCGGCGATCCGCGCATGGCGCCGGAGACGAACCCGATGCCCTTCGACGGCAGCCGGATGATCTTCGGCGGGTTCGAGATGATCGTGGGACCGTGAGGGCGCGCAAATGAGCGGTCCCGCCAGCGTCGAGCTCTTCCGTCGCCCGCCGCCGCCGGCGCTCGCGGGCGTCGTCGCCGGGATCGCCGGCTACCGGGAGGGCGCGCACGGCCCCGTCGTGCAGCACGAGAGCGCGGCCTTGGTCGTGCCGGTGATCATCTCGCTCGGGAGCCCGTTCCGGATCGCCTTCGGCCGCACGCCGACGGACGCCGACGCGCAGCCGAGCTTCATCGCCGGGCTCCACCCCGGCCCGGTGGAGATCCGCTCCGACGGCGGCGCCGAGTGCCTTCAGATCGACTTCACGCCGCTCGGCGCGCACCGCTTCCTCGGCGGCCTCGCCGGCGAGGTCGCCTCGCGGCTCGTCCCCGTCGAGGACGCGCTGGGCGCAGCCGGCCGCGCGCTGCGCGAGCGGCTCGGCAACGCCGGGACCTGGACCGAGCGCTTCGCGCTCGCCGAAGCGTTCCTGACCGAGCGGACGCTCGGCCCTGCGCGCCCCGAGATCGCGCGGCTCTGCGCCGTCATGGCCCGGTCCGGCGGAACCGTTCCGATCGGGGCGCTCGCGGCCGATATCGGAATCTCGCGCAAGCATCTCGCGGACCTGTGCAGCCGGCATCTCGGGGTCGGCCCCAAGACCCTCGCCCGCATGGTCCGCTTCCGCCGCGCCTGCGCCATGGCGAGCGGCGCACGGGTCCCCGCATCCTGGGCCGACGTCGCAGCCGCTTGCGGCTACGCCGATCAGCCGCATCTGGTGCGCGAGTTCCAGGCCCTCGCCGGTGCGACGCCGTCGGTTTGGCTGCGGCGGCTCGGCCGCGGCGAGGAGGCCCTGCGGCCGAACGAGACTCCGGGATGAGGTGACGAAACTTCAAGACCGACGGCGCTGGAGCCGCCTAGCCTTGCGGCCTCTCACCGAATGGAGGTACCGATGTCCACGAACGCCGCCACCGAGACAGCCCCCTGCCTGTTTCCCACCCTGCGCTGCGCCGACGCGGACGCGATGATCGCCTGGCTCGGGCGCGCCCTCGGCTTTCGCGAGCGCGTCGTCTACCGGAACGACGGCATCGTCGCCCATGCCGAGCTGATGCTGGGGTCTTCGATCCTGATGCTCGGGCAGGAGCGCGACGACGCCTACGGCGCGCAGGTGGGGTCCCGCACCGGCCGGCGCACGGACGCGCTCTACCTCGCGGTGGCGGACATCGACCAGGCCTTCGCGCGCGCCGAGGCCGCGGGCGCGACGATCACCTCGCAGCTCGCGGACACGTCCTACGGCAGCCGGGACTTCGCCTTCCGCGACCCGGAAGGGAACCTCTGGAGCGTCGGGACGTACTGGCCGACCGCCGACTCGGCGCCGCTGCCGGCCGACGCGCAGGAGGCATGAGCACCATGCTGATCGGAACATGCCACTGCCGGGCGACCGGGTGGACGCTCGAGGGCGATCCCGGCACGATCACCGTGTGCAATTGCACGCTCTGTCGGCGCTGGGGCGTGCTGTGGGCCTATGATTTCGAGGGCGAGCGCATCCGTCTCACCGGCGAGAGCGCCGTCTACACCCGCGCCGACCGGTCCGACCCGCATCTCGAGTTCCGCTTCTGCCCGACCTGCGCCTGCGTCCTCGCCTGGCGCGAGCGGCAGCCCGGCGCGGACGGACGCCGACGCATGGCGGTCAACGTCCGGGTCGCGCCGCCCGACGCCGTCGCCGACCTGAGGATCGACTATTTCGACGGGCTCGACACGTTCGAGGACCTGCCGGTCGACGGCCGCTGCGTCCGTCATTTCTGGTTTCGCGCCGACGATCCCGAGGCAGGCCCGCCCGTGCCCGACCAACCCCTGGAAGGACCCTGATCATGAACCCGACGATCTACCTCTTCTTCGACGGCCGGTGCCTCGAGGCGATGTCCCACTATGCCGACGTCCTCGGCGGCCGGATCGAGGACGTGATGCGCAACGCCGATGCGCCCGACCCGGCGAGCCGCATGCCCGGCGGCGACGACGTCGTGATGAACATGAGCCTGCGGCTCGGATCCGCCACCATCATGGCGTCGGATGCGCCGGCGGGCTGGTACCGGACGCCGCAGGGCTTCCGGGTCCATATCGAGACGCCGTCGCGGGCCGAGTTCGATCGCGTCTTCGAGGCTCTGGGCGCGGGCGCGCGGGAGGTCGCCATGCCGCCGGGCGAAACCTTCTGGGCCGAGCGCTTCACCATGTTCACGGACCGCTACGGCACGCCTTGGATGCTGAGCTTCACCGGCGCCGAGGCGGCCGGCTGACGAACGCTCGGCGGCTCCTCACCCCGCGGGGTCGTCCCCACGCTTCCAGCGGCGGAAGTCCTCCGCCCAGCCGGGCTTGACCGTCTGCCGCGAGCGCGCGACGGCGAGCGCGTCGTCGGGCACGTTTTGCGTCACCACCGAGCCGGAGCCGACATAGGCGCCGGCGCCGATCGTCACCGGTGCGACGAGGGACGTGTTCGAGCCGACGAAGGCGCCCTCTCCCACGCGGGTGAGGTGCTTGTCGAAGCCGTCGTAGTTGCAGGTGATGGTCCCCGCGCCGAGGTTCGCCTTCGCCCCGATCTCGGCGTCGCCGACGTAAGCGAGGTGCGGCAGCTTGGCGCCCGCGCCGATCGTGGCCTTCTTCACCTCGACGAAATTGCCGACCTTCGCCCCCTCGCCGATGTCCGCGCCGGGACGAAGCCGCGCGAACGGCCCGACCGTCGCGCCCTTGTCGACGCGCGCGCCCTCGAGGTGCGAGAAGGCGTGGATCGTCGCTCCGGCCTCCACGCTCACGCCCGGGCCGAACACCACGTTCGGCTCGATGACGACATCGCGTCCGAGCTCGGTGTCGAAGGACAGGAACACGCTGTCGGGATCGACCATGGTCACGCCGGACCGCATCGCGGCCTCGCGCAGGCGCCGCTGCAGGGTGCGCTCGACCTGAGCGAGCTGGACGCGGTCGTTGACGCCCTGAACCTCGTCCTCGGGCGCCGTCGCGTAGGCGATCCCGAGCCCGCGGGCGAGGGCGACCTCGACCGCGTCGGTGAGGTAGTACTCGCCCTTGGCGTTGTGGTTGCCGATGGCGTCGAGCAGCGCGAGCGCATGCTCGCCGGAAAGCGCCATCAGGCCGGCGTTGCACAGGCCGACCGCCCGTTCCGCCGCGCTCGCGTCGCGATCCTCGCGGATGGCCACCACGCGCTCGCCCTCGCGCAGGACGCGGCCGTAGCCGGTCGGATCCGCCGCCTCGAAGCCGAGCACCACCACCGCCGCCCCGTCGGCCAGCGGCGCGCGCAGGCGCCCGAGCGTCTGTGGCTCGATCAGCGGGGTGTCCGCATAGGCGACGATCACGTCGTCGGCGCCCTCCCCCAGAGCCGCACGCGCGGCGAGAACCGCGTGGGCGGTACCGAGGCGTTCGTTCTGCACGAAGATCTGCGCGTCGGGAATCTCGCGGCGCGCCGCCGCGGCGACGTCCTCGCGCCCCGGGCCGACGACGACCGCGACGTGATCGGCGCCCGCGGAGCGGACCGCCGCCAGCGCGTGCGCGAGCATGGACCGGCCGGCGACGGCGTGCAGGACCTTGGGCCGGCCGGAGCGCATGCGGGTTCCCTCGCCCGCGGCGAGAACGATGGCGAGGCAGCTGCGCTGGGACGTTTCGGGCGCGGACGTTTCGGGCACGGGCTTGCTCCTGACGGGGTGCCGCTCGTCTATGCGCGAGCCGATCCGTCCGCGCAACCGCCCGGGCGAATCAGCTCGATTCGCCGTTGAGGCAGCCCGCGTCGCCCACGCGCTCGCGCAGCTCCTGCGCCGCCTGCCGGAGCACGAGCGCGCGCTCCAGGATCTTCAGCGTGTCGTAGGCCTCGGTGCGGATGCGCCAGAGCTCGAGCAGATCGTCGCGATCGGACCGCGTCACGCGCGACTTGAGAATGGTCTGGCGCTCCGATTCGCGGCGCTCGCGCTCGCGGATCTCCTGCGGACTCGGGTTGTCGATGCGCAGGCGGTCGACGAACATCGCCGACAGCGCGTCGCAGCGCTGCTGCCCTTCCAGGTTCGCCGCGCCGGTCGGGACCGCCGAGGGGCAATAGAGCCCGCGCCAGCCCGCGACGACCGAGCTCGAATTGTCGATCAGGCGGGTCACCCGCCGGATGTCGCGCGAGGCGTCCCAGAGATCGCGCCCCCGCATCAGCGCCCGCGCCTCCTCCAGACGATCGAACGGCTCCATGCCGTCACGCGTGGAGATTTCGTCGAGCGCGACCAGCGCTCTGGACTGCGTCTCCACGAGGGGCGCCAACTCGCCCAGGTCTGCGAGGCGCGCCGCGTAGCTCGTCGCGATCTCCATGCACGCCGTCGGCTCGCGGCCGAACTGCGACGCGGCGGGCGTGGCGAACACGGCGGCTGCGACGGCAGCCATGCCGACGAGGAGGCCAGTCGTGGGGAACCTTTGAACCGTCATCACGCTGCTAACATGGGGCGGGGCGAGAGCTCGGGCAAGCCATCGTATCGTGCGGGTCACGATGCGAGCGGAAAGGTCGCGGTTCAAGCGGCTCCGCACGGCCCTCCTCGGCCGACCGGAGCGAAGGGATGCCCGTTCATGTTGCTTGACCAAAGTCGCGCATCTGATGCTTGCCACCCGCTCGCTTTCATTGCATGATGAAACAACCCAGTGGATGCACATTTGTGAATCCGCCTTTGTGCAGAGGTCTTGCGGGGGCCGTTCAATGAGCACGATTGCCAAAACACGGAAGAAAGACAAGTCGCTCGATGCGCCTCGGTCGGAGGACGCGCGAGAATACCTGATCAGCGATCTCTCGCGCGAATTCGACGTCACGCTGCGGGCGCTGCGATTCTACGAGGATCGCGGGCTCCTGTCGCCCCGCCGTATCGGGACGATGCGGCTCTACAGCGTGCAGGATCGCGCGCGGCTGTCGGTGATCCTCAAGGGCAAGCAGCTCGGCTTCACCCTGGCCGAGATCCAGGAGATGCTCGACGCGGACGCCCGCGGCGGCCAGCGCGGCATCGATCTCAAGCTCTCGGTCGAGAAGATCGACGAGCAGATCGCGCACCTCGAAGCCCAGAAGGCGGAGGTCGAGGCCGCGATCGCGGAGCTGCGCGCGACGCGCGAGAAGCTCACCATCTGATCGCGCGCGAGCCCCGCGGACGCGTCGCGGAGAACCCGAGACGCGTCCCGGGATTCGCGCGCGGAGCCCGATCTTGCATCGCGCGACCATCGCGGCTCTCATGGCCGGGACCGTGGAGGCGCGCATGCGGGACGACGAATTCGAGCTGTGGGACCTGCGGGTCGAGGTGACGGCGCCGGAGGGCGCCGCCGTCTATTGCGGCGCGCAGCCGGGCGACTTCTTCGAGCTGCACGGCGAGATGCTGCATCTGCCCCCCGGGCAGGGCTTCTCGATCTACTCGCTCGCGGCCCTGCTGCCGCTGCTCCCGGCAAAGCAGCGCGACACCCATCCGAACGACTGGATGTCGACCGACGCCGAGGTCGCCTGCCCGGACCCGAACTGCCCGACTCGCTTCCGAATCACCCGGACGGCCAGGCGCCGCTTCAGCCATGCCGCGACCACGGCCGTTCCGCTCCCCGATGCGGCGCAGGACGGCACGGGAGACGGGGCATGAGCGTGGAGCGGACGGCGCTCGCGCCCGGCTACGAGATCTCGCGCCTGATCCGCGGCGGCTGGCAGCTCGCCGGCGGCCACGGCGCCGTCGACCGGGAGCGCGCCGTCTCCGACATGGCGGCCTTCGTCGACGCGGGGGTCACCACGTTCGACTGCGCCGACATCTACACCGGCGTCGAGGAGATGATCGGCGCCTTCCGCGAGCGGCTCATCGCCGAGCGGGGCGCGGAGGCCGCGCGCGCGCTCCAGGTCCACACCAAGTTCGTGCCGGACTGGGACGCGCTCGGGCGCCTCACCCGCGCGGACGTGCGGGGCGTGATCACCCGATCGCTGGCGCGGCTGCGGATCGAGCGGCTCGACCTCGTCCAGTTCCACTGGTGGAACTACGATGCGCCCGGGCTCGTCGAGACCGGGCTGATGCTGAAGGAATTGCAGGACGAAGGCCTGATCGCCCGCATCGGCGCCACCAATTTCGACGGACCGCACGCGCGCGCCCTCGTCGAGGCCGGCGTGCCGCTGGTGTCGATGCAGAGCCAGTACTCGCTGCTCGACCCGCGCCCCGAGGTCTCGCTCGCGGGCCTGTGCGGCGAGACCGGCATGAGGCTCCTCTGCTACGGTACCATCGCCGGCGGCTTCCTCTCGGCGCGCTGGCTCGGCCGGCCCGATCCCGGCGACGCGTTCGAGAACCGCTCGCTCGTCAAGTACAAGCTGATCATCGACGATTTCGGCGGCTGGGACCTGTTCCAGGCGCTCCTGCGCACGCTCGACGCAGTCGCCACAAAGTACGGGGTCGGCATCACCGCGGTCGCGACGCGCTGGGTGCTGCAGCGCCCCCACGTCGCCGCCGCGATCGTCGGGGCGCGCTACGCCGAGCACCTGCCGGAGAACCTCGCCGTCTTCGGCTTCGCCCTCGACGCGCAGGACGAGGCGGCGATCGCCGCGGTGCTCGCGCAGCGCACGGGACCCGCGGGCGACGCCTACACGCTGGAGCGCGACCGCGACGGCAAGCACGGGCGCATCATGAAGTACAACCTCAACACAGCGAGCTGAGGCCTTGGACGCGAACGCACTCCTTGCCGCGGCGGCCCAAGACGTCGTCGTGCTGCACGAGGCCTTCGAGGCCTGGCTCGCCGGGCGCGCGCAGAGGGGCGCGGAGGGCTTCGCCGCCATCGAGGCGGCCTTCGCGCCGGACTTCTCGATGATCCCGCCGGACGGCGCGCTCCTGACGCGCGAGGCGGTCGTGACCCGCCTCGCCGGCGCGCACGGCGGCTACGGCTCGGATTTCCGTATCGTGATCGACGAGCTCTCGCCCCTCTTCGCCAGCGCCGAGATCGCTGCGGTTCGCTACGTCGAGCGCCAGTTCAAGGACGGGGAGACGCGCGAGCGCTGGTCCACGGCGCTGATCGGCCCGGGGCAGGCGAAGAGCGGCGTCGCGTGGCGGTTCGTGCAGGAAACCTGGAAGCCGAGCTAGAAACCGTGACGCTCTGGCGCGACCGCCCCCGTCTTGTGTAGAACGGGGCGACGCGCACCGGAGACGCCGCATGCAGCCCGACGCCCTCGCGCCCCCCGCGGCGCCCGACGCGCTTCCCCCCGAGCGCGCCCGCACCAGCGCCCCGCGCCGGGCGCTGTTCGGCTGGGTGATGTTCGACTGGGCGGGCCAGCCCTTCTTCACGCTCATCGTCACCTTCGTCTTCGCGCCCTATTTCGTCAGCGCGGTGACCGAGACCCCGGTCGTCGGCCAGTCGTACTGGATGTTCGCGACCTCCGCCGCGGGGCTCGCGCTGGCGATCCTGTCGCCGGTTCTCGGCTCGGTGGCGGACGCGGGCGGGGCGAAGAAACCCTGGATCGTCGGCTTCGGGCTGTTGATGAGCGCGGCGGCGGCGCTGCTCTGGTTCGTGCCGCCCGATGCGCCCTTTTCGCTCGTCCTCCTCGCCCTCGCCTGCTTCGCCGTCGCGCTGGTGGCGGCGGAGCTCTCGACCGTGTTCAACAACGCGATGATGCCCACCCTCGTGCCCCCTGAGAAGCTCGGCCGGCTCTCCGGGGCCGGCTGGGCGACCGGCTACGCCGGCGGGCTCGTCTCGCTCGCGCTGGTCCTGACGCTGTTTGCGGCGAGCCCGGACAGCGGCGTCACCCTGATCGGCATCGAGCCGCTTATGGGCCTCGACGCGGCCGCGCGGGAGGGCGACCGGCTGGTGGGGCCGCTCACGGCGGTGTGGTTCGTGGTCTTCGTCATCCCCCTCGTCCTGTTCACGCCGGACGTGGCCCGCGCCCGCCGCCCGGCCGGCGAGGCGGTGCGCGACGGCCTGTCGCGGCTGAAGCACACGATCGCGGAGGCGCGGCGGGACGCGTCCATCGCGCGCTTCCTCGTCGCCCACATGGCCTATCAGGACGGGCTCGTGGTGCTGTTCTCGCTCGGCGCGATCTACGGCGCGGGCGTGTTCGGCTGGACGACGATCGAGCTCGGCGTCTTCGGCATCGCGATCCTCGTCACCGGGACGCTCGGCGCGCTCGTCGGCGGCCCGATCGACGACCGCATCGGCCCGCGCGCGGTGATCCTGGCGAGCCTCACCATCCTCACGCTGGTCACGCTCGGCATCCTGTCGCTGGGGCGCGAGCACGTGCTCTTCGTCATCGAGACCGCGCCGGCGACGGGGGTGGGCCTCTACGAGACGACGCCGGAGAAGATCTTCCTCGGGCTCGGCCTCGTCATCGGCGCGCTCGCCGGGCCGCTGCAGGCCTCCTCGCGCTCGCTGCTCGCGCGCCTCGCGCCCGCGGCGGACGCCGGGCGCTATTTCGGCCTGCTCGCTTTGTCGGGCAAGCTCACCGCCTTCGTCGGGCCGTTCCTGGTGGCCGTGTTCACCCGCGTCTTCGACACCCAGGCGGCCGGCCCGGCGGTGCTGATCGTGTTCTTCGCGATCGGCGCCTGGCTCGTCGCCGGCGTCCCCAACGGCCGGCGCGTCAGCGCAGGGTGACCGCGGTGCCCGAGGCGGTGACGAGCATCATGCTCTCGCGCGCCCCGATCGCCCCGTAATCGAGATCGACGCCGATCACGGCGTTGGCCCCGAGCCGCTGCGCTTCCTCGATCATCTCGCTGATCGCCGTGTCGCGCCCGTCGCGCATGACCTTCTCGTAGGACCCGGCACGGCCGCCGACGACGTCGCGGATCGAGGCGAAGAAGTCCCGGAAGATGTTGGCGCCGAAGATCGCCTCCCCCGTGACGATGCCGTGGTACTGCACGATCTGGCGGCCCTCGATGCTGTTCGTGGTGGTGACGATCATGGCAAGCCTCCCTCCGGTGCGACTCGGTCTGTGCGCGCGAGTATGAACTGAGCCGCGCCCAGCGTGCGCGTCAATGCGCGATCGGGCGCGCTGCCCGCGCCGGCCGGCAGGCTCGCAGGCGCAAGCTCGAGCGGACGTGACGATGGGAAGTCGCGCGTTGCGCTCAGGGGATCAACTTCTTCCGCCCAGACGGCCTAATCCCCAGACCCGGTGACCGGCTAAGCTTCGCCGCACCGTCCGGATTCAGGAGATGCGACCGATGACGAAGACCCGTTTCAGAGCGGCGGCCGTGCAGTCTGCGCCCGCGTTCCTCGATCTGGCGGGGAGCGTCGAGAAGACGATCGCGCTGATCGACGAGGCCGGACGCCAAGATGTGGATCTGCTCGCCTTCCCCGAGACCTGGATCCCGGGATATCCCTGGTTCATATGGCTCGGCGCCCCGGCCTGGGGAATGCAGTTCGTCGGCCGCTATCACGAGAACTCGATCGGCGCCGACAGCGCCGAGGAGCGCGCGATCCGCGCCGCAGTCGCGCGCAACGGCCTCACCTGCGTGCTCGGAGCGTCCGAGCGGGCTGGCGGATCGAACTACATGGCGCAGTGGATCTACGGCCCGGACGGCAGCGTCGTCGCCCGACGCCGCAAGCTCAAGCCGACCCACGTCGAGCGAACGATCTTCGGCGAGGGAGACGGGTCGGACATCGCCGTGCACGATACCGACGTCGGGCGCCTGGGCGCGCTGTGCTGCTGGGAGCACCTGCAGCCGCTCACCAAGTATGCCATGTACGCGCAAGGCGAGCAGGTCCACGTCGCCGCCTGGCCGTCCTTCTCGCTCTACGAGGGCGCGGCCTACGCCCTGGGGCCGGAGGTCAACACGGCGGCCAGCCTGATGTACGCGGCGGAGGGACAGTGCTTCGTCGTGGCGTCCTGCGCGACCGTCAGCCAGGAGATGTGCGACCTGCTCTGCGACGCCGAGGACAAGCGCATGTTCCTCAAGCCCGGTGGGGGCCACGCCCGGATCTTCGCGCCGGACGGCCGCTCGCTCGGGGCGCCCCTCGCTCCCGACGCGGAGGGGCTGGTCGTCGCCGACATCGACCTGTCGATGATCGCCTTCGCCAAGGCGGCGGCGGATCCGGTCGGGCACTACTCCCGCCCGGACGTCTTCAAGCTGATGATCAACCGCAACCGCAACACCGTCACGGCGCCCTTCGCCCCCGGCGTCGAGGCCGTCACGAGCGCGGGAGAGAACCCGAAGGATGCCGCGCCATGAGGAGAGGATTCGATCTGGATGCGGCCGCCCGCACGATCCCGCTGCGCATGCCACGGGGCTGGTCGCCACCCTATCCCTCCTGGGAGAGCGAGTTCGCCGACGGCGTCCACGAGATCGCCATGATCCTGTTCGGCGTGCAGCATCTGCCCGAAGACAGGGACATCGCGCGCGATCTGGCGGCCGCGTTCGTCGCGAGCGCCGGCGGCTCCGCAGCCGCGGCGGACCTGTCGTTCGGACGCTCCCACGCGGGCCGCGAACTGGCTCTGGCGACGATCTACTTCACATCGAAGACCGACGGACAACTCTTCCTCGAAAAAAACACGGTCGAGATGCTGTGGCGCAAGCACACCGCTCCGGGCCTTTCCTACGGGGTCTTCCGCGAGGTCTACAACATTCCGCTGGACCGCTTCGAGACGCTGCACTCCGGGCCGGAGCATCTCGTCGGCGCCGCGAAGGCCCGCGCCGGCCTGACGGAGACGGCGCTTCACGCGTATTGGGGCTCGATGCGCGATCGCATTCCGGCCGCTGCCGTCGATCCCTTCCTGGAAGCGGGAGCGATCGAGATCATCGAGCGGTCGCCGTCGCGCATCCTGTTGCGACCCGGCGAGAACGCAGCCGTGATCCGATCCGGCCAGGACTATCGCGCTGCCGCCGGCACCGAGCGCGACGAGTACCTTCGGAACGTCGAGCCGCAGCTGTCGCGCGGAATGGCCTATCTCCAGGAGAGCGGGCGCGAGATCGGTTGCCTGGATTGCCGCTACATGCGCCTCGTCGACGCCGGCCGGCACGACCTCGACCACACCTACGGCTTCGCTGTTTTCAGCTCGCTCGCGGCGCTCGAGGCGTGGGCCGAGCACCATCCGACCCACCTGGCGATCTTCAACGCCTTCCTCGAGTTCGCACCACGATACGGCCCGTCCATGCGCTCGAGGTACTGGCACGAGGTGAGCGTGCTGCGTGCGGAGGATACCTGGATGGAGTATGCCAACTGCGTCCCCGGTACCGGCCTGATGCCGACCTGAAGCGACCGGTGGCTTTCGCATCGGTGGCGTGCTATCGAAGATGCTCGTTCGCGTTCTGCTCGGCTCCGCTGCTGGGAGTGCTCGCACCATGCCGACGACGGTCCTCAGCACTGCGCAGGTCTCGCCGCGAGAGCGTGTCCCGTTCTGGCGCGAGGTGATTTGCGAGACCTACGTAGAGCTCTCGTGCGAATGCCCACGTGACCGCGCCTTCGACGGGAGCATCACGCTTCGTAGTCTGCCGGGCGTCGACCTTTCGATCGTCGACGCGAGCGCCCAGACCGTTTCACGCGGCCGGCGCGAGATCGCTGCATCGAGCGACGAGTACTTCCTGATGAGCGTACAGCTCGCAGGATCTGGCGTGGTCGTCCAGCGCGGCCGGGAGGCGCGGCTCGCCGTCGGCGACGCGGCCCTTTACACTTCGACCGAGCCCTACGAACTGCGTTTCGGCGGCGATTTCGCACAGCTCGTCGTGCGTATGCCGAAGCGATCGACGCTGGCGCGCATCCCCGGCGCGGACGACCTCACCGCGACGCGCATCGGCAACGGCACCACGAGAAGCCTCGTCACGCTCGCACGAGAGCTGACGTCTCCGACCGAGAGCTCGAACTTCGCAGACGGCGACGGAAGCGATTTCCTCGCCGCCGCGGTGACCGCCCTCGTCTGCGCCGATATCGCGACGCTGGCGGGCGAGCGCGGCTCGGAACCCGCGATGGCCACATGGCGGCGCATCCGCTCCTGCATGGAGCGCAACGTCTCGGACCCGGGCTTCGGACGCAACGAGCTGGCTACGGAAATGAGGCTGTCCGTTCGACGCATCAACGAGATCCTGGCGCTGCGCGGCAGCTCCATCACGCGCGAGCTGCGCGCGCTGCGCCTGGAAGGCGCGCGAGCCGAGCTGGCCCGGAGCAGCGGCGCCAAGCGCCGTGTCGCCGATGTCGCGGCCCGGTGGGGCTTCGAGGATCCGGCCGCCTTCGCCCGCGCCTTCCGCGGCGCGTACGGCACGGCGCCGTCACACCTTCGCTCGGGCGACGACCAGCGGAACCGCAGCGTCGATGCGCACCATTCCAACCGGGCACGACCACCCTTCTGATCCGCTCCGGGATCGACGCCGTGCTGCGCAGCCGCCGGTCAGATCCGAGCGAGCCCCCGACGACGGAGCATACGCTCAAACCTCCACCTCCTCCGTCGGCGGCACCGTCTGCGCCTTCTGCTCCGCGCGCGACATCGGCTGGTGCGTGAACCCCCGCAGCCCCGACTGGATCTCGTGCACGTCGCGGGTGATCTCCACCGGCGAGGCGACGTAGGCCGTCATCAGCTCGGCGAGCGAGCGCAGCGCGTGCATGTGGATGCGCTCGTAGCCGTGGGAGGCGTCGATGCCGAAGGTTATGAGCGCGGTGCGCACGTCGTGGCCGGCCACCAAGGCCGCGGCGGAATCCGACCGGTAGTAGCGGAAGACATCTTTCTGGAAGCGGATGTCGTTGTCGCGGGCGAGCTTCACGAGCTTGCGGGTGAGGTGGTAGTCGAACGGTCCTGTCTGGTCGGCCATGGCGATGGTGACGCCGAACTCGTCGGAGTTCTGGCCCGGCGCGGTGACGCCGTTGTCGATCGAGACGATCGCCGCCACGTCCTCGCCGAGCGCGGAAGAGGCGCCCACCCCCACCTCCTCGGCGATGGTGAAGAGCCAGAACGTGTCGACGTCGGGCTCGATCCCCGCCTCGACCAGCGCCTTGATGGCGGCGAGCATGGCAGCCGTGCCGGCCTTGTTGTCGAGGTGGCGCGAGACGATGAAGCCGTTCTCGAGGAACTCGGGCTGCGGATCGATGGCGACGATGTCGCCGACGTCGATGCCGAGCTTGACGAGGTCCGAGCGCTTGCGGCTCACCGCGTCGACCCGCAGCTCCACGTGCTGCCAGCCGATCGGGGCGGTGTCCACCTCCTCGTTGAAGGCGTGGCCCGAGGCCTTCGGCGGCAGGATCGTGCCGCGGTACGTGCCCTTCTCGGAGAAGATCGTGGCGCGCGCGCCCTCCGCGAAGCGCGCCGACCAATTGCCGATCGGCACCAGCTCGAGCCGGCCGTTGTCCTTGAGCTGCTTCACCTGCGCGCCGATCGTGTCGACATGACCGACGAGCGCGCGGGCGGGCTTGTGGCGCTTGCCCGTGAGCTTGGTGCGCACCACGCCGCGGCGGGTGATGTCGTAGGACAGGCCGAGCCGCTCCAGCTCGCGGCAGGTGTGGCGCACGATCGAGTCGGTGTAGCCGGTGGGCGAGGGAATGCCGAGGAGCTCGGCGAGCCGGTCCCGGAGATACGACGTGTCGATCGTCAGCCGTTGCATCAGTCTCTGCGCTCGTAGGAGGTGGCCTGCCGCACGGAAGCGGGGATGGACAAGGGGAAGAGCAGGTCGACGAACCGCTCCGCCGTCGGCTGCGGCTCGTGGTTGGCGAGGCCGGGCCGCTCGTTCGCCTCGATGAAAGCGTAGGTCGGCTCGTAGGGCGAGGGAACCATGAAATCGATCCCGACCACAGGGATGTCGATGGCGCGGGCCGCCTTCACCGCCGCCGCGACGAGGCGCGGATGCACCTGGCCGGTGACGTCGTGGATGGTGCCGCCGGTGTGGAGGTTCGCCGTGCGGCGCACCACGATCTCATGCCCATCGGGGGCGACGTCGTCGAGGGCGAAGCCCGCCTTGGCGACGCAGCGCTCGGTCTCGCCGTCGAGCGGGATGCTGCTCTCGCCACCCGTCGCCGCCATGCGCCGGCGGCTCTGGCGCTCGATCAGCTCGCGGATGGTGCGCTCGCCGTCGCCGACGACGCGGGCCGGGCGCCGCACCGCGGCCGCGACGAGGCGGTAATCGATGACGACGAGGCGCAGGTCCTCCCCCGCCACCTTCTGCTCGACGAGGACGCGCTCGCACTGTTCCTTGGCGACGATGATCGCCGCGCGCAGGTCGTCCATCGTCTCGATCCCCACCGCGACGCCCCTGCCCTGCTCGCCCCGCGCCGGCTTGACCACGACCGAGCCGTGCTTCTGGAGGAACTCCGCGAGCGTCGCCTCGTCGCCCGCCTCCACCTGCTCGGGCACGCTGACGCCCGCGCGCTCGACGATGCGGCGGGTCACCGCCTTGTCGTCGCAGATCGACACGGCGACGCCGGTGGTCAGCTCGGAGAGCGCCTCGCGGCAATGCACGGAGCGGCCGCCATAGTTGAGCCGGAAGAAGCCGCCCTCCGCGTCCGTCACCTCGACGTCGATGCCGCGCCGGCGCGCCTCGTTGGTGATGATGCGCGCGTAGGGGTTGAGGGTCTCCTCGGGGCCGGGGCCGGCGAAGAGCTTCTCGTTGATGAAGTTCTTGCGCTTCAGGGTGAACACGTGCACCCGCTCGAAGCCGAGCTTCTCGTAGAGCGCGATCGCGTGCTCGTTGTCGTGCATGACCGACAGGTCCATGAAGGCCGAGCCCCGCGCCTTGAACAGCTGCGCCAGCTCGCGCACCAACGCCTCGCCCACGCCGGGCTGGGTCGCCTGCGGGTCGACCGCGAGGCACCAGAGCGAGGAGCCCTTCTCGGGGTCGTTGTAGGCGCGCGCGTGGTCCACACCCGTCACCGTGCCGACGATGGCGCCGCTGACGTCGTCCTCGGCGACGAGGTGGATGATCGCGCGCGAATCCCGGCGCGCCCAGAAGAATTCCGGCGGCACCGGCACCATGCCGCGCGAGGCGTAGATGCGGTTCACGGCGTCGGCGTCCGCGCGGGAATCGAGCCGGCGCACGGAGAAGCCGTGATAGGGCCGCTCGCTCTTCTCGTAATGCGCGAGGTCGAGCCGGTAGGTGTGCGACGGGTCGAGGAAGATCTCCTGCGGCGCGGCGGCGAGCGCGACGTGCGGATCGCGCACGTAGACGGCGATGTCGCGCCGGTCCGGGCGCTCCCCGCGCATCGCCTCGGTGAGCTCGCGCATGTCGTCGAAGGTCTGCGCGAAGAGGAGCCGCCCCCAGCCGCAGTCGATCACGGCGTTGGGGCGCGCGAGCACGGCGACGGGATCGACGCTCGGGCTGGCGGCGTCGGTGCGGTCGAGGTCGGTCATGATCTGCCCCCGGTCGGGTTCACGGGTGTTGCGGTCGGCGCGCGCGGCTTCGCGGCTCAGACGCCGTGGCTCTGCAGCCAGGTTTCGAGCAGCGCCACCTGCCACAGCTCGGATCCCCGCAGGGGCGTGATCGCCGAGCGCGGATCGTCGAACAGGCCCTGCAGATAGGTCTGCGAGAACAGCCCGCGCTCGCGCGCCGTCTGCGAGGTCAGCGTATCACGCACCATGTCGAGCGTCGGCCCCTCGATGTACTTCAGGGCCGGGACGGGGAAGTAGCCCTTCGGCCGGTCGATCACCTCGGCGGGGATCACCTTGCGGGCCGCCTCCTTGAGCACGCCCTTGCCGCCGTGGGCGAGCTTGTGGCGCGAGGGGATGCGGGCGGCGAGCTCGGCGAGCTCGTAGTCGAGGAAGGGCACGCGCGCCTCCAGGCCCCAGGCCATTGTCATGTTGTCGACGCGCTTCACCGGGTCGTCGACGAGCATGATGGTGCTGTCGAGCCGCAGCGCCTTGTCGACGGGGTCGGTGGCGCCGGACATGGCGAAATGCGCCTCGACGAAGGCGCGGGCCTCGTCCGTCTCGAGCCGCCACTCGGGGCCGAGATGCTGGTTGAGGCGCGCGTGCGACCGGTCGAAGAAGGCCTCGGCGTAGTCGCCCACGGGGTCGTTCGAGCCCGCCACCTTCGGGTACCAGTGGTAGCCGGCGAAGATCTCGTCGGCCCCCTGCCCCGACTGCACGACCTTGACGTGCTTCGCCACCTCCCGCGAGAGCAGGTAGAAGCCGACATTGTCGTAGGAGACCATCGGCTCCGACATCGCGTGGATCGTGGCGGGGAGCGCCTCGAGCATGTCGGTGGAGGGAATGAAGATCTGGGTGTGGTCGGTGCCGTAGTGCTTCGCGATGAGGTCGGAATAGACGAATTCGTCGCCCTTCTCCCCGTTCGCCTCCTCGAAGCCGATCGAGTAGGTGCGCAAGCCCGACTGCCCGGCCTCCGCCAGGAGCCCGACGATGACGCTCGAATCGACGCCGCCCGAGAGCAGCACGCCCACCGGCACGTCCGCCACCATGCGTCGCGCCACCGCCTTGCGCAGCTCGTCGAGCGTGAGGTCGCGCCACTCCTCGAAGGAGCGTTCCTCGTCCGCGGCCGAGCGCGTGAAGTCGAGGCTCCAGTAGCGCCGTTCGGTCGACGCGCCGTCGGCGTCGATGATGCGCACGGTCGCGGGCGGCAGCTTGCGCACGCCCTTGAGGATCGTATGCGGCGCGGGCACCACGGCGTGGAAGCTCATGTAGAACTGCAACGCGACCGGGTCGATCGTGCGGTCGATATCGCCGCCGGCGACGAGGGCGGGCAGCGAGGAGGCGAAGCGCAGGCCCGCCGACGTCTCGGCGATGTAGAGCGGCTTGATGCCGAACCGGTCGCGCGCCAGCACCACGCGCCCGGTCTCGCGCTCGTGGATCGCGAAGGCGAACATGCCGTTGAAGCGCTGCACGCAGTCCGGCCCCCAGGCGTGGTAGGCCTTGACGATCACCTCGGTGTCGCTCGTCGAGAAGAAGCGGTAGCCCTTCCCCTCCAGCTCCGCACGCAGCTCCGGGTAGTTGTAGATGCAGCCGTTGAAGGCGAGCGTCAGCCCCAGCGCGCTGTCGACCATGGGCTGCTCGCCCTTGCTCGACAGGTCGATGATCTGCAGCCGGCGATGGCCGAAGGCGACGCGACCGCGCGCGACGACCCCTCCGCTGTCCGGCCCGCGGCGCTCCATCGCGCTCGTCATCCGGGTGATGGCGTCGGCCGAGGCCGGACGTCCGTCGAAGGTCAGCTCGCCGCAAATTCCGCACATGTCGCCTGGTCGCTTTCTCCTGCCCCCGCGTGACGCGGTCGGGGCGTTTCTCCGGGTTCGTTTGAGATCGAATCTTTACAGCTCGAACGTTTTGATGTCAAATGATCGCAGGAGGTTTTTTCAGATGCAGAACGACGAACCGCTTGGCTTCGTTACGGGCTTGAAGGCTCCGGGCGACCACGGCGTCCGCCCGCGGGGGGGCGGCGCCGATCCCGCCGTGCCCGACATCGACGCCCTGATGAAGGCGATCCGCGTCATCGCGCAGGCGATCGACACCCGCTCCAAGGCAGTCTCGCGCGCCTCCGGCCTCACCATACCGCAGATCGTGGTGCTGCAGGCCGTGCGCGCCCACGGGGCGGTGACGACGAACCTGCTCTCGCGCCATTGCGACCTCTCCGCGGGGACGGTCGTCTCGATCCTCGACAAGCTCGAGGAGCGCGGCTTCGTCGAGCGCTACCGCAACGCCGACGACCGCCGCGTGGTCCACACCCGGCTCACGCCGTCCGGCGCGGTCGCCCTCGATCAGGCCCCGAGCCTCCTGCCGCCCACCGCGCTCGCGGACCTCGCCCGCCTGCCCGAAGACGAGCGTCGCGCGCTGGTCTCGGCGTTCCAGGCGGTGGCGGGAATGCTCCGGGTGGAGACGCCGGGATTGGCGTGAGGAGAGTCTCTCTCCCATCCCGGCCGTGGACGGTGAGAGTCTCCGTCGAGCCCCGGGTAAACGGCCTCCCTCTCCGCGCGCGGCGCGTAGCGTGCGCCCCATGACCACCCCCGCCCGCCGCGCCTCGCACCGTCCGGAGACCGCCCGATGAACACCCACGACAACCAGCTCACCGCCTGGGACCGCGACCACTTCTTCCACCCCTCGACGCACATGGGCCAGCACGCCCGCGGCGAGAGCGCGACCCGCATCATGGTCGGCGGCGAGGGCTGCACCATCGTCGATCGCGACGGCAAGCGCTCGCTCGACGCCTTCGCGGGGCTCTACTGCGTCAACGTCGGCTACGGCCGCACGGAGATCGCCGAGGCGATCTCCCGCCAGGCGCACGAGCTGGCCTACTACCACGCCTACGTGGGCCACGGCTCGGAGCCGGCGATCCGGCTCGCGAAGATGATCATCGACCGGGCGCCCGCGCACATGAGCCGGGTCTATTTCGGCCTCTCCGGCTCGGACGCGAACGAAACCAACATCAAGCTGATCTGGTACTACAACAACGTCCGCGGCCGGCCGGACAAGAAGAAGATCGTCTCGCGCTGGCGGGGCTATCACGGCTCGGGCGTGATGACCGGCTCGCTCACCGGCCTGTCCTTGTTCCACGACGCCTTCGACCTCCCGCGCGCGCCGATCCTGCACACGCAGGCGCCCTACTGGTTCCGCCGCCCGGACCTCGCGATGAGCGAAGAGGATTTCTCCTCGTTCTGCGCCGCCGAGCTCGAGGCGCTGATCGAGCGCGAGGGCCCCGAGACCATCGCCGCCTTCATCGGCGAACCGCTGCTCGGAACCGGCGGCATCGTGCCCCCGCCCGCGGGCTACTGGGAGAAGATCCAGGCGGTCCTCGCGCGCCACGACATCCTGCTCGTCGCCGACGAGGTGGTGACCGGCTTCGGGCGGCTGGGCACCATGTTCGGCTCCGAGCACTACGGCATGAAGCCGGACCTCATCACCATCGCCAAGGGGCTCACCTCGGCCTACGCGCCGCTCTCCGGCTCGATCGTGTCGAAGGACATGTGGGAGGTGCTGGTGCAGGGCTCGGACGAGCTCGGGCCGCTCGGCCACGGCTGGACCTACTCTGCCCACCCGATCTGCGCGGCGGCGGGCGTCGCCAATCTGGAGCTGATCGACCGGCTGGGCCTCGTCGACAACGCCCGCGAGACCGGCGCCTATTTCCGCGGCGCGCTCGCGGAGGCGCTCGCGGGCCACGCCAACGTGGGCGAGGTCCGCGGCGACGGCCTGCTCGCGGCGGTGGAGTTCGTGGAGAACAAGGACAGGCGCGTGTTCTTCGACCCCGCCGCCAAGGTCGGCCCGAAGGTCGCGACCGCACTCGCCGCCCGCGGCGTGATCGGCCGCGCCATGCCCCAGGGCGACATCCTCGGCTTCGCCCCGCCGCTGTGCCTCACCCGCGAGGAGGCCGACACGATCGTCGCCGCCGCCAAGGGCGCGGTGGAGGAGGTGTTCGGCTGAAGCGGCGGGCCTCGAAGCGAACCGGCGCGGCCGCCCTCACGCCCCGCGCTGGAACAGCCGGCCCTTCTCCGTCACGAGCAGGATCGCGAGCGTCGTGACGCCCAAGAGCGCGTAGCCGGCGACGAGCGGCAGCACGGAGCCGTCGTAGGCCTGGCCGATGAGGCCGCCGAGCGTCGCGGCCATCAGCGTCGTGACCGAGCCGAACACCGAGGAGGCCGTGCCGGCGATGTGGCCCATGGGCTCCAGCGCCAGCGCGTTGAAGTTCGAGAAGATCATGCCGACGAGGAACATCACCCCGCCGAGCAGGATCATCAGCGGCGCGAGCGTGAGCGCGCCCGCGAGCTCGAGGGCGAGCAGCACCATCGAGAGCACCGTGAAGGTCACGACGGCGCCGTGCGAGAGCCGGCGCATGCCGAGCCGGCCGACGAGGCGGGAATTGATCAGCGCCGACACGGACATCGACAGCGCCATCGCCGCGAAGGCCAGCGGGAAGAGCGCGCCCAGCCCGTAGAGCTCCGCGAAGATCTGCTCGGCGGAGACGATGAAGCCGAACATCGCCCCGAACATCGTCCCGCCCGCCAGCGCGTAGCCGAGCGTCTGGCGTGTCGTGAAGACCTCGCGGAAGGCGCCGACGAGCGCGCGCGGCCCCACCGAGCGCCGCCGCTCGGGGGCGAGCGTCTCGGGGAGTCGCATCGCGGTCCACACGAGCATGCCGATCCCGTAGAGGACGAGCAGCCCGAAGATCGCCCGCCAGGGCGCGACGAGGATGATCCCCTGGCCGATCGCCGGCGCGATCACCGGCACGACGAGGAAGAACATCATCGCGAGCGAGAGCACGCTCGCCATCCGCCGGCCGCCGTAGCAGTCGCGCACGATCGAGATCGTCACCACCCGCGGCGCGGCCGAGGCGAGACCCTGGACGAAGCGGCCGATGAGCAGCGTCTCGAAGCTCGGCGCGAACGCGCAGAGCGCCGCCGCGGCGACGTAGAACACGAGGCCGCCGATCAGCACCGTCCGGCGGCCGACGCGATCCGACACCGAGCCGATCAGGAGCTGCCCGATGCCGAAGCCCGCGAGATAGATCGGCAGGATCGCCTGCGCACGGTTGGGGTCCTCGACGCCGAGCGACGCGCCGATGTCCTGGAGCGCCGGGAGCATGACGTCGATCGCCAGCGCGTTCAGCGCCATCAACGCGGCCACCATCGCGACGAACTCGCGAAAGCTCATCGGCGCATGGCGCTCGGCATGGTCCTGCGCCGCCGCGGACGGGACGACGGGCGTCGCGTGCGCGGCGCGGGGAGCGGTGTCGTTCATGAAGCCTGGTCCCGGGGTCCCGACGTTCTGCGCCCGCGCCGCGCGCGAGGCAAGCGGCGCGGGCGCATGGCTGGGCCGCGCGTCGAGTCGGTGCGCGACTGGCGCGCCTCTCCTTCCCTGTAGGGGAAGGTGGCTCGGCGAAGCCGAGACGGATGGGGCGCGCCGCAGGCGCGTTCGGCGAAGCCGAAATCGTGCAGGGCTGGACGGCGCAGTGGAGCCCGGTTTCCGCTTCGCGGAACACGCCTTCGGCGCGCCCCATCCGTCCCGCCGCTTCGCGTCGGTCCACCTTCCCCTACAGGGAAGGAGATCGCCTTCGGCGATCTTCCCGCCTTCACGGCACGAACAGCTCGACCACCAGCATGATGGCGATGAAGAACGCGAGCGCCTTCGCCACCGCGACCGTGCGGCCGGAAAGGGTTTGCGCGACGCCCGCCGGCGCCTTGGGCGTGAGGTCGATGACGAAGCGCCGGGCGAAGGCGAAGCGCTTGGTCTGGTCGGGATAGGCGTGGGCGGGCTGGAACAGGGCGACGTCGTGGTAGCGCATCGGGCCGACCAGGATCATCCCCGCCGCGAAGCCGCCGACATGCGCCCACCACGCCACCATCGCACCGGTGTCGCCCGACAGCGCCATCGCGAGGTTGAGCGCGATCAGGAAGCCGACGAATATCCCAGACGGCAGCGCCACGGGCACGCGAAAGCCCACGAGGACGAAGATCTTCGCGCGCGGGTGCAGCAAGAGGTAGGCGCCCATCACCCCGGACACCGCCCCGCTCGCACCGACGACCGGGATCTCCGGATTGGCCGAGAAGGCCGCCTCCGCCAGGCCGCCAGCCGCGCCCGCGAAAACGAAGAACAGCGCATAGCGCCAGTGCCCGAGCGCGTCCTCCAAGTTGTCGCCGAACACCCAGAGCGTGACCATGTTGCCCGCCAGATGCAGCAGGCCCGCGTGCAGGAAGGTGTAGGTGACGAGCCGCGCCCAGAACGGCACGTCGTCGATCTGCGGGCCGAACCCGCCCTCGCCCGTCATCTGTGCCGGGATCAGCGCGTAGCGCTCGATGGGCGGGAACAGGAAGTAGAGCACCACGCAGGCCGCGATGATCGCGTGGTTCACGTGAGCGCTGCGGATGTGCCGCAGCGGGTTGTCGTCGCCGATCGCGATCATGCGCAGGCCCCCGGGGCGCGTCTCCGGTCGAGCCGCGGGCCGAGCTTGGCCGCCCGCGTGCCGAAAGGGAAGAGCCCACGATGTCGAGCACGCGCCTCGGATCGCGGCCGCGGGTCAGATGTCGAGATCGATCGTCCCGGCGAAGGCGGCGCGCTCGGAGATGAAGGCGAAGCGGGCCTCGGGCTTGTTGCCCATCAGCCGCTCGACCGCGTCCGAGGTCGCCTCCCGGTCGTCGGCGACGATGGCGACGCGCAGGAGCTTTCGCTTGGCCCGGTGCATCGTCGTCTCCTTGAGCTGCGCCGGCATCATCTCGCCCAGGCCCTTGAAGCGGCTCACCTCCACCTTGGCATTGGCCTTGAACTCGCTCTTCGTCAGCCGCTCGCGCTCGGCGTCGTCCGCCGCGTAGACCGATTTCGCGCCGTGGGTGAGCTTGTAGAGCGGCGGCACCGCGAGATAGAGGTGCCCGCCGTCCACCAGGCGCGGCATCTGGCGGTAGAAGAAGGTGATCAGCAGCGAGGCGATGTGGGCGCCGTCGACGTCGGCGTCCGTCATGATGATGACCTTCTCGTAGCGCAGGTCGTCGTCGCGGTACTGCGCGCCGGTCCCGCAGCCGAGCGCCTGGACGAGGTCGGCGAGCTGCTGGTTCGCGGCGAGCTTGTCGCGCCCCGCCGAGGCGACGTTGAGGATCTTGCCGCGCAAAGGCAGCACCGCCTGCGTCTGCCGGTCGCGCGCCTGCTTGGCCGAGCCGCCGGCGGAATCGCCCTCGACGATGAACAGCTCCGAGCCCGCCGCGCCCGCGTTGGAGCAGTCGGCGAGCTTGCCGGGAAGCCGCAGCTTGCGCGTCGCGGACTTGCGGGAGACCTCCTTCTCCTGGCGCCGGCGGAGCCGCTCCTCGGCGCGGTCGATCACCCAGTCGAGCAGCTTCGCCGCCTGGGCGGGCGAGGCCGCGAGCCAATGGTCGAACGCGTCGCGGATCGCGCCCTCGACGATGCGCGAGGCCTCGAGCGTGGCGAGCTTGTCCTTGGTCTGGCCCTGGAACTCCGGCTCGCGGATGAAGACCGAGAGCATCGCCGCGCAGGTGACCATGACATCGTCGGCCGTTACCGCGCTCATGCGCTTGGCCTGGTTCACCCGCTCCGCGTGGTCGCGCAGGCCGCGCAGCAGCGCGATGCGCAACCCGCTCTCGTGCGTGCCGCCCTCGGGCGTGGGGATGGTGTTGCAGTAGGACGAGGAGAACCCGTCCTCGCCGGTGGCGAGCCAGGCGATCGCCCATTCGAGCGAGCCGTGCCCGCCGGCTTTCTGGATCTTGCCCGAGAACAGCTGGTCGACGACGAGGTCCTTGCCCTCGATCTCGGCCGCGAGATAATCGGACAAGCCGTTGGGAAACTTGAAGGTCGCCTCGGCGGTGAAGCCCTCGCCGGGCACCACCAGCGACGGGTCGCAGCGCCAGCGGATCTCGACGCCGCCGAACAGGTAGGACTTCGAGCGCGCCATCTTGAAGAGGCGCAGCGGCGAGAACTTCACCTGCGGCCCGAAGATCTGCGGGTCCGGCTTGAAGCGCACCCGCGTGCCGCGGCGGTTGTGCACGCGCCCGACCGTCTCGAGCGCGCTCACCGCGTGGCCGCGGGAATAGACCTGGCGATACAGCATCTGCCCGCGCGCGACCTCGACCTCGAGCCGCTCCGAGAGCGCATTGACGACGGAGACGCCCACGCCGTGCAGGCCGCCCGAGGTTTCGTACACCTTCGAGTCGAACTTGCCGCCCGCGTGCAGCGTGGTGAGGATCACCTCCAGTGCGGACTTTCCCGGGAACTTGGGGTGCGGGTCGATCGGGATGCCGCGGCCGTTGTCGGAGACCGTGATCGCCCCTTCCGCGTCCAGCTCGACCTCGATGAAGCTCGCGTGGCCGGCGACCGCCTCGTCCATGGAATTGTCGATCACCTCGGCGAAGAGGTGGTGCAGAGCCTTCTCGTCGGTGCCGCCGATATACATGCCCGGGCGCCGGCGCACGGGCTCGAGCCCCTCCAGCACCTCGATGGCGGAGGCGTCGTAGCCGGCCTCGCCGACCGTGCCCTGCCCGGCGGCAGGCTTCTCGGCCGCGCGCGCGGCCCGTTTCGCCGCCGGCGCGCCCTGCGCCTGCAGCTTGCGCGCCGCTCCGCCCTCGAAGAGATCGTCCCCGTTCGCCATGCCGTCCGCCGCTCCGACCCAGTATCCGGCGCCCGCTCGAATCGCACGTGCACCACCCGCCTCTATACGAGAACAAAAGACAAACCGCAAAACCTCGATCCGAGCGCGAGCGGATCGCGGACCTGTTCTCCACAGATAGGACGCGGCCCGTCCCCACGACAGGCCGGGAACCCGAAGCGTCGCCGCCGTGTTGTGGGTCCGCTTCCAAGTAGAGGAAGCGCCAGTGTGGAGCATCCGCCATGATACGTTCGTTCACGACCGCCTGCGCGCTCGGCGCGCTGCTCGTCGCCGGGCCCGCGCTCGCGCAGACTCAGGAGCAGCCGGCCACCTCCAGCGAGACGATGCAGGCGCTGCCGCCGGCACCGGAGGCCCAGCAGGGCCAGACCGCGGCTCCGCAGACCCGGCCGATCCAGGCTCAGGGGAGCCAGCCGACCGACCGGATGGAAGTCGAGACCGTCGAGATGGAGGGTTCCGCCCCCGAGCTGCAGGGCGGCTTCATCGCCCGCCAGGGGCAGAACCACCTCATGGCCTCGGAGCTGATGGACGCGAGCGTCATGACCTCGGCCGACGAATCCCTCGGCTCGGTCGAGGACATGCTCGTCGACGCCCAGGGCCGCGTCCTGGGCATCGTCGTCGGCGTCGGCGGCTTCCTCGGGATGGGCCAGAAGCAGGTCGCCATTCCCCTCGAGTCCATCCAGGTGGTCTTCGAGGGCGAGGCGCGCGAGACCGCCGACGGCGGCATGCAGCAACCCCGCACCGGACAGGGGCTGGCGCTGACCGGCGGAACCGACATCGGCCACATCCTCGTCGAGTTCACGCGCGAGCAGCTCGAGGCGGCGCCGGAATTCGCGACCGTCGACGAGCAGGACCGCGACATGCAGGCCGAGCGCCCGGTCGAGGGCGCCCCGGTCGACGCCACCGGCACGACCGCACCGATCGGCCAGACGCCCCCGCCGGCCGGCGAGACGCCGCGGGCTCAGTGACGTCGGGCCCACGCGATGCGCGCGCCGCGGGACCGCCTGCGGCGCGCGTCGTTCAATCCAGCGCCAGCACGCTCTCCTCGGATGAGAACAGCTTCACCGAGCGGTTGCGCACGAGGGCGTACATCAGCGCCTTCGCACCCTCCGTCGCGCCCACCAGGCGGCGCGCGCGATCGGTGTTCGTCCCGCGGATCGCCTCGCCGCCGCCGTCCTCGTAGAGGTGCAGCAGCGCCGCGCTGGAGATCAGCGCGAGATGCGTGAACGCCTGCGGGAAGTTGCCGAGGAAGCGGCCGTCGTGCGGATCGATCTCCTCGGCGTAGAGGCCGACGTCGTTTGCGCGCGCGAGCAGGCTCTCGAACAGCGCCCGCGCCTCCTCCCCGCGATCCACCGTGAGGTAGGCCTCCACCAGCCAGAAGCTGGTGATCATGAAGGCGCCCTCCTCGCCGCCGAGCCCGTCCTCGCCGCGGTAGCGGTAGACGAGGTCGTTCACCTTCAGGTCTTCCTCGACCTTGCGTATCGTCTCCTCGAAGATCGCCTCGTCGAGCGGAAGCCCGAGCAGCGGCACCTGCAACAGCGCCGCGTCCACCGCCTGCGCTCCGAAGCTCTGCGCCAGATAGGGCGGATCGCCGGCCAGCCCCTTCGTCCGGATCGCCTCGAGGATACGCTCCCGGTTCTCGGCCCAGATCGGCCGGTCGCCCAGCAGCCGCGCCGCGCGGTCGAGCGTCACCCAGGCCATGGCCTTGCCCTGCACGAAGTCGCGCGGCCCGCCGCGCACTTCCCACAGCCCCTGGTCGGGGAGCTCCCAGGTCAGGCAAACATGGTCGGCGATCCCCGCCATCAGCGCCGTCTCGTCCGGCCCCAGCTCGGCGCCGAGCGCGTGGCGCAGCTCGGCCCAGTCGAGCACCTCGCCGAAGACGTCGAGCTGGCGCTGCTCGGCCGCCTCGTTGCCGGTGCGCACCGGGCGCGAGCCCCGATAGCCGGCGAGATCGTCGTGCTCGCGCTCGGGCAGGAACGGCTGGCCGTCGAGCCCGTAGACGATGCGCAGGGTCGAGCCCTCGCGCAGGCACCGCCGCCGCAGGAAATGCGAGAACCGCGCCGCCTCCCCGCTGTAGCCCAGCGCCGAGAGGGCGAAGAGCGCGAAGGTGGAGTCGCGCAGCCAGGAGAAGCGGTAGTCCCAATTGCGCGAGCCGCCGATGTGCTCCGGCAGCGAGGTCGTCGCCGCCGCGACGAGCGCGCCCGTGGGCGCGTAGGTGAGGCACTTCAGCGCCAGCGCGGAGCGGATCACCGCCTCCTGGTAGGGCCCGGTGTAGCGGCTGTATTCGGCCCATTCCCGCCAGAAGGCGCAGGTGACGGCGAACAGGTGCTCCGCCCGCTCCCGCGGGTCGAACAGCGGCATCACGTGGGTGAGGATGGTGTGCACCACCTCCCCCTCCCCGATCCGGTGGCGGATCAGCGCCTCGCCGTCGGCGACCGCGATGTCGCCGCCGCACCACAGCATCAGACCACCGAGGGTGGCGATGCGCCCGCCCTCGACGGTCATCTCGAGCGGCGCCTTCGCAAACCGTGGCCCGCGGGGCGCGAAGCGGGAGGCGACGGTCACGCTGCCCTGCGTGACCGCGAGCCGCCGCACCAGCCAGCCCGGGGCGTTGAGCGAGACGTAGTCGTGCACCGAGGCCTCGCGGGTGCGCCCCACGGGCATGAAGTCGGTGACCTCGAGCACACCGGTCTCGCACACGAAGGTGGTGCGCAGCACGTTGGTGCGCTCGAGATAGGCGCGGCGGACCTCGCGCACGCCCTCGGGCAGGATCTCCCATGCCCCGCCGCCGTGGTCTCCTCGTTGCCCGCCGTCGAGCAGGCGGAAGAAGGTTGGGTCGTCGTCGAAGCGCAAGAGCGTCATCCAGTCGATCGCGCCCGCGCGCGAGACCAGCGCCGCGCCGTGACAATCGCCGATGAGCGCGTAGTCCTCGATGGGCGGTTGCTGGTAGGGCGTGGCGGGCCGGGGCGTCTCGGGCCGGGGCGTCTCGGGCGGGGGCATGGGCTCTTCTCCGTTGGGGTCCGAACCGACAACGCGAGCCGAGCGCGGCCGTTGCCTCCGCGGACGCGACGCCGCAGGCGGGTGGCCGCCGTCGCGCCGGCGCGCTAGGTTCCCCGAATGACCCGACAGCGCGCAGTCTTCCTCGCCGCCCTCGCTCTGGCGAGCGCCCTCGTCGCCGCCCCCGCAGCGGCGGCCCCCGCAACGCCCGAGATCGCGGCCGGCGGGCCGCTCGTCGGCGCGGCCTACGATGCGCGCACGGGCGCGGCGCTCGGGCCCGTCGACGTCGCCGCGCGCATCGCGCAGGCCGAGATCGTGCTGCTCGGCGAGCGCCACGACAACCCGGATCACCACGCCCTCCAGGCCTGGGCGGTCGCCGTGGCGGCGGCGGGCGCGCCCGAGGGGCGGCTGGTGCTGGAGATGGTCCGCACCGGCGAGGACGGCCCGCTCGCCGATGCGACGCCCGCGGACGTGCCGGCGCTCGGCGACGCGCTCGGCTGGGAGGCGCGCGGCTGGCCCGACTACGGGATGTACGCCCCGATCCTCGCGGCCGCGCTCGACGCCGGCTGGACCTTGGCGGGGGGCGACGCGGCGCAGGCCGAGATGGCCGATCCCGGCGCGCTCTCCCCCGCGGAGCGCACCCGCCTCGGCCTCGACGCGCCGCTGCCCGAGGCGGGACGCGCGGCGATGGAGACCGCCATCGTCGAGGGCCATTGCGGGCTCCTGCCCCTGGAGCACGTGTCGGCCTTCATCGACGCGCAACGCCTGCGCGACGCGCGCCTCGCCGACGCGCTGCTGGCCGCGGACGGTCCCGCGGTGCTGATCGCCGGATCCGGCCATGTCGTCCCCGAGGGCGCCCCCGCCTACCTCGCCGCCCGCGCCCCCACCCGCGCCGTGCTCGCCATCGCCTTCGTCGAGGCCCCCGCCGACATCGCCGACCCCGCCGCCCTCGTGCCGGATTTCGGCACGGCGCAGGCGCCCTACGACATCGCCTGGTTCACCGCCGACCTCCCCCGCGAGGACATGTGCGCGCAGCTGCGCGCGCGGTTCGGCGACGCGCAGTAGAGAAGCCCGAACCGTCGTGAAGGCCGCGACCGGACTCCCCTCCCCCTTGTGGGGAGGGGTCGGGGGTGGGGGTCGTGCAGAATTTGCTCGACGGAGTTGCAGGGCTGCAGCAGCCGCTCCGCCATGTTTCCGAGCAGCAGCACTGCCCGCCGACCCCCATCCGCCCCCTTCGGGGGCACCTTCCCCACAAGGGGGAAGGAAGGCGGGCGGCCCGACGGGTGGTGGGTGACGGCGGGGCGTGGGGGCGGCATGATCGGGGCTCGCGAATCCCGCTCGTTCCACCCGAGGCTCCCATGACCCACCCCCCGCTCCTCCCCCTCGTCACCGACGAGGCCGCCTCCCCCGCCGCGCAAGCGGTGTTCGACGACATCCGGGCGACGCGCAAGTCCGATTTCGTCAACAACTTCTGGCGGGCGCTGGCGCACGACCCGGCGCTGCTCGCGCGCACCTGGGAGGGCGTGAAGGCGGTAATGGCGCCGGGCGCGCTCGACCCGCTGACGAAGGAGCTGATCTACCTCGCCGTCTCCGCCACCAACGGCTGCGAATACTGCACCTACAGCCACACCGCGAGCGCCCGCGCCAAGGGCGCCGACGACGCCATGATCCTCGAGGCGCTGGCCGTCGCCGCCAAGGCCAACGAGACCAACCGGCTGGCGAACGGGCTCCGGGTGCCGGTGGACGAGGTGTTCGTGCCGAAAGACTCGACGAAGGGGTGAGCGGGGCTTTCCTTCCCTGTAGGGGAAGGTGGCCCGACGCGAAGCGGCGGGACGGATGGGGCACGCCGGAGGCGTGTCCGCGAAGCGGAAATCGGGCTCCACTGCGCCCTCCAGCCTTGCACGATTTCGGCTGCGCCGAACGCGCGTCCCGCGCGCCCCATCCGTCTCGGCTGCGCCGAGACACCTTCCCCTACAGGGAAGGAGAGCCCTCACCGCGCCGCGACGCGCCGCAGGCCCCGCGCCAGCGCCCGGCCGGCCCGGATCGCCAGGGTCGGCAGGCGCGCGACGCGCCGCCGCCGCAAGACCCGCTCGCGCGCCAGCGCCGCCTGCCGGGCGTCCTCGCGCTCCGCCGCGACGATCGCCTCCATCGACGCCTTCCCCCGCAACGGCGGCGCCGGCACATGCCGCGTCCGCCACGCATCCCACGCGAACCAGACCCCGCCCAAGACGAGACTCCCCGCCACCCACCAGGCGACAAGGAGATTGAAGCCGTGGATGAGGCGGAGGACGGTCTCCATGGGGTGGGGTCCTTTCGGTCGGGAGGCGACGCACATTCGCCCTGAAAGCTCCAATTCGCGGAGTCTTACAGCTTCCTGTCCCTTCCGCCAAGCCCATCTGTTGCGCAGCTTCGCGCTCGGAGGGCGAAGCGTTGCGACTCAAGGCGATTTTCGGCGCGAACGTGCGCGCGCTCCGCAAGGCGCGCGACTGGACCCAGGCGGAGCTAGGCGAGCGCGTCGGCCTGTCCGCCAACGGCCTCAGCAAGCTGGAGCGCGGCAAGACCGCCCCCTCCTTCGACCGCGCCGAACGCCTCGCTGCCGCCCTCGACGTCGAGCCGACGCAGCTCTTCAGCGCGACTCCGCCGACGACGGGCGATCGGTCTCGCCGGCTGGAGCGTCTGCTGCTGAAGGTGGCTCGGCTGGGGGACGAGAAACTGGGGGAGGTGGAGCGGGCGGTGGAGATTGTGGTGCGGTGACTGCTTTGTCAGGGCTCACTTTCTCACCTCTTCCCCAGTGTTTCGCGAAATTTGGCCCATCCGACTTTGGCGGCCTTTTCGGTGGACGTATCTTGATCGGCAGTGGGGCTGGAAGGTCTGGACCAATTACGATTGCTTCACCGGGTCCGAGCGTCGGGACGAAGCGGGCTGCCTCGCGGTCGAGATCACCACAGGCACGCTCAACCACAGAGCGATCGTTCTCGTTGGTCAGCCGGTGTACAATCAAGGTCCCAAGCTGACTTAGTACATCTCCGGGTATATCTCTCGGCCGCTGTGTCGCAAGAACGCAGCTAAGTCCATACTTCCGCCCCTCTTTCGCAATGAGCCCAAAAGCATCAAGACTGACAGCTGCACCGATGTCGCCAACTGTCTTTCCCATAAATTGATGGGCCTCATCGAGGAATACCACTACTGGACGACCATTGAGACGTCCGTCCCGAGCACAATTCAGCAAGAAACGTCCAACGATATTAAGAAGAATTTCTCGAGTGTTATGCTCAAAACTCACATTTTTAAATGACAATCGAATTATTTGGTTTTCTTCACTCTGAACAAATCTATTTAGGATGCGCGCGAGATTTTCGCCATTTTGGCCGAATAAGCACCTGAGTTCGCGGGACTGAACGATAGTTCGAATTCTCGCTATCATTGTTTCACAATAACCAAGCGTGCGGTCGTCGGCACTGCCCCACCTGCCATTACTGCCGTATCCAACGCACTCTGCTACGACTTGATCCGCTAAGAGATCTATGTTGAATCGGCACAAAGGGCTATTGATCGTCTCAGAAAATTCGTCAATAGCGTCGTAGTAGGGAAGGCGCGGCTGCCAAGCTTTCTTCAAAATTCCATTCTCAACGACTAGCCCATCACGAACGTTATCACGCAGCGCAAATAGAAGCTTGAGACTCTGCACCGCATCTCGCAAACGGGGACCTTGGCTCTGTCCAGATGGATTTACAAGCGCAAACAGATCGCTTTCTGTCATTGACAGGTACGGGAAATAACATGGTAAATCACCATCAGCGCTTTGGTCAAAACTGTAGTTCGTATCTATCCCGTTGACACCGCGAAACTCTCCTGTGGGATCAAAGATTATTGCTTTTCCTCCAAGTGCGCCAATCTGCTCAATGATCGTGGCGACTGTCCAACTTTTGCCGCCTCCCGTAGCTCCAAGGATACCACAATGACGGCCGAGCAGACGAGAAGCTGAAATTGAAATAGTTGAAGAAAATGATGGATCTAGTGCACCCACCTCGATTAATACGTCTCCATCTCTTCCGACGGAAGATTGTATAAGTTCACTTACGCTCATCAAATCTGCGAGGTATACGGTGTCTCCGACCCGAGGGTAAATGGATACACCACGAATGAGGGTATTTGCGCCAACAGCAACCGTGGCGAACAGTTGAACGGTCCCGAGCGGGTTGGTGAGCCTCTGATTGCCGAGTTTTGGCTCCAAGGCGAGACGATCGGCTTCAGGTACTCGGACGCTAACAATACGTCCCAGAAGTCTAGCTTCTTGGCAGTCCACAAAAACAAAATCACCGACCGTACCGCGTGAAAGTCGACGTGTTTCTGGCTTGGCAGCAGCGAAAGGCAAATTAATTGAAACCGCATCTGCTGCAGCCGCAGTAACGGTTCCAATGTAAGCCTCGGGATCGGTAAGACTCCTTCTCATCTTCGACTTTCGGGAATGTGAACAGCATCTCGATCTCGCAATTTCGACAATCTTTCAGCGTTTCGCTCTCGGTCCGTCTCAGCAACTAGATCAGGCAATGCGTCAACTAAATCTTCAAAACGGCCGTTAATAAGCATGATACGTGGATCGCCGTCCCTACATAATTTCATCAATGTATCAAAAAAAGAATTCTGAATTTCATCCAGTCCAAGAATTGCGACTAAATCTTCTTCTAATTGTTGTTCTTTAACAAATCCAATATCACACACCACTAATCGAAGCGTCATATTGCTTTCGACAGCGGCCATTACAGGCTGCGCCAAATGGCGGTCACTAAAGCTGAAGCCACTAACTAGAAGTGCAGTATCAGGCATTCGGACCGCTGATTGAAACGCCGACATCAGATCGAGATAAGGAGCCTCAAACGCTTGTTGATATTTACTTTCACGCGGATATATTAAAACCGGCTCACCCTCAGTGCTGTCTGTCCTAACCAAGTCACCCTTGATACGACGCCAATCTACAGAACCGTGAAGCTTATAAAGATGAAACACACTATCAATGAAATCAGAATACTCACGTGTATCTGATCTCCTAACAACATCAAGCTCGAAATTAGATCGGTCGTAAATCGCCGGGGTTGAATATGAGAAGCCGTCAATAATCGAAAATCTCTGCTTATGAGCGGCTACTTCAAATGCTCTATCGTAATTCGTCGTAAAGAGCCTAGCCCGCGCTTTACGTTCGCCGCGTCGCGCCATCTTTCTCAAAACAGCTTGATGCGTCACTAATGTACTATCAACGTCTACAAAATCGACAGCTTCAAGAATAGCTGCCTCAGCATCTTGAATGAACTCATAAATCTCCTTACCATCTGATCCTGCACGACCGAACAATTCGATGTATAGTTTTGATCGGGTCAAAAGCTCTTCAATTTCGAATTCCGATAAACGATCCCCAAAGGGCAGAATATTTAGTACCTTCCCAAACTGTGTCTCCCCGACGCGCTCTTTTACCGCATTCCAAAGACTTCTAAGGCCAGGCGCACCACGATCTCGTTTCGCGACGCTTCGCGAATTTTGAACGCAAAAAGATGAGCCAGCTCCAGTAAGGAAGTTTAGGTGTGTGGCGTTCAAAGCGTTGAGCAAGCCAGTCTCAAGCTCGCGTGCGCTACCGTGCTGAACAACTTCGCGTCGACCGTCTACCTCTTGAAGCTCGTCTTCGAAACGGACCCAATGCCCGCTTGCCTTGAAGAGCCTCAAGTTTTTTCGGCTTGCTGGTTTGTCCGCCCAATAACCCATTTTGCCCCACGTATGTACCTACAAATGATCTTACGCAATCTCCACTGGTCGGCAACCGATCTCCAGATGTACATCTTTCTTCTTGGCAATTTAAAATTATGATAAGGCCGTCCTCGTCCGCTACGGTGGAACGTTCTGGTTCGCGCCGACGCAGCGAGCACGACGGCATGCCGAAAGCAGAACACGGCCCCTCACCCCCTCCTCGGCCGCAACCAAGTCCCCCCATACACCGCCCCCAGCCCGCACCGCAGCCCGAAGTCCCCCAGGTCGAGCACCGCCTCGCCCCCTGCGACGACCTCCTCGCGCCAGCCCGCCGCGTCGCCCTCTCCGGCCCCCTCCCCGATCCGCCGCCACAGCCGCGCCTCGATCCGGCTCTGCTCCACCACCAGCACGTGGGTGCAGAGCGGGTGGGCGCGGTAGAGTCTGGTCTTGACGTCGATCCAGCGGGGGCCGGCCGGGGTGCGGGCCTCGTCGGTGTCCGAGACGATCTCGGCGAGGAGATAGCGCGGGTGACGAAGCGGCGGCTGGGGGTGGGGTCGTGGTCGACCACCGCGACATCGGGCTCGGGGCGATACTCGCCCATCCGGGCGGCGAGATCGGCGGGCAGGCGGGCCGGATCGAGGGCGAGCTCGAGGCGTCCCGCGGCGAGCCTATCCTCCACGCGCCCCGCGCGCCACCCGGCCCGCCTCCCCGCCCCCATCGAGGGACCCCGAAGCGTCGCCATGCGTTGACGCTTCGTCGAACCAAGAACCGGGAGGACTCCACCATGCGGCATCCATCACGCTCCACCACCGCCACCACGCTCTCCACGTCCCTCGCCGCGCTCGCCGCCGGCGCGCTCGGCGCGGCCGCCCTCTCCCCCCCTGCGCTCGCGCAGGCCGGCATGAACACCACGAGCCTCCAGCACGAGGTCGTGGTCGACGGGCTCGGCATCCCGTGGGACATGGCCTTCCTCGAGGACGGCACGATGTTCTTCACCGAGTTCTGCCAGGGCCTGTCGGTGCGCACGCCCGAGGGCGAGGTGAACAAGCTGCTCGGCATGCCCGACGGCGAGGGCTATCCCGAGACCGCCGACGACCTGTTCTGCGAGGGGCAGGCCGGCATGAACGGCGTCGCGGTCGACCCGGACTTCGCCGAGAACCGGCGCATCTACGTCTACTCGGTGTCGAACATGTCCGATCCGCCGACGAACCGCGTGATGCGGCTCGTCGTGAACGAGGACTTCACCGGCGTCTCCGAGCGCACCGACATCGTCGACGACATCCCCTTCAAGACGCAGGCGACCGACCACCCGTTCGGCGCCGAGGGCGCGCACAATGGCGGGCGCATCCGCTTCAACCCGGGCGACGGCTATCTCTACGTGACGACGGGTGACAACCACAACGCGGAAATCCCGCAGAGCCCCACGATGATGGGTTCCAAGGTGCTGCGCATCGACACCGACGGCGAGGCCGCGCCCGACAACGCCCCGCCGGAGGGCTTCGACCCGCGCACCTTCACCTACGGCCACCGCAACGTGCAGGGCATCGCCTTCCATCCGGTGACCAACGCCGCGATCGTGGCCGAGCACGGCCCCTGGCATTCGGACGAGATCACGGTGCTCGTGAACGGCGGCAACGGTGGCTGGGATCCCCGCCCGAACATGGCCGGCCGGGGCGATTGCCCGGACGAGTATTGCGGCTACATGCCCAACCAGATGGAGGGGATGAACCGCTACGAGCGCGCCGCCTTCATGCCGATGACCGACTTCGAGACCTACCCCGACGCCATGCCGCCGATCTGGACCAACAACGGCTGGTCCCAGGGCACGTCGTCGGCCGCCTTCCTCGAGGGCGAGGAATGGGGCGACTGGGAGAACGCGCTCGTCGTGGGCATCATGGGCATCGGCTTCGGCGGCACCCCGATCGGCCAGCGCATCGACGTGATCGAGCTCACCGAGGACGGCACCGAGGTGGTCGACGTCACCGAGATGACGCTCCCGATGGACGCCGGGCGCTTCCGCTCCGTGGTGATGGGGCCGGACGGCAGCCTCTACGCCGCGGTCGACGAGGGCACGATCCACAAGCTCACGCCCGCCGGGCAGTGAGGCCTTCGGCCTTCGCCGCGCGCGCCGCGAGCCACATCCGCACGCGGCGGAGCGGCGAGAGCCGGTCGATGAAGAGCATGCCGTCGAGGTGGTCGATCTCGTGCTGAAGCGCGACGGCGTCCATGCCCTCGAGCCCGCGCTCGAAGAGACGGCCGTCCGGGTCCTGCGCCCGGACGGTCACGCGCGTGTCGCGCCAGACGTTGCCCGCGACGCCCGGCACGGAGAGGCAGCTCTCCTGCACGAAGCCATAGGCGCGGCCCCGGCGCACGATCACCGGGTTGACGAAGACCTGCGGAGCGCGCCCGTCGCCGGCGGTCTCGATCACGCAGACGCGGCGCGGCTCGTCGATCTGCGGCGCCGAGAGGCCGATGGCGCCGTGCGCGCGCAGGGTCTCGACGAGGTCCTCGACGAGGCGGGCGAGGCCGTCGTCGAAGGTCTCGACGGCGGGGGCGACGGCGCGCAGGCGCGGGGCGGGATGGAGCAGGATCGGGCGGATCGCCACGGCGGGGGTCTCCGGTCTCAGCGGGGCGGCGCGGCGACGGGCGCGGGCGCGTCGACGGGGGCCTCGCGGGTGCGGCCCGCCGCGTGCCGCGCGAGCGGCAGCACCGCCACGACGGTGACGAGGAGGAGCGCGATCTCGAGCGCGTAGACCGTGAGATAGCCCGCGGCCGGGCCGGCGAGCGCGCCTGTCGCGCCCAGGAGATCGGCGGCGAGGACCACCGAGTCGCGGATCACGCCGCCGAGGGCCAGCGCGACCCCGGCCGCCGTCGCCTGCACCGCGCCCCAGGCGCCGAGCGCGAGCCCCGCCTGGCCCGGGGGCGCGAGCTTCATCGTGGCGGTGAGGGTGGCGTGGCCGAACAGAGCCGCGCCGAAGCCGATCAGCACGTTGCCGGCGAGGAACGAGCTCGACAGGCCGAGCGGCGCCGCCACGATGACGAGCCCGAAGGCGGGCACGCCGATCAGCGCCGCCTGCAGCGCGAGCCGGTAGGGCTCGCCGCCGGCGGCCAACGCGCGGGAGGCGACCGCGAAGCCCACGAGCCCGCCCGCCGCGAGGAGCGCGGTGAGCGTCGTCGTCTGCGAGACGCTCCAGTCGAGCACCTGGCCGCCATAGGGCTCGAGCAGCACGTCGGCCATGCCGAAGGCCATGGTGCCGAGCCCCACCACGACGAGCCGGCGTGTCGCGTGCGCGCCGGCGCGGAATCGCGCCCAGCTCTCGAGGAAGCCGGGATCGGCGGGGCGCGCCACGCCGCGCGGCGGGTTTCGCGGCTCCTGCTTCCAGAAGGCGACGCCGTTGAGCACGATGCACGCCACCGCCGCGCCCTGCACCACCTGCACCAGCCGGCCGGGGGTGAAGTCGGAGAGCCAGGCGCCGAACAGGAGCGCGCTCGCGATCATGCCCAGGAGCATCATGACGTACATCAGCCCCACGACGCGCGGATGGCTCTCGGGCGGGGTGAGGTCGGTGGCGAGCGCGAGCCCGGCGGTCTGCACCATGTGCGTGCCCGCTCCCACGAGCAGGAAGGCGAGCGCCGCCGCGCTCATCCCCAGCCAGGGCGGCGCCGAGGCCGCCTCGCCCGCGCCCGCGAGCACGAGAAGGGCGAAGGGCATGATGGCCCAGCCGCCGAACTGCAGCTGCGTCCCCTTCCAGACGAAAGGCACGCGCCGCCAGCCCAGCTCGCAGCGGTGGGTGTCGGAGCGGTGGCCGATCAGCGCGCGAAACGGCGCGAACACCACGGGCAGCGCCACCATCACCGCCACCACGCTCGCCGCCACCCCGAGCTCGACGATCATCACCCGGTTGAGCGTGCCGACGAGCAGCACCAGCGTCATCCCCACCGCCACCTGGAACAGCGACAGCCGCACGAGCCGCGACAGCGTGAGATCCTCCGTCGCCACGTCGGCGAAGGGGAGCCAGCGCGGGCCGAGGCCGGCCCAGAGCCTGACGATACGCAGCCTGACGTCGGTCATGGCGGGGTCCCGTTGCGCCGCGCCCGCGCGCGGGCGCCTCTCACTGCTTGCGGGTCAGCGTCGGCAGGCCCAGGAAGCCGGAGAGCGGCGCGGGGTTGCGGGAGAGGAGCGGCATGCCGAAGCTCGTCGTCCACGGCCGCTTCGGCGCGGTGCGCGTGGGGAAGCCCACACCGTCGGACAGGGGCGCGGCCTTGCTCGACAAGAGAGGCATCCCGAAGCTCGTGCTCTTGCGGGCGGAGGGCTCGGCCCGCGTGGCGAGCCCCAGCCCCGACGATAGCGGCGCCGGCTTCTCGCTGAGCAGCCTCAGCCCGAGGAAGTCCGAGAACGACCACTTGCTCATCAGCTCGGTGTGCGAGCGCGAGCGCGTCAGCACCGGGATCTCGAAGGCCGTGGAGAACGGCGCGGGGTTGCGCGGCGGCGGCGGCTCGGGCGGGGCCTCGTAGCCCTCCGAGCGGCGCACGATCGCCTCCGCGGCGGCGCCTTCGCCGAACGGGGGCCGCACCGCGACGACGCACGCGCCCTCCGCGAGCAGGCGCCCGTAGACGCGCGCGAGGCCGGGCGGGAGCCAGCCGTCGTCCGCGGCGGCGCGGGCGATCGCCACGCCGTCCTCGCCCGGGCGGATGACCCGGCGATCGCCGAAGCCATCGGCGGCGAGGGCCGCGTCGGCGGCCTCGGCGGCGGGCTCGGAGCGGTAGAGTCCGATGACCAGAGTGGAGGCCGTTGCCATATGCGCTCTCCCTCGGGCGCGCGCTCGCGCCCGCTACGGTGCGTCTGCCGGCGCCACGCGCCGGACGTCACGATCCGCGAGGGTCGGGGCGCAAGCCTCCGACCCCCGTTTGCGGTGACCGCGGGGGACCGGTCGGACCGCGTCAGCCGCCTTCGAAGAAGGCGGGGAACCAGGTGGTGTTGCCGAGGATGGCGAAGTGGACCACGAACGAGATCACGGCCACAGCGCCCAGGAAGAGCGGCAGCCCGATCGTCGGGCTCACCACGCACCAGATGCGTCCTTGGTTCATGAGAAGTCCTCCCTCAACCGCCCCAGGGCGTGAAAACATAGGCGAGGATGTGGGCGATCAGCGCGATCACGAAGAACACCCGCGCGCCGTCGATGACGTGCTTATGGAGTTCTTCCGATTCACGGATGGTCAGCCCGGTCGGCCAGATACGGTCCGGATCGTCGATATCCGCCGTTTGCTTTTCGCTGGTCATGCGAACCGCTCCTTTCGGGTCACCTGCTGGAATGAGCCTCTGCAGGCGATTCCGAAGATAAGGCCACGCTTGGCCGGCTGTCAATTATTTTTGACAGTCGTATGTGTATGATTTGCTTGACGCATCGTGTGCACACCAGGGCTACGCCGCGGGATCCGGCTCCCGGCCCGCACCGCCGCGGCGCGGCTCAGCGCTGGTCGGGGGGCGGATCGTCGAGCCGCAGCACGGCGTCGGGCACCCAGGCGGCGGCGCCGCGCACCGTCGCCCAGACGAAGCCGCTCTCGGCGTAGTGGAGGGTCGCGCGGTCCCCGCGCCGCAGCGCGTGCTCGAGCGCGCAGAAGTCCCGCGTCATCCGCCACAGCCCGTCGGCGCCGCGCGCCATCCACGCGCTCGGAGTCCAGCCCGCGCGCCCGTCCGGGCCGGCGCACCAGGTCCAGCCGAGGATGTCCGTCTCCCGGCTGCGCGCGGCGTCGGGCACGACGACGTCCCCGGCCCGGACCGCGATCGGATCGGGATAGGGCCGGTCGTAGTCTGCGATCACCGTCGCGGTCGTGCCGGGGGGAAAGACGTAGAGCATGGCAGGTTCTTTGCGGGAAAGAGGATCGCCGGCGCCGTGCCGTCAGTCCCGGGCGAGCCCTTCGGAGAGGAGCCGGCCGCCGAGGCCGCCGAGAATCAGCGCCACGATGCGGTCGATCAGGGTCTTCGAGCCGAGATAGATCTCCCGCGGCTTTCGGATCGAGAACACCGAGCCGACCACCGCATACCAGCAGAACTCCACGAAGAAGATCCCGGGGACGAGCGCGATCAGCAGGGCCACCGACGGCTCCGGCGGCAGGAAGACGGTGAAGATGCTGCCGTAGACGACGGCCGTCTTCGGGTTGCTCAGCTGCGTCGTCAGCGACAGCCAGAACACCTTGCGCAGGTGCCGGTCGCCGCCGGCAGGGTCGCCGGTGCGAACCTCCAGCCGCTCGCTCGCCCCGCTCCAGATCCGGTAGGCGAGATAGAGGAGGTAGACGCCGCCGGCGATCTTCAGGACGACGTGCAGCGACGGGACCTCCCGCAGCAGGGCGCCCAACCCCAGGAGCGCCAGGCCCCCGAAGATCGCGCCGCCGAGACCCATGCCCAGCGCCGCCGACAGGCCCGCCGTGCGCGAGTGGAGCATCGCCGTGCGACAGACCAGGACGAAGCTCGGCCCCGGGCTGATCGCGCCGGCCAGGAGCGCACCGAGGATGCCGAGATAGATGGCGACGTCGGTCATGGGTGTGCTCCGATTTACGGCGGGGCTCCTCCCCCGAACGAGTGGCTCCAGCATCGCACGGAACGACGCTGGAGCCGGTAAGGCTGGCACTTTTGCCAATCCATCACTTCTTCTTGTCGGGTGCCTGCGTCAGCGCCGAGGCGCACCTTTTCAGCAAGAACGGCGAGTTCTTCCCGCCTCCAGAAGGACGGGGCCTTGTAATTCCGTCTCATGGCGGCCAGCCCCGTTTGTTATTTCAATCGCGTTGGATTACGAACATCCGGTAGTGCCGCCGCACGTATCGCATTTGAGGCATGTACCGTTCCGAACGAGCGTGAAATTCGCGCATTCCGGGCACGCTTCGCCCTCATAGCCCTTCAGCCGCGCCTCGGCTCGCCGGCTGGCGACCCCTGCATCTGCGGCCGAGAAGCCCATCTTCACGCCCTCACTGGAAGCCACCGCCGGCTCCCGCTCCACCACCGGCTCCGCCTTCAGCGCCGTCGCCGTGCGGGCGCCGCCCGACAGGCCGCCGCTCGTCGGCATCCCCGCCTCGCGGGCGAGCGCCGTTACCAGCTGCTGCGGGACTGCGCCCCCTGCCCCACCGGGGATGAGCATCAGCTTGTCGGTCTTGCCGCGGGTGAAGCCGCGGGAGACGAAGGTGGCGGGGCTCGGCTGGGTCGCCGGGGCGCGGGACTGGTCCTCGCCCTTGCCGAGCACGTCGTGGCCGATCTCGCTGGGGTCGACATGGGCGAGGTCGTAGCGGCCGAGATAGGAGATCGCCAGCTCGCGGAAGATGTAGTCGAGGATCGACGTCGCGTTCTTGATCGACTCGTTGCCGGTGACGAAACCCGAGGGCTCGAAGCGGGTGAAGGTGAAGGCCTCGACGTATTCCTCCAGCGGCACGCCGTATTGCAGCCCGAGCGAGATGGCGATGGCGAAGTTGTTCATCATCGCCCGGAAGGCCGCGCCCTCCTTGTGCATGTCGATGAAGATCTCGCCGAGCCGCCCGTCGTCGTACTCGCCGGTGCGCAGGTAGACCTTGTGACCGCCGACATTCGCCTTCTGGGTGTAGCCCTTGCGGCGGCCGGGCATCTTCTCGCGGTCGCGCACCCGCTCGACGCGCTCGATCACCCGCTCGACGATCTTCTCGGCGACCTCGGCGGCGCGGGCCGGCGCGGCCTTCGCGAGCAGCGCCTCGACGGCGTCGAGCTCGTCCTCGTCGGCCTCGTCCTCGATCAAGGCCGAGTTGAGCGGCTGCGAGAGCTTCGAGCCGTCGCGATAGAGGGCGTTCGCCTTCAGCGCGAGGCGCCAAGAGAGCATGTAGGCGCTCTTGCAGTCCTCCACCGTGGCGTCGTTGGGCATGTTGATGGTCTTGGAGATCGCCCCCGAGATGAAGGGCTGCGCCGCCGCCATCATGCGGATGTGGCTCTCGACCGACAGGTAGCGCTTGCCCACGCGCCCGCACGGGTTGGCGCAGTCGAACACCGGGTAGTGCTCGAGCTTGAGGTGCGGCGCGCCCTCCAGCGTCATCGCCCCGCAGACGTGGATGTTGGCGGCCTCGACGTCCTTCTTCGAGAAGCCGAGATGGAGGAGGAGGTCGAAGGACGGGTCCGTCAGCTTCTCGGCGGGCACGCCCAGCGCGCCGGTGAGGAAGTCCTCGCCCAAGGTCCACTTGTTGAAGACGAACTTGATGTCGAAGGCCGACTTCATGCCCGCCTCGAGGGCGGCGATCTTCTCGTCGGTGAAGCCCTTGGCCTTCAGCGAGCCGGGGTTGATAGCCGGGGCCTGGCCGATCGAGCCGTGGCCGAGCGCATAGACCTCGATCTCGGCGATCTCGTGCTCGCGGTAGCCGAGCGTGCGAAGCGCATCCGGCACGGCGCGGTTGATGATCTTGAAGTAGCCGCCGCCGGCGAGCTTCTTGAACTTGACGAGCGCGAAGTCGGGCTCGATGCCGGTCGTGTCGCAATCCATGACGAGGCCGATCGTGCCGGTGGGCGCGATCACGGTGGCCTGCGCGTTGCGGTAGCCGTGCGCCTCGCCGAGCTCCAGCGCCCGGTCCCATGCGAGCTGCGCGCGGGTGACGAGGTCGGGCTGCGGGCACGACGCGTGGTCGAGCGGCACGGGGGTGGTGGACAGCCCCTCGTAGCCACCGCTCTCCCCGTGGGCCGCGCGGCGGTGGTTGCGCATGACGCGCAGCATGGGCTCGGCATTGTCTTCGTAGCCCGGGAACGGCCCGAGCTCGGCGGCCATCTCGGCGGAGGTCGCGTAGGCGACGCCGGTCATCACCGCGGTCAGCGCGCCGCACAGCGCCCGTCCCGCGTCGGAATCGTAAGGGAGGCCCATCGTCATCAGCAGGCCGCCGATATTGGCGTAGCCGAGCCCGAGCGTGCGGTAGCGGTAGGACAGCTCGGCGATTTCCTTGGACGGGAACTGCGCCATCGTCACCGAGATCTCGAGGACCATGGTCCAGAGCCGGCAGAGGTGCTCGTAGCCCGCGATGTCGAAGGTCTTCGCTTCGCGATGATAGAACTGCAGCAGGTTCGCGGAGGCGAGGTTACAGGCCGTGTCGTCGAGGAACATGTATTCCGAGCACGGGTTCGAGCCGCGGATCTTCCCCGATGCCGGGCAGGTGTGCCAGTCGTTCATCGTGGTGTTGAAGTGCAGGCCGGGATCGGCGGAAGCCCAGGCGGCGTGGCCGATCTTCTCCCACAGATCGCGGGCCTTCAGCGTCTTCTTGACCTTGCCCGACTGGCGCCAGGTGAGGTCCCAGGTGCCGTCATGCTCGACGGCGCGCAGGAAATCGTCGGTGATCGACACCGAGTTGTTCGAGTTCTGGCCCGAGACGGTGAGGTAGGCCTCCGAATCCCAGTCCGTGTCGTAGACGGGGAAGTCGATGTCGGTATAGCCCTGGCGCGCGAACTGGATCACGCGCTTGATGTAGTTGTCGGGCACCATGGCGCGCCGCGCGGCCTTGATCTCCCGCTTGAGGACCGGGTTCTTCTCCGGGTCGTAGCAGGCCTCGCCGGCCGCGTCGCCCTCGACCTCGCAGTTGACGCAGGCCTTCAGCACCGCCTTGAGGTGCTTGGAATTGAGCTTGGAGCCGGTGACGAGGGCGGCGACCTTCTGCTCCTCCATCACCTTCCAGTCGATGTACTTCTCGATGTCCGGGTGATCGATGTCGACGACGACCATCTTGGCCGCGCGGCGCGTGGTGCCGCCCGACTTGATCGCGCCCGCCGCCCGGTCGCCGATCTTGAGGAAGGACATCAGGCCCGACGACTTGCCGCCGCCCGACAGCTTCTCGCCCTCGCCGCGCAGGCGCGAGAAGTTCGAGCCGGTGCCCGAGCCGTACTTGAACAGGCGCGCCTCGCGCACCCACAGGTCCATGATACCGCCCTCGTTGACGAGGTCGTCACCCACCGACTGGATGAAGCAGGCGTGCGGCTGCGGATGCTCGTAGGCGGTGGCGGACTTCGTCAGCTCGCCGGTGCGGTAATCGACGTAGTAGTGGCCCTGGCTCGGGCCGTCGATGCCGTAGGCCCAGTGCAGGCCGGTGTTGAACCATTGCGGCGAGTTCGGCGCCACCATCTGCATGGCGAGCATGTAGCGCAGCTCGTCGAAGAAGGCGGAGGCGTCCTCCTCGGAGGTGAAGTAGCCGCCCTTCCAGCCCCAATAGGTCCAGCAGCCCGCGAGCCGGTCGAAGACCTGGCGCGAGGAGATCTCCGAGCCGGTGCGCTCGCCCTCGGGCAGCTCCGCCAGCGCCGCCTCGTCGGCGACCGAGCGCCACAGGAAGGAGGGAACCGCGTTCTCCTCGACCTTCTTCAGGCGCGCGGGCACGCCGGCCTTGCGGAAGTACTTCTGCGCCAGCACGTCGCTCGCGACCTGCGACCACGTCTCCGGCACATCGATGCCCTCGAGCCGGAACACCACCGAGCCGTCCGGATTGCGGATCTCGCTCGTCGCCTTCCGGAAGGTGATCCCGGCATAGGGGTCGCGCCCCGCACTCGTGTATCGCCGCTCGATCCGCATCGTCCCGTATCCCTATGATCGCACCCGCCGCGCATCACGGCCGGGGTCAGCCCCGAACGGCCCCACGCGAAGCCGCTCCCTCCTCTCCGACGGCGCGCGCGGCGCCCCTCTCGCAGAACGCGCGAGCCCGCCCGCAGGCCGCATCCACGGCTGCGTTGGGTCGACGCTGCGATCCGTTCTGGAAGTGGTCGGCCGGGGCCTTCCTGGCCCGCCGCCGCTCATGTCGTCGGATGTCTCGAAAGCTGTCACCAGCCGGGGCGCGCGTCAACACCTAGTGTTCGGGGTTCGTCCCCAGCCCTAGATATGGTGTGGGCTGTTAAGATTGTGGATAGTTTCAAGACGCCTCGTTAAGCCGTTACGAGCGCTTCGATTTTTCCGGCGGCGACGAACGCGCGCGGGCCGCCGGCGGGATGTTTCGCCGGCGTCGCATCCACAAGAGCCGCGTGGGCGGCCCCCGCGCCGTGGCGCTCGCGCCACACTCGCCCGTGCCTGTCCCGCCCCGAGCCCCGCATCCGCGCCGACGGGCGCAAACGCCTGGACTCTATGTGAATCAACGGATGAAGCTCGGCCGTTCGCCGCCGTGGTCCGGTGATCGAGCGAATCGAATCGAATCCCGTTCGAAAACAGCCGCGGCCGAGGGCCGTTCAGCCTTCGCTCAGCTTCTGGGCGCTAGATCTCGAGGATGAACCGCCGGCCCGGCGAACCCGACCAACCCCACGACCAGCGAGACCCTCGAGGACCCCGCCATGACGACCCTGCCCTCGCCCGTGACGCTGCCTGCGGTCGGCCTCTCCGCCCTCGCACGCGCGGGGCTCCTGGCGCTCGCGATGCTGGGCTTCGCCTTCATCGAGGCGCGGGCCGAGCGCGCGCCGACCGCAGACGTCGTGCCGGGCGAGGAGCATTGCGTCGTGAACGTCGCCGCCGACGATCGCCTCAACCTGCGCGCCGGGCCGGGCGCCGGCCACGACGTCCTGACGGGCCTGCTCTACGGGACCTGCGGCGTGACCGTGAGCGGCGAGTGCCGGGGGAACTGGTGCCCCGTCGAGGACGGGCACCATGCCGGGTGGGTGCACGCCCGCTACGTCTCCATGGTCTCGCCTGCGCTCTATTGCGTCGCGGGCGTCGGCGTCGGCGAGCGGCTCAGCTTGCGCGCCTTCCCCTCCTTCGGCTCGCGCACGCTGGCGCAGTTCGGCCCGCGCACCTGCTCGATCGCCTTCCTGCCCTACGAGCGGGACGGCTGGCGCAAGATCCGCGTCGAGGGCCGAGAGGGCTGGGTTCCGCGGGCGAACCTCTCGGGCCAGTGAGCGCCGTCCTCTCCCCCTGCGGGACGTACCGCTACCGGCTGGAGCGGCCGGGCGAGGGCGCGCTCGCGGACGCGCCGCCGATCGCCTTCGTGATGCTCAACCCCTCGACCGCGGATGCCGAGCGCGACGACGCCACGATCCGGCGCGTGCGGGCGCTCGCGCGCGGCTTTGGCCGCGGGCGTATCGTGGTGGCGAACCTCTACGCCCTGCGCGCCCGCGACCCTACGGCGCTCCTCGCCCATCCCGACCCCGTCGGGCCGGAGAACGACGTTCACCTGGCGGCGCTGGCGCGGGAAGCGGGCGACGTCGTCTGTGCGTGGGGCAATCACGCGGACCCGGGCCGGGCGGCGGAGGCGGCGGCGCTGCTGGCGGGCCGAGGCGCGCGGCTGTGGCATCTCGGACGGACGAAATCCGGCGCGCCGCGCCATCCGCTCTACGTGCCGCGCGACGTGGAGCCGACGCGCTTCGATTCCCCGTCCCCCTGAGAGCCCGCCGGCGCCTGGGGGACCGGCCCCTCGATGCGGCAGACGAAGCCGCCGGGGTCGAAGGCGAGCGTCACCTCCGCGTCAAGGTCGACGGCGAGCGCGTGCTCGACGAGGCGCAGGCCGAAGCCCCGACGCTTCGGCGGCGCGGTCGGCGGGCCGCCTTCCTCGCGCCAGACGAGGCTCAGGCGGTCGCCGTCCTGGCGCCTCCCGATCTCCCATGCGAGCGTGATCCGTCCCTCGGGCCGCGAGAGCGCGCCGTGCTCGAGCGAGTTCGCGAGGAGCTCGTGCAGCGCCATGGCGACGGTCACGGCCTGCTTGGAGGAGAGCGTCACCGGCGGGCCGCCGACCGCGATCCGCGGCTCGGACCCGCCGAAGTCCAGCGCCTCGGCCGCGATCGCCGCGAGATCGGCCGACACCCAGCTCTCGCGCGTGAGCAGGTCGTGCGCGCCCGCGAGCGCCCGCAGCCGGCCCCTGAAGGCCTCGACCGTGTCGCGCCCGCCGCTCGCGTCGCGGAACGTCTGCTGGGCGATGCCCTGCACCACGGCGAGCGTGTTCTTCACGCGATGGTCGAGCTCCGCCATCAGCAGCCGGCGGTGCCGTTCCGCCTCGACGCGCTCGGTGATGTCCGCGCTCGCCCCGATGTAGCCGTCGAAGCGCCCGTTCGGCTCGAAACGCGGCACGCCCCAGGACTCGATCCAGCGCCAGCCGCCGCCCGCGTCGCGCACCCGCGCCTCGGCGCGGAACGGCTCGCGCGCGCCGACGCGGCCGTGGAACTCGCGGACGTAGGCGTCCCGGTCGTCCGGGTGGACGACGTCGCGCCAGTCGAGCTGCGCGTCGAGCCCGAAGCCGAAGAAGCGCTCGAACTCCGCGTTGACGAAATCGTGCGCGCCGTCAGCGTCATGGACCCAGACCGCGAGCGGCAGGCCGTCGGCGAAGCTGCGAAAGCGCGCCTGCGAGCGTTCGAGCGCATGCCGGGCCGCCCAATGGCCGGTGGTCTCCCAGGTGAGCACGAGCACGCAGGGCGGCTCGTCGGGCCGCGTCGGCGGCAGGAGCGCCATCTGGTAGTCCCAGCGCGCGTCCGGACGACCCGGGATCGGCGCGTGGAAGTCGCGACCGGCCTCGGCCCGCCCCGTCTCCATCACGCGCCGGAGCAGGGCCGCCGTCCGGTCGGCCTTCGGGAAGACCTCGAGAAAGCCGCGGCCTCGCATCTCCACGTCCGATCGCAGCGCCCGATAGGCGTCGTTGACCCGCGCGAAGCGCAGCTCCGGTCCCTCGACCACCGCGATCGCGGCGGCCGCCGTGTCGAGCAGCGTCTCCAGGAAGCCGCGTTGATACGCCTCCTCCTCCCGGCTGCGGGCGAGAGCCGCCTCGCTGCGTACGCGTGGGGTCGTTTCCACCGCGGTGTTGAGAATGCCGACGACGGCGCCGTCCTCGGCGCGGACCGGGCCGAACCCGTAGTCGAAGAACGCCTCCTCGGGCGCGGCGCCGCGTTGAAGGACGAAAGGCGCGTCCTCGAAGCGGAACGATTCGCCCGCCCGCGCCCGCGCCAGCAGAGGCTCCAGGAGGCTGCGCGCCTCCTCCCAGACCTCGCAGAACGGCCGCCCCGACGCCTCCGGCTTGCCGCCCAGCAGGCCCTCGTAGGCCTCGTTGTAGGCGACGACGATGTCGTTCGGACCGGCGAGGAGCACCATCGGGAAAGGGCTGTCGAGCACCGCCTGGACCTGCAGGCGCAGCGCCGGCGGCCACCCCGCGGGAGGGCCGAGCGGCGTCGCCGACCAATCGTGCACGAGCACGCGCGCGGCCGCCCTGCCGCCGCGTGGCCACTTCTCCGAGACGACCTCCGTGCGCATCCTGTCCAAAGCTCGGCTCCAGTCGCCTCGCGTGCGGGAAACGGCGCTCCGATGCGACCCCCGCCGGCGGATCCGGCCCCGCGCGCCGCGCCCGAGCCCGCATTTACGTCCGATTAAGGATGAAGTTTCATGGACGCAACCCGAACGAGGCTTCTCCAGCGAGGTTTGCTGCTCTACGGTCGCGCCCCACGAGGATGTGACCATGAGCGACGACGCCGACATCGATCCGAAGGCGCGGGCGCGGCGAGATGCGCTCGCCGATCTGCTGAGCGAGGCGCACCACAAGCTCGGGCTGAAGCTGGGGTTCCGCCTGTGGGACGGCACGCGCGCACCCGACGGCTGGGCCACGGACGCGCTCACCATCGCCATCGCCGACGAGGGCGTGGTGTCCTCGCTGGTGCGCCGGCCGCGGGTCGACACGCTGATCAAGCTCCACGTCGACGGGCGGCTCGCGCTCGAGAACGGTTCGATCTTCGATCTCGCCGCCTCGCGGCCGCAGGGCAAGATCGGACGGCTCGCACGCGGGATCTCGAAGGCCAAGGCGCTGCGGGTGGCGCGGCTGTTCTTCTTCGTCGACCGCGGCCCGCGCAGCGTGCTCGACCCGGTGCGCGGCGACGAGCTCGCGCGCGACGGCCGCCCCGAGACCAACCGCGCCAACGTCGCCTACCATTACGACGTCTCGAACGACTTCTACCGCCTCTTCCTCGACGAGGAGATGGTCTACACCTGTGCCTACTTCACCGAGGATCACGGCGACATCGCGCGGGCGCAGCGCGACAAGCTCGACATGATCTGCCGCAAGCTGCGGCTGAAGCCGGGCGAGCGCTTCCTCGACATCGGCTGCGGCTGGGGCGCGCTCGTCTGCCACGCGGCGCGGCATTACGGCGTGGAGGCGCACGGCGTGACCCTCGCGCGTGAGCAGCTGGCGCTCGCGCAGGAGAAGGTCGAGCGCCTGGGGATCGCCGACCGCGTGACGTTCCATTTCAAGGACTACGTCGAGATGGATGGGACCTTCGACAAGATCGCCTCCATCGGCATGTTCGAGCAGGTCGGCATCGCCAACCACCCGACCTATTTCGCCACCGTCAATCGTCTGCTGCGCCCGCAGGGGCTGTATCTTCACCACACCATCGCGCGGCGCGCCAAGAAGACCGACCGGCGCTTCCGGCAGATGACGTCCGAGTACCGCGCGCTGGTGCGCTACATCTTCCCCGGCGGCGAGCTCGATCATCTCGGCATGTCGATCGCCAACCTGGAGCGCGCCGGCTTCGAGGTCCACGACGTCGAGGGCTGGCGCGAGCACTACCAGCGCACGACGCGCCTGTGGTGGGAGCGGCTCGAGGCGCGCCGCGCCGAGGCGGAGGCGCTGGTCGGGCCGGAGAAGACGCGGATGTGGTCGCTCTACCTCGCCGGCTGCTCGATGGCCTTCGCCCGCGGCGGCGCCTACATCAACCAGACGCTGGCCTCCAAGCGCATCCGCGGCCCATCCGGCCTGCCGCTGAGCCGGGCGGACCTGTATCGCTGAGGTTCACCCCGCACCCAGCGCGTCACGAGGCCCACGGCGCGCATGCTCCCGCGCGGTCGAGACGACCGCAACGAAACGTGGAGGCCGGACGCCCGCGTTTCGGTTTTCCCCGAACCCGATGCGCGCCGCCCCGCTTGTCCCGCGACGCGCCGCGCTTGTAGCCTCGACGGATGCGGTCGTCGCTCGGAGCGGCGCGCGAGCGGGAGGATGCGCATGGCGGGTCGGGACGGGGCGGCGCGGCTCGCCATCGACATCGGCGGGACCTTCACCGACGTCGCGCTGGAGCATGCGGGCCGGCGCGTCACCACGAAGACGCTGACCACGCCCCACGCGCCGGAAGAGGGCGTGATGACGGGCATCGCCCGGGTGCTGGACGAGGCCGGCCTCGCGCCCGCGGACGTGCGCCTCGTCATCCACGGCACCACGCTCGCGACGAACGCGCTGATCGAGCGCAAGGGGGCGAAGACGGCGCTGATCGTCACCGAGGGTTTTCGCGATTCGGTCGAGATGGCCTACGAGAACCGCTTCGAGCAGTACGACGTGAACGTCGACCGCCCAAAGCCCCTCGTCCCGCGCTTCTTGCGCCTGCCGGTGCGCGAGCGCATCTCGGCGGCGGGCGACGTGCTCGTGCCCCTCGACGAGGACAGCGTGCGCGCCCTCGTGCCGACGCTGCAGGCGGAAGGAGTCGAGAGCCTCGCGATCGGGCTCATCCACGCCTACGCCGCGCCGGCGCACGAGGAACGCGTCGCCGCGATCCTCGCCGAGGCGCTGCCGGGGGTGGCGATCAGCCTGTCGAGCGCGGTCTGCCCGGAGATCCGGGAGTACGAGCGCCAGTCGACCACCTGCGCCAACGCGTATGTCCAGCCCCTGATGGCGCGCTACCTGCGCCGGCTCGAAGCCGAGCTCGCCGGACGAGGGTTCGACTGCCCGTTCTTCCTGATGACGTCCGGCGGCGGTCTCACCACGCTCGACACCGCCGCGCGCTTTCCCATCCGCCTCGTCGAGTCGGGCCCCGCCGGCGGGGCGATCCTGGCGAGCCGGATCGCCCTCGAGATGGGGCTGTCGGAGGTCCTCTCCTTCGACATGGGCGGGACCACGGCCAAGATCTGCCTCATCGATGACGGCGCGCCGCTCAAGAGCCGCACCTTCGAGGTCGACCGGGTCTACCGCTTCAAGCGCGGCAGCGGGCTGCCGGTGCGTATCCCGGTGATCGAGATGGTCGAGATCGGGGCGGGCGGCGGCTCGATCGCCTCCGTCGACGCGCTCGGGCGCATCGCGGTCGGACCCGAGAGCGCCGGCTCCGAGCCCGGCCCCGCCTGCTACGGCCGCGGCGGGGAGCGCCCCACCGTCACGGACGCGGACCTCGTCATGGGCCGCATCGACCCCGATAGCTTCGCGGGCGGCACGGTCGCGCTCGTCGCGCCCGCCGCCCGACAGGCGCTCGCCGCCCACGTCGGCGCGCCGCTGGCGCTCGAGCCGGCGCTCGCGGCCTTCGGGGTGGCGGAGATCGTCGACGAGAACATGGCGAACGCCGCGCGCGTCCACGCCATCGAATGGGGCAAGGACGTCGCCCGCCGCACCATGATCGCCTTCGGCGGCGCGGCGCCGCTGCACGCCGCGCGCCTCGCCGAGAAGCTCGGCTGCGATGCCGTGGTGGTGCCCACCGAGGCGGGCGTGGGTTCGGCGATCGGCTTCCTGCTCGCGCCGATCGCCTACGAGGTGGTGCGCTCGCGCTTCATGCGGCTGTCGGCCTTCGACGCGGATCTCGCCAACGCGATCCTGGACGGCATGCAGGCGGAGGCGGCCGAGGTGGTGCGCCGCGGCGCGCCGGGGGCCGACCTGGTCGAGAGCCGCCAGGCCTTCATGCGCTACGCCGGCCAGGGCCACGAGATCAGCGTGGCGCTTCCCGTGCGGGCGATCGCCGCCGACGACAGGGCGACGCTGCACGCCGCCTTCGAGGAAGCCTACGTCGCGCTCTACGGACGCACGATCCCCAATCTCGACGTCGAGATCCTCAGCTGGACCCTGACTGTGCAAACCGCCGCGGACGCGCCCGCGCCCTCCGGCGAGATGCCGGAGGGCGCGGCGCGGGCCGAGCCGACGGGCAAGCGCATGCTGTTCGACCCCGGCCTCGGCCGCATTGTCGAGGCGGGCGTCCACGCCCGCGAGGGCCTCGTTCCCGGCGCTCTGGTGCAGGGCCCCGCGCTCATCACCGAGGCGCAGACCACCACGATCGTCTCCGCCGCCTTCGACGCAGCGGTCAGCGCCGCCGGCCACATCGTCCTGACCCGCAAGGGGACATCCGCATGAGCGACGCCCTCGACCAGATCCGTCTGCAGATCATGTGGAACCGGCTCCTCTCCGTCGTCGAGGAGCAGGCCCAGACCCTGATCCGCACCGCCTTCTCCACCTCGGTCCGCGAGGCGGGCGACCTCTCCGCCGGCGTGTTCGATCGGCGCGGGCGCATGCTGGCGCAGGCGGTGACCGGCACCCCCGGCCACGTCAACGCCATGGCCGCCTCCGTCGGCTTCTTCCTCGAGCGCTTCCCCCTGGAGAACATGCGCGAGGGCGACGTCTTCGTGACGAACGACCCCTGGCTCGGCACCGGCCACCTGCACGACTTCACGGTGGTCACCCCGACCTTCCTCGACGGCGAGCCGGTCGCGCTGTTCGCCGCGACGAGCCACGTCGTCGATGTCGGCGGGATCGGCTTCGGGCCCGACGGGCGGCAGGTCTACGAGGAGGGGATCTACGTTCCCATCATGCCGCTCGCCGTGCGGGGCACGATGAACGAGTCGCTGCTCGCCATCGTGCGCGCCAACGTGCGCGAGCCGGTCCAGGTCGAGGGCGATCTCTACTCGCTCGCCGCCTGCAACGAGACCGGCGCGCGCCGGCTCGTGGCGATGATGCGCGAGTTCGGCCTCGTCTCGCTCGACGCCATCGCCGAGCACGTGGTGAGCCAGTCCCGCGAGGCGATGCTGGCGGAGATCCGCGAGCTGCCCTTCGGCACCTACCGCAATTCGATGCGCATCGACGGTTACGAGAAGGAGATCGACCTCGTCTGCGCGCTGACGATCTCGGACACCGGCATCGACGTCGATTTCGCCGGCACCTCGCCGGTCTCGATCCACGGCATCAACGTGCCCGAGACCTACACCGACGCCTACGCCTCCTTCGGCGTGCGCTGCGTGATCGGCGGGCAGGTGCCCAACAACGCCGGATCGCTCGAGCCCGTGCGCGTCACCGCGCCGAAGGGCTCGATCCTGAACGCGCCGCACCCCTGCGCGGTGGCCGCGCGCCACGTCATCGGGCAGATGCTGCCCGACGTCGTGCTGGGCTGCCTCGCGCAGGCGATTGCCGGCGGCGTGCCGGCGGAGGGCACGTCGAGCCTGTGGAACCCGATGCTGCTCGGCGGCCACGGCGTCGTCGACGCCGATTACGGGACCGCGCGGCCCTTCGCCATGAACATCTTCCACACCGGTGGTACCGGCGCGCGGGCCGCCAAGGACGGGCTGTCCGCGACCGCCTTTCCGTCGGGCGTGCGCAACACACCGGTCGAGATCAACGAGACGATCGCGCCCCTCGTCGTCTGGCGCAAGGAATACCGCACCGATTCCGGCGGTGCCGGGCGCTGGCGCGGCGGGACCGGCCAGGTCATGGAGATCGAGCACCTGGAGGGCGCGCCCTTCGCGGTCTCCGCCATGTTCGACCGCTGCAAGCACCCCGCCCGCGGCCGCCAGGGCGGCGGCCCCGGCGGGCTCGGGCGCGTGCGCACGACGAAGGGGCTCGCGCTGCGCCCCAAGGGCCGCCAGACCGTCCCCGCCGGCGACCGATTGATCCTCGAGATGCCCGGCGGCGGCGGCGTCGGCGACGCGCTCGATCGGCCCTCCGCGGAGGTCGCCCGCGACGTGAGGAACGGCATCGTCTCGGTGGAGGGTGCGCTGCGGGACTACGGCGTGGTGGCGGACGCGCGCGGGACGGTGGACGAGGCCGCGAGCGACGCCGAGCGGGCGCGGCGGCGGGGGGCTCCTTCCTCGTAGGGGAAGGCGTCGTCCCGCGAAGCGGCAGGGCGGATCGGGCGCGGAGCGAAACTACGCGTTCGGCGCAGCCGAAGCGATGCAGGCTGCACGGTGCGGAGGAGCCCGGTTCCTCGAGCGACGCGGGCTCACGTCACGCGCAGCGCCCGCGTGCCCGCCTCGTCCACCGCCCTGGCGTCCTCCGTCAGCGCCACTGCAAACACCTTCCGCGCGGCCTCCGGGCTCACCTTGCCGTCGCGCACGTCGGCGAGCACCCGCGCCGGATCGCGCTCGCGCGGTTCGCCGACCCCGCCGCCGCCCGGCGAGGAGGCTTCGTAGCGCAGCGCGGGAAGGTCCATCAGGCCGTATTGCGGCGCCTCGATCGGCGCCGCGCCGTCCGCCGGGTAGAGCCGCATCGACCCCGCCGCGCCGTATCCGCCGCCGTCGACGCCGTAGCCGGAGGGCGTGCGCAGGCCCTCGCCGCGGAAGGAGTAGCGCGCGGGCACCCGCACCTCGACGGCGTAGTCCACCCCCGTCCCCCCGCGGAAGGCGCCCGCGCCGCCGGAATCGCAGCGGAATTCCTGGCGCAGGAAGCGCACCGGGTAGATGCGCTCGTACACCTCGAGATCGGGGATCGAGAGGCCGCCCAGCGTGCACAGGTGCCCGATCTGCTCGAAGCCGTCGCGACCCGGAATGGCGCCGCCACCGGCCGCGAGGTTGTTGTGGTACATCACGAAGGGCTCGGAGGCGCCCTCCGCGCGGCCCGCGGTCACGCCGAAGACGTTGCGCGCCCAGCCGGCGCAGGCGCGCGACGGGACGGCCTGCGCCAGCGCCTTCCACACCGCGTGGATGATGTCGTGGGCCGGGAAGACCGTGCACATCGTCATCGGCGCGGGCGCGCGCGCATTGATGTGGGTGCCCTCCGGCGCGACGATGCGCACCGAGCGGAAGGAGCCCTCGTTGCGCGGCAGGTCCGCCTCGAAGAAGGAATACAGTGCGGTGTAGACGGCGGAATGGGTGTTCGCGAGCGAGGAATTCTTGAAGCCGGCGATCTGTGGATCCGTGCCGGTGAAGTCCACCACCAGCTCCTCGCCGGAGACGGTGAGCGTCACCCGCGTGCGGATGTCGGCCTCGCCGAAACAGTCGGTGTCCGAACGGTCCTCGCCGCGGTAGACGCCGTCCGGCAGGCCGGCGATCGCGGCGCGGAAGCGCGCGTGGGCGTAGTCGAGTATGCCGGCGAAGGCGGCGCGGGCGCGCGCCGCCCCGAGCTCCGTGGCGAGCGCCGCGATGCGCTCGGCCCCGATCCGGGTCGAGCCCAGCATGGCGCGCAGGTCGCCGTCGAGGAGATCCGGCGTGCGGCAGTTGAGCTTCAGGAGCGCCCAGAGGTCCTCGCGCACGCGCCCGGCCTCGACGAGGGTCATGACCGGGAGCCGCAGGCCCTCGTGGAAGATCTCGGTCGCTTGCGGATTGTAGGTGCCCGCCGCGCCGCCGCCGATGTCGGACTGGTGCGCGCGGTTGCAGGCGAAGGCGAGGAGCGCCCCGTCGGCGAAGACCGGACGTGCGATCACCCAGTCCGGCAGGTGGTTGCCGCCCGCCGCGTAGGGGTCGTTCAGCAAGTAGACGTCGCCCTCGGCGATCGCGTCGCCGCGCGCGGCGAGGATGGCGCGCGTGGCGAAGCCGCCGCCGCCGGTGTGGATCGGGATGCCGTCGGCCTGGCTCACCACCGCGCCGTCCGCGCCGACGAGGAAGCAGGAGAAATCGTGCGCCTGGGAGAAGATGGGGCTCCTCGCCGTGCGCACCATCACGCGCCCCATCTGCTGGGCGACGTGGTCGAGGCGGTTCTGGACGAGCGCGAGGGTGACGGGATCGACGGCCGCGCTCTCCCCCACCGGCGCGGCGGCGGCGGCCTCGGCGAGGGTGATCACGAAGTTGCCCGCGGCATCGACCGCGAGCACGTCGCCGGGCCGGGCGATGGCCGTCATCGTCCCCTCGGCGACGATCGCCGGCCCGACGATCCGGTGGCCCGGCCCGAGCGCCGCGCCGTCGTAGACGGCGGCCTCGCGCCAGCCCTCCTCGAACCAGACCGGGCGTGTCGCGACAGGCTGCGGCGTCCCCTCCCCCGGTCGCGCCGCGGCGGGCGCGGCCGGCGCGATCAGCCCGAGGCCGGCGACTCGCAAGGCCGTGATCCGGATCGCGCCGCCGGGCTGGATATGGCCGAACTGCCGGTCGTACTCCGCCTCGAACAGGGCGCGGATTCTCGCCGGATCCGTCGCAGCCCCCTCCGGCAGGTCGACGCGCACGTCCCATTGCTGGCCGGCATAGCGCAGGTCCAGCGCGCGCGAGAGCGCGACGTCCGCGCCGGCGAAGCCCTCGGCGGCGAGCGCCTCGCGGGCGCGGGTCTCCAGCGCGGCGAAGCCGGCCTCGGCATCGGGCATCGCGGTATCCGCGAGCGCGCGCATGAACACCCGCGTGAAGTCCTGGCGCACATCGGATTGCAGCAGCCCCAGCGCGCAGAAGGCCCCCGCCTCGCGGGGCACGTAGACCCGCTTCGCCCCGAGGCGTGCGGCGACGCTCGGCCCGTGCAGCGGCCCCGCGCCGCCGGCGGGCACCAGGGTGAAGCCGCGCGGGTCGAAGCCGCGCTGCACCGAGATGCGCTCCACCGCGTGCAGCAGGTTCTGCTCGACGAGCCGGATCACCCCGGCGGCGGCGTCCTCCACCGAGAGCCCGAGCGGCTCGGCGAGGCGCGTACGGATCGCCTCGCGGGCGCGCTCCGGATCGAGTGTCACCGACCCGCCGGCATAAGCGCCCGGCGCGAGGCGGCCCAGCACGAGCTGCGCGTCCGTGACGGTCGGCTCGCACCCGCCGAAGCCGTAGCAGGCCGGCCCGGGCCGCGCGCCGGCGCCCTTCGGCCCGGCGAACAGCATGCCCGCCGCATCGACGCCCGCGATCGTGCCGCCGCCGGCGCCCACCGTGTGGATCTCCACCGACGGAACGGAGAGGTGATAGCCGGCGATCTCGAGATCGTCGCTCGTCGCGACCCGCCCCGCGCTCATCAGCGCGACGTCGCAGGACGTCCCGCCGATCTCCATCGAGATCAGGTCGGCGTCCCCCAGCGGCTGCGCCGCGAGGCGGAGCGCGCCGACGCCCGCCGCCGGGCCGGAGAGCACGAGATTCACCGGCCGCACCGCGATCTGGTCGACCGAGACGATGCCGCCGTTGCTCTGGCTGACGAGCAGCGTGCCCGGCAGCCCCAGCGCCTTCAGCTCTGCGTCGAGCGCGCGCAGGTAGCCGACGACGCGGGGCGCGACCGCGGCGTTCGTCACGGTGGTCGAGGTGCGGGCGTATTCGCCGATCGTGGGCGCGACCGCGCTGGACAGGGAGATCCACCGCCCGTCCCAGGCCTCGCGCACGATCGCCTCCGCCGCGCGCTCGTGGCGGCCATCGGCGTAGGCGTTGAACAGGCAGATCGCGACCGCCTCGACGCCCTCCTGACGAAACAGCGCGCAGGCGGCGCGCACGTCGTCGGGCTCGAGCGGCGCGATCTCACGCCCGTCCGGATCCTGGCGTCCACGCACGGGGCGGCGCAGGTGGCGCGGGACCATCGGCGGCGCGAAGGGCGTGCGGTGATCCCAGGGGTTCTCGCGCAGGCCGCGGCGGATCTCGAGGCTGTCGCGAAAGCCGTCGGTGACGAGGAGGCCGACCTTCGCGCCCTTGCCCTCGAGCACCGTGTTGGTCGCGACCGTCGAACCGTGGACGAAGAGCCGGCAGCCGGCAAGCAGCGCGCCGACGGACATCCCGTAGCCTGCCGCCGCCTTGCCGAGCGCATCGATCACGCCCCGCGCCGGATCGGTAGGAACGGAGGGCGTCTTGACGATCGAAAGCCGCCCCTCGGCGTCGATCAACGCGAGGTCGGTGAAGGTGCCGCCGACGTCGACGCCGATGCGCCAGGGCGCTGTCGGGCCGTGCGTTCGCGGTGGCGTCATGCGCGCCCCCTCACGGCCGCGCCGTGGCCTGGGCCGGGAGCCAGGTCGCGATCTCGGGAAACAGCATCAGCAGCGCGACCGCCAGCACCATCAGGAGGAAGAACGGCAGCGCCGCACGCGCGACATAGAGGATGTCGCGCCCGGTCAGCCCCTGCAGGACGAACAGGTTGAAGCCCACCGGCGGCGTGATCTGGCTCATCTCGACGACGAGCACGACGTAGATGCCGAACCAGAGCAGGTCGATTCCCGCCGCCTCCACCATGGGCAGGATCACGGCGGTGGTCAGCACCACGACCGAGATCCCGTCGAGGAAGCATCCGAGGATGACGAAGAGCACGGTCAGCGCGACGAGCAGCCAATAGGGCGACAGGTCGAAATCGCGGATCAGCTGCGCCAGCGTGCGCGGGATGCCGGTATAGCCCATCGCCACCGACAGGAAGGCCGCTCCCGCAATGATGAAGACGATCATGCAGGAGGTGCGCGTCGCGCCCATCAGGCTCTCGGAGAAGCTCGTCCAGGTGAGCGAGCCCGTCGCGGCGGAGAGCACCAGCGAGCCCGCGACCCCGAAGGCGGCGGCCTCCGTCGCCGTCGCCCAGCCGAGATAGATCGAGCCGATGACGAAGCCGATGAGGAGCAGCACGGGGATGAGACGGCGCGAGGCGTTCAGCTTCTCCCAGAAGGTGAGGACGAGATCGTTCTTCGGCACGCGCTCGGGGTGGATCAGCGCCCAGACGCCGGCATAGGCCATGAACAGGCCGGCCACCATGATCCCGGGCAGGATGCCGGCGATGAAGAGCTGGACGATGGAGACCTCGGCCGAGACGCCGTAGACGATGAGGATGATGGACGGGGGGATGAGCAGCCCCAACGTGCCCGAGCCGGCGAGCGAGCCGATCACGAAGCGCTCGTCGTAGCCCCGGCGCAGCAGCTCGGGGATCGCCATCTTGCCGACCGTCATCGCGGTCGCTGCCGACGAGCCGCTCACCGCCGCGAAGACGGCGCAGCCGAGGATGTTGACGTGGATGAGCCGCCCCGGCAGCCGCCCGAGCCAGGGCGCGAGGCCGCGGAACATGTCCTCCGAGAGCTTGGTGCGAAACAGGATCTCGCCCATCCAGACGAAGAGCGGCAGCGAGGCGAGCGTCCAGGTCGCGGTCGCGCCCCAGACGCTGGTCGCCATGATCAGCCCCGGGGGCGCGCTGGAGAAGATCTCCAGCGCGACGAGGCCGACCGCCGCGAGCGCCATCGCAACCCAGAGCCCGCCGCCCAGCAGCAGGAACAGGACGCCCACGAGGACGATCGATTGGATCAGGAGGTCCATGGGGACACACGCCTCATATCGAGCGCCTCATGTCTCGTCGGCCGCGCGGTCGTGGGCCGCTCCGACGACGTCGCGGCTCTCGTCGAATGAGGGCGTTCCGCCGGCCAGGATGTGGAAGAACTCCTCGACGAGCGCGATCGTCAGCATGACGAGCCCGAGCAGCATCGCCCCCTGCGGGATCGCGAGCGGGATGGCGAGCAGCCCGTCGGAGACCTCGTTGAAGCGCATCGAGTCGGCGACGAGCCGCCACGTGTACCAGGAGAAATAGCCCATCAGGCCGACGCCCACCGCGACCGCGAGGAGGTCCGCGACGCGCCGCGCCGGCACCGGCAGGTAATGCAGGAACAGCGAGACCCGGATATGCGTCCCGGCGCGGAAGGAATAGGCGAGCGCGAGGAAGCTCGTCGCGGCGAGCAGGAAGGCGGACGCCTCGTTCACGCCCGGCACCAGCACGTCGAAGAAGCGCCCGACGATCTGGGCGAGCATCAGCACGCAGATCATCGCCAGCGCGATGGCCGCGAGCACGCCGCAGGCCTTGTAGGCGAGGTCGAGCGCCTGGCGCAGTCGTCGCATTGGGAAGCGTCCCGGGCGGGAGAGCATACGGCGCGCGCCGCCCGAAGGCCGCGCGCGCCGGCGAAAACCCGCGCTCAGAGCGCGTTGTAGGCGTCGACGACGCGCTGGCCGCGCTCGCCGGCCTTCTCGATCCACTCCTGCGTCATCTGCGCGCCGATCTCCTGGAGCTCGGTCATCAGCGCCTCGCCCGGCTCGACGACGGTCATGCCGTTGGCCGCGAGCGCGTCGACGGCCGCCTGGCCCTCCTCGCGGGCCTTCGCCCAGACGCGCTCCTCGGCGTTGCGCGCGGCGGTCATCACCGCCTCCTGCACCTCGGGCGCGAGCGCGTCGAAGGCGTCCTCGTTGACGAAGACGAGGTTCTTGGGATGCATCGCGTCCGTGGTGTAGAACACGTTCAGGAAGTCCCACGACTTCACGTCGACGCCGGTCGTGGCGGAAGTCAGCATCGAGCTGACGACGCCGGTCGAGAAGGCCTGCGGCACCTCGGCGTACTGCACGGTGGTAGGCACGGCGCCCATCAGCTCGGCGAGGCGCGACGTCGCCGCATTGTACGCACGGAACTTGACGCCCTGCATCGCGTCGAGGCTCTCGATCTCCTCTTGATTGTAGAGCCCCTGCCCCGGCCATACGCCGGTGAACAGCGGGATCAGGCCCTCCTCGGCGAGCACCTCCTCGAGAACGGGCTTCTGGGCGAGCCAGAGCTTCTCGGCGTTGTCGTAGCCGGCCGCCAGGAAGGGCACACCGTCCACCTCGAAGATCGGGTTCTCGTTGCCGTAGGCCGAGAGCAGGATCTCGCCGATCTGCGCCTGGCCGGTGCGCACGGCGCGCTTGATCTCGGGCATCTTGAACAGCGAGGCGCCGGAATGCACGGTGATCTGCAGCTCGCCGTTCGACAGCTCCGCCACGTCCTCGGCGAATTGCCTGACGTTCTGGGTGAGATAGTTGCCGTCCGGATAGGGCGTCGGCATGTCCCACGTCGTCTGGGCGCTCGCCGCGGTGACGAAGCCGGCGGCAGCGCCGGCGAAAACGACGGTCGCGAACAGGTTTCGCATGGTTCTTCCCCTCTGTTGATCCCCCAACGGCCGAAACGGCTGCCGCTCCGCGAATGAGGCGGCGTCGTGGCGCGCCGCTCTCGATGACGTCAGCGTGTCCGTTGCCTTCCGCAGGGTCAAGCCCGGACCTCCGAGCAGCGTCTCGCGAAAACGCATCCGTAGATGATGCCCGTCGGGCGAGGGCATCACCCGCGCGCGCTCGGCGTCATCGATCGCGAACGACGCAAGAACCGGGCCGCGTGCATGCATCGGGAAGGCGCGGGCCACGGCCGCGTCGAGCGGGGCGGCGAAGGGGGGCGAGGCAATCGCACACCCCGCTGTGCAGGATCTCGCGGTCAGCGCCGCTCAGGCGGCGGCGCGGGCGTCCTCGCCGCGGGCGTAGGCGCGGCCGAAGCGGTTGGCGAGGAAGTCCGCGAGACGCACGTCCTCCTGGCGCACGAAGCCCGCCTGCGGCAGCCGCCGCTCGGCGAGGAGGTCGAGCACCGCACAGACGCCCGAGCCGGTGGTGATCTGGATGGCGGAGAGCGTGCGCCCGTCCATCCGCTCGGCGTAGATCTTCTTGGCGAAGGTCTCCTGGGTGAGGACCCCGTCCTTCTGCCCCGAGACGGTGACGAAGACGACGACGACGTCCTGCATCGTGGTCGGCACGGCGCGCTCGAGGATGTCCTTGAGCACCTCGCGGCGCTCGCGCAGGCGCAGGTCGTCGAGGAGCGCCTTCATCACGGCGCAATGCCCGGGATAGCGGATCGACCGATAGTTGAGCGCCCGCACCCGCCCCGTCAGCGTCTCGCACAGCGTGCCGAGCCCGCCCGACGTGTTGAAGGCCTCGTAGCGCACGCCGTCGAGGGAGAACTCCTCGCGCTCCCCGAGCGCCGCCGCCTGGACGAGCCGGCCGTCGCGGATCGCCTCGCAGGGCTCGATGTATTCGTTGATCACCCCGTCGGTCGACCAGGTGAGATTGTAGTTGAGCGCGTTCGTCGGGAATTGCGGCAGCGCGCCGACCCGCAGGCGCACCTCGTCGAGGCTCTCGAAGCCGGCCGCGAGATCGTGCGCGACGATGGAGACGAAGCCAGGTGCGAGGCCGCATTGCGGGATGAAGGCCGTGGATGCGCCGTCGGCGAGCTGGCGCACGCGCCGCGTCGTGGCGACGTCCTCGGTGAGGTCGAGGTAGTGCACACGCGCGACCGCAGCAGCCTCGGCGACGGCGAGCGTGAGGTGGAAGGGCGCGGCCGAGATCACCGCGAAGCGACCGGCGAGGAGATCCGCCAGCGCAGCCGCGTCGCCGATGTCGACGGGCGCGGCCGCGATGCCCGTGCCCTGCACGGCGCGGGCGAGCGCCGTCTCGTCGCGATCGGCGAGGGTGACGGCGTAGTCTCCCGTCTCCGCCAGCATGCGGGCGACGATGCGGCCGATCTTGCCGGCGCCGACGACGACGATGTGCTTCATGGCGGGGGTCCTCTCGGGGCGGTTCCTGGATAGCCGAGTCTACGCTTCCGCGGCGTCGAGAACGACGCTACGATCTTCGCGTTTCGCAGCCCTGTTCGGGTATTTCAACGATGCCGATCGACGATTCGACGACGACGACCGATAAGGACCGCGCCTTGATCGCGCTCCTGCGCGAAAACGCCCGCGCCCCGACCGCCGAGATCGCGCGGCGGCTCGGCGTCTCGCGCACCACCGTGCAGAGCCGCATCGAACGGCTGGAGCGGGCGGGGATCGTCGTGGGCTACACGGCCCGCCTCGCGGCGGACTACGAGGCCGGCCTCGTGCGCGCGCACGTCATGATCGTCGCGAGCCCCAAGGCCGCACCCGCGGTGACGAAGGCGCTCGCCGCCATGCCGGAGTTGCGCCGGCTGCTCTCGGTCTCCGGCGCGTTCGACCTGATCGCCGAGGTGGCGGCGGCCAGCGTCGCCGACCTCGACGCGGTGATCGACCGGATCGGCGCGCTGGAGGGCGTGGAGCGGACGCAGACGTCGGTGGTTCTGTCCACGCGGTTCGAGCGGTGAGAAAACACGCATCGCTGGGATTTTGTTCTTGATATCCACACGCGATCGACGATGTTTTCGGCAACTCGGATCACCCGGAGCCGTTCGTGCCTGTCTCGTTCCCGTCACCGCGCGGCTTTCGCGCGCGCATCGTCGCGTCCGCAATCGCCTTCGTCGCCTTCGTCGCTCTCGCCCCGGCGACCGCCGAGCCGGCCACGGTCCTCGTCCTGGACGCGTCAGGCTCGATGTGGGCGCAGCTCCCCGAGGGACGCTCGCGGATCGAGGTCGCCCGCGACGTGCTCGGCGAGTTCCTCCGCTCGCGCGATCCCTCCGGGCCGCTGGGCGTCGTCGCCTATGGTCACAATCGCCGCGGGGATTGCTCGGACATCGAGACGATCGCCTCCGTCGTCCCGCAGGACGGCGCGGCGCTCGCGGTGCGGCTGCGCGGGCTCTCTCCCAAGGGCAAGACACCGCTCGGCCAGTCTCTGCGGCGGGCGGCGGCGCTGCTGCCCGCCACCGCGGAGGAAGCGGACATCGTCCTCGTCACCGACGGGCTCGAGACCTGCGGCGTCGACCCCTGCGCGGTGGCCGCCGAGCTCGCCGCCTCGGGCATCGCCATCCGCGCCCACATCGTCGGCTTCGGCCTGACCGAGGGCGAGGTCGCGCAGCTCGCCTGCGTGCCCGAACAGACCGGCGGCCTGCTGATCACGGCGGCGAGCGGCGCGGAGCTGGCCGATGCACTCACCCGCACCGCGGAACGCCCGAGCCTGGAGCCGCAGGCCCCGGGCCGCGCCGCGCTCGAGTTGTCCATCCGCGCGAGCAATGCCGGCCGGCCGGACGCGGTGCGCTTCACGGCGACGAGCGCCGCGGGCGAGACCCGCGAGCTCGGCATGCTGGACTTCGCCTCCGGCGCGGCAGCGCTCCCCGTCGAGCTCGAGGAAGGCGCCTGGCTGCTGCAGGCCCTCACCGACGGGCGGGGCGAAGGCGAGCTTTCCGTCGCAGTGGTCGCGGGGGAGGCGCGCACGATCTACGTGCCGTTCACCGGGCTCTATCCCGACGTCGTCCTGGACGATCGCGGCCCCTACGAGGCCGGCGTCTCGGCCGCCGTGCCCTTCGAGATCACCAATGAAGGGCTCGCCACCGGTGGAGCGGATTTCCTGATCGGCATTCTCCCCGTCTCCGAGCGCGACCGCACGGTGGCGAGCCTCTACGATCGGGAGCTGATCACCTGGCACTACCAGGACGGCTCGGTGGGCGCGCGGGTGGCGGGCGTGAGCATGCCGTCGGAGCCGGGCACGTACCTGATGTCCTTCTACCGCGACGGGGACGACCCGGTCGCAGATTCCCTCGTGCTTCACGAGATCACGGTGGTCGCGCGGCCGGACGTCCTGCTCGACGCGCCGCCGCGCGCCAATCCGGGCGCGCTCCTCCCGATCGTCACGCGCGGCGGGCAGACCGGCTCGGACCGCGTCGAGATCTGGCGCGACGGTGCGGCGGTCTCCTGGGACTACAGCCGCTACTTGGCGAGCCTGCTCGGCGATGGCGGCGCCCCCGACCCGCTCTCCGCCCCGCAGGAGCCCGGCCTCTACGAGATCGTCTACGTCCGCGCCAACGCCGCCGACGGCGAGCCCCCCGCCGCGCGTCAGCCGCTCGAGGTTCTCGCCGGGGATCTCGCGGCGGAGGAGCCCGATCCGCGCCTGCCTGCGGGCGGCGCTCCGGAGCAGCGCGGCGACGCCGCACCGCTCGACCCGGCAACGGGGCCGGACGCAGCGCCGAGCGACTTCGCCGCCGCCTACGCCTGCGACGGCCCGGTGCCGTGCCGGATCACCGACGCGGCGAGCGGCATCGGCTTCCTGCTCCCCGCCGGCTGGCAGGCCGAGGCGCCCTTCGTCGCACCCTGGACGGCGGGCGGCGAGGCGGTGGCGCGCGTCGCCTTCCGCCGGCCGCTGGAGGTGCCCGACGCGGTCGCGCTCAACCCGCGGCAATGGACGGGCGGCGACTGCGTCGAGATCGCGGCGGGAACCCTGTGCCGCAACGACATGGTCGACCCCGTCGGCCTCGCGGGCTTCGAGATCCTGCGCGCGACGCTGACGACGCCCGCCGCGCTCTCGGTGCCCGCCGCGGCGGCAGGCGCGGACGCGCCGATCTCCTCGAACGAGATCCTGCGCCGCTGCCTCGCGGACGCGCCCTGCACCTTCCACCAGCCGAACCTGCGCCTCGCCGGCTGGCTGCCGCCGGGCTGGGCGGTCGAGGTGGCGATGCGGCGGCCCGACGGACGGATCGCGACGTGGTTCACCGACCGCGATCCCGCGGGCAACGACAAGCGGCTCGGCCTCAACCAGCCCGACGGCGAGGCCTGCCTCGAGACCGCGCTCGGCCCGCTGTGCGAGCACACGCCCTACATCTCGACCGGGGAGGCCGCGCTCGTCGCCCGCCACCTCACGGACGGCGGCCCGGAGGCGCTGCTCGCCCCGGTCTCCGCCGACGAGACGCTCGACGCCGATCGGCTGCGCGACATCGGCGTGCGGCTCGGCCTGGGCGCGCGCGACTGAGGGGGATGACCATGTCGATTCTTCGCTACGCCGCCCTCGCCGCGGCCTTGACGGTCGCGCCGCCGCTCGCGGCGCAGACCTGCGGCCCGGTCGTCGCCACCCAGATCGGCGATCGGCTCTATGCCGCCGACGTCGATGCGCTCGAGCTCGAGGTGCTGATGCCCGAGGTCTTCGCCGACCGCCGGGAGGGCGCTGTTCTCTACCTCGTCGAGGGAAGCCCGCCGGTCTGGTCCGATATCGGGCTCGACGAGGCGACCGTCCTCTCGGGAGCCGCCGAGCTCGTCTACCAGGGCCGGCCCGAATGCGATCCGCGCGGCCCGCGCGAGGACCTCGTCTTCGACGAGGACGAGGGGACCGTGGTCGAGCCGGCGGACGACCTCGTGTTCACGTCCGAGCAAGGGACGATCGTCGACCCTGCCGCCGTCGCCGGATGGGTTCAGCCGCGAGACGGCCTGTGGCGCGCGGAGGTGGGCCCCAGCGAGATCGACGGCTGCCCGCCGATGATGCGCTCGGCCTTCCCGACGGCAGCTCCGCTGCCCGGCTTCTCGCAGGAGCCGCGGCGGCTGGCGTTCTCGCGGCCCTTCGATCCGAACGCGCTCGAGCTCAGCCGCACCGCGCGGGTCACGTGGCGGCGCGATGCGGCGACGCAGAGCTTCGTCGCCGAGATGGCCCCGGAGGTCTTCGCGCAGATCCCGCAGGGCGAGGGCGGCGGCTCGCGCCTGGCATGGCGTCTGCGGGTCGAGAGCCCCGGCGCGATCGTGTTCGCCCGGCGCATGGAGATCGTTCTGCCGGACGTCGCCGCGGCGGTGGTGGGCATGGCGGGCCCCTGCGCCGTCACCGGAACGGACCGCTGGATCCGCATCGGCGATTGAGGGACCGGGCGCGGGTTTCCCCTCGCGTCGGGCTCGGCGGGGCGGCTAGACTGGAGGCCCCACCGCCCGAGAGCCGGACATGCCCCCTCCCCGCCTCAACCCCGCCGTCGCCGCGATCCAGTCCCCGCCGATCCCCGCCGCGCAGGCTTGGGCGCGGGCCTACGAGGGCGCGCGCGGGCCGCTGATCGACCTGTCGCAGGCCGCGCCCGGCGGCGCGCCGCATCCCGCGCTGCTGGAGCGGCTCGCCAGCGCCGCGGGCTCGGCGGACGCGGCGCGCTACGGGCCGATCCTCGGCGACGAGGCGCTGCGCGCGGCGCTCGCGGCGGACGTCACGGCGCGCTACGGCGGGCGCGTCGCTGCCGGCGAGATCGCGATCACGGCGGGCTGCAACGCGGCCTTCGTCGCGACCGCGCTGCTCGCGGCGGCCCCCGGGGACGCTATCCTGCTGCCGACGCCGTGGTACTTCAATCACGAGATGTCGCTCGCGATGCTCGGCATCGAGGCGCGCGCCCTGCCCTGCCGGGCCGAGCACGGCTTCGTCCCGCGGGTGGAGGACGCCGAGGCGCTGATCGACGAGGCGGTGCGCGCCATCGTTCTGGTCACGCCCAACAACCCGACGGGCGCCACCTACCCGCCGGAGACGATCTCCGCCTTCGCCGATCTCGCACGCATCCTTGGATTGTGGCTCGTGCTCGACGAGACCTACCGCGACTTCCTCCCCGCGGGCGCCGGCGCGCCGCACGCGCTCTTCGCCGACGACGGCTGGCGGAGCAACGTGATCGAGCTCTATTCCTTCTCGAAGAGCTACGCCGTGCCGGGGCACCGGCTGGGCGCGCTGATCGCCGGCACGCCCGTGATCGAGGAAGTCGCCAAGATCCTCGACAACCTGCAGATCTGCCCCGCCCGCGCCGGCCAGGCGGCCGTCGCCTGGGCGGTCGAGGGGTTGCGCGACTGGCGCACGGCGGCCCGCGACACGCTGGAGGCGCGTGCCCGCGCCTTCTCGGACGCGTTGGCGCCTCTGCCGGGCTGGGAGATCTCTTCGATCGGGCCGTATTTCGCCTATCTGCGCCATCCGTTCGTGGGCGTTCCCGCAGCCGAGGTGGCGCGGCGGCTGGCGGCCGAGCGGGGCGTGCTGACGCTCCCGGGGAGCTTCTTCGGGCCGGGCCAGGACGCACACCTGAGGGTGGCGTTCGCCAATGTCGGGGTGGAGCGCCTGGGGGATCTGGGGGCGCGGCTGGCCGATTAGGACCCGGTTTGTTCTTGCGGGCCGCGCGAACGTGTGTTAATCAACCGACGCAAAAGAAGATTGTCGGGAGTGGCCATGGGGATGCTGGAGCAGACGCTGAGATGGGTCACGGCAGTCGGCGTGCCCCTCCTCATCACCATACTCGTCCCGTTCGGCTTCGCCATGTCGCACGACATCGGCGAGATCAGGGGCGAGCTGCTGCGCATCAACGCGAACCTGGTGCAGCTGGAGCAGCGCGCGGATCGAACCGACGCCGCGAACGGCGAGCGCTTCGGCAGGCTCGACGCGGCACTCCAGACGACGCTCGCACGGATGGACCAGCAGTTCGAGCGGGTGGACCAACGGTTCGAGCGGATGGACCAGCAGTTCGAGCGGGTGGACCAACGGTTCGAACGGGTGGACCAGCAGTTCGAACGGGTGGACCAGCAGTTCGAGCGGGTGGGTCAACGGTTCGAGGAGCAGCGAACCTGGACAGAGGCACGGATCGGCGAAAGCGAGCGGCGGCTCGGGGATCGGATCCTGGAGGTCGAGACCAGGCTGGGGGAGCGGATCGGCGGGATCGAGGCGGCCGGCGCCGCGCGGGACGCGCGTCTCGACGAGTTCGGGATCCAGCTCGCCCGCACCAACGAGCGGCTCGGCGCCATCGACGAGGTCGTTCGCGAGAACCGCGCACTCCTGCAGCGCCGCGGCAAGCAGATCGACGAGATCGCACGAGGGCTGGAGCGGACCGAGACCGACCCCGCGATCGTGCTTTCGCGCATCGGCGTGCCGATCGACGCCGACGTCGCCGCGTTCTGGATCGGCGGGCGCGTGGTCTCGGTCCCGCGCACGGAGGAGGCGCAGCGGGCGCTGGTCGAGGCGGGGTTCGAGCGCGTGGCGGTGTCGCCCGCGATCATCGGCTATGTCGCGCCGACCACGGGCGCGACGCGGCGCTCCGTGGATCCGTGACCGCGTGACGCGGCGCCCTCGGGCGACGGCGCCCGGCGCGCGACGCGGGCACGCGCCCTTTTTCTCGACAAGTCCCCTCCCCAACTCTAAAAACCGCGCAGCCCTTCGGCGGCGCGTGGTCCGCCTTCCTTTCGCAGAGTGTCTCCATGAGCGGCGTCAACCAGATCCGGTCGGCCTTCCTGAACTACTTCGCCGAGAACGGGCACGAGGTCGTCCCCTCGTCGCCGCTCGTGCCACGCAACGATCCGACCCTGATGTTCACCAACGCCGGCATGGTGCAGTTCAAGAACCTGTTCACCGGCGTCGAGAAGCGGCCCTACACGACCGCGACGACGTCGCAGAAGGTGGTTCGCGCCGGGGGCAAGCACAACGACCTCGACAACGTCGGCTACACGGCCCGCCACCACACCTTCTTCGAGATGCTGGGCAACTTCTCTTTCGGCGACTATTTCAAGGACCGCGCGATCGAGCTCGCCTGGAACCTGATCACCAAGGAGTTCGACCTCCCCGAGGAGCGGCTCCTCGTCACCGTCTATTCGGAGGACGAGGAGGCGGCGAGCCTTTGGAGGAAGATCGCCGGGCTTTCCGACCACAAGATCATCCGCATCCCGACGTCGGACAATTTCTGGCAGATGGGCGACACGGGCCCCTGCGGTCCCTGCTCGGAGATCTTCTACGACCACGGCGCGCACATCCCCGGCGGCCCCCCGGGCTCGCCGGACGAGGACGGCGACCGGTTCATCGAGATCTGGAACCTGGTCTTCATGCAGTTCGAGCAGCTCGCGCCGGGCGAGCGCGTGAACCTGCCGCGGCCGTCGATCGACACCGGCATGGGCCTCGAGCGCATCTCCGCCGTGATGCAGGGCACGCACGACAATTACGAGACCGACACGATGCGCCTGCTCACCGGCGCCGTGGAGAACCTCACCAACGTCGACGCGCGCGGGCCCCGGAAGGCCTCGCACCGGGTCATCGCCGACCATCTGCGCGCCTCCGCGTTCCTGGTGGCCGACGGGGTGCTGCCCTCCAACGAGGGTCGCGGCTACGTGCTGCGCCGCATCATGCGCCGCGCCATGCGCCACGCCCAGCTGCTCGGCGCCAAGGACCCGCTGATGCACCGCCTCGTGCATGCGCTGGTGCGCGAGATGGGCGAGGCCTATCCCGAGCTGAACCGAGCCGAGCCGCTCATCCGCGAGACGCTGGAGCTCGAGGAGACCCGCTTCCGCAAGACGCTCGAGCGCGGTCTCGGCATCCTCGACGCCGAGACCGCGGCGCTGGGCGAGGGGGACAAGCTCTCCGGCGAGACCGCCTTCACGCTCTACGACACCTACGGCTTCCCCCTCGACCTCACCCAGGACGCGCTGCGCGCGCGCGGCATCGGCGTCGACACGACCGCGTTCGACGCCGCCATGCAGCGCCAACGCGAGATGGCCCGCGCCGCCTGGGCGGGCTCCGGCGAATCCGCGACCGAGACCGTCTGGTACGCCGTTCGCGACGCGGTCGGCGCAACGGAATTCCTCGGCTACGAGGCCGAGAAGACGGAGGGCGTCGTCGCCGCGCTGGTGCGCGACGGCAAGCGGGTCGACACGATCGCCAACGGCGACACGGGCCTCCTCGTCGCCAACCAGACCCCCTTCTACGCCGAGAGCGGCGGCCAGGTGGGCGACACCGGCACGATCGTCGGCGCGGGCTTCAAGGCGCGGGTGACCAACGTCGAGAAGAAGCTCGGCGATCTGTGGGTGCACCACGTCACGGTCGAGGACGGCCATCTGGTCGTCGGCCATCCCGCGGAGTTCACGGTCGATCACGCCCGGCGCGCCACCATCCGCGCGCATCACTCGGCCACCCACCTCCTGCACGAGGCGCTGCGCCAGGTGCTCGGTGATCACGTCGCGCAGAAGGGCTCGCTCGTCGCGCCCGATCGCCTGCGCTTCGACATCTCGCATCCCAAGCCGATCAGCGAGGAGGAGCTCGGCCGCGTCGAGAGCCTCGCCAACGCGCTCGTTCTCCAGAACGAGCCGGTGACGACGAAGCTGATGAGCGTCGACGACGCCATCGCGTCGGGCGCCCGCGCGCTGTTCGGCGAGAAATACGGCGAGGAAGTGCGCGTCGTCTCCATGGGCACCAATGCCGACGGCCCGCTCGCCGGAAAGCCCTACTCGATCGAGCTGTGCGGCGGCACGCACGTGGCGCGCACCGGCGAGATCGGAATGGTTTCGATCCTCGGCGACAGCGCGGTCGCGGCGGGCGTGCGCCGCATCGAGGCGCTCACCGGCGAGGCCGCGCGGCGGCATCTCGCCGAGGAATCGAAGGCGCTCCACATGGTGGCGGGCCTGCTCAAGACCACCGTCGACGAAGTCCCCGGACGCATCGTGGCGCTGGTCGAGGAGCGCCGCAAGCTCGAGCGCGATCTCTCCGATGCGCGCAAGAAGCTCGCCATGGGCGGCGGCGGGGCGGGCTCGGGCGCGGACGACGTGCGCGAGATCGTCGGCGTCAAGCTGATGGCCCGCGTCGTCGAGGGCGTCGCGCCCAAGGACCTGAAGAGCCTCGTCGACGAGGGCAAGCGCCGGATCGGCTCGGGCGTGGTCGCCATCGTCGGCGTCTCCGAGGACGGCAAGGCCGGTGTCGTCGTCGGCGTCACGCCCGACCTGACGGAGCGCTACGACGCGGTCGCGCTGGTGCGCGCGGCCTCCGAGGCGCTCGGCGGCAAGGGCGGCGGCGGGCGCCCCGACATGGCCCAGGCCGGCGGGCCGGACGGCGCCAAGGCGCAGGCCGCGCTCGAGGCGGTCGCGAGCAGCATGGGCTGAGCGCCCGCTTCGGCCGGCGAGCCCGCGCCGGAGCGCACCCTGCCGAGGGTCGGCGCTAGTCCCGGGCCGCCTCCGCATACGTCGCAAAGCCGACGCCGTAGCGGCGTTGAAACGCGCGGCGCATGCGCTGGAGATCCCCGAAGCCGGCCTCGGCGGCCACGGTCTTCGCGGGGAGGTTCGTTTGCAGAAGGCCCCGCGCGTGATCGACGCGTATGCGCTCGACGAATTGGGCGGGGGATGTCGCGAGACGAGCCTGGAACCGGCGCGAGAGCGTTCGCGCGTTCATCCCGGCTTCGTGGGCCATGCGATCGAGCGTCCAGGGCAGTTTCGGGTTCGAGACGATCGCCTCGATCAGCCGACCGAGATCGTCTTCCTTCGTGAATTGTCCGGCGAGATGCATCGCATACTGGCTCTGCTTGCCGGTCCGGCGGAGCTGCACGACCAGCTCGCGCGCGACGCTCAACGCGGCCGCGTTGCCGCAATCGGCGCGGATGATCGCGAGAGCGAGGTCGATCCCCGTCGTCACGCCGGCTGAGGTGAAGACGCGGGAGCGTTCGACGAAGAGCAGGTCGAGATCCCATCGCACCTGCGGAAAGCGGCGGACGTCCCGTTCTCGCGACCAGTGCGTCGTCGCGACACCGCCGTCGAGCACGCCCGCGGCGGCGAGGACCAGCGCGCCCGAGCAGACGGAGATCACCCGCGCCTCGTTCCCCGCCGCAAGCCGTTCACGCACCGCGCCGAGAACGACGTCGTCCGTGAGCAGCCCGTCTACCCCTTCGCCGCCGGGAACGAGGATGTCATGAACCGGATCGCACGTGGCAAGCGACGCATCGACGCCGAGCGAGAGCCCGCACGATGCGCGCTTGGCCTTTCCGTCAGTCGAGACGTAGCGCAGCGCGTACACCGCCCGGTCCGCGAATCGGGCCGTGTCGAACGCCTGCACGGGACCTGCGACGTCCAATGCGTTCACGCCGTCGAAGAGCAGCACGTCGATCACGCGGGGCTTCGGAGCCTTGTCCAAATTCGACGCCTCTTTGACATTATGGACACGACGCTCGCCCGGTAGGGTCCCGCTGTCAACACATCAGGTGGATCCGAAAGACCATGCAGAACTCGAACGCGCCCGGGGCGACCGTCGCTTTCGTCGGGTTGCTCGCCGCCAACACGATCCTGGGATCGATCATGCCCATGCTGATCATCCTGGGCGGATTGGCGGGTCTGCTGCTCGCACCGAGCCCCGCCCTAGCCACCCTGCCGCCATCGGTGCAGACATTCGCAGGGCTCGTCGTGACGGGGCCCTTCTCGCTGTTGATGGGGCGCCACGGCCGGCGAGTCGGCTTCCTCGTCGGTGGGCTCGCCGCGATGGCGGGCGGCGCAGTGGGTGTGCTGGCTCTCGTCTGGTCGAGCTTCGCCCTTCTATGCCTGGCGCACGCGCTCCTGGGAGCGGCGCTGGCGTGCTACCTCTACTTCCGGTTCGCCGCCGCCGAAGCCGTCTCGACCGACTGGCAGCCGGTCGCGATTTCGCTCGTTCTGACCTCCGGTCTCGTCGCGGCCTTCGTCGGGCCGCAGGTCTTCATCTGGACGAAGGACCTGTTCGAGCCCGTTCCGCTCGCGGGAGCTTACGCCGCGATCACGGCCGTCACGCTCGTCGGCCTCCTGCCGCTACTCCTCGTGCGGGCTCCGCGCCCCGTCGCCACGTCCAACCGACCCGAGTTCGACCGCGCGGCGCTCGCCACGATCCTCGCGCGCCGTCCCGTCCTCGCCGCGGTCCTCGCGGGCGCGGTCTCGCAAGGCGTCATGGTCCTCCTGATGGCCCCGACACCGCTCGCCATGACCGGCTACGGCTACTCGGAGGCGGTGGCGAGCGACGTCGTGCGCTGGCATGTGGTCGCGATGTTCGCGCCCTCCTTCTTCACCGGATTCCTGATCCGTCGGTTCGGCACGGTCCCGATCATCACGACCGGCCTCGCGCTGTCGATCTCCTCGGCCCTGGTCGCGGCGAGCAGCGTTTCCGTCCACCACTTCTATGTCGCGCTGGTCGTCCTCGGGATCGGCTGGAACTTCGGCTTCATCGGAGCGACCAGCCTTCTCGCGAGCGCCATCTCGCCACAGGAGCGTGCCGTGGTGCAGGGGACGAACGACACGCTCGTCGCGCTCGCCGCCACGCTGTGCGTCTTCGCCTCCGGCGCGATCGTCACGGGCTTCGGGTGGACCGAGCTGGCGCTTTCGTCCCTGCCGATCCTCGCAGTCGCGCTTCTCTGGGTGCTCGTCCCGGGACGGCGGCCTCGGGATACGTAGGGCCTTCGCGTCGGGAGGACAGCGCGAGGCCGAAACCACGCGATCGCACACCCCGACAACGAAACGCCCCGCGGGCCGGAAGCCCGCGGGGCGTTTCTCGCGTCCGTCGGCGCGTCGGGGCCGATCAGGCCTCGGGCGGCGTCGTGTCCGGACCGGTCTCCGGCGCGCCCCCGGCCTCGCTGTCGCCCCCCTCGCCCTCGACGACCTCGCTCTCGGCCCCGCCGGCGATGTGCTCGACGGAGACGACGTGCTCGTCCTGCGCCGTGTCGAAGACGATGACGCCCTGGGTCGAGCGCCCGGCGATGCGGATGCCGTCGACCGGCACGCGGATGGTCTGGCCGCGGTCGGTGATCAGCATCACCTGGTCGTGGCTCTCGACGGGGAAGGAGGAGACGAGCTTGCCGTTGCGGGCGTTGGTCACCATCGCGGTGATGCCCTTGCCGCCGCGGTTCGTCACCCGGTACTCGTAGGACGACGAGCGCTTGCCGTAGCCGTTCACGGTGAGCGTGAGCACGAACTGCTCCTTGGCGTCCATCTCGGCATAGCGATCGCCGAGATCGACGTCGGCGGCCTCCTCCTCCACGTCGCCATTGGTCACGTCGCCGCCGGTCGGCAGCTCCTCGGCGCCGAGCTCCTCGCCGCGGGCGCGACGCATCGCGGATGCCCGGCGCAGGTAGGTCTGCCGCTCCTCCGCCGTCGCGTCCACGTGGCGCAGGATCGCGAGCGAGATCACCGTGTCGTCACGTCCGAGCGTGATGCCGCGCACGCCGGTGGAATCGCGGCCCTTGAAGACGCGCACGTCCGGCACCGCGAAGCGGATGCACTGGCCCTTCGCCGTCGTCAGCAGCACGTCGTCGTCGACCGAGCAGACCTGGACGTCGACGATGGCGTCGCCCTCGTCGAGCTTCATCGCGATCTTGCCGGCGCGATTGACGTTGACGAAGTCCGACAGCTTGTTGCGCCGCACGTTGCCCGCGGCGGTCGCGAACATCACGTCATAGCGGTCCCAGGTGTCCTCGTCCTCGGGCAGCGGCATGATCGTGGTGATGCGCTCGCCCTGCTCGAGCGGCAGCATGTTGATGAGCGCCTTACCGCGGGCGTTGGGCGCGCCGACGGGAAGCCGCCAGACCTTCTCCTTGTAGACTTGGCCGCGGGAGGAGAAGTACAGCACCGGCGTGTGCGTGCTCGCCACGAACAGGCGCGAGACGAAGTCCTCCTCGCGGGTCGCCATGCCCGAGCGGCCCTTGCCGCCGCGGCGCTGAGCCCGGTAGGTCGAGAGCGGCACGCGCTTGATGTAGCCCATGTGCGACACGGTCACGACCATGTCCTCGCGGGCGATCAGGTCCTCGACGTCGAACTCGCCCTCGGCCTCGAGGATCTCGGTCCGGCGCGGGGTCGCGAACTCGCTGCGGGCCGCCGAGAGCTCGTCGCGGATGATCTGCAGGATGCGGGCGCGCGAGCGCAGGATGTCGAGATAGTCGCGGATCTCGTCGGCGAGCGTCTTGAGCTCGTCGCCGATCTCGTCGCGGCCCAGAGCGGTGAGGCGCTGCAGGCGCAGGTCGAGGATGGCGCGGGCCTGCGTCTCGGACAGACGGTACGTGCCGTCCTCCGCCACGCGGTGGCGCGGGTCGTCGACGAGCGCGATCAGCGGCGCGATGTCGTGCGCCGGCCAGTCGCGATCCATCAGCGCCTCGCGCGCGGTGTTCGGGTCCGGCGAGGTGCGGATGAGGCGGATCACCTCGTCGATGTTGGCGACCGCGATGGCGAGCCCGCACAGCACGTGGGCGCGGTCGCGGGCCTTGCCGAGCAGGAACTTGGTGCGCCGGGAGACGACCTCCTCGCGGAAGTCGACGAAGGCGCGGATCATGTCCTTGAGGTTCAGCGTCTCGGGGCGCCCGCCGTTCAAGGCGACGAGGTTGCAGCCGAAGGACGTCTGGAGCGGCGTGTAGCGGTAGAGCTGGTTGAGCACCACGTCGCCCACCGCGTCGCGCTTGAGCTCGATCACGATGCGCATGCCCTGGCGATCGGACTCGTCGCGCAGGTCGGAGATGCCCTCGACGCGCTTCTCGCGCACGAGATCGGCGATGCGCTCGATCAGCGCCGCCTTGTTCACCTGGTAGGGGATCTCGGTGACGATGATCGCCTCGCGATCCTTGCGGATCTCCTCGATCTCGGCGCGGGCGCGCATGATCACCGAGCCGCGGCCGGTGTGGTAGGCCGAGCGCGCGCCGGCGCGGCCGATGATCAGGCCGCCGGTGGGGAAGTCCGGCCCCGGCACGATTCCGATCAGGTCGTCGACCGAGATGCCCGGATCGTCGATATAGGCGAAGCAGGCGTCGATCACCTCGCCGAGATTGTGCGGCGGGATGTTGGTGGCCATGCCGACCGCGATGCCGCCGGCGCCGTTGACGAGCAGGTTCGGGAAGCGCGCCGGCAGGACCAGCGGCTCCTTCTCCTTGCCGTCGTAATTGTCGCCGAAATCGACGGTCTCCTTGTCGATGTCGTCGAGGAGCGCCATGGCGGGCTTGGCCAGCCGGCACTCGGTGTAGCGCATCGCCGCCGCGGGATCGCCGTCGACCGAGCCGAAATTGCCCTGCCCGTCGATCAGCGGAAGACGCATCGAGAAGGTCTGCGCCATGCGCACCAGCGCGTCGTAGATCGCCTGGTCGCCGTGCGGATGGTACTTGCCCATCACGTCGCCGACGACGCGCGCGCACTTGACGTAGGGCTTCTCGGGGAAGATCCCGGCCTCGTGCATGGCGAAGAGGATGCGCCGGTGCACCGGCTTGAGCCCGTCGCGCACGTCGGGCAGCGCGCGGCTCACGATCACGCTCATCGCGTAATCGAGATACGACTTCTTCATCTCCTCGATGATGGAGACCGGCTTCACGTCTCCGCCGAAGGGCGGCCGGCCGCCGGGGGCGTCGGGAGTGTTGGGATCGTTATCGGCCAAGGTGAACGTCTCTCCGACTGTCTCTCCGGATCGCGCCCGCGGGACCGGCGCGAGGCGACGCGAAGGCCGCCGATTCCACGGGAAATCAAGCCTCTAGATGGCCCGTCCGGGGGAGAATCGCAAGCGGCGGGGAGAGTGATCCGCCCAGTCATCCACCGGGATCGGATAATCAGCCGCGCTGCACGAGGACGACGCCCAGGACCGCGAGGCACATCGCGACGAGGATCGCCGGCGTCGGAAGGGTCAGGAAGGCGATCGCGGTCAGGACGGTGCCCCAGATCGGCACCAGGTTGAGGAAGACGGAGGCTCGCGCCGGGCCGATCGCCTCGACGCCTCGCGACCAGAGCCAGAACGCGACGAGCGTGGCCAGAACGCCCATGTAGAGCACGGCGGCGACATCGAAGGGCCGCATGGCCGCGAACTCCGCTGGCACGTCTGTGGCGAAAGCGGCCGCGGGCGCAAGCATGAGCGCGCCGAGCACGAGGCTCCACCCGGTGACGACGGACGCCTGGTGTGCGGCGAGAGCCCGCTTCACTTCGATGGTGTAGACGGACCATACGATCGCTGCGGCGATGAAGAGCAGGTCGCCGCTGAGCGTGCCGGTGTCGATGCGCCATCCCGCCGCGTGCGCCTCGGGCCCGACCACTACGAGGACCGCACCGAAGGCGCAGACGAAGCCCAGGATCTGCGTCGCCCTCACCTTCGCGCGCAGCAGGACAAGCGAGAGCGCCGCCGTCCACGCGGGCGTGGTCGCGATGATCACGAGCCCATGCAGCGGAGTCGACAGGTCGAGCGCGATCGTGAAGAGGATGTTGTACGCGAAGACGCCCAGAAAGCCGATCCGCGCGAAGAGCGCGATCTCGCTCAGCGTCGCGCCGGCGAACCGGCGCGTGAGCGCCACCACGACGCCGACCGCGAGCGCGCCGACGGCGAACCGCGCGGCCGCGAGGAAGACCGGGTCGAGCACCTCGAGCGCGATCTTCCCCGTCACGAACACGCCGGCCCAGAACAAGGTCGCGAGGCACAGCCTGAAGTAGGTAGCCGCATCGGCGGCAGGCGCCGACGAGGCCGTGATACGACCGGATGGGGCGGCCATGGTCATCTCCTTCGCCGACACGGTGGTCGCGATCGGTCTCTCAGCTGCCGAAAAGCGCTCGGTGGCCTGCGCGGTACGCGTCGAGGTCGGGCCCGGACGGATCGGTCGACGACGCGAGCTCCTTCTGGAGCCCGTAGAGTGCCTTGAAGGCGGCCGCGGGGTCGCCGGCGGCGATGGCGGTGCGAAGCGGGCCGCTCGCCGGAAGCGCCGCCGACAGATCCGAAGACGATGGTGCAACGAGCCGGTAATACAATTTTTCGTATCTACGAACCTGATCGAGGTGGTCCTTGCGCACGACGGCAGGCTGGTCCGGCCGGGCGGCGATCGTGATCGCGCGGTCCGCCGCCGGGTCGGAGAGCGTCGCCGTGCGCTCGACTGCGCCGAGCGCGATCACGCGGGGCGTGATCCCCAGGTCGGCGACGAGCGGCGCGAGCGCGGCCGCGGCGTCTCGCGCCGCAGCCGCGGAGAGCACCAACGTGGGCCGCGCGTCGCCGGCCGCGCCGCTGGCCGCCGCGAGGGACGCGGCGACCCGCAGCGCCTCCGACGCAACGAGACCGCCGTCCGGCTCGATCCGCGCGATCTCCGCCGGGGGCAGCCGGACGTCCTCGTGACGCTCTGCGAGGCCGCGGCGCGCGAGAGCGTCGAAATAGGTGGCGGTGGCGGCGTTGACGTCCTGACCGTCGGAGAAGCCCGTCCGGATAGAGCGCCCGGCCTTGATGAAGGGCGGATCGAGCCAGGTTTCCGGCTCGCCGTCGAACCCCTCCGGCGCCAGGGCGAACCGAACCGGAAGACCGATGCGGCGGGCATAGGCCAGATCGACGCGGTCGTGCGCCGGGTTGACCAGGACCGCCCCGGTGCCGAAGGACGGCTTGACCCAATCCGCGACGAAGACCGGCAGTAGGTCGCCGGTGAGGGGATGCCGCACGAACGCTCCCGTGAACCCGTCTTCGGTCCCCGCGGCCGCCGGATGCTCGCGGTGGACGGCGAGCGCGCACGCCGCCGGGCACGGCGACCAATCCGTGATGAAGACCGCGATCGGCTCGCCGCCGCCGACCTCGCGCGGGAAGCGGAACAGCGCCCCGGGCGTCCGACGCACCGCCTTCGCGAGCTTCTTCGCGAGCGCCGACGGCCACGGGTCGCCCGACCCGGACCCGAAGCGCGCAGCCGTCTCCGAGCGCGGCACGTGGAGGAGGCGCGCTCCGCCGTCGTCCGTCGGCTCCCGGAAGGCGATGCCGGCGGCGGTGAGCTCGGCGACCAGCGCCGCGCATCGGGGCTCGTCCGCCGCGACGAAGTCGGCCCCGTCGCGGCGGCAGAGGAAGCGCGCATAAGCGTCCGCGCGGAGCATGTCGGGGCGCGCGGCGTCACCCTCGCCTCCGGCGACGACGATCCGGACGTGGGGCTGTAAACCCATCAGCTCCTCGGGCATGCTGCTCTCCTCGCTTCCTCGATCGATGACCCTGGAGACGATCCCTTGCCCGACACGGACCTGCCCAGTCTTGAACGATCGTGCGCCCCGGCCGGCGACGTGATCCGGCAGGGCTCCGGCGCGGCCGGCATCGAGCGGATCGCGGCGCGCTTCTCGGGTCACGCCTACGATCCGCACCGCCACGACGCCTACGCGATCGGCCTCACGCTCGCTGGAGTGCAGAGCTTCGACTATCGCGGCGCGCGGGCGGACGGCCGCGCCGGCTGCGCGCTCGTGATCCATCCCGACGAGCGCCATGACGGCCGAGCGGGGACCGAGGGAGGATTTGCGTACCGCATGGCTTACGTCGAGCCGCGGCTCGTCGCGGCGGCGCTCGGCCCGCGCGCGGGCGCCCTGCCCTTTCTGCGCGACCCGGTCTCGTGGGATCCGCGCCTGGTGACGCCCGTGTGCGCGCTCCTCGCCGATCTCGACGAGCCACTCGAGCCGCTCGCCGCCGACGCGGCACTCGCCGCCCTCGCCGACGCGCTCGTCGCCCTCGATCCGTCGTTTCTCCGCCGCCCCGCGCGGCCCGGGATCGCCGCCGCGGTCGACGCGGCGCGCGCTTACCTGGCAGCGCACGCGGCCGAGACGGTACGCTCGGAGATGCTGGAGGCGCTGACAGGCCTCGACCGCTTCACCCTCGCCCGCCAATTCCGCCGCCGCTTCGGCACGAGCCCGTACCGCTATCTCGTCCTGCGCCGCCTCGACGCCGCCCGCGCCGCCGTTTGCGCCGGAACGCCGCTGGCCGCGGCCGCGCTCGATGCCGGCTTCGCCGACCAGAGCCATTTCACCCGGCAGTTCAAGCGCGCCTATGGGATCACGCCGGAGCGGTGGCGGCGGACGATCGGATGCTGATCGAGGAGAAATCGGGGGCCGGCGTCTGAGCGCGCTCAGGCCGGCGTATCGCGCCCGTCTGCGTCCTCGAGATCGGTCTCTTCGTGGAGCCCCCGCTCCTCCAGCCCTGCGCTACGATCCTGCGAATCAACGCCGAGCGCGAGGGCGTGTCCGGCGCAGCGGCGCGGTCGAGGCCTTCGCGCATCTGCGGCGAAAGGCGGATCGCGGTCACCGGGTCCTGGCCCGTCGCTGGACGCCCTCGCGAGCGCCGCCGTGGACAGCCATAGCACGGCCCCCCTCCCCGATCGCCGCGACGCCCGCCTACTCCGCCTCGGCGCCGCGCTCGACGGCGCCGTCGACGCCTACTGGCTCGCGGAGGACGCGCTGCGCCACGGCTCGGAGCGGATGGCCGGCGCGATCGACGCCGGCTGGAGCGTCTGAGTTGCGATAGCCGAGCGCATCTGCGCGAGCCCGGCGCGAACGCTGGACGGATTGCGGGTGAAGGCACGGGCGTTGGCGGTTCTGGGCGATGGGGAGGGCGAGGCCGATCCCGTGCGGCGGGATTTGGTGAGGGTGCTAGCAGGTCGATGAGGGATCATACCGCGCAGACCTCTTCCCCACCACCTCGCCCCGTGCCATCACCGGCGCGCATCGCCGTTCACCGGACCCCTCACCCCCCATGCCACCCCCCAGCGCCCTCGACGCGGCCCCCGCCTCCCTCCCCCGCGCGGTGCGCGATGCGGTGCTCGGCATCGGGCTGCTCTGCGCCATGGACGCGGCGGTGAAGGTCGCGACCGTGTCGCTGCCGGTGGTGCAGGTGACGTTCCTGCGCTTCGCCTTCGGGGCGATGGCGATCGCCGTGGCCGTCGCCTGGACGCGCCCGCGCGTGCCCACCTGGGAGACGCTGCGGATCAACGCCGTGCGCGGGCTCCTCGTCGTGGCGACGGGCCTCGCCTTCTTCACCGCGCTGTCGCGCCTGCCGCTCGCGGAGGCCACCGCGCTGACCTTCCTCGCGCCGAGCTTCATGGCGCTGTTCGCGGCGATCTTCCTGCGCGAGCGGCCGGCGGCGCGCAGCCTCGCCGCGCTCGCGATCGGGTTTTCGGGCATGCTGGTGATCGTGTTCGGGCAAGGGGGCTTCGCCTCGGGCGTCACGCTCGATCCGATCGGCGTCGCGGCGGGGCTCGCGGCGGCGGTGTTCTACGCGCTCGCCATGGTGCTGGTGCGCGCCCGCGCGGCGATCGACGGGGTGGTGACCATCGTCGCGCTCCAGCACCTCGTCCCGGCCCTCGTGCTCGCGGGGCCGGCGGCCTGGGTCTGGCAGCCGATGACGACGGACCTCGTGTGGCTGTTCTGCCTCGTCGGCACGCTCGGCGTCGGCGGCCATCTCCTGCTGGCCCGCGCCTTCCGCTCGGCCGAGGCCGCCCGCATCGCGCCGATCGACTACACGGCGCTCGTCTGGGCGGCGGCGCTGGGGCTCGTGCTGTTCGGCGAAGTGCCCGGCTGGGCGACGCTGGCCGGCGCGGCGCTGATCGTGACGGGCGCGGCGGTGGCGTCGCGGCGGTGAGGGGGGGGGGCAGCACGTGTTACGTGTTGCTCGGAAAGCCGGAAGGCGCTTAATTGCGCTTGACTACTTTTTTGGCTAGCCGAGGACCATCAAGGATGGACCAGGAGTCCAACTTCAGTGCGAAGTCTTATCTGCGGCTACTCGCAAGCTTCTTCGGCTTCGCTGTCGCCGTTGCGGGAACCGCGGGCTGGACCGCGTACCAGGTGGCGGGCGAGCTTGCCGGAAGCGTGTGGGCTCGAAGCTTTATTGTCACTTCCGAAGCGGGATTCGTGCTCGACCATGGTGTGTACGCGCTCGCCACTCTGCCTCTCGCGGTCGCTCTTCTCATTCTCATCCTCGGGGTGGTGACGCTCGTCGTAAGCCTCGTCTTTGCAATCGTCGGACTGACTCGGCTCCAGAAGCGGCTACATAGAGATTACGCGAGGATATCAAAATCTAGCAGAACAATAAACAAGGAAAAAATTGAATTTATCACAGAGGAATACCAGGATACGATATACTCTACTATAATTGATTACGATAATCTTGTCAAAGATATCGGACATTTAAAACGTTTATTGTCCAACAGCACAAGTGTATATCATAACCAGGAAAGCGCCCTTGCAATTCGATCAAAGAAAACGGTTCTTGAAATTGAGGCAGATTTTGATGGACGCTCGACCGAATTCTATACTATCGAAGCAGTTGGCGGGCCAGTACATTTTTGGACGTATTTTGTTTCGACGGATGCCGAAGCAGATCCGGTGCGCACGCCGGCTGGTGTCGCTTTCGACGCTCGCTTCACGAGCGGAAATGGCTCCATGATCGTAATACCGACTTTGAATCGTTTACGGGAAAAAGAGTTCGCCCTTTTCTTTGATCCGCCAATCGAGAGGGGAGGACGGCGTACGATTATGATTGAATATGGTTGGCCTGGATATTGGCGGCAGCTCGCCAAGAAAGGTTATGTCGACTATTTTACGAGAGCAACCCATGTCTTCAAAGATACCGCGCAGCTAGAGGTCACCTTCAACTTCCATGGAAAGAGCCGTGACGTCGTTGCACGCGATCTCAGTGCAGACGGCGCCGGTACGCTGGCATTTCAGGAGCACGCAACTTTCCGCACGTGGCACTATGTACATTCGGCGTGGCGGGTCGACGGCACCGAGTACCGGATAAAATTCTACCGCTCACCCGGATTAGTCGAGGAAGAAAGTGAAAACAACTGAAACTGGCACCGCTTTCGTCGGCCAGAAGCTATTTCACTCAACCGACAGATCAGAAGGCTTCCGCGAGCGCCGTCCCGGATCCGCTCGCCGTCCTTGACACGACGCCGCATCCCGCCTATCTCCGCCGCAGCGTTGGCACTCACGAAGCGCGAGTGCTAACAGCCCGAGCAATCCCATCGGCGGGCCGGTTCTAGCCGAACCGGGGTCCGCCTGCAAAGAGGACGCCACGCATGAATTTCCGTCCCCTGCACGACCGCGTCGTCGTCCGCCGTATCGAGGCGGAAGAGAAGACGAAGGGCGGCATCATCATCCCCGACACCGCCAAGGAGAAGCCCCAGGAGGGCGAGATCATGGCGGTGGGCCCCGGCGCCCGCGACGAGACCGGCAAGGTCCAGCCGCTGGACGTCAAGGCCGGAGACCGCGTGCTGTTCGGCAAGTGGTCCGGCACCGAGGTGCGCATCGACGGTCAGGACCTCCTGATCATGAAGGAGAGCGACATCATGGGCGTCGTCGCCGCGTAAGCGGACGGCACCCGTCGTCGACCCCGTCCGAACGATCGGCCCTCGCCGCGCGCCGGCCTCCGCGCCGGCCCCTAGGGCCGCACATGCAAGGAAAATGAGCACATGGCAGCCAAGGAAGTGAAATTCTCGGCCGACGCCCGCGAGCGCATGCTCCGCGGCGTCGACATCCTCGCCGACGCGGTGAAGGTGACGCTCGGCCCGAAGGGCCGCAACGTCGTCATCGAGAAGTCGTTCGGCGCCCCGCGCATCACCAAGGACGGCGTCACCGTCGCCAAGGAGATCGAGCTCGCGGACAAGTTCGAGAACATGGGCGCCCAGATGGTGCGCGAAGTGGCCTCGAAGACCAACGACCTCGCCGGCGACGGCACGACCACGGCGACCGTTCTCGCCCAGTCGATCGTCAAGGAAGGCGCCAAGGCCGTGGCCGCGGGGATGAACCCGATGGACCTCAAGCGCGGCGTCGACATGGCGACCGCCGCCGCCGTCGCCGACATCCAGGCGCGCGCCCGCAAGGTCGCCTCCTCCGGCGAAGTCGCGCAGGTCGGCACCATCTCGGCGAACGGCGACTCGCTGATCGGCAACATGATCGCCGACGCGATGCAGAAGGTCGGCAACGAGGGCGTCATCACGGTCGAGGAGGCGAAGACCGCCGAGACCGAGGTCGACATCGTCGAGGGCATGCAGTTCGACCGCGGCTATCTCTCCCCGTACTTCATCACGAATGCGGAGAAGATGATCGCCGAGCTCGACGATCCCTACATCCTCATCCACGAGAAGAAGCTCTCCTCGCTCCAGGCGATGCTGCCGATCCTCGAGTCGGTCGTGCAGTCGGGCAAGCCGCTGCTGATCGTCGCCGAGGACATCGAGGGCGAGGCGCTCGCCACGCTCGTGGTGAACAAGCTGCGCGGCGGCCTCAAGGTCGCGGCCGTCAAGGCTCCGGGCTTCGGCGATCGCCGCAAGGCCATGCTCGAGGACATCGCCATCCTCACGGGCGGCACCGCCGTCTCCGAGGACCTCGGCATCAAGCTCGAGAACGTGACCCTCGAGATGCTCGGCCGCGCCAAGCGGGTGCGCATCGAGAAGGAGAACACCACGATCATCGACGGCGCCGGCTCGAAGGACGACATCGAGGGCCGCGTCTCGCAGATCAAGGCGCAGATCGAGGAGACCTCCTCGGACTACGACCGCGAGAAGCTCCAGGAGCGCCTGGCCAAGCTCGCCGGCGGCGTCGCGGTGATCCGCGTCGGCGGCGCGACCGAGGTCGAGGTCAAGGAGAAGAAGGACCGCGTCGACGACGCGCTGAACGCCACCCGCGCGGCGGTCGAGGAAGGCATCGTCCCCGGCGGCGGCACGGCTCTGCTGCGCGCCAAGGTCGCGGTCGCCAAGCTGACGTCCGACAACCCGGACATCCGCGCCGGCATCAAGATCGTCCTGCGCGCGCTCGAGGCGCCGATCCGTCAGATCGCCGAGAACTCCGGCGTCGAGGGCTCGATCGTCGTCGGCCGGATCCAGGACAACCCGTCCGAGACCTACGGCTTCAACGCCCAGACCGAGGAATACGTCGACATGCTGCAGGCCGGCATCGTCGACCCCGCCAAGGTCGTGCGCACCGCTCTCCAGGACGCCGCCTCGGTGGCGGGCCTGCTCATCACCACCGAGGCGATGATCGCCGAGGCGCCCAAGCGCGAGAGCGGCGGCGGCGGCGGTGGCGGCGGCGGCATGGGCGGCATGGGCGGCATGGGCGACATGGGCTTCTGAGCCCGGTCGTCTCGCCCCGACGCGAGACCGTTGCGAGGAGGCCCCCGGGGAGACCTGGGGGCCTTTTTTTCGGATTGCATTGGTGTCGTTAAACGACATATGATCGCGCCATGGCTGCGGGTGCGGACGCGTGGTGGCGACGGGCGGAGGAGGAGCTGCGGGCGGCGCGGTTCCTCGACGACAGCGCGTTCCCCGTGCAGGCCTATTTCCACGCGGGGCAGGCCGTGGAGTTCGGGCTGAAGGCGATCTACCTTCGACGCAGAAACCTGCGCGAGATGCCGGGCTACGCACGGGGCGCACGATGGCACGATTTGACGTTCCTGGCCGAGCAGGCGGGGCTAGCCGGCGATCTGAGGCGATTGCATGACGAACGGCAGGTGGCGGACAATTGGACTACGGTGCTGAAGTGGCGGAGTGACGGGCGCTATCCGGGCCAAGCGCCGCCGGAGGTGCAGCTCGAGTCCGTCTTTCGCGCGGCGAGCGACGAGCGCAACGGAGTGGTGACATGGTTAGGTTCGATCTTCCGGACGACGTGATCCGCTCGGCGCGAGCATTCGTGCAGGAGGTCGATATGCTCGGCCTTCAGCCGCAGGGCGCGTTCTGGGCATCGGACCACGACACGGGTATTTGGCGCTTTCATCTCGCGACAGTGCTGGCCAACGTCCATTCTCTGCAGGTACTCTACGGCCTTCTGCGCGAGCGCTTTCCCGATTGGGAGCTGCCCGGCGGGGTCCGGCTCGACGAGGTCTCGATCGACGGCATCACCGAGCAGCCGTTCTTCCAGATCGCGCGCGAGATCGGGACGGGTCGCGATCGCATCGTGCGCGTCCAAGACCTCTTTGCGGGCGGCAGATACTGGGACGCGGTCGTCTACTACGCCGACCCGCGCCGGCCTACGCGCGCGCAGGCGCAGGAGATCGCCCGCGTCTTCACCGAGCGGGTCCGCGCTCGCGCGGCGGCAGCTCCCGCCGAGTGACGCGCGTCCTCAGCGCCCCTCCCCTGCGCCGTCGTCCCGCCGGAAAGCCACCTCCGGCTCGTGCTCGCTGTGCGCCATGCCCGAGCGGTCGCGCACGCGAAGCCGCGCCAGCAGCGCGCGGCGCCAGCGCCGGAAGGGTTTCGCGACGCGCCGATGCGCGCCGATGATGCCGGGAGGCTGGGCGTAGGTCTCGCGCGCCTCCGGCGTGAACTCCTCCGGGTAGAGCCGCACGTGGTGCTTGCGCACGTGGTAGGTGTCCGTCTCCTGCAGGAGCGCGACCAAGCGGCGGAACAGCCCGCCGTTCCAGGGCCAGCGCGCGCCGACGCCGAGGCTGACCTGGAAATCGATCAGGTTCGGGCGTCCCTCGCGGTCCACGATGACGTTCTCGCGCTTGTGAAGGTCGACATAGGCGATGCCGCGGGCGTGGACCTCGGCGAGGAGCCGCTCGAGCTGTGCGATGAAGTCCGGCGCGATGCCCGCGCGGTCGCGGAAGGGCTCGCCATCGACGAAGACGCGCGCCACCGCATTCTCGGCCACGCGCCCGTCGACCGTCACGGGCCCGAGTTGCTCGGGCACGAGTGCGACGTCGGCGAGCCGGTCGAGGAAGCCCGCCTCGCGGCGCGCGAGCGCCCGTCCCAGCCAGCGCATGGGGATGACGAAGACCGGCTGCATCCGGTTGAACTTGCAGGTGATCCGCCGCTCGCCGGCGCCGTAGAGCGCGGTGGCGGCCCAGCTGTCGTGCTTGAAGATCGTCAGCCGGTCGTAGGCCACGCCGCCGACGACGACCCGCTCGGGCGGCTCCTGCGCCCCGAGAGCGCGGAACAGCGGCGGCCTCGGCCGCACCGCATCGCCGCTCATCGTCGTCATGACACCACCTCACGCCAGGCGGACCGGCGAACCCGCATTCTCGGCGAGGCGCGGGCGCAGCGATCGCGCGGCGAAAATGCGGCGAAACGACGGAAGGCGCAAGACGGAAGCGCACGGGGCGCGCGACGAACCCGGATCGACGGTTTTTCGTTGGCGTCCCCGCACCGAATGCCCTACTTCGCCCGCGACAGCGCAAACGAGACGAGAGTCCCCCGCACCATGCCCGATCCTACGCCCGAGACCGCGACCTGGTGGCAGACCGGGATCGTCTACCAGATCTACCCCCGGTCGTTCCAGGACACGAACGGCGACGGCATCGGCGACCTGAAGGGCATCGCCGCGCGGCTCGACCATCTCGTGCGGCTCGGCGTCGACGCGGTGTGGATCTCGCCGATCTATCCCTCGCCGATGCGCGACTTCGGCTACGACGTCTCGGATTATTGCGGCGTCGACCCGCTCTTCGGCACGCTCGCGGACTTCGACGCGCTCGCCGCCGCCGCCCGGGCGCGGGGGCTGCGGGTGCTCATGGACTTCGTGCCGAGCCATACCTCGGACGAGCATCCCTGGTTTCGCGAAAGCCGCGCCTCGCGCGAGAACCCGAAGCGCGACTGGTACGTCTGGGCCGACCCGGCTCCCGGCGTCGGGCCGCCGAACAATTGGCTCTCCGAGTTCGGCGGGCCGGCCTGGAGCCTCGACGAGGCGACCGGCCAATACTGGCTCCACATCTACCTGCGCGAGCAGCCGGCGCTGAACTGGCGCAACCCCGCAGTCCAGGCCGCCATGCTCGACGTGATGCGCTTCTGGTTCGACCGGGGTGTCGACGGCTTCCGGGTCGATGCGGTGGAGCACCTCGTGCCCGACGCGCGCTTACGCGACAACCCGCCGGACCCGGACTGGCATCCGCCGATGCAGGAAGCGCGCGCGCTCCACCGGGCCTTCACCGCCCACCAGCCGGAGGTCTTCGATGCGGCCCGCGCGATGCGCGCCGTCGCGCGGGCGTACGAGCCCGAGCGGCTCCTGATCGGCGAGGCCTACGGCACGCTCCCCGAGGTGATGGCCTATTACGGCGGCGAGGGGCTCGGCGGTTTCCAGCTGCCGTTCAACTTCCAGCTGATCTTCGCCGAGTGGCGGGCCGAGACGATCGCCGCCATGGTCGACGCGTACGAGGCGGCGCTGCCCGCGGGCGCCTGGCCGAACTGGGTGCTGGGCAATCACGACCGCCCGCGCATCGCCGGCCGCGTCGGGCCGGCGCAGGCGCGGGTCGCGGCGATGCTGCTGCTCACGCTTCGCGGCACGCCGACGATCTACCAGGGCGACGAGCTCGGCATGGTCGACGTGCCGATCCCGCCGCAGCTGGCGCAGGACCCGATGGAGAAGAACGCGCCCGGCCAGGGCTTCGGCCGCGACCCCGTGCGCACGCCCATCCCCTGGGACGAGAGCCCGAAAGCCGGCTTCACCACGGGCGAGCCATGGCTGCCGATCGGCGGCGCGGCGCCCGTGAGCGCGCAAGACCGCGACCCGGGCTCGATGCTGGCGCTCACCCGCGCCATCATCGCCCTGCGTCGGGCGGAGCCGGCCCTGGCGCTCGGCGCCTACCGGACGCTCTCGGCCCAGGATGGGGTGCTGATCTACGAGCGATCGTACGGCGAGCGCCGGCTGGTGGTGGCGCTGAACCTCACGGACGCCCCGCAGCCCCTCGCCGTCGGCGGGCGCGCTCTCCTGTCGACGCATGCCGGGGAGCGCGACGCGGGCGCCCTCGCCGCGAGCGAGGGGCGTATCCTCGAGGCGTGAGACGCGCGGCCGCCCCGGTCACACGGCGATCGGCGCGCGGATCGCGGGGTGGGGGTCGTAGCCCTCCACCGCGATGTCCTCGAAGCGGAAGGCGAGGACGTCCTCGACGTTGGGGTTGAGCATGAGCCGCGGCAGGGGGCGCGGGTCGCGCTCGAGCTGCTGCCTCGCCTGCTCGATATGATTCGCGTACAGGTGCGCGTCCCCCAGCGTATGGACGAAGTCGCCGACCCCGAGCCCCGTCGCCTGCGCGATCATGTGGGTGAGGAGCGCGTAGCTCGCGATGTTGAAGGGCACGCCGAGGAACACGTCGGCCGAGCGCTGGTAGAGCTGGCAGGAGAGCCGCCCCTCGGCGACGTAGAACTGGAACAGGCAATGGCAGGGCGCGAGCGCCATCCGGTCGAGGTCGGCCGGGTTCCAGGCGCTCACCACCAGCCGGCGCGAATCGGGGTTGCGGCGGATCTCGTTCACGACCCACGCGATCTGGTCCACCGTGCCGCCGTCGGGCTTCTCCCAGGAGCGCCACTGCTTGCCGTAGACCGGCCCGAGCTCGCCCGCCTCGTCCGCCCACTCGTCCCAGATCGTGACCCCGACCTCCTGGAGCGTGCGCACGTTGGTGTCGCCGGCGAGGAACCAGAGCAGCTCGTGCACGATCGAGCGGATGTGCAGCTTCTTCGTCGTGACGAGCGGAAAGCCCTCGGCGAGGTCGAAGCGCATCTGGTGGCTGAAGACGGAGAGCGTGCCCGTCCCCGTCCGGTCGTCCTTGCGGACGCCCTCGTCGAGGATGCGGCGGAGAAGGTCGTGGTACTGGCGCATCGTGCGGGCCTCCCAGGCGAGTGAGAATAGCGCCTCGCCGGCGCGTACGCACGCCGGTGTCTCGCTAATCCACAAGGCCTTCCAGACGGGCTCACAGGTGGTCCGGCACCCCCGGCGTCGTCCGAAACCCCGGCAGCGCGCGCAGGCGCCGGGTCCAGAGCCGCGTCTTGGGGAAGGCCTCCAGCGCCTCGCCCCAGTCCACCGCCAGCGCGGCCGCGGGGAAGGCGGCGATATCGGCGATCGTGGGCGCGGCGCCGGCGAGGAAGCCCTCGCCCGCGAGCGCCCGGCGCGCGAGCCGGCCTTCGAGCACGCGCAGCGCTCGGCGTGCGCGGGCGCAGGTCTCCGCCCGCGGTCCGGCCTCGTGGAAAATCGCCGCCTCCCGCGCCGTATCGCTCGCGCGCAGCGGGCCGAGCGCGAAGAACAGCGCGTCGAGGCAGCGCGCCCGGCGCTCGGGGTCGCGCGGAAGCCAGGTCGCGGCGCGGTCGCGGGTCTCGGCGAGCCGGATCAGGATCGCACCGATCTCGGAGAGCACGACCGCGCCGTCTTCGAGAACCGGCATCGCGCCGGCTGGCGAAAGCGCGCGGAAGGCGGGGCTCTCGGTCTCGCGGCCGGGGACGACGTCGACCCCCACGGTGCGGACCTCGAGCCCGAGGAAGCCGATCAGCAGCCGCGCCCGGTAGGCGTCCGACGACAGCTCCCAATCGCGCAGGACGAGGCTCACCGCGCGTCCTCCCCGACTTCCGGCGCGACGCCGAAGCGCAGCCCCTTCTCCTTCAGCCAGCGGCGGTAGACGAGCGACGACATGTCCGCCCGCGTCGGCGTCTCGGCGCGGGGCGAGAGCGGCAGGAGGCGCGGGCGCTGATTCTCGAGCACGATCCGGTCCTGGAGGAAGATCGTCTGCTGGAAGTGGACGATGTCGGTGTCGGCGGTCGCCGAATCGAGCACGAGCAGGACGGCGTAGGCGATCGAGACGTCGGGCTCGGCGGGGCGGATGAGGAGGCCGATCACGTCGAAGCGGGCGGGGTCCTCCGGGCAGGTCTTGTAGAGCATCACGACGAAGGGTGCGGCGACGCGGTAGAGGTATTCGCTCATCTGGCCTTCGGAGGAGGAGGCGGCGGCCTTGGGCTGCCAGAACCGGCAGTCCGTCGCCCAGACCTCGTCGACGTCGCGGCGGATCTCGACCGCGTAGCGCGGCACCTCGGGACGCTCCTCGACGCCGAGAATATCGGCGTGGACGAAGGGGAAATGCGCCATGTCGAGGAAGTTCTCGACGAGCCGCAGCCCGGACGCGCGCACGCGCACGCCCCCGCAGGTCGCGAGCCGCCGGTCCGGCTCGGCGGCTTCCGGCACGGCGAAGAGGGGGCGCGCCGGGCGCCCGAGGCTCGCGAAGACGTGGCCGTAGGCCTCGACCACGGGCAGGGCGGCGCCGTCCGGCCCGCGGGCGGCGGCCGCGCCGGCGCGATCCCGCGAAACCACGACGTCGCGCGAGAGCAGCCGCAGCGTGCGGGACGCGCCGGGCGGGACGTCTGCGCAGCGGCAGAGCACGTGCCAGTCGTCGCGCACGGCGGGCTCGAGATCGGGGATCACGCGGTCTCCTCCAGGCGCTCGAGCCGGTCGCGCAGCGCCTCCGCGGCATCGAGCGCCGCGTGCGCGCGGGCGGGATCGGCGCCGGTCTCCTCCAGCAGCACGTGCAGCATCGACGTCCCCTCCCCCGCAGGCTGGATCGCGACCGTGAGCGCGAGTGCTTCGGCCATGACCCGCGCAACGCACCCCCGCGCGCCGAGCGCCGCGCGCGCCGCACCGGCCGGGCGCTCGCAGACGAGCGACGCCAGCGGGCGCGCGTCCGCGCCGATCTCCGGCGGCGGGGTGTCTTGCGGGGCCGAGGCGATCCAGACCAGTCCGCTCGCCTCCGTCACGACGTAGGCGTCGGCGCGAAGGCTCGGCGGCGGGGCGAGATCGGGATGGGCGGGGACGGCGGCGCAGGTCGCGTCGGCCCGCCAGCGCCAGCCGTGGTACAGGCACGCCAGCGTCTCGCCGCGCACGAAGCCGAAGGAGAGCCGCATGCCGCGGTGCGGGCAGCGATCCGCGAAGGCGCGCACGTCCCCGCCGGCGGTGCGCCAGACCACGACCTCGCGGCCCGCCACGATCGCCGGCGCGGCGACGCCCGCCGGCACGTCACCCGCGAACGCGACCGGGATCCAGCCTGCCTCGACGTCGTCCAACCGCCCCTCCCGTACCGCCTCGCCGGAGAGCGGAGCAAATCACGTGCCGGCCGCCTCCGCCAGCGCCTCCCGGACGACCGCGTCGACGCGGCTCTCCACCGGCCCGAGCCAGCAGGCGACCTCGAGCATGTCGACGAGCGCGGCGGCGCCGGCGGCTTCGACGACGGCGTGCGCTCCCTCCCCGCGCGCGGCGCCGGAGAGGCCGAGCCGGCGCAGACGGTCCTCGGCGAAGGCGACGAAGCCCGGGCCGAGCCCGGCGCCGGAGAAGTCGAGGCGCACCGCGATCGGCTCCACGTCGGCGGGCATGCGCTGCGCCGTCACGGGCTCAGCCTTCGAGCACGGACACGAAGCGCGCCGCCCAATCGCTCGTCGAGTTGGCTTCGAGCCGGTCCATCATCCGCCGCCACCGTTCCTGGCGCTCGGCGAGAGGCATCTCCAGCGCGCGCGCGATCGCGGCCGCCGTGGCGTCGGCGTCGTAGGGGTTGACGATCAGCGCGCAGTCGAGCTCGTGCACCGCGCCCGCGAAGCGCGACAGGACGAGCACGCCGGGGTCGTCCTCGGGCTGGGCGGCGACGAACTCCTTGGCGACGAGGTTCATCCCGTCCCGCAGCGGCGTGACGAGCCCCACCTTCGCCATGCGGTAGAGGCCCGCCAGCGACGTGTGCGGGATCGGCGAGTTGACGTAGCGAATCGGCACCCAGTCGACGTCGCTGAAGGCGCCGTTGATGCGCCCCACGTGCTCGGCGACCTGCTGCTCCATGTCCTGGTATTCCGGCACCTCCGAGCGCGAGCGCGGCGTGATCTGCAGCATGCTGACCTGGTTGCGCTGCTCGGCGTGCGTCTCGAGGTAGCGCTCGAAGGCCTCGAGACGCTGGCCGATGCCCTTCGAGTAGTCGAGCCGGTCGACGCCGATGATCAGGTCGCGCCCGCGCATGCTCTGGCGCAGGCGGATGGCGAGCTCGTCCTGCGCCCCGTCACGGGCGAGGTCGCGGAACCCCGCGGTGTCGATGCCGATGGGGAAGGCCTGCGCCTTCGGCGGCTCGTGCCCCCAGTCGGGCAGGTCACGGGCGAGGCAGGCGAGGAAGTTCTCCGCCGCGAGCGGCGTCTGGAAGCCGACGATGTCGTAGGCGGCGAGCCCGCGCAGGAGCCGCTCGTAGGCCGGCAGCGCGCTCGCGACCTCGGAGGGCGGCCAGGGGATGTGCAGGAAGAAGCCGATGCGGTTCTTCACGCCGCGTTCGCGCAGCATCGCCGCCAGCGGGATGAGGTGGTAGTCGTGCACCCAGATCAGGTCGTCGGGCTCGAGCAACGGCGCCAGCGCGCGGGCGAAGCGCTCGTTGACCGCGAAATAGCCCTTCGTGTCGTCGGCGCTGATCTGGATCAGGTCGATCCGGAAGTGGCACACCGGCCACAGAGCCCGGTTCGAGAAGCCGGCGTAGTAGCGCTCGTGCTCAGTCTCGTCGAGGTCGATCGTGGCATAGTCGACGTTGCCGACCGTGCGGGTCGTCGGTTCGTCGGAGGCGGCGCCCGTCTCCACGGTCTCGCCCGACCAGCCGAACCAGAGCCCGCCGCGCTCCTTCAGGGCCGCGCCGAGGGCGACGGCGAGGCCGCCGGCCTGGGTCTTCGTCGGGTCCGGCACCCGGTTCGAGACGACGACGAGGCGCTGCGCCTGCGCCGTCGCGCGGTCTTCGGCTCGCGTGTCGCTCACGGCTCGTCCTTCCCCTGTCCGCTTCCGTCTCGTCCCGTCAACGCGCGAACCGCCCCGAAGCTTCACCGGCGAATGCGGTAGGCTCGATCCTGTCGGCCTATCCGGGCGGGCGCCGGTGGGTCGCGGCGGCTCGCGCGACCTCCTCGTAGATGCCCGCCAGCAGGTTGAGCGTACGCGTCGCGTCCGCCATCCGCTCCCGGAAGTTCGGCACGCCCTCGATCGCGCCGATCAGCAGAGACCGGCGGATCGCGGCGTAGGTGTCCGTCACCGCCCGGCCGCGCTCGGTCACGGCATAGACCACGCCCGACCGGCCGGAACCGGAGCGCTCGACGAGCCCGGAGGCGATCAGCTTGCGCAGGCTGTACTGGATGTTGGGAATGTCGTCGCGGTTGGCGAGCCGCGCCAGCTCCTTCACCGACTTCGGCCGCTCGTTCATGCGGATCATGTGCAGGAGCGCGTTCTCCGGCCCGCTCGCGGCGAGCGCGACGGAGCCCGCGAGGCACTCCGACTGCCAGCGCCCGAAGGATTCGAAGGTGCGCATCACGGCGAACTCGAGCTCGGTGGCGTCGACCTCGAGGGGCGTTTCGGCAAGATGCCAGCGCCGGTCGAGCGCCTGCGCCGCGCCCGCCGCGGCAGCGCCGGTCTCGCCCTCGTCCCGCCCGCTCTTGGTCCCGCGCCCGCGCGCCATGGGTTTCCTCGCTCGCTCGCTTCGCAGCGCAGGACAGCATAGCCCGAGAGGGCTCTTGCTCAACCGCGATTTTACGATAGACTTTCTAATCTAAAATACATCTGAAAATCAGAGGGAATCCAATGACCACGACTCGCAACCCGATGTTCGCCGAAGGCCGCTTCCTGCTCGGCACCTTCTCCTCGAACTGCTCCTCCGGCATGTCGGTCACCAAAGTGCCCGAGCGCTGGGTCAACTCGTTCGAGAACAACGTCCGCCTCGCCAAGATGCTCGACGAGGCGGGCATCGACTTCATGCTGCCGATCGCGCGCTGGATCGGCTACGGCGGCGACACGGACTTCCACGGCTCGGTGCTGGAGACCATGACCTGGGCGGCGGGCCTGCTCGCCCACACGCGCGACATCGCGGTCTTCGCCACCATCCACACGGCGGCGAACAACCCCGTCGTCGTCGCCAAGCAGATCGCAACGATCGACCAGATCGGCCAGGGCCGCGCCGGGCTCAACATCGTCGCGGGCTGGAACAAGCCGGAATACGAGGCGCTCGGGCTCACGCTGCCCGACGACCACGAGACCCGCTACGGCTATGCGCAGGAGTGGTTCGACATCGTGCGCAAGCTCTGGCGCGAGACCGAGTATTTCGACTGGGCGGGCCAGTGGTTCACCTTGAAGCACGTCAAGGGCGACCCGCGCCCGGTCTCCGGCACGCCGCCGATCATCAACGCCGCCGGTTCGCCGCAGGGCCGCGACTTCGCGACCCGCAACGCCAACTTCCTGTTCACGCCCGCGATCGACCTCGCGCGCTCGAAGGACGAGATCCAGGAGCTGAAGGGGCAGGCCCAGGGCCACGGCCGAGACGTGGGGGTGCTGACCTTCGCCCACGTGATCTGCCGCCCCACCGAGGAGGAGGCGCTCGCCTATCTGGAGTACACCGCGCGCGACAACGCCGACTGGGCGGCGGTGGACAACCTGGTGCGGCTGCAGTTCGCCCACGCGCAGTCCTTCCCGCACGACCTCCTGGCGCTGATCCGCGATCGCTTCGCCATGGGCCACGGCGGCTTCCCGCTCATCGGCACGCCGCAGCAGGTGGCCGACGGGATCACGATGCTCGCCGAGACGGGGTTCACGGGCACGACGCTCTCGTTCGTCGACTACGTCGCCGAGTTCCCGTATTTCCGCGACACGGTGCTGCCGATCCTCGCCGAGCGCGGCCTGCGCTGAGCCCGCCCACGCGGCGACGCACCTGCCGCCGCGCGCCCCGCCCGATCCGATCCGGAGCCCTCCATGCGCCCCGCCGCAACACAGCCCGCGAATGCCGCCGCCTCGCTCGAAGGCTCCGCGCTCGTCGAGGATTTCAAGCAGGCCATGCGCCTCGCCGGCGCCCAGGTCTCGATCATCGCCGCCGGCCGGGGCGAGAGCCTCACCGGTATGACGCTGACCTCGCTCGCCTCGCTCTCGCTCTCCCCTCCCGCGGTGACGCTGGCGGTGGCCAAGAGCGCCTCGATCCACCCCGTGCTCGAGCAGACCCGCCGCTTCGGCGTGAGCGGCCTCACCTGCGCCCACACGGCGCTGGCCGACCGCTTCGCGGGACGCGACGGCTCGAAGGGCGCAGCCCGCTTCTCGCAGGGTCGCTGGGACGCGCTCGAGTCCGGCGCGCCCCTCCTCGCCGACGCCGCCTTCGGGCTCGATTGTGTCGTCGACGCGATGATCGACTGGCGCACCCACTCTGTGGTGATCGGCCGGGTCCTGGCGGTCGCCGCACGCGGGGGCGAGAGCCTGCTGTATCGGGCGGGCGGGTATTGCGACGCGCGGCCGCTCGCTTGAGAGCACCCGCTCACCGCCGCGGGCGGGCCCAGGGCCTGCGGGCGGCGTCGGCCTCGACGAACGCGGCGATCTCGGCGTGGCGGCTCAGCGTGAGGTCGAGATCGTCCCAGCCGTTGAGGAGCTTCTCGCGAAACACCGGGTCGATCTCGAACGGGATCGGCTCGCCCACACCCTCGACACGGCACGCCTCGAGATCCACGACGAGACGCGCGAGCCCCGCCTCCAGCGCGGCGAGCAGGCGCTCGGCGGCCTGCTCGCTCACGGTCGCGGGCAGGAGGCCGTTGTTGACCGCGTTCGAGGCGAAGATGTCCCCGAAGCTCGGGGCGAGCACGCAGCGGATGCCGAAATCCGCGAGCGCGTAGACCGCCGCCTCGCGGGACGAGCCCGCGCCGAAATTGCGCCGCGCGACGAGGATCCGCGCGCCGGCCCGCGCCGGGTCGTCGAGCGCCAGCGCCCCGGTCGGCCCGCCGTCGGCGGAGAAGCGCAGGTCGTGGAGGAGATAGCGCCCGTAGCCGGCGGCACGCGGCGTCTTCATGAAGCGCGCGGGGATGATCTGGTCGGTGTCGACGGAGGCGAGCGGCAGCGGGCAGGCGATCGCGTCGAGGCGGCGGACGGGCTCCATGCTCAGATCCTTCCTTCGAGCAGCGGCCGCACGTCCGCGAGGCGGCCTTCGATCGCGGCGGCGGCGACCATGGCCGGCGACATCAGATGCGTGCGCGCGCCCGGCCCCTGGCGTCCCTTGAAGTTGCGGTTCGTGGTGGAGGCGCAGCGCTCGCCCGGCGCCACGACGTCGCCGTTCATGCCGACGCACATCGAGCAGCCCGAGGCCACCCATTCGAGCCCCGCCTCGGTGAAGATCCGGTCGAGCCCCTCCTCCTCGGCCTGGCGCTTGACCAGCGAGGAGCCCGGCGACACGAGCCCCGGCACCCGCGCGACGCGCCCGGCGAGCACCGCGGCGGCGGCGCGCAGGTCCTCGATCCGGCTGTTGGTGCACGAGCCGATGAAGACTCGGTCGATTGCGATGTCGGTGAGCCTCTGCCCGGGCCGCAGGTCCATGTAGGCGAGCGCCCCGCGGGCGTGGGCGGCGCGGCCGGGGTCGGGTATGCGCTCGGGATCGGGCACGGAACCCGAGATCGGCAGCGCGTCCTCGGGGCTCGTGCCCCAGGTGACGATCGGCGCGATCTCGCCGGCGGCGATCACCACCTCGCGGTCGAACGCCGCGTCGGTGTCGCTCGCGAGCGCGAGCCAGTGCTCGGTCGCATGGTCGAAATCGTCGCCCTCGGGCGCGAAGGGGCGATCGCGCAGATAGGCGAGCGTCGTCCGGTCGGGCGCGATCATGCCGAGCCGCCCGCCGCCCTCGATCGAGAGGTTGCACAGCGTGAGGCGACCCTCCATCGACAGCGCCCGCACCGCGGAGCCGGCGTACTCGATCGCGTGCCCCCGCGCTCCGTCGGCGCCGAGCCGGGCGATCCAGGCGAGCGCCATGTCCTTCGCGCCCACCCCCGGAGCGAGCTTTCCCTCGAAGGCGATGCGCATCCGCCGGGGCTTCTTCTGCCACAAAGTCTGGGTCGCGAGGACGTGCGCGACCTCGGAGGCGCCGATGCCGAAGGCGAGCGCGCCGAAGGCGCCGTGGGTCGAGGTGTGGCTGTCGCCGCAGACCAGCGTCAGGCCCGGCAGTGTGAGCCCCTGCTCCGGGCCGACGACATGGACGATACCCTGGCGCGGATCGTCGAGGCCGAAGAGCTCGATCCCGTGCGCCCGCGCATTCCCGGCGAGCTGGTCCACCATGCGGCGCACCTCTGCGTCCGCGATGCCCTGCCCGCGCCCGCGGGTCGGAACGTAGTGATCCGCGACGCCGAAAGTCAGGTCGGGCCGGGATACCGGCAGCCCCTTGGCGGCCAGCTTGTCGAAGGCGTGGAACGAGCCTTCGTGCACGAAGTGCCGATCGATGAAGAGGAGGGTCGATCCGTCGTCGCGGGTCGTGACGACGTGCTCGTCCCAGGTCTTCTCGAAGAGGGACCGGGGCCGGTCCGGCGTGAGCGGCATGGTGGACGCGTCCTCCGGCTTTTGCCCTTGACGGGCGGCTCTTGTCTTATACTCTCACCAGGAAGCTGTCTTATACATAGCGCAAAGTGTTCCGTTGTGGAAGGCGCGCGCATGCCGACGGGCCGGAGGGGCGGGACGGGATGGAGGCTGGCGCCAAATCGCACGACGAGCAGGCGAAGGCGCGTGTCGAGCCCTCGAAGACGCGCCGCGTCTACCTGTTGCTGCGCGATCGCATCGTCGGCGGCGCCCTCCCCCCGGGCACCCGCCTGCCCAGCGAGCCGGAGCTGTCGAGCGAGAACGGCGTCTCGCGGGTCACCGTGCGCCGCGCGCTCGACGGGCTCGAGCGCGAGGGGCTGATCCGCCGCCAGCCCGGCGCCGGGACCTTCGTCATCGGCGCATCCGGCGCGAAGGCGATCGTGGCGGATTTCTCCAACATGCTCGCCCATCTCGTCGAGATGGGCCGCGCCACCAGCGTGCGCCTGCTCTCCTTCGCCTACGAGACCCCCGCGCCGGCCGTGTCCGGGGCCCTGCGGCTCGAGGCCGGGGAGCGCGCCCAGCGCTCCGTGCGCGTGCGCTACATCGACGGCGCCGCCTTCTCGCACCTGACGACGTGGGTGCCCGAGCGCATCGGCGTCACCTATTCCGAGGCCGACCTCGCCACGACGCCGCTGCTCGCGCTGCTCGAGCGCTCGGGCGTCTCCACCGAGCGCGCCAGCCAGACGATCGGGGCCACCCTCGCGGGTCCCGAGACGGCGCAGGCGCTCCAGGTGGACGTCGGCTCGGCCCTCCTCTCGCTCACCCGCACCGTCTTCGACGAGGACGGCCGGGGGGTCGAGCACCTGCAAGCGCTCTATCGGCCGGATCGCTACGCGTTCCAGATGGAGCTGATGCGCATCGGCCGGGACGGCGCACGCCGCTGGAGCCCGGTCGCAACGACCAACGACGCGTATTCCAGAGAAAACGACACCGGAACGGACGCACGAGCCCCGCATCGAGGAGACCTCCAGCCGTGACACACTCCCGCTTCACGCTCACCCGCCGCACGCTCCTCCAGGGCGCGACGGCGGCCGCCGCGCTGATCGGCGCACCCGCCTACCTGCGCGCGCAATCCGCGCCGATCAAGGTCGGCATCCTCCAGCCGATGACCGGCGCCCTCGCCTTCGACGGCCAGCAGGGCCGCATCGGCGCCGAGCTCGCGATCGAGATGATCAACGAAGCCGGCGGCGTCAACGGCCAGCCGATCGAGCCGGTCTTCGGCGACGCCCGCTCGACCCCCGAGGGCGGCACCGCCGAGGTCGAGAAGATGCAGGCCGAGGGCGTCGTCGCCATCGTCGGCGGCTTCGCCTCGCCGATCTGCCTCGCCTCCTCGCAGGCGGCCTCGCGCTACGACCTGCCCTACCTCGTCGACGTCGGCGTCTCCGACCAGATCGTCTCGCGCGGGCTCACCAACACGTTCCGCTTCGGCCCGGGCTTCGGCAAGGTGACGCAGCAGGCGCTCGAGAACCTCGACCGAATCAACAAGGCCGCCGGCAGCCCCGCGCGCACCGTCGTGCTCGTCCACGAGGACGGGCTGTTCGGCTCGGGCCTCGCCAAGCTGCTCGAGACCGAATTGCCCAAGCGCGGCTTCGAGGTGCTCCAGACGCTGTCGCACCCGACCCCGGCGCGCGACATGTCGAACATCGCCCTCCAGATCCGCGCGGCGAACCCCGATCTCGTGATCCCGTCGAGCTATTACGGCGAGTTCGTGCTGCTCGCGCGCACGATGCAGCAGCAGCGCATCCAGCCCAAGGGCATCTACGCGGTGCTCAACGGCGCGGCCTCGAACTTCCGCTTCGTGCAGGAATTCCCGGACGCGGCCGAGACCGTGATGGACTGCAACCATTGGCACGATCCGCGCAAGGAGGAGGCGCAGGCCCTGCGCGCCCGCGTCGAGAGCGACGGGAACGTGTGGACCTACAACATCCCGCTCAACTACTCGAACGTGAAGCTGCTCGCCGACGCCATCGCGCGGGCCGGCTCCACCGAGCGCAGCGCGATCCGCGACGCGCTCGCCGCGTCCAGCTTCGAGGACCACGTCATGCCCTACGGCCCGACGTCCTTCGTCGACGGCCAGAACCAGGGCGCGGCGCCGGTCAACACCCAGGTCCAGGGCGGGGACATCAAGGTGATCTTCCCCGAGGACTTCGCGGATGCGCAGCCGATCTTCCCGGTGACGTGACGGGCGAAGCTCAGTATCCGCTCGCGGCGCCGAAGGCCGCGAGCGGACTTCCCTCTCCCCTTGCGGGCTAGCCGATGCACACATCCCCTGCGACCGCGGCGCTCGATCGGATCGTCGCGATTCGCCCTTTCCTTCCCTGTAGGGGAAGGTGGATCGCCGCGCAGCGGCGAGACGGATGGGGCACGCCGGCAGGCGTGTTCGGCGAAGCCGAAGCGGGCGGCGGTGGGCGTGCCGGAGACCCGGCGCCCGTCCCGGTTTCCGCTACGCGGAACGCGCGTCCCTCCCGCCCCATCCGTCTCGGCTTCGCCGAGCCTCCTTCCCCTACAGGGAAGGAGGACGATGTGCGAAATCGTCCGCGCACGCGCGGGCGTCAGCTTGAGGCTCGAAACGAGGCTTGCGCATGTTCTCGCCCGAAATCGTCCTGACCGCAGCCCTCAACGGGCTGATGACCGGCGCGGTCTATGCGCTGATCGCGCTCGGGCTGACGCTGGTCTACGGCGTGCTGCACATCATCAACTTCGCCCACGGCGCCACGCTGACGGCGGCGATGTTCGGCGTGCTCGTGCTGCACCAGGGCCTGGGGCTCGACCCGTACGCGGCGATCCTGGTGCTGACCCCGCTGTTCTTCGCCATCGGCTACGGCGTGCAGCGGCTCGTGATCGGGCCGGCGAGCCATGGGGAGGACGTCAATATCCTGCTCGTCACGCTCGGCCTCGCCATCGTCATCGAGAACGGGCTGCTGGCCATCTTCCGCTCCGACACGCGCAGCGTCGACACGCCCTACGGGTTCTCGGTCGTCGAGGTGGGCGACCTGTTCCTCTCCACCCCGCGGGTGATCGCCTTCTTCGCCTCGATCGGCGTGGCCGTCCTGCTCTGGCTCGTGCTCGCGCGCACCGACACCGGCAAGGCGATCCGCGCGGTCGCCAAGGAGAAGACCGGCGCGGCGCTGGTGGGCATCGACGTCGGCCACGTCTACGCCGTGACCTTCGGCCTCGGCGCGGCGTGCGTCGCCATCGCCGCGTGCCTCCTGATGCCGACCTTCTACGTCAACCCGCGGGTGGGCGGCGCCTTCGTGCTCGTGGCCTTCACCATCGTGGTGCTCGGCGGCATGGGCTCGATCCCCGGCGCGCTCGTCGGCGGGCTCTTCATCGGCGTGGTGGAGAGCCTGTCGGGCCTCTATCTCGGCGAGAGCCTGGGGCAGATCGGGATCTTCATCATCTTCATCCTGGTCCTGCTGCTGCGCCCGACGGGCCTGTTCGGAGCCAAGGCATGAGCGCGCGCGATCTCGCTTCCATCCTCATCGTCGTCGCGGCTCTGGCGCTCGTGCCGCTCTTCGTGACCTCCAACACCGTGCTCAACTTCCTCGTCTTCACGCTGATCATCGCGCTGGCCGCCCAGGGCTGGAACCTGCTCGCCGGCTACGGCGGGCAGTTCTCCTTCGGCCATGCGGCCTTCTTCGGCACGGGCGCATACGCGGCCGCGATCCTGCAGGTGAATTTCGGGGTGAACGCCTACGTCGCCTATGCCGCGGGCGTCGCGCTCGGCGCGCTCGTGGGCTTCGTCGTCGGCCTGCTCTCGTTCCGCGCCGGGCTCAGGGGCTCCTACTTCGCGCTGGTGACGCTCGCCTTCGCGGAGGTCTTCCGCATCCTCGCCAATTCCGCCGGCTTCACCGGCGGGGCCGCGGGCATCCTGATCCCGCTCGAGGTCTCGGCCGCGAACTTCCAGTTCGAGAGCCGCGCGGCCTATTACTGGGTCGCGCTCGCGCTCGTCGGCGCGGTGCTGGTGCTCAACCGGGCGATCGAGCGCGCCCGCTTCGGCGCGCAGCTCGTCGCCGTGCGCGAGAACGAGGCCGCCGCCCGCGCGCTCGGCGTCGACGCGCTGGCGGTGAAGCTGAAGGCCATCGCGCTCTCGGGCGGCATCACCGCCGCGGCCGGCGGTCTCTACGCGCAGTACTTCCTCTACCTCGACGCCACCATCGCCTACGGCGCCTGGATCTCGATCGAGGCGCTGCTCGCCCCCATCGTCGGCGGGCTCGGCACCGTGTTCGGCCCGCTCGTCGGCGCGCTCGCGCTGCATGGGCTGTCGGAGGGCTCGAAGATGTTCACCGGCGAGATCCCCGGCATCGACCTCGTCGTCTTCGGCGCGGTGCTGATCGTCATGGTCGCCTTCGCGCCCGACGGGGTGATGGGGCTCCTCGGGCGGGCGCGCCGGCGGCTCGCCGGGAGGGCCTATCCGGCGAAGGCGCCCGCCCCCGCGCCGACGCGCGAGGAGACGGTCGGATGACCCTGCTTTCCGTCGAGCACGTCACCAAGCGCTTCGGCGGCCTCGTCGCCGTCGACGACGCCTCGCTCACCGTCGAGCCGGGCTCGATCACCGGGCTGATCGGGCCCAACGGCGCGGGCAAGACCACGCTCTTCACCGTGATCTCCGGCTTCGAGCCCCCGACGGCCGGCCGCGTCCTCTTCGAGGAGCGCGACGTCACCGCCGTGCCGGCGCACCAGCGCGCGCGGATGGGGATCGCGCGCACCTTCCAGATCGTCCAGCCCTTCGCGGCGCTCTCGGTCGTGGAGAACGTCGCGGTCGGCGCCTTCCTGCACCATGCCTCGCGCGCGGACGCGCTCGCCGAGGCGCGACGGGTGGCGGCCGAGGTGGGGCTCACGCCGATGCTCGACCAGCCGGCGAAGTCGCTGACGGTGGCTGGCCGCAAGCGCCTCGAGCTCGCCCGGGCGCTCGCCACGAGCCCGCGGCTGCTCTTGCTCGACGAGGTGCTCGCGGGCCTCAACCCCTCGGAGATCCGCGACATCATACCCGTGATCCGCGGCGTGCGGGCGCGGGGGATCACGATCCTCATCGTCGAGCACGTGATGCAGGCGGTGATGAGCCTGTGCGACGACATCTACGTCCTCGCCCAGGGGCGGATGATCGCGCAGGGACCGCCCGCGCACATCGCGCGCGACCGCGCCGTGGTCGAGGCCTATCTCGGCCACGGCGCGGCGCAGCGGCTGCAGGCCAAGGAGAGCGCGGCCGCCGCCGCGTCGCAGGAGGAGGCCGACCATGCTCGCGGTGCGTGATCTGGTCTCCGGATACGGCGGCGTGCCGGTGCTGCGCGGCGTCTCGCTCGAGGTCGGCGCGGGCGAGGTCGTGGCCGTGCTCGGCGCCAACGGGGTCGGCAAGACCACGCTCAACGCCACGATCTCGGGCCTGGTGCGCGCCACCGCCGGCGAGATCGCCTTCGAGGGCGAGCGGATCGACGGGCTCGCGCCACCGGCGATCGTCCGGCGCGGGCTGATCCACGTGCCGGAAGGCCGCAAGATCTTCCCCAACCTCACGGTGCGCGAGAACCTCGAGCTCGGCAGCTATGCCCGCGCCCGCCCGGGCCGCGCGAAGAACCTCGAGCGCGCCTTCGACACCTTTCCCCGCCTGCGCGAGCGCGCCGGCCAATCCGCCGGTACGCTGTCGGGCGGCGAGCAGCAGATGCTCGCCATCGGGCGCGGGCTGATGGGCGAGCCCAAGCTCCTCATCCTCGACGAGCCCTCCCTCGGCCTCTCGCCGCTCCTCGTCGACGAGCTGTTCGCGCTCGTCGCCGAAATCGCCAAGGGCGGGCTCGCCGTGATGCTCGTCGAGCAGAACGTCGTGCAGTCCCTCGCGTTGGCGGATCGCGCCTACGTGCTGGAGAACGGGGCGGTGACGATGGCGGGCGCGGCGCGCGATCTCGCGGCCGATCCCGCCCTCGAAAAAGCCTACCTGGGTATGTGAGGAGCCATGCGGATCGTCGCCGAACCCGTCCTGCACCGGCCGCCGACCCCCGATTGGGCGCTCGAATGGGGCCGCTTCGCGCGAGGCGTGCGCTACGAGGACTTGCCCCCGGAGGTCGTCGCCCGCACGCGGCTCGTGATCGCCGACTGCATCGGCGCGATCGCGTCAGGCGCGCAGGAGCCCGAGACGCAGGCGCTCGCCGAGCGGCTGCTCGCGACGAGCGGCATCGGCCCGCATCCGCTGATCGGTGCGCGCAGGCGCGGCTCGGCGGCGGCGGCCGCCCTGTTCAACGGCACGGCCGGGACGATGCTCGAGCTCGACGAGGGCAACCAGTTCGCCCGCGGGCACCCCGGCATCCACGTCGTCCCCGCCGCCCTGATCGCCGCGCAGCGCGCGGGGGCGACCGGGCGCGACCTGATCGCGGCCGTCGCGCTCGGCTACGAGGCCGGCGCGCGCATCGGCATCGCCTCGAAGCTGCGGGTGTCGATGCATCCGCACGGCACCTGGGGCACGATCGGCGCGGCGGTCGCGGTGGCGAAGCTCCAGGGCGCGAGTGCCGAGCAGATCGTCGAGGCGATGAGCGTCGCCTCCTCGCTCGGGCTGACTACGAGCCGGCGCACGATGCTGGAGGGCGGCACCGTCCGCAACGCCTTCGCCGGCTTCTCGAACCAGATCGGGCTCACCGTCTGGGACCTCGTCGCCGCCGGCTTCACCGGCGAAGCGGACGGGGTCGGCACGGTCTACGGCACGATCGCCGCCGAAGACTGGCGGCCGGGCGAGATGACGGACGCGCTGGGCGAGCGCTGGGAGATCGCGCGCAACTACTTCAAGCGCCACGCCTGCTGCCGCTACAATCATGCGGCGCTCGACGCGCTCGCCGAGATCACGACGCGCGAGCGCTTCGCCCCCTCGGACGTCGCCGGCGTGACCATCGAGACCTACGTCTGGGCGGCCCAGCTCGCGAGCCGGGAGCCGCACAACATGCTCGCGGCGAAGTTTTCCCTGCCCTTCTCGATCGCCACCACCCTCGTCCACGGCGCGGCGACCGTCGACGCCTTCCGGGACGCCGCGCGCAACGATCCAGCGGTGCGTAATCTCGCCCGGCGGGTCACCGTCGTGGAGGACCCGGAGCTGACGGCGCGGCTGCCCGCGCAGCGCCCGGCGCGCGTGCGGGTCACGCTGACAGACGGTCGCACGCTCGCCGCCGAGACCTTCACCAACAAGGGCGACACGGAAGATCCCTACGGCCCCGCGGAGATCGAGGAGAAGTTCCTCGAGCTCACCGCGCCCGTCTGGAGCGCGCGCGAGGCGGGCGCCCTCTGGGACGCCCTCAGCCGGCTCGAGACGACGGCCGGGCTCGACGATATCTACGCGCTGATGGCGCGTTGACCGGAGATGAAAATGAGTTCCCCCGCACCGTTAAAGCAGCGCCTGAAGGAACGCGACATCGTCGTCGCGCCCGGCGTCTACGACGCGTTGACTGCGCTGCTCGCCGTCGAGGCCGGCTTCTCGACGCTCTACGTCTCGGGCGCGGCGATCGCCTACACCCGGCTCGGCCGTCCCGACATCGGCCTCGTCTCGATGAGCGAGGTGGCCGAGCAGGTGGCGATGATCCACGACCGGGTCGGCGCCGATCTCGTGGTGGATGCCGATACCGGCTACGGCAACGCGCTCAACGTCCAGCGCACGGTGCGCCTGTTCGAGCGCGCCGGCGCGCGGGCGATCCAGCTGGAGGACCAGACCTTTCCCAAGCGCTGCGGCCACCTCTCCGACAAGAGCGTGATCGCCCCCGCCGAGATGGCCGGCAAGATCAAGGCCGCCGTCGATGCCCGCGCCAGCGAGGAGACCCTGATCATCGCGCGCACCGATGCTGTCGCCGTCGAGGGCTTCGAGGCGGCGATCGCGCGCGCCCGGGCCTATGCCGAGGCCGGCGCGGACGTGCTCTTCGTCGAGGCCCCGCGCGACCGCGCCCAGCTCGAGGGCGTCGTCTCGGCGCTCTGGGGCGTCGCGCCGCTGATGGCGAACATGGTGGAGGGCGGGCAGACGCCGCTCACCGAGGCGCGGGCGCTGGAGGAGATCGGCTTCTCGCTCGTGATCTTCCCCGGCGCGATCGTGCGCGTGCTCGCCAAGACCGCGCAGGCCTTCTACGGCACGCTCGCGAAGGACGGCGCCTCCGCCTCCTGGGCCGACCGGATGTTCTCGTTCGACGCGCTCAACGCAGTGATCGGCACGCCCGAGATGCTGGCGCGCGGCCGGACCTACGAGGGCGGCGAACAATGAGCGCCCTCGACCCCGTCACGTTCGCCGTGCTGAAAGGCCGGCTCGAGCAGATCGCCGACGAGATGGACGCGACGCTCTACCGGTCGGCCTTCAACCCGATCATCGCCGAGGCCCGCGACGCCTGCCACGGGCTCTACCACCGCGAGACCGGCGACACGCTGGTGCAGGGCGCCAAGGGCCTGCCGATCTTCGTCGGCGCCATGGCCTTCGCGGTGCGCGCCGTGATCGACCACGTCGCCCGCTCGGGAGATCTCGCGCCGGGCGACGTCTTCCTGTTCAACGATCCCTATGCCGGCGGCACGCATCTCAACGACTTCCGCCTGGTGCGCCCGATCTACCGCGACGGCGCGCTGTTCTGCTGGCTCGCCTCGGTGGGGCACTGGCTCGACATCGGCGGCAACGTACCCGGCGGCTACAATCCGCGCGCCGTCGAGTGCTTCCAGGAGGGCGTGCTGATCCCGCCGGTGCGGCTCTACCGGGCGGGGGTGCTGCAGGAGGACATCGTCGCGATCCTGCGCGCCAATTCCCGTGTGCCGGATTCGAACTGGGGCGACCTCAACGGCCAGCTCAATGCGCTCGACCTCGGGGAAGGGCGCCTCCACGCCCTCGTCGACGAGTACGGCGAGGCGACCATCGAGACGGCCTTCGAGGCCTTCTCGGCCCGCGCCGAGGCCCTGATGCGCGAGGCGATCCGCTCGCTGCCGGACGGCGTCTACGCCTACGAGGACTATCTCGACAACGACGGCATCGTCGACGAGCGCCTCGTCATCGCCCTCGAGGTCACGATCGCCGACGACACGATGCGCCTCGACTTCTCGCGCTCCTCGCCGCCATGCCAGGGGCCGGTGAACATCGCGCGCTCGACGGCGGTGGCGGCCTGCTACGTCGCCCTGAAGCACGTCTTCACCGAGGTGCCGGCCAATGCCGGCTGCCTGCGGCCGATCGCGTTCGACATCCCCGACACGACCTTCCTGGGCGTGTCCGCGCCCCGGCCGGTCGCCGGCTATACCGAGACGATCCTGCGCATGATCGGCGTCGTCTTCGGCGCGCTCGCCAAGGCCGATCCGGCGCGGGCGACGGCGGGGCCGTTCGGGACGATCAACGCGCTGTCGCTGTCGGGGCATCGGCCCGACGGCAAGCGCTGGGTGATGTTCTCCTTCTTCGGCGGAGGCCTCGGCGGCAACCCCGCGAGCGACGGCCTCAACCACGCCAACAACCCGATCTCGACGGCCACCATGCCCCCCGCCGAGATCCTGGAGGCCTCCTACCCCGTGATGTTCACGCAATGGGCGCTGCGGCCCGATTCCGCCGGCGCGGGGGAGCACCGCGGCGGGGTCGGCGCGATCTACGAGATCGAGGCGCTGGCCGAGGGGGGCGCGGAGGTGTCGCTGCTGGGCGAGCGCGGAAAATATCCACCCTTCGGCGTCGCGGGCGGCGCGCCTGCGGCGATGAACCGCTTCGTCTGGGACGGGCCGGACGGGCCGATGGAGCCGCCCTTCGTCTCGAAGGTCACCGGCGTCTCCATCGCGCGTGGCGGGCGCGTGCGCCTCGAGAGCCCCGGCGGCGGCGGCTGGGGCGATCCCCTCCGGCGCACCCCGGCGGCCGTAGCCCGCGACGTGGCGAACGGGCTCGTGAGCGTGGACGCCGCGCGGGCGGCGTACGGCGTCGCAGTGGATGCGCGCGGGACGGTGGACGAGGCCGAGACCGCACGGCTGCGGGAGGGCGCGCGATGACGGGCGCAACGCCCCTCCTTCCCTGTAGGGGAAGGTGGATTGCCGCGAAGCGGCAAGACGGATGGGGCGCGCCGCAGGCGCGTTCCGCGAAGCGGAAATCCCGCGCCGCTCCCTGCACGGTCGAGACCTGCCCAGGCGATGTCGGCTGCGCCGACCGCGCGTCCCGCGCGCCCCATCCGTCTCGGCTGCGCCGAGCCACCTTTCCCTACAGGGAAGGAAAGAGGAGCCAATGAGCGCCCCCGTGAATTCCTCCCGAACGCCCCCCTCCCGCACCCTGGTCGGCGTCGATGTCGGCGGCACCTTCACCGACCTCGCGTATTTCGACGAGGCGACCGGCGCGTTCCGCACCGCCAAGGTGCCCTCGAACCGCGGCGACGAGGCCTCGGGCTTTCTCGAAGGGCTCGGCGTCTTCGGCGACGTCGCGGACCTCGGCGCCATCGTGCACGGCACGACGGTGGGCACCAACGCGCTGCTCGAGCGCAAGGGCGCGACGATCGGCGTGATCACCACCGCGGGCTTCCGAGACGTGCTGGAGATGCGCCGGCGCGACCGGATGCACACCTGGGGCCTGTGGGGCGACTTCACGCCCATCGCCGAGCGCCGCTTCCGGCTGGAGGTCGGCGAGCGCACGCTGGCCGACGGCGCGATCCGGCAGGCGGTCGACCCCGAGGAGGTGGCGCGGGCCGCCCGGGCGCTGCTGGCGGAGGGCGCGCAGGCGCTGGCCATCGTCTTCGTCAACGCCTACGCCAACCCGGCCAACGAACGCGCGGCGATGGAGGCCGCTCGGGCCGTGTGGCCCAACCCGCACGTCTGCGCGTCCAGCGAGATCCTGCCCGAGATCCGCGAGTTCGAGCGCTCCTCGACCACCGCGCTCAACGCCTACCTGATGCCGGTCGTCGCCTCCTACCTGGCGAAGCTGGAGGAGGCGCTCGCCACCGCCGCCTTCCCAGGCTCGTTCCACATCGTGCAGTCGAACGGCGGGGTGATGTCCACCGCCACCGCCCGGCGGCTGCCGATGCGCACGGCGCTGTCCGGGCCGGCGGCCGGGGTCATCGCCGCCGCCGCGATCGCCCGGGCCGCTGGGTTCGAGAACGTCATTACGGCGGACCTCGGCGGCACCTCCTTCGACGTCTCGCTGGTCGCCGGCGGCGAGGCGGCGCTGGCGGCGCAGACCACGATTGATTTCGGCCTCGTCATCCGCACGCCGATGATCGAGATCGCGACCATCGGCGCCGGCGGCGGATCGATCGCCTCGGTCGACGCCGGCGGGCTGATCGCGGTGGGGCCGGAGAGCGCGGGCTCGCGGCCGGGCCCCGTCGCCTACGGCCAGGGCAACGACCGCCCCACCCTCACCGACGCCAACGTCGTGCTGGGGCGCATCAACGCCGAGCGCCCGATCGGCGGCAAGCTCGCGCGGCTCGACGTCGAGGCGGCGACGGCGGCCATCGCCCGCGCGGTGGGGGAGCCGCTCGGGCTCTCGGCGATGGAGGCGGCCGAGGCGATCGTGAAGGTCGCCAACGCCAAGATGGCGGGCGCGATCCGGCTCGTCTCGATCGAGCGCGGGCACGATCCGGCGAAGTTCGCCGCCGTGCCCTTCGGCGGCGGCGGGGCGCTGCATGTCGGCGCGCTCTTGCGGGACGTCGGGCTCAAGTCGGCGCTGGTGCCGCGCTATCCCGGCGTCACCTCGGCGCTCGGCTGCATCATCGCCGACATCCGCCACGACCAGGTGCTGACGCTCAACCTGATGCTCGACGGGCTCGACGAGGCGACGCTCGCCGCGCGCATGGCGGCCGCCGGGCGGGAGGCCCGGGCGGTCGTCGAGATGGCCGGGCTCGCCACGGAGGCGATCGAGGTGGTGACCGAGCTCGACATGCACTATCTCGGGCAGACCCACACCGTCGCCGCGCGCCTCCCCGCCGGGACGGGGCTCGACGGCGCGCCGGTAACGGCGGGGGTGGTGCGCGCGGCCTTCGAGACGGCGTACGGCGCGGCGTTCAGCCGGCTCCTGCCGGGCATCCCGATCCGGATCGTCTCCCTGCGCACCGCCGCGATCGGCCGGCGGCCGACCTTCGACCTCGCGGCGCTCGCACCGGCGCCCGACGCGTCCGTCGAGGCCGCTGCCCGCGGCACGCGCCCCGTCTGGTTCGACGGCGCCTGGCGCGAGGCGGCGATCTACGCCCGCCTCGAGCTGCCCGTCGGCGCCACGATCCCCGGCCCCGCCATCCTCGAGCAACCCGACGCCACCACCGTCGTCGACCCCGGGCTGGTGGCCCGGGTGGACGCGTTCGGCAACCTGATCGTAGAGCGCGAGCCATCCCGATGATCGACCCCCTCCGCACCGCCCTCCTCGTCGTCGACCTGCAGAACGACTTCCTCCACCCGGACGGCGCCTATGCCCGCGGCGGGCAGCGGTCGGAGGCGATCGCCGCGCTGCCGGCCAGGGTGAAGCCCCTCGTCGAGGCGATGCGCGCCGCCGGGGGGATCGTGATCTCGACGCAGTTCACGCTCCAGCCCGGGCGCGACGGCGAGCCGATCATATCCCCGCATCTGCGCGCCATGCGGCCCTTCCTGACGCGCGGCGACTTCCTGCCGGGCTCCTGGGGCCATGCGCTGGTGGACGCGCTCCAGCCCGCCGACGTGGTGATCGAGAAGGTCGCCTATTCGGCCTTCTACATGACCCGCCTCGAATGGGTGCTGCGCAAGCTCGGCATCGACCGGCTGCTCGTCTGCGGCATCGTCACCAACGGCGGCGTCGCCTCCACCGTGCGCGACGCGCACGTGCGCGACATCGAGACGACGGTGCTCGCCGACGGCTGCGCCGCCTTCTCCGAGGAGGTCCACCGCACGGCGCTCGCGGCGCTGACGCCGGTGGCGCGCATCGTCACGATCTGCGAGGCGCTGCACGATCTGGAGGGCCGATGACCCCAACGGTCCGCTTCGAGACGCCCGCCTACGAGGTCGAGACGCCGGTCCTGGTGATCGGCGCGGGCGCGGCCGGGCTCGTCGCGGCGCTCGCGGCGCGCGATGTGGGGGCCGAGGTCGTCGTGCTCGAGCGCGACGCCGTGCCGCGCGGCTCGACGGCTCTGTCGGCGGGCCTCGTGCCCGCGGCCGGGACGCGCTGGCAGGCGGCGGCGGGGGTCGCCGACGACCCCGACCTGTTCACCCGCGACATCCTCGCCAAGGCGGAGAACGAGCCGGACCCGGGGGCCGTCACGACGCTCGCAGGCCTCTCCGCGCCCGTGCTCGAATGGCTCGCGGACCGGCACGGGCTCGCATTCTCGCTCGTCGAGAATTTCCGCTATCCCGGCCACTCCGCCTACCGCATGCACGGCCTGCCGAGCCGCTCGGGCGAGGCGCTCGTCGACCGCCTGCGCGAGGCGGCGGAAGCGGCGGGCGTGGCGCTTCTGTGCGACGCGCACGTCACCACGCTCTTCGCGGACGCGGAGCGGCGCGTGACCGGGGTCGAGATCGTCCGGCCGGACGGGGCGCGCGAGCGCATCGGCTGCCGGGCGCTCGTGCTCGCCTGCAACGGCTACGGCGGCAACACCGACCTCGTCGCGCGCCACATTCCCGAGCTGAAGGACGCGCTCTATTTCGGCCATCCCGGCAACCAGGGCGACGCCGTGCTCTGGGGCGAGGCGCTCGGGGCCGCGGCCCGCCACCTCTCCGGCCACCAGGGCCACGGCTCGGTGGCGCATCCGCACGGCATCCTGATCACCTGGGCCTGCGTCATGGAGGGCGGCTTTCAGGTGAACGCCGAGGGCCGGCGCTTCGCCGACGAATCGCACGGCTATTCGGAGGCCGCGGCGGGGGTGATCGCGCAGCCCGGCGGGATCGCCTGGACCATCTTCGACGGGCGCATCGCGGACATCGCCCGTCAGTTCGAGGATTTTCGCAACGCCGAGGCCCAAGGCGCCGTAATCACCGCGGATTCGCCGCAGGCGCTCGCCGCGCGGCTGGGCCTGCCGGCGGATGCGCTGGGCGAGACGCTCGCCGAGGTCGACGGGCTGAAGCGGGCGGGCGCGACGGATCGCTTCGGCCGCGCGTTCGCCAACGTCGCGGGGCTCGCCGCGCCGCTCTGCGCGGTGAAGGTGACGGGCGCGCTGTTCCATACCCAGGGCGGCCTCGTCGTCGACGCGAGCGCGCGCGTCCTCGACGAGACGGGCGCGCGGCTGCCGAACCTCTTCGCCGCGGGCGGCGCGGCCTGCGGCGTCTCCGGGTCGAAGGCCTCGGGCTACCTCTCCGGCAACGGCCTCCTCTCGGCCGTCGGCTACGGCTGGGCGGCGGGGCGTGCGGCGGCGGCGCTGGCCAGCGCCTGAGCCGCGGTCTACCGAGAGAGGGTCGTGAGCACCCCCTCGAGCCGCGCCCACGCGTCGGCGTCGCCCGGCAGGCCGAGGCGGAGGCGACGCGGCGCGTCCTGGAAGCGGCGGACCCAGATCCCCGCTCGGCCGAGCGCCGTGAAGACCTCCGGCGCACGCGGCGTATCGATGGTGCGAAACAGCGTCGTACCCCGCACCGGCCCCTCGGCGAGCGGCGCGAGCAGCCCGTCGAGCCGCGCGGCGTCCGCCTTGCGCGCTCGCGAGGCCGCCTCGCGCCAGGCGGCGTCGGCGAGCGCCGCGCGGCCGATGGCGAGCGCGGGGCCGGACACCGCCCAGGGGCCGAGCCCGGCGCGCAGCCGCGCGCCGATCCCGCCGCGGGCGAGCCCGAAGCCCAGCCGCACGCCGGCGAGGCCATAGGTCTTGCCGAAGGAGCGCAGCACCAGCGCGCCCTCCGGCAGATCCGCCGCGAGGCTCTCGCCGGCGTCGAGATCGGCGAAGGCCTCGTCGACGACGAGGAGGCCGCCCCGCGCGGCCATGTCCGCGGCGAGCGCGCGCAGGGCCTCGCGGGCGTAGACGCGACCGTCGGGATTGTTGGGGTTCACCACGACGAGGACACTCGCGCCCCGCGCCTGGGCGGGCGAGGCGATCTCGCGCACGGCGTGGCCGGCGGCGCGCCAGGCGCGGGCGTGCTCGCCGTAGGTCGGCGTCACCACCGCGGCCTCGCCGCGGGGAACCAGGAACGGCAGCAGGCTGATCAGCGCCTGCGTCCCCGGCGCAGCGATCACGTGCGCGGGGTCCGCGACGCCGTAGGCCTGCGCCGCCACGGCCTCGAGCGCGGCATGGTCGCCCGGCTCCGGCAGCCGCGTGAAGGCGCAGGCTGGCAGGGAGGGGGCCGGATAGGCTATGGGGTTGATCCCCGTCGAGAGGTCGATCCACGGCGCGGGCGCATCGGGAAACAGCCGGCGCGCCTCGCCGAGGTCGCCTCCGTGCCAGATCGTCGCCTGCTCCATCCGGGCCCTCCCATGCTCGCCGAACCGCTCGCCCTGCTCACGCTCGCGCTCCTCGTAGAGGCGGCGGTCGGCTATCCCGGGCGTGTGTACACGGCGATCGGCCACCCCGTCACCTGGATCGGCGGGCTGATCGCCGCACTCGACCGCGACCTGAACCGGGAGGATGCCTCCCCCGCCGCCCGCAGGGCGATGGGCGTGCTGGCGCTCGTCGTGATCCTCGCCGTGCCGGGCGCGCTCGCTCTGGCGGTCCAGGTGATGCTCTCCGGGCTCGGGCTCCTCGGCCTCCTCGTCGGCGCGATCCTCGCCTCGAGCCTCATCGCCCAGCGCTCGCTCTTCGAGCACGTCGCCGCCGTGCGCGACGGGCTGCGTACGAGCGGGCTCGAGGGCGGGCGCGCGGCGGTCTCGATGATCGTGGGGCGCAACACGAAGACGCTCGACGAGCCGGCGATCTGCCGCGCGGCGATCGAGAGCCTCTCGGAGAACTTCTCCGACGGGATCGTCGCGCCGGCCTTCTGGATCGGGGTCGGCGGGCTGCCCGGCGGCGTGCTCTACAAGGCGGCGAACACCGCCGACAGCATGATCGGCCACCGCACGCCCCGCCACGAAGCCTTCGGCCGGGCGGCGGCGCGGTTCGACGACCTGATCAACCTCCCCGCCTCGCGGCTGACCGCGCTGCTGATCGTGGCCGCCGCGGCGCTCGACGCCGACGCCTCGCCGCGCAAGGCGCTCGCGGCGGTGCGGCGGCACGCGGGCAAGCATCGCTCCCCCAATGCCGGCTGGCCGGAAGCCGCCATGGCCGGCGCGCTGGGGCTTCGGCTGGCTGGCCCACGCACCTACGGCGACACGGTCGTCGACGACGCATGGATGGGCGACGGCCGCGCGGAGGCGACCGCCGACGACATCGACCGGGCGCTCGCCCTCTACCGCACCGCCTGCGCGCTGCTGATCGCGCTCGCGGCGCTCCTCGCGATCACGGCGCTCGCGCTGTCTCGCTGATGCAGAGCAGCCGGTCGCAGTCGAGATGCGCCGCGAGGTGGTCGGCGAAGCGGTCGAGGATGTCGTCGACCAGCGCCTCGTAGGCGAGCCCGCTCGTCTTCGCGCCGAGCCGGACGAGCCAGGCGGCGCGCTGCGCGTCGTCGGCGAAGAGGCCGTGAACGTAGGTGCCCACCACCCGTCCGTCCCGCGACACGGCGCCATCGGGGCGTCCGTCGGCGAACCGCGCGAAGGGGCGCGCGGCGTCGGGGCCGGTCGTCTCGCCGACGTGCATTTCGTAGCCGGAGAACGGCGCATCGTCCACCAACGCCGTGCCGGTGACGGCTTCGAGCTTTTTCACCCCCGTGAGCCGCGTCTCGAGATCGAGCAGCCCGAGCCCGTCGACCACCCGCCCCGCTGGCCCCTCGATCCCGTCGGGATCGGCGATCGTGCGGCCGAGCATCTGGAAGCCGCCGCAAAGGCCGAGCACCCGCCCGCCCCGGCGCACGTGGGCGGCGATGTCGACGTCCCATCCCTGCGCGCGCAGGAAGTCGAGATCGTCGATCGTGGTCTTCGAGCCCGGCAGCAGCACGAGCGCCGCCTCGGCGGGAATCGGCGTGCCCGGCTCCACCAGGACGAGCCGCACGCCGGGCTCCTCGCGCAGGGGGTCGAGGTCGTCGAAATTGGAGATTCGGGGCATGACGGGGACGGCGACGGTGACCCCCTCTCCGCCCGGGCCGCGGGCCTCCCGCTCCAGCCCCAGCCGGTCCTCCGCCGGCAGCCGGCCGGCATCGGCGAAATGCGGCACGAGGCCGAGCGCCTCCCAGCAGGTCCGCTCCGCGATGAGCCGCATGCCGTCGGCGAAGAGCGACGGGTCGCCGCGGAAGCGGTTCACCACGAAGCCGGCGACCAGCGCAGCGTCGTCGGGATCGATCACCGCCTTGGTGCCCACCAGGCTCGCGATCACGCCGCCCCGGTCGATGTCGCCGACGATCACCACCGGTGTGTGGGTCGCGCGGGCGAAGCCCATGTTGGCGATGTCGCCGGCGCGCAGGTTCACCTCCGAGGCCGAGCCCGCGCCCTCGACGATGACGATGTCGGCCTCGGCGCGCAGCCGGCCGAACGAGTCGAGCACCGCCTCCATCAGCCGAGGCTTCCACGCCTGGTACTCCCGCGCCTTGGCGGTGCCGACCATGCGCCCCTGAACCACGATCTGCGAGCCGATCTCGCTCTGGGGCTTGAGGAGCACCGGGTTCATGTGCACCGACGGCGCCACTCCCGCCGCCCGCGCCTGCAGCGCCTGCGCGCGCCCGATCTCGCCGCCGTCGTCGGTGACCGCGGCGTTGTTCGACATGTTCTGCGGCTTGAACGGCCGAACCACGAGGCCGCGGCGCGCGAAATGGCGACAGAGCCCGGCGACCAGCAGCGACTTGCCGACGTTGGAGCCGGTGCCCTGCACCATCAGCGCGCGGGTCATCAGAACTCGATCCCTTCCTGCGCCTTCACGCCGGCCGCGAAATGGTGCTTGACCAGCGTCATCTCGGTGACGAGGTCGGCCGCCTCGATCAGCTCCGGCTTGGCGTTGCGGCCGGTGACCACGACATGGAGGTCCGGGCGGCGCGCGGAGAGCGTGGCGACCACCTCGTCCAGCGGGAGATAGGCATAGCGCAGGGCGATGTTGAGCTCGTCGAGGATCACGAGCCGGATGGCGGGGTCGTCCATCAGCTCGCGCGCCTTGGCCCAGGCCCGCTCGGCGGCGGCGACGTCTCGCGCCTTGTCCTGCGTCTCCCAGGTGAAGCCCTCGCCCATCGTGTGCCACGAGATCTGGTCGTCGAAGCGCGCCAGCGCGAGCTTCTCGCCCGTCTCCCACGCGCCCTTGACGAACTGCACCACGCCCACGCGAAAGCCACGCCCGAGCGCGCGCAGCATCAGCCCGAAGGCCGCCGTCGACTTGCCCTTGCCGGGGCCGGTATTGACGATGAGAAGCCCCTTCTCGAGCGTCTTCCCCGCCACTTCCGCATCCTGCACCGCCTTGCGCTTGGCCATCTTCTCGCGATGGCGGCGGGCGTCCGCGTCGTCGTCGTTGGTCATGTCGTCACCTCTCGTCGGGGGCGCCGGCCTGCGCGATCACCGGACATCCCCGAAGGCCTTAACCCCTCGGGGGCGGGCACGGGAAGCCGTATCCGAGGCGCCCGGCATCGTCCTCTCACCGCGAGAACACCATCTTCTGCCTGGCCAGCGCCTCGGGTGGGCCGATCCAGGCATAGGCGAGGAGGCACGGCTCGCGCGCGTCGACGGTGATACGGTGGCTGCGGCCCGGCGGGTTGAAGATCATCGAGCCCGGGGCGTACACCCCCTCGTCGTTCTCCGACATCGCGCCGGAGAGGCAATAGTAGCTCTCCGTCAGATCCTTGTGATTGTGCGTCGGGTAGATGCAGCGCGGCGCGAACAGCACCAGCCCCAGGATCAGCCGCGAGGCCACGACCGGGCCGTTCGGCCCGAGGACCTCGGCATAGGCGTATTTCTCGGCGAGCCCCTTGGGCACCTTGTCGTAGCCGTACTGCCAATCGAGCTCGCCCGCGATGCTCTCGATGGCGCGGATCACGGTGGCGGTGCCTTGCAGCCGGCCGTTGTCGAGGGCGCGCTTCATGTGGACGCAGACCGGCTTCTGCGTCGGCGTGCGCCGCCGTAGCGGCGCGTCGTCCTCCATCGTGCGCGCAATCTCGCTGCGCACCGCACGCTGGTGCATCGACACGGCGCGGCTGCCGCCGGCGCTGGAGCGACGATACATCTCATAGTACTCGCGCAGCAGATAGCCCCAGGACGGGCTCGCGGACAGCTGCGGCGGGGCGGCGGCGTCCTCGGGCGCTTCGTGCGCCGCGCCTGCCGGCGATGTCGACATGGGAGGATCCCTCGAGCCGAATTCCGGGCGTTCCTCGCCGCGGGCCGGGCCACCCAGAGCGATACGCCTCGCGCCAAGGTAGACATCCGGCGCGATCCGTCCAGCTGGCCGGCGAACCCGCGCCGTGCTAGCCGTCTCCGGTGGAGCGCGCATCGCATCCAGGCGCGGGTCCGCTCCCGACGCCGCGCACCCCCGAGGACGAGAGACCCGTGAAGCGCTCCGAGATCAACGCCATCCTGCGCCGCGCGGACGCCTTCATCGGCTCCTTCGGCTTCGTGCTGCCGCCCTTCGCCGGGTGGGAGCCCGCGCGCTTCGCCGCCGAGCGGGCGCACATCGCGGGCATCCTGGACACGCGGCTCGGGTGGGACATCACGGATTACGGAAAGGGCCGCTTCGACGAGATCGGGCTCGTCCTGTTCACCCTGCGCAACGGCCGCAAGGAGGACCTCGCCCGGGGCCGCGGCATGCTCTACGCCGAGAAGCTGATGATCGTCGGCGAACGCCAGCTCGGCCCGATGCACCGCCACGAGGTCAAGGCCGAGGACATCATCGTGCGCGGCGCGCCCGAGGGCGCCCGCCTCGCCCTCCAGCTCTATGCGCCCACTCCCGACGGCGGCATCGACCGCGCGGCGCCGGTGCGCGTGCCCTGTGACGGCATGATGCGCGAGGTCGAGGCCGGCGGGATCGTACGGCTCTCGCCGGGCGAGAGCATCACCCTGATGCCGGGTGTCTGGCACGCCTTCTGGGGCGAGGGCGGCGACGTGCTCGTGGGCGAGGTGTCCACCGTCAACGACGACGTGACCGACAACGTCTTCGAGGACCCGATCGGCCGCTTCCCCGAGATCGAGGAGGACGAGGCGCCCTGGCGGCTGCTGGTCGGCGACTACGACCGGCTGGACCGCTTCGCCTGAGGTCGGGCGTGGGCGCTTGCGCGTTTCTACGGGGTTGCTCGGTGATTTTACAGGGGTAATCCTCCATGTAAGCTGGGCGACAGCGCGGGCTCGGCGATGCGTCGATCCGCGGTTGCGAGGTGGGCATGCTTCCCGAGACGCTCGTCGACGGTCATCGCGAATTTCTCTGCGGCCGTTTCGTCGGCGAGCGGGAGCGCTACGAAGCGCTGGCGGAGACCGGGCAGAGGCCCGCCATCATGATCGTCGGCTGCGTCGACAGCCGGGTCTCCCCGGAGGTGATCTTCAACGCCGCGCCGGGCGAGCTTCTCGTCGTGCGCAACGTCGCGAACCTGGTGCCGGCCTACGAGCCGACGCGCGACGCCCTTCACAGCACCTCCGCGGCGCTCGAGTTCGGCATCCGGACGCTGGAGGTCGCGCATGTCGTCGTGCTCGGCCACGCGCGCTGCGGCGGCGTCCGCGCCTTCGCCGAACGGCGCAAGCCGCTGTCTCCCGACGATTTCATCGGACGGTGGGTGTCACAGATCGCGCCCGCCGCCGAGGCGCTCGGACCGCGCGATCCTGCGGACGTGGACGATGACGCCTACCTGGACCGACTCGAGTTCGCCTCGGTCGCGATGTCGCTGCGTAACCTCGCGACGTATCCTATCGTGCGTGCGCGCGTCGAGCAGGGGACGCTTCAGCTGCACGGCGCGTATTTCGGCATCGCCGCCGGAAGGCTCCTGGTGCGCGATCCCGAGACCGGCCGCTTCGAGCCCGTCGCCGACGGGGTCCCGCCGCGGCGGACCCTGATGCACTGCGGGTGAACCCCTCAAAAAGCCACCGCGCGCGCCTCCTTGCGGCGCATCAGCTGGGGCGTGCCCATCGTCGGCGTGACGCCCTCGCGCATCAGAACGCGCCGCAGCGGGCCGACGAAGGAGAGCGCGTGCAGGCCTGCCCCGCGCAGGAAATCCGCCGGCAGGATGCCCGCGAGGAGCGTGCGGTTGAGCATGTCCACCCCCGCCGTGCGCAGCCGCACGTCGAGCGCCCGCGAGCGCTCGTAGGCCGAGAGCGCGTCGCGCCCGCCGGGATCGTCCGAGCGCGCGCCCACCACGGCATCGCGCAGCGCGGCGACGTCGCGGAGCCCCAGGTTGAGCCCCTGCGCCCCGATCGGCGGGAACACGTGGGCCGTCTCGCCCACAAGCGCGAGCCGCTCGGCGGTGTAGCGCGCCACCGACATGCCCGACATCGGCACGATCCCCCGCGGCCCGTCGATGCGCATGGCACCCAGGATCGAGCGCGCCTGCTTCTCGACGGCGCGCGCCAGCGCCGCGTCGTCGAGCGCCATCAGGTCTTCGGCCTTCTCGGGCGCGGTCACCCAGACGAGCGAGGAGCGCCGCCCCGGCAGCGGCACGAGCGTGAACGGGCCGTGGCGGGTGTGGAACTCGCTCGAGATGTCGCGATGATCGCGCTCGTGCGCGAGGATCGTGGTCAGCGCCTTCTGCGGGTAGGTCCAGGTGCGGGTGCGGATCTCGGCCCCCTCGCGCAGCTTGGAGGCGCGCCCGTCGGCGGCGACGATGAGGGACGCGAGGATCGTGCTGCCGTCGGCCAGGCGCACCGCGCGCTTGGAGCCGCTCTCCTCGGCCGTGTCGGCGCCGGGCGCCAGCACCTCCTGCACGCCGCCGAGCCCCTCGGCTGCGACCGGCAGATGCACGAGGCCGGGGACCTCGCCCACGGCCTCGGCGAGCGTCTCGACCAGGGTCGCGTTCTCCACGTTCCAGCCGAAGGCGTCGAGGTCGATCTCGTGGGACTTGAACTCCACGGTGGGGGCTCGAAAGAGGTTGTCGGTCGCGTCGACGAGCCGCATCGTCTCGAGCGGCGCCGCGTGGGGCAGGATCGCGTCCCACGCGCCCAACGCCTCGAGCAGGCTCACCGAGCCGTCGAGCAGCGCGACGGTGCGCCCGTCGCGGTTCACCCGCACCGGGCCGACCAGCGCGGTGGAATAGCCGTCCCGCGCGAAGGCGAGCGCCGCCGTCAGCCCGGCGGCGCCGGCGCCCACCACGGCGATGTCGAAGGTCCTCTCGGTCATTCCGGTCGCTCCTCGAAAAAAGCGGGTCATGCCACTCACCTAGCGCGGATAAACCATCAGGGCGATTGATGCGCGTCAACGCGTCTCTGCCCGGCTGCGTCTATGCTGCCGGCGTGCTATAGAGAATTGCGCGCAACGAAGCGCGCAGGTCGCGTACGAGGACGATACGCCGTGAGCCGAGCCGCCGATCCCGCCGGGACCGTCACACCGCGCGCCTGGGAGCGCCCGGTGCCGGTGGCGCTCGTCTCCATCGGCGCGCTGACGCTGCTGGGCTGGGCGGTGCTCTTCGTCGAGGCGGTGCGGCTCGGCGGCGGAGCGGGCGCGTTCCTCGAGGCCCTGTGCTCCCCGGCCGCCGTACTGGCCGCCCCCTCGCTCGCCGGCGCGGCGGCGGCGCTCGCCGTCTCCATCGCGATGTGGATCGCGATGAGCGTGGCGATGATGCTGCCGACTGCGAGCGCACTCCTCGTCGGCTATGCCGAGAAGGCGCAGGACGCGCGGGCGCGCGGGGTCCGCGCGGTCTCCCCGCTGGTGCTGGGCGCGGGCTACCTCGCGGTCTGGGTCGGCCTGTCGATCGTCGTCGCGATCGCGCAGACGGCGGCGTCGGTCGCGTTCCAGTCAGCGGCGCTGCCGCCGGCGATGGCGGCCGTGCTCGGCGGCGCGGCGCTCGGCGCGGCCGGGCTCTACCAGTTCACCGCCTTCAAGCGCGCCTGCCTCGTCGCCATCGGCTCGCCCTTCGCGCGGGACGCCGGATGGCTCGAGAGCCCCCGCGCGGTGTTCCGGCTCGGCCTCGCGCAGGGCGCGCGCTGCGTGGGCTGCTGCGGCGCGATGATGGCCGTCCTCGTCGCGCTCGGCGCCATGAACATCGTCTGGATGGCGGTGTTCTCGCTCGTCATGGCGGTCGAGAAGATCGTCGCCACGGATCGCATCGCCACCCTCGTGGGCATCGGCCTGCTGCTGGCCGGCTTCGCGCTGTCGTTGAACGCGCTCGGCGTCTCGGCGATCGTCGGCTATCTCGCCGGCTGACGCCGGCAGCGTTGACCCCGCGCGCCCGCGCGCTTATCTCGGGGGAAATTCCTCCGCATTCTCGAGTCCGCCGCCGTGAGCAAGATCGTCAAGCTGCCCGACCCGCGCCTGCGCCTGGTCTCCGAGCCCGTCGCCGCCATCGACGCGGAGGTGAAGGCGCTCTCGAAGACAATGTTCGAGGCGATGTACGCCGCCCGCGGCATCGGCCTCGCCGCGATCCAGATCGGCGTGGCCAAGCGCGTCGTCGTGATCGACCTCGGCCGGGAGGTCGAAGGCGAGACCACGCTCGACGAGGACGGCGAGGAGGAGCCGGCGACCGAGCCCGACCCGCAGGTCCTGGTCAACCCGGAGATCCTCTGGCGCAGCGACGAGACCAGCGTCTACGAGGAAGGCTGCCTTTCCATTCCCGACTACACCGAGGACGTGGAGCGCCCCGCCCGCATCCGCGTGCGCTGGACAAATCTCGACGGCGAGCGCGTCGAGCGCGAGGCGGAGGGGCTGCTCGCCACCTGCATCCAGCACGAGATCGATCATCTCGACGGCAAGCTGTTCATCGACTACCTCTCTCGCCTCAAGCGCGAGCGCGTGGTGCGGCGCTTCGCCAAGGCGGCCAAGCGCGAATCCGAGACGGCCTGATCCATGAGCTTGCGCGTCGTCTTCATGGGCACGCCCGATTTCGCGGTCCCCACCCTCGCCGAGATCGTCGGGCAGGGCCACGAGGTGGTGGCCGTGTACTCGCGCGCGCCGGCGCCCGCCGGGCGCGGCATGGCCGAGCGCCCCTCCCCCGTGCACAAGATGGCGGACCGCTTCGCGATTCCCGTCTTCACTCCGGGGTCGCTGCGCACCCGGGAGGCCGCCGAGATCTTCCGCTCGCACGGGGCGGACGTGGCGGTCGTCGTCGCCTACGGCATGATCCTTCCGCGCCCGATCCTGGAGGCGCCCGACATGGGCTGCCTCAACCTGCACGCCTCCCTGCTGCCGCGCTGGCGCGGCGCGGCGCCGATCCAGCGCGCGATCATGGCGGGCGACACGGAGACCGGCGTCGCCGTGATGCGGATGGAGGAGGGTCTCGACACCGGCCCCGTCGGCATGGCCGAGCGCGTCGCGATCGGCCCCGACGACACCGCCGGCCAGCTGCACGACCGGCTCGCGGCGCTCGGCGCGGACCTGATGGCGCGGGCGCTCGCCGCCCTCTCGCGCGGCTCGCTCTCCTTCACGCCCCAGCCCGAAGAGGGCGTCACCTACGCGGCCAAGATCACCAACGGCGACGCCGAAATGGCCTGGACGCTGCCGGCGACGCGCGTCCATGACCAGGTGCGCGGCCTCTCGCCCTTCCCCGGCGCATTCTTCATGGTGGATCTCGGCCGCGGGCCGGAGCGGATCAAGGTGCTGGAGACGACCCTCGCCCAAGTGGACGGAGACGGGGACGGCGCGCCCGGCACGCTGCTCACCGCCGACGGCGTCGTCGCCTGCGCGCAGGGCGCGGTGCGGCTCGTCACCGTCCAGCGCCAGGGCAAGGCCGCGATGAGCGCGGGGGACTGGCTGCGCGGCACGCGGCTCGAGCCCGGCGCCGTCCTCGCCGCGCCCTGACCCGATGCACCGCTACAAGCTCGTCATCGAGTACGACGGCACGCCCTATTCCGGCTGGCAGTTCCAGGACAACGCGCCGTCCGTTCAACAGGTGGTGGAACGCGCGATCGAGGCCTTCTGCGGCCATCCCGTGCGGCTCCACTGCGCCGGGCGCACCGACACGGGCGTGCACGCCACGCACCAGGTCGCCCATGTCGACCTCGAGCGCCCTTACCCCGTGCGCACCATCCGCGACGCGGCGAACGCCCACATGCGCGACGACCTCGTGGCGGTGGTCTCGGCGCAGGCCGTCGGCGAGGCCTTCCACGCCCGGCTCAGCGCCGTGCGCCGCCACTACACCTACCGCATCCTCCAGCGCGGCGCCCCGCCGACCTTCGACCGCACCCGCGTCTGGCACGTGCGCCAGCCGATCGACGTCGCCGCGATGCAGGCGGCCGCGGACACGCTGGTGGGCCACCACGACTTCACCACCTTCCGCGCCAGCCAGTGCCAGGCGAAGAGCCCGATGAAGACGCTGGAGCGGCTCGCGGTGGAGCGCGTCGGCGAGGAGGTGCGGGTGCACGCCGCCTCGCGCTCCTTCCTGCACAACCAGGTCCGCTCGATGGTGGGCACGATCCTGCTCGCCGGCATCGGCCGCTGGAGCGTTCCCGCCGTCCGCGCGGCGCTCGACGCCCGCGACCGCACCCGCTGCGGGGCCTTGGCGCCGCCGCACGGGCTGTATTTCGTGGGGGTGGAGTATGCGGAGGGGTCGGAGGTCGCGCCGGAGGGGTGAGGCGCAGCCTCCTTGTCCTTCCCTGTAGGGGAAGGTGGATCGGCGAAGCCGAGACGGATGGGGCGCGCGGGACGCGCGTTCGGCGAAGCCGAACCGGTGCAGGGCCGGACGGCGCAAGTTCGGACGAGGCGGTGTAGCCCGATTCCCGCTTCGCGGAACACGCCTACGGCGTGCCCCATCCGTCCCGCCGCTTCGCGTCGGTCCACCTTCCCCTACAGGGAAGGAGATCTGTGGCGATCACCCATTGGAAATGAACCCCTCCACCTCCGCCTGGGTCGGCAGCGGCCCGACAGCACCGTAGCCCGTCACCGAAAGCGCCGCCGCCGCGTTGGCGTATTCCCCCGCGCGCACCGCGTCGCCGTGCAGCAGGTAGTCGGCGAGGAAGGCGCCGTCGAAGGCGTCTCCCGCGCCGGTGGCGTCCACCGCAGCGACACGGCGGGCGGGAATCGTCGCCACGCCCTCGGGCGTGGCGATCATCGCCCCGTCCGCGCCCAGCGTCAGCGCCACCACGCGCGCGCCGAGGCGCAGGTAGAGCGCGCAGATCTCCTCGGGCGCGTCGAGCCCGGTGAGCTTTCGGGCGTCGTCGAGGCCGGGCAGGACGATGTCCGACATCGCGGCGGCGGCCTGGATGACGGCGCGGGCCCGGTCGAGGGGCCACAGCCGCAGGCGCAGGTTCGTGTCGTAGGACACGAGCGTCCCCGCCTCCCGCGCCATCCGCATGGCGGCGAAGACGGCGTCCGCGCAGGACGTCGAGATCGCCTGGCTGATGCCGGACGCGTGCACCACCCGCGCCCGCGCGATCGTGGTGGCCGGGATCTCGGCGGGGGTGATCAGGCTCGCGGCGGAGCCCTGGCGGTAGTAGCTGAAATCGTGGCCGTCGGGGCCGTAGGAGATCATGTAGACGCCGGTGCGCTCCCCCTCGCGGCAGATCACGTGCGTCCGGTCGACGCCCTCGCGGTCCCACAAATCCAGGAAGGAGCGCCCGGAGGCGTCGTCGCCGACCGCGGTCAGCATCGCGACGCGGGCGCCGTGGCGGGCGGCGGCGATGGCGGCGTTCGAGCAATCCCCGCCATGGCCGGGCGCGTAGAGCCGCTCGCCCGCGCGCTCGGTCTCGGCGAGCTCCATCAAGGGCTCGCCGATGGAGACGATGTCGATGCTCTTATCGCCGGACATGCTCAGCGCCCCGGCAGCGACGCCGGCGCCTCCGGCGAGAGCGCCACGACCTTGCCCGGGTTGAGGATGTCGCGCGGGTCGAGCGCGGTCTTCACCGCGAGCATCATCTCGAGCGCGACGGGGTCCTTGTAGAGCTTGAGCTCGTCGCGCTTGATCAGCCCCACGCCGTGCTCGGCGGCGATGGAGCCGTCGTAGGCGTGGACGATGTCGTGGACGATGCGGTTGAAGCGCTCCCACTCGCCGAGATAGGCGGCCTTCTCCATGCCCACCGGCTGGGTGAGGTTGAAGTGGATGTTGCCGTCGCCGAAGTGCCCGAAGGCGCACACGCGCAGCCCCTCCATCGCCGCCTCGCAGGCGGCCGACGCCTCCAGGATGAAGTCCGCGACCCGCGAGACCGGCACCGAGACGTCGTGCTTGATCGAGCCGCCCTCGCGGCCCTGGACCTCGGACAGCATCTCGCGCAGCTTCCACAGCGCGGCGTTCTGCGCCTCGCTCGCGCCGATCGTCGCGTCCTCGACGAGCCCGTCCTCGATGGCGCCGCCGAGCACCGTCTCGATCACGCCCGCGAGGTCGGCGTCGGCGCGGGGCGAGGACAGCTCGACGAGGGCGTAGGCGGCATGGTCGCCGGAAAGCGGCTTCGTCACGCCGTCGGCGTGCTCGAGGACCAGCTCCAGCCCGAAGCGCGGGATGTACTCGAAGGCGGTGAGCTGGTCGCCCGCCTCCGCGCGAAGGCGCTCGAACACCTGGAGCGCCGCCTGCGGCCCCTCGCAGCCGAGGAAGGCGGTGACGGTCGCTTTCGGCTTGGGGTAGAGCTTGAGCACCGCGGCCGTGATCACGCCGAGCGTGCCCTCCGAGCCGACGAAGAGGTGCTTGAGGTCGTAGCCGGTATTGTCCTTGCGCAGCGCCTTCAGCCCGTTCCAGATCCGCCCGTCGGCGAGCACGACCTCGAGGCCGAGCACGAGGTCGCGGGCGTTGCCGTAGCGCAGCACGCCGGTGCCGCCGGCATTGGTGGCGAGGTTGCCGCCGATCTGGCAGGTGCCTTCCGAGGCGAGCGACAGCGGGAACAGCCGGTCGGCCTCGTCGGCCGCATCCTGGATGGCCTTCAGGGTCACGCCGGCCTCGACCGTGATCGTGGCGTTGACCGGGTCGATGCCTCGGATGGCGTTGAGGCGCGACAGCGACAGGACCACGCCCCCATGCGGCACGCCGCCCCCGACGAGCCCGGTATTGCCCCCCTGCGGCACCACCGGCGCGCCCGCGGCCGAGCACTGCGCGAGCACGTAGGAGACTTCCCTCACGTCCTTGGGCCGCACCACGGCGAGCGCCCGCCCGCGATAGAGCCCGCGGCTCTCGATCAGGTGCGGCTCGAGATCGGTTGCGGCCGAGATCACGTGCGCCGCGCCGAGGCGCTCGGCGAGCCGCGCGACGAGAGCCGTCTCGGCGTTCGGGGTGGCGTCGTTCATCGACCGGAATCCTCGTTCTGCTCGGACCGGTACATAGCACGAAGCCCCCCGCGGGCGTCACCCCCGCGGCGATCGCTCTCCTTCCCCAGGGAGCCATGGCGTTCGCACAGTTCGCGGGCGCGGACCTGGCGGATCGCACGCGCCGCGTCGGCGCAGGGCCGTCCTTCCCCCTTTTGGGAAACGTGGCGGCGAAGCCGACGGATGGGGGTCGGCGGGCAGGCCCCGTGCTCGGTCGACAGGCGAACCGGCTGTTGCAGCCCCGCAACTCCGTCGCGCATATCCTGCGCGCCCCCCACCCCCGACTCCTCCCCGCAAGGAAGGGGAGATCGGCAGCGGCCTTCATGACCGTTCGGGGCTCGCGCAAGGACGGGAGACAATGGACGCCGGCACGCGCAAAACGCTCGACGCCGAAGACAGTCGCTCACCCCTCCCCCGCCACCACCCTCAGCGCCGTCTTCAGCACCTTCCCGTAATTGTTCTTCGGCAACCCCTCCACGAAGCGATACGCCTTCGGCCGCTTGAAGCGGGCGATCCGGTCCAGGCAGTGGGCGTCCAGGGCCGCCGCGTCCACCTCGGCGCCCTCCACCGGCACGACGAAGGCGACGACCTCCTCGCCCCAGTCGGGGTGGGGGCGGCCGACGACGGCGCATTCGGCGATTGCCGCGTGCTCGAGCAGCGCCTCCTCCACCTCGCGCGGGTAGATGTTCGCGCCCCCCGAGATGATCAGGTCCTTCGAGCGATCCTTGATCGTGAGATAGCCGTCGGCGTCGAGGCTGCCGACGTCGCCGGTGTGGAGCCAGCCGTCGCGCAGCGTCTCGGCGGAGGCCTCGGGCGCGTTCCAGTAGCCGGGCATGACGGCGACGCCGCGGGCCAGGATCTCGCCGGTCTCGCCCGCTCGGAGCGGGCCGCCGTCGGCGTCGGCGATCTGGATCTCGCTCACCGATTGCGCGCGGCCCGCCGAGCCGAGCCGCTCGCGCCAGCGCGGATGGGCGCGGTCGGCCACCTCCTCGCGTCGGAGCGAGGAGATGCACATCGGGCACTCGCCCTGCCCGTAGATCTGCACGAAAACCGGGCCGAACTGCTCCGCGGCCTCGAGGATGTCGGCGACGTACATCGGCCCGCCGCCGTAGACGATGGTGCGCAGCCCCTCGCCACGCCGTCCGGCCCGGCGCGCATGGTCGGTGAGCCGACGCACCATGGTCGGCGCCATGAACATATGCGCGCGCCCGAGCCGCGCCGCGAGGTCGAGCACCTCGGCGGGGTCGAAGCCGCCCGACGGCGGGCAGGCATGGCGCGCGCCGACGAGGACGTGCACCATGACGTAGAGCCCCGCGCCGTGCGACAGCGGGGCCGCGTAGAGCGCCGTGTCGTCGGCCTCGGCGCGGTCGACGTCGGCGAGATAGGCGAGGCTCATCGCCGACAGCATGCCGTGGGTGATGATCACGCCCTTGGGCCGGCCGGTCGTGCCGGAGGTGTAGAACAGCCAGGCGAGATCGCCGGGCGCGCGCGGGGCGGGCTCTGGCGGCCCCTCCCCCGCCAAAGCCGCGGCGAAGGCGTCGGTCCCGGCGACGAGGGTCTCGACGCCGGCCGGCGCGGCGGCCTCGGCGAGGTCCGGCGTGGCCACGAGGAGCCGGGCGCCCGCGTTCTCGACGATCCAGGCGATCTCGCGCGGATGGAGCTTGGCGTTGATCGGCACGGCGGCGGCGCCGGCCCACCAGATCCCGTAGAGCACGACGAGAGTGTCCGGCGTGTTGCGCATCAGGATCGCGACCCGCTCGCCGGGCGCGATCCCCCGCGCCACGAGCCATCCGGCGAAGCCGGCGGCGCGGGCGGCGAAGCCGGCATAGTCGGCGACGGGCTCGTCCCCGCGCAGCAGCGCCGGGCGCGCGCCGTGGGCGAGCGCCGTGCGCCGCAGCCAAAGCGCCTGGTTCATGCCTGTGTCCTCCCTCGTCGAGCGCCGCCTCCGCCGGGCGGCTGCCGTGTCGCGCCCAGTCTGCCGCGATCGCGCCGGCACGCAAGATCATCGACAGGCGAGCGACTGCGTGCAGCCCTCCAGGGCCTCACGACGGGCGCGTCCTCCCCGGAGGGGAGGAGTCCGCGCGAAGCGCGGGCGGTGGGGCCGTCGAAGATCCGGGCCGGCCGGCCGCCGCCGGCCTGCGGCCGTCGTCCTCCCCTCGGCCCGGAGGGGTCCCTCCGGGAAGAAGCACGGGAGCGGCACACCGCAAACGGCCATGCGATCGCCCTGATCCACGCCCGATCCGCCCTTTGCGTCGCGCGTCCGGGCGGTCTATGCCTCCCCCTCGCGCCCCAGGAGACCCGCGCATGACCTCGTCGCCCCGAGATCCCCTCGCAAGAGATCCCCTCGCCCGAGATCCGCTCGCTCTCGACGCCCGCCTCGGCTGGCCGGCGGACCTGCGCGTGCTCTTCGAGCGCTTTCCGCGGGAGGTCTGGCCGGCGCACCCCAATCTCGGCCAAACGGCGCGGTTCTGGCTGCAGCGCCACGACATGTTCCGCGAGCTCGGCGGGGCGCTGAACGCGGGGACGGCGGCGTTCCGGGAGGGCGAGGTTCCCGCGGAGGGCTTCAAGGGCTGGTTCGTGCCGCGCCTGCGCGTCTTCCTCGGCGAGCTGCACGGGCACCACCAGATCGAGGACGACGCCTACTTCCCCCTCTTCCGAGCCGCCGACGCGCGGCTCGCGCGCGGGTTCGACGTGCTGGAGGGCGACCACGACGCGATCCACCACGCGATCGAGACCAATGCGGAGCGGGCGAACGCCTTCCTGCGCGCCTCGGACGCCGACGCGGCGCGCCGGGCGGCCGACGCCTACGCGGACTCGGCCGACGCTCTGCTGCGCGGGCTGCTGCGCCACCTCGAAGACGAGGAGGACCTGATCGTGCCCCTCATCCTGGACCGGGGCGAGACCGACCTCGGCATCGGCTGAACCGATGGGGTCGCAGCGGCGCGGCGCCCTCACCCCGCCTTGCGGATCTCCTCCTCCGGCAGGACGATCTCCGTGCCCCAGTCCCGGCACCGGCGCCGCACGGAGTCCTGCGGCAGCTCGTCGGTGAAGAAGACGTCGACGTCCTCGAGCGAGGCGATCCGCACGGGCGCGCTGCGCTCGAACTTGGTGTGGTCGGCGACCAGGTAGGCGCGGCGCGCCTGGCGCAGGATCGCCTGAGAGACGCGCACCTCGCGAAAGTCGAAGTCCAGCAGGTCGCCCTCGACGTCGAGCGCGGAGGCGCCGATGACCGCGAAATCCACCTTGAAGTGCTTGACGATCTCGAGCGTCACGTCGCCGACGAGCCCGCCGTCCGGGCGGCGCATCACGCCCCCGGCGACCACCACCTCGCAGCTCTCGTTCGCGGACAGGATGTTGGCGACGTTGATGTTGTTGGTGACGACCATCAGGTTGCGGTGCCCCATCAGGGCCCGCGCCACGGCCTCCGTCGTCGTGCCGATGTTGAGGAAGAGCGAGGCGTCGTCGGGGATGGCGCGGGCGCAGGTGCGGGCGATCGCGTCCTTCTCCTGCGCCATCAGCCCCCGGCGGTCCTCGTACCCGATGTTGGCCACGCCCGAGCGCAGGATCGCCCCGCCGTAGACGCGCGTCAGCTTGCCCGCCTCGCACAGCTCGGTGAGATCCCGGCGGATGGTCTGGACCGTCACGTCGAAATGGGCCGCGAGGTCCTCCACCACGACCTTGCCATGCTGCTTGGCGAGATCGAGTATCTCGCGCTGGCGGAAGTTCTGGGCCATCTCCGCGCTCTCCTCCGCACGCTCGGACGCTGCCGTGCGGTTCGCGACAGACCGTGGCAGGACGCGGCGCGAAAGGCAACGCGCGAGACGCGAACATCCGCGAACGTCCGGCGCGCGTCCCGCCGCACGAACGCGCAGCCTGCCCGCTATCAGAAACATCGTGCACCGTTCTTGTGCGGTCTGCGTCCATTTTCACGTCCCAGCACACGACATTCTTCGCATTACGAAAATCAGCGAAAAAAATGGTTGACTTAACGAAGGCGAACCGCAACCCTTGGCGAAAATAAGCTCTAGGGATGGAACGTCGTGACAGAGGCAGCCGGAGGCCGCGAGGTCTTCGATCTTTTCATCATCGGTGGAGGCGTGAACGGCTGCGGCATCGCTCGCGACGCCACCGGCCGCGGCCTGTCGGTCGCCCTCGCGGAGATGAACGATCTCGGGTCGGCGACCTCGTCGGCGTCGACGAAGCTGTTCCACGGCGGCTTGCGCTACCTCGAATACTACGAGTTCCGCCTTGTGCGGGAATCGCTGATCGAGCGCGAGACGCTGCTCGAGGCCATGCCGCACATCTCCTGGCCGATGCGGTTCGTGCTGCCGCACCACCGTGGGCTTCGGCCGGCCTGGCTGCTGCGGCTCGGCCTGTTCATCTACGACCATCTCGGCGGCCGCAAGATCCTGCCACCCACCCGCTCGCTCGACCTCGGCCGGGACCCGGCGGGCGCGCCGCTGAAGGACGACTTCGCCAAGGGCTTCGAATATTCCGACTGCTGGGTCGAGGACTCGCGCCTCGTGGTGCTCAACGCCCGCGACGCCGAGGCGCGCGGCGCACGCATCCTGCCCCGCGCCCGGGTGACGAGCGCGCGGCGCGAGGGCGGGCTGTGGCGCATCGACATCGCCCATGCCGACGGCCGGCGCGAGACGGCGCACTCCCGCGCGCTCGTCAACGCCGGCGGCCCCTGGGTCGCGGACGTGATCGCGGGCGTGCTCGGCATCAATTCCTCCGAGCGCGTGCGCCTCGTGCGCGGCAGCCACATCGTCACGAAGCGGCTGTTCGAGCACGACCGCTGCTACATCTTCCAGGGGGGCGACGGGCGCATCGTCTTCGCCATTCCCTACGAGACCGACTTCACGCTCATCGGCACCACCGACCGCGACCACGAGGGCGGGCCGGAGCAGGCGCAGGCGACGGAAGAGGAGATCGCCTATCTCTGCTCCTTCGTCTCCGAGTATCTGAAGACGCCGATCGGCCGCGAGGACGTGGTCTGGACCTATTCCGGCGTGCGGCCGCTGTACGACGACGGCGCGAAATCCGCGACGGCGGCGACGCGCGACTACGTGCTCTCGCTCGACACCGGCGCGGGCGACGGCGCCGGGGAGACGGGCGGCGGCGAGGCGCCGCTGCTCAACGTCTTCGGCGGCAAGATCACCACCTATCGTCGGCTCGCGGAATCCGCCATGGCGAAGCTCGTCGGCTTCTTCCCGCAGGCGAAGGGGCCCTGGACCGCGGGCGTGCCCCTGCCCGGGGGCGACTTCCCGGTCGATGGGTACGATCGCCTCGTCGCCGATCTCGCCCGCGACTACCCGTTCCTCACGCCGTTCTGGGCGCGCCGCCTGGTGCGCGCCTACGGCACCGAGGCGCGCACCATCCTGGGCGACGCGCGCAGCGAGCAGGACCTCGGCCGCGCCTTCGGCGCGACGGTGACGGAGCGCGAGATCGTCTGGCTGATGGAGCGCGAATACGCCGCGCGCGCCGAGGACGTGATCTGGCGACGCTCGAAGCTCGGCCTGCGCCTGTCGCGGGAGGAAGCCGACGCGCTCGACGCGTTCATGCGCGAGCGCGGCGCGGTCGTGCGCAGCGCGGCGGCGGAATGAGGCTGGGAGGAACCCGAAATATGTCGCTCGTGCTCGACAACGTCTCCAAGGTGGTCGACGGACGCACCCACATCTACCCGACGACGCTGACGCTCGAGAAGGGCACGATGAACGTTCTTCTCGGCCCGACGCTGGCCGGCAAGACCTCCTTGATGCGCCTGATGGCCGGCCTCGACAAGCCCGCGACCGGACGCGTGCTCTGGAACGGCGATGACGTGACCGACCGGCGCGTGCAGGATCGCAACGTCGCCATGGTCTACCAGCAGTTCGTCAACTACCCCACGCTGTCGGTCTACGAGAACATCGCCTCGCCGCTGAAGGTCGCGGGCCGCTCGAAGGCCGAGATCGACGCCGCGGTGAAGAAGGCGGCCGCGCTGATGAAGCTCGACGGCATGCTCCAGCGCAAGCCGCTCGAGCTCTCCGGCGGGCAGCAGCAGCGCTGCGCGCTGGCCCGCGCGCTGGTGAAGGAGGCGGGGCTCGTGCTCCTCGACGAGCCGCTGGCCAACCTCGACTACAAGCTGCGCGAGGAGCTGCGCGCGGAGATCCCGCGCATCTTCGAGGAGTCCGGCGCGATCTTCGTCTACGCCACGACCGAGCCGGAGGAGGCGCTGCTGCTCGGGGGCAACACAGCGGCCATGTGGGAGGGGCGCGTCACGCAGTTCGGCCGCACGCCGGACGTGTATCGCCGGCCGGCGGACGCGGTGACGGCACGGGTGTTCTCGGACCCGCCGATGAACTTCCTGAAGATCGCCAAGGTCGGCGACAGGCTGCTGTTCGGGGACGGCCAGAGCGTGCCCGCGCTCGGCACGCTCGCTGGCTTGCGCGACGGACGCTATCTCGCCGGCTTCCGGCCCAACCACCTGGAGCTGGAGGCGCCGCATCCCGGCTGCCTCGCCTTCCCGGCGTCGCTGTCGGAGACCGAGATCACCGGCTCGGAGACCTTCGTCCACATCGACCACGACGGCGAGCGGTGGGTCGGCCTCGTCCACGGGGTGCGGGCGCTGGAGCACGGGCGGCAGCTGACCGTCTACGTCGATCCCGCCCACGTCTACGTCTTCGAGGAGGACGGCGCGCTCGCGCAGCCGGCTTCCTACGCGCTCGCCGCTTGAGGAGGCGCACATGGCCCGCATCCACCTGGCGAACCTCGCACATTCCTACTCCCCCGCGCCCCGGTCGGAAGCCGACTACGCTCTGAAGCGCCTCGACCTCGTCTGGGACGACGGCTCCGCCTACGCGCTGCTCGGGCCCTCGGGCTGCGGGAAGACGACGCTGCTCAACATCATTTCCGGGCTGCTCGTCCCCTCGGAAGGCAAGATCCTGTTCGGCGACGAGGACGTGACGCACCAGCCCACGGCCGCGCGCAACATCGCGCAGGTGTTCCAATTCCCGGTCGTCTACGACACGATGACCGTGCGCCAGAACCTGGCCTTCCCCTTGGTCAATCGCGGCGCGCCGGCCGACTACGTCCGCCGCCGGGTCGAGCAGATCGCCGAGATGATCGGCATGTCCTCCGTCCTCGACCGCGCCGCGCGCGGCCTCACCGCCGACGCCAAGCAGAAGATCTCGCTCGGCCGCGGCATGGTGCGCGAGGACGTGAGCGCGATCCTGTTCGACGAGCCGCTCACCGTCATCGACCCGCACATGAAGTGGGAGCTGCGCACGCAGCTGAAGGCGCTCCACCGCGAGTTCGGCCACACGATGATCTACGTGACGCACGACCAGACCGAGGCGCTCACCTTCGCCGACAAGGTGGTGGTCATGTACGACGGCCAGGTCGTGCAGACCGGCACGCCGGCCGAGCTGTTCGAGCGCCCGGCGCACACGTTCGTGGGCTATTTCATCGGCTCGCCGGGCATGAACGTGCTGCCGGCGCGCGTCGAGGGTACGACCGCCAACGTCGAGGGGGTCGATATCCCGCTCGGCGCGTCCTATCCGGCGCGGCCGGGCAGGGTCGAGATCGGGGTGCGCCCGGAATTCGTGTCTCTGTCGCGCGACGGCGCGGGACTGCCCGTACGCGTGCGCCGCATCGAGGACGTCGGGCGCCACAAGATCGTGCGGGCCGACGTCTTCGGGCGCGAGATCAACGTCGTCGTGCCCGAGGGCGCACCGGTCTCTCAGGACATGAACCGCGTCGCCTTCGACCCCGGCCGGATCGGGGTCTACGTCGACGACCGTCTCGTCGAGGGTCGACAACTGCAAGGGCGGGCCGCGTAATGGACAAGACCGTCAACCAAAAAGCCTGGTTCCTCGTCCTGCCGGTGCTGATCCTCGTCGCCTTCTCGGCGGTGATCCCGCTGATGACGGTGGTGAACTACTCGTTCCAGGACACGTTCGGCAGCAACGTCTTCTTCTGGGCCGGCTTCGAGTGGTACGAGCAGGTCCTCGCCTCCGAGCGAATCCGGGACGCGCTGGGGCGCCAGATCCTGTTCTCGGCGATCATCCTCGCCATCGAGGTGCCGCTCGGCGTGCTGATCGCTTTGTGCATGCCGCGCAAGGGGATCTGGGTGTCGGTCTGCCTGGTGCTGATGGCGCTGCCGCTGCTGATCCCGTGGAACGTCGTCGGCACCATCTGGCAGGTCTTCGCCCGCGTCGACATCGGGCTGCTCGGCCGCACGCTCGCCGAGCTCGGCATCGACTACAACTACACGCAGGACGCGGTGGACGCCTGGGTCACGATCATCGTGATGGACGTCTGGCACTGGACCTCGCTCGTCGCGCTCTTGGCCTATGCCGGCCTCGTCTCGATCCCCTCGGCCTACTACCAGGCGGCCAAGATCGACCAGGCGAGCCGCTGGGCGGTGTTCCGCTACATCGAGCTGCCGAAGATGCAGGGCGTGCTGCTGATCGCCATCCTGCTGCGCTTCATGGACAGCTTCATGATCTACACCGAGCCCTTCGTCCTCACCGGCGGCGGACCGGGCAACGCGACGACGTTCCTGTCGATCGACCTCGTCAAGACGGCCATCGGCCAGTTCGACCTCGGTCCCGCGGCGGCGTTCTCGCTGATCTACTTCCTCGTCATCCTGCTGATCTCGTGGGTGTTCTATACGGTCATGGTCAATCTCGACAAGAAGGAGGGCGTGTGATGGCGCAGGCTGCCGTCGTCCAGGCCACGAGCGCGCCGCGTTTGCGCTCGAAGGCCGTCGCCGGGCCGCGGGTGAAGACCTCGGCCCTGATCATGATCCTGTATCTCACCTTCCTGCTGCTGCCGATCTACTGGCTCTTCAACATGAGCCTGAAGGAGAACAACGAGATCCTCTCGTCGTTCTCGCTCTGGCCGCAGGAGCCGACGCTGGCCAACTACCGGACGATCCTCACCGACGCGTCCTGGTACATGGGCTACGTCAACTCGATGATCTACGTGGTGCTCAACACCGTCATCTCGGTGTGCGTCGCGCTGCCGGCGGCCTACGCCTTCAGCCGCTACCGGTTCATGGGCGACAAGCACCTGTTCTTCTGGCTGCTCACGAACCGCATGGCGCCGCCCGCCGTGTTCGCCCTGCCCTTCTTCCAGCTCTACTCGGCGGTGGGGCTGTTCGACACGCACATCGCGGTGGCGCTGGCGCACTGCCTGTTCAACGTGCCGCTGGCGGTGTGGATCCTCGAGGGCTTCATGCGCGGCGTGCCCAAGGAGATCGACGAGACGGCCTACATCGACGGCTACTCGTTCCCGCGCTTCTTCGTGAAGATCTTCATGCCCCTGATCGCGAGCGGCATCGGGGTGGCGGCGTTCTTCTGCTTCATGTTCTCCTGGGTCGAGCTGCTCTTGTCGCGCACGCTCACCTCGGTCGACGCCAAGCCGATCGCCGCCACGATGACCCGCACCGTCTCGGCCTCGGGCCTCGACTGGGGCGTGCTCGCGGCGGCCGGCATCCTCACCATCGTGCCGGGCGCGCTCGTGATCTGGTTCGTGCGCAACTACATCGCCAAGGGCTTCGCCCTGGGCCGGGTCTGAGGAGGATTTCCCATGGGATGGATGGCTTGGACCTGGCCTACCGCGATCTTCTTCCTGGTGATCGCCGCGATTCTCGTCACCATGACGATCATCGCCTCGCTCAAGCCGGAGACCCCGCGCGTCGGGGTCCTGCGCATCGAGACGACGCGCGGCGATCGCCTCTTCATCAGCCTTCTCGGGTCGGCCTTCATCTCGTTGGCCTGGCTCGGACTGTTCGGCCCGCCCCTCTGGGGCGCGCTGATCGCGTGCCTGATCTACGCCGCGGTGGTCTTCCGCTACGTCTGATCCGGCGCGCACCCCGCCCACGAACGCCAACGGACGCGGGCGTCTGCCTCAACGACAAGGGTTCGGGAGGACCAAGAATGCGCAAGTACTTGACGACGACGGTCGCTGCGGCGGCCCTGATGGCGATGGCCGCTCCGGCCACCGCCGACATGGAGGCGGCCCGCGCCTTCCTCGACGCCGAGATCGGCGACATGTCGAGCCTGTCCCGCGAGGAGCAGGAAGCGGAGATGCAATGGTTCATCGACGCGGCCCAGCAGTTCCAGGGCATGGACATCCGCGCGGTGTCCGAGACCATCACGACGCACACCTACGAGTCGCAGGTGCTGGCTCCGGCCTTCACCGCGATCACCGGCATCCAGGTCACCCACGACCTGATCGGCGAGGGCGACGTGATCGAGCGCCTGCAGACGCAGATGCAGACCGGCGAGAACATCTACGACCTCTACGTCAACGATTCCGACCTGATCGGAACGCATTGGCGCTATCAGCAGGTGCGCAACCTCACCGACTGGATGGCGAACGAGGCCGCGGACGTCACCAACCCGAACCTCGACATCGAGGACTTCGTCGGCATCAGCTTCACCACCGGCCCGGACGGCAAGGTCTACCAGCTCCCGATCCAGCAGTTCGCGAACCTGTACTGGTTCCGCTACGACTGGTTCACCGATCCGGAGATCATGGCCGACTTCGAGGCCGAGTACGGCTATCCGCTCGGCGTGCCGGTCAACTGGTCGGCCTACGAGGACATCGCGGAGTTCTTCACCGGACGCGAGATCGACGGCGTCGAGGTCTACGGCCACATGGACTACGGCCGCAAGGACCCCTCGCTCGGCTGGCGCTTCACCGACGCCTGGCTGTCGATGGCCGGCGCCGGCGACAAGGGCATCCCCAACGGCCTTCCGGTCGACGAGTGGGGCATCCGCGTCGACGAGAACTCCCGTCCGGTCGGCTCCTGCGTCGCCCGCGGCGGCGCGACGAACGGCCCGGCGGCGGTCTACTCGGTCGAGAAGTACGTCGAGTGGCTGCAGGCCTACGCGCCTCCGGCGGCTGCGGGCATGACCTTCTCCGAGTCGGGCCCGGTCCCGGCCCAGGGCGAGATCGCGCAGCAGATCTTCTGGTACACCGCCTTCACCGCCGACATGGTCAAGGACGGCCTGCCGGTCGTGAACGAGGACGGCACGCCCAAGTGGCGCATGGCCCCCTCGCCGCGCGGCGCCTACTGGGAAGAGGGCATGAAGCTCGGCTACCAGGACGCGGGCTCGGTCACGCTGATGAAGTCGACCCCCGAGGACCGCGCCAAGGCCGCCTGGCTCTACGCGCAGTTCATCGCGTCCAAGACGGTGGACGTGAAGAAGTCGCATGTCGGCCTCACCTTCGTGCGTGAGTCGACCATCCAGCACGAGAGCTTCACCGAGCGCGCCCCGATGCTCGGCGGCCTCGTCGAGTTCTACCGCTCGCCGGCCCGCGTGCAGTGGACCCCGACGGGCACGAACGTGCCGGACTACCCGCGTCTGGCGCAGCTCTGGTGGCAGGCGATCGGCGACGCGTCGTCCGGCGCGGCGACGGCGCAGCAGGCGATGGACAACCTCTGCAGCGAGCAGGAGCAGGTGCTCTCGCGGCTCGAGCGCGCCGGCGTTCTCGGCGATCTCGGCCCGGTGCTGAACGAGGAGCGCGATCCGCAGTACTGGCTCGACCAGCCGGGCGCCCCCAAGCCGGCCCTCGAGAACGAGGACCCGCAGCCCATGACGATCGGCTACGACGAGCTGATCCAGAGCTGGCAGAACAACTGAGCCGTAAGGTTCGGTGAAACAAGCGGGCGGGCCCTCGGGCCCGCCCGCATCGTTTGAAATCGAGGTCTGCGATGCCCCTCCCCCCCGTCTCGTTCGGCCCGTCGGGCCGGATCCTCTTCGGTCGCGGGCGCGCCGGCGAGGCGCCGGCGCTGATCGCGGCGTCCGCCCTGCGCGTGGTGCTGGTGCACGGGCGCGATCCCGCACGCTCCGCCTGGCTGCGCGACGGCCTCGCCGCGCACGGCGTCGGCGTGACGGCGATCGCGTGCCCCGGCGAGCCCTCCCTGCCGCTCCTCGAGAGCGCGCTGGCCACCGCACGGGAGGCCTCGCCAGATGCAGTCGTCGCCCTCGGCGGAGGGGCGGCGATCGACCTCGCCAAGGCGCTGGCGGCGCTGATCCCGCAGGAAACCGCGCCGCTCGACCATCTCGAGGTGGTGGGCCGCGGCCTGCCGCTCGGCGCCGCGCCGCTGCCCTGCATCGCCCTTCCCACCACCGCCGGCACCGGCGCGGAGGTGACCAAGAACGCGGTGATCGGCGTTCCGGAGCACCGCCGCAAGGTCAGCCTGCGCGACGAGCGGATGATCCCGCGCGTCGCGCTCGTCGATCCCGCGCTGACGGACGGGCTGCCGCGGGCGGTCACCCTCGCGTCGGGGCTCGACGCGCTCACGCAGGTGATCGAGCCCTATCTGTCCGCGAAGGCGAACCCGCTCACCGACGCGCTCTGCCGGCAGGCGATCCCCATGGCGCTGCCGGCGCTCCTCGCCCTGATTGAGCACGAGGACGCGGACGCGCGCGATGCGCTCGCCTGGGTGAGCCTCTCGGGCGGGCTCGCGCTGGCCAATGCCGGGCTCGGCGCCGTCCACGGCTTCGCCGGCCCGATCGGCGGGCGCACCGACGCCGCCCACGGCGCGATCTGCGGCGCGCTGCTCGCGCCGGTGCTCGACGCCCTCGCGGCGCGTGCGGAGCCGGGGTCCGAGCTGGCGCGGCGCGTCGCCGAGGTCGCCGGCTGGATCGGCACGGCGCTCGGCGTCGCGTCGAGCGGGGCGTTCGAAGCGCTGGCCCGCACGGCGCACGCGCTCGGGCTGCCGCGCCTCTCGATGCTGGGGGTTTCGCCGGTGGACCACGGCGCTCTGGCCGAGGATGCGCGCACGTCCTCCTCCATGAAGGCGAGCGCGGTCGCATTCACGCACGAGGAGCTCGTCGAGATGCTCCGCGCGGCGGGGTGAAACCCGCGCGGGCGGGCTCAGCCCGGCAGCCGCACCCATCCGCCGCCGCCGCGGGCGCTGTCGGCGATCGCGTGGATCACCCGCTCGATGCCGAGCGCCTCGGCGAAATCCGGCGAGGCCCGGCCCTGCCCGGCGATGGCGCGCAGCAGGCCCGCGACCTCGATCGTTTTCTGGTCGTTGAAGCCGAGCCCGTGCCCCGGCGCCGGGCAGAAGGCGCCGTAGGGCTCGTGCGCGGGGCCGGTGAGGATGGTGCGAAAGCCGTGGCGCGCCCGGTCGGGCTCCGCCTGGAACAGCCGCAGCTCGTTCATGCGCTCCTGGTCGAAGGCGATCATGCCCGCCGAGCCGTGGATCTCGAAGGCGAGGCGCCCCTTGCGGCCCCAGGCGACCCGCGAGGTGGTCAGCATGCCCGCGACCCCGCTCTCGAAGCGCACCAGCGCGGTGGCGATGTCCTCGTTCTCCACCGGCCCCTCCCCCGCGCCGCCGGGCAGCGGGCGCGTGGCGTAGGCGGTCTGCATGTCGGCGCAGAGCGATCGGATCGGCCCGCACAAGGCCTGCGCGAGACTCACCAGGTGGCAGCCCATGTCGCCGAGCGCGCCGAGACCCGCCTCCTCGGCCCGGCAGCGCCATGACCAGGGCAGCGCCGGATCCGCCATGTAGTCCTCGTCGACCACGCCGCGGAACTGGAGGATGCGCCCGATGGCGCCCTCTTCCACCAGGCGCTGCGCATGCTGGAAGGCGGGGTTCTTCAGGTAGTTGTAGCCCACCTGCGTGACCACGCCCGCTGCCGCGGCCGCAGCCGCCATCTCCTCGGCCTCGGCGAGCGTCAGCCCGAGCGGCTTCTCGCAATGGACGTGCTTGCCGGCCGCCAGCGCGGCGAGCGCGATCTCCCGGTGCAGCTTGTTGGGCGTCGTGATCGCGACGAGATCGACGCCCGGGTCGGCGACGAGGTCGCGCCAATCCACGGTCGCCCGGGCGAAGCCGAACTGCCGGGCGAACGCCTCGGCCTGCTCGGCGGGCGTGTCGCACAGCACCGCGAGCCGCGGCGGCGCCACGTCCGCGAACACCGCGCTCACCGCGCGGTGGGCCAGCGCGTGGCACTTGCCCATGAAACCGGTCCCGATCAGTCCGACGCCGACCATGTGGATGCCCCTTGTCGCTGCCCCTTCACCCCACTTCCGAGACCTTCACCGTGCGTCCCTCGCGCACGGAGACGAGCGCGGCCTCCGCCAGCAGCAGCGCCGCGAGCCCGTCGGCGCCGCCGGGACGGATCGGGCCGCCGTCGCGCAGGGCCGCCACGAAGGCGGCGATCTCGTTGGCGTAGGCCTGGGTGTAGCGGGTCATGAAGAAGTCGTAGAGCGGCGGGCGGGTGAAGCCGCTGGCGTCCGCGAGCTCGATCGCCACCGGGCGCTGGTTCTCGGCGGCGACGAGGCCCGACGAGCCGAGCACCTCGATGCGCTGGTCGTAGCCGTAGGAGGCGCGGCGCGAGTTCGAGATCATCGCCTGGCGCCCCGATGCGGTCTCGAGCACGAGGCTCGCGCTGTCGTAGTCCCCCGCCTCGCCGATCGCGGGATCGACGAGGGCGGCGGCGCGGGCGGTGACGGCGACGATCTCCTCGCCCATCAGGTGGCGCGCCATGTCGAAATCGTGGATCGTCATGTCCCGGAACAGCCCGCCCGACGAGCGGATGTAGGACAGCGGCGGCGGGGCGGGATCCCGCGAGGTGATCGTCGCCATCTCGACCTGGCCGATGCGCCCGGCGTCGATCTGCGCCTTCAGGGCGACGAAGGAGGGGTCGAAGCGCCGGTTGAAGCCGATCATCAAGGTCGCGCCCGTCTCCTCGACGACGGCGAGGCAGGCGCGCACGCGCGCCACCGAGAGATCGATCGGCTTCTCGCAGAAGATCGCCTTGCCGGCCCGTGCGAAGCGCTCGATCAGCGGGGCGTGGGTGTCCGTCGGCGTGGCGATGATGACGGCGTCCACGTCGTCCGCGGCCTCGATCGCGTCGATCGTGCGCACCTCGGCCAGATAGCGGCCGGCGAGCGCGTCCGCCGCCTCGGCGACGGGATCGGCGACCGTGACGAGGCGCGCCCCCTCGGTCGCAGCCACCGCCGCGCCGTGAACCTTGCCGATGCGACCTGCGCCGACGAGCGCGAAACGGATGGTCATGCGGCTCCTCCCTGTCCTTTCGCCTGTCATCGTTCGTCGATCGAAACGCGCGGCAAAATGGAATTTTCATTCCACGGATGCTTGCGCCCCGACGCACCGGCTGTCAAGGTCCCCGGAGGAGCATCGACCCCATGCAGCCTTCTCCCCCCGCCGATTTCGACGACCTGCGGCAGCGCCTGTCGGCGATGCACGACGGGCTGCCCAAGCGCCTGCGCCAATGCGCGGCCTACGTCCTGCGCGAGCCCGACCGCATCGCATTCGACACCGTGGCGGAGGCGGCGGCGGCGGCCGAGGTGCCGCCGTCGGCGATGATCCGCTTCTCCAAGCTCGTCGGCTATACCGGCTTTTCCGAGATGCAGCGCGTGTTTCGCGCGCGCCTCGCCAACACCTGGCCCGACTACTCGACCCGGCTCACCCGCCTCAAGACCGCAGGCGCCGGCAGCCCCGAGAGCGTGCTCGCCGAGTTCGCCGAGGTCTCCCGCAACTCGATCTCGCGCATGGCGCTCGCCCTCGACACCGGCGGCCTCGACGAGGCGGTGCGGCGGCTCGCGAAGGCGCGCATCGTGCACATCGTCGGCCTGCGCCGGGCCTTTCCGGTGGCGACCTACCTCGCCTATTCCTTCGAGAAGGTGGGGCGGCCGACCATGCTCCACGACATGGGCGGACGGCTCGACCACGGCGGCATGCTCGCGCCCGACGACGCGCTGCTCGCGATCTCGTTCGCGCCCTACACGCCCGAGACCGTGGCGCTCGCGCAGCACGCCAAGGCGCGCGCCCTCTCGGTGATCGCGATCACCGACAGCCAGTTCTCCCCGCTCGCGCCGCACGCCGACGTGCTGCTCGGCGTCGACGAGCTCGACTTCGGCGCCTTCCGCTCGCTGGCGGCGACGTTCTGCCTGGCCGCCACGCTGGCCGTGGCGACGGGGGCCGCGCTGGAGGGAGGATGAGGGTCGATGCAGGCCGCAATGTCCAGCGGATGAATGGTTGACAGATTGGACCGGATGAATGGTTGACACATCACGGCCCTTCGTCGGGTGTTTGCGCCGCCCGGCCCCCCGGCCGGGGGGCCGGGCGGCGGAGCTTTCTGGCCTGG
>Ga0208623_100053_pt1 | contig 167033 bp, 136 predicted proteins | sample HotLakConsUCCL28_FD_184737 | JGI IMG/M metagenome (GOLD analysis project Ga0208623, IMG submission 184737) | Hypersaline microbial mat communities from Hot Lake, Washington, USA - Hot Lake Consortium UCC-L28 (SPAdes) (version 2) ...
TCTCACTCAATCAAATCAAAGGCAAACTTAAGGAAACATCCGAGGCCTGGATCGGGGCAACCCTCTTTGTGTTGAACTTATCTGCCTACGCTGCCAAGATGGGCACGACTTTTTGAGGAAGCCCTAATTAGCGTGGGAGCAACGGACAAAAATGATATACATTGGGCTGGTGATGAACCTGGTGAAGGTTCAAACTTTGGTGAATTCCTCGATCTCGTCGCGCCGGGTGTTGCTATCAATTCTTCGGTTCCTGGTAATCAATATGCTTCTTTTACCGGAACATCAATGGCAGCGCCCCACGTTGCCGGAGCCGTGGCTTTAATCCAGGAAGCAAATCCAGATTCACCACATTTCGCAGTCCGAAATTATATTCTTAATAATACATTTTATAAAGAATTTGTATGGGATGATTCGTTACAGTATGGTCAGGGGCGACTGGATGTATATGACTCTGTGTTGGATGCTCTCCAAATGAACCCAAGATAAGTATTTTTTAATACAAGCCAGGTTGTATCAAATACTACCTTTGAAGGAAAAAACTTATATATACTCAAAGATCAGAACATATATTTTGAGAATGATGTATTTCTAAAAAACGATACATTTGGTTATCCATCAAAACTTTGGGTGAATGGCAACCTGAAGGGCGACGGTCGAATTTGCTTAAATGATGGTAGTGAGTATTTTTTAGGGCCAAACGGGTCAATATCTAATTTTGGAGGAAGTTTTGAAATAGATTGTCCAGACGTACCTGAATACCCCACCGTCTCCGACACTACATTCACCCAAAGCACCGTACTTGCTGATACGCTCATGCTGACCGGCGTTACAACCCTTGAGCCTGGCGTTACGGTTACGGTAGCTGAAAACAACCTGATCATTGTTGCAGATACTTTACAGATGAATGGATCGGGTTCTTCCACTTCAATTTTTGCTTCCAGTGGAGAACTGAGGTTATCAGAGGGTATGTATGCAAACGGCGGCAGATTGACGACAAACTCAGAAGGGGAAATCGAAATCAATAATGATTCATTCCTACAATCAACGAAAATAAACATCGAAAGCGGTGGCGAACTTATAACCCGTTCCGGCGTAGAAATTGACACCGGAGAAAGCCCTGTTGTAATCAATGGTAAGGCTACGTTTGGTTCGGGTTTGTCTCTTCTAAACACTACAGATGTTACAGTAAGCTCCACGGCTGAGGTTCATTTTGAAGGTAGTGCGGTTGTTGAATTCATGGCAGAGCCGGTTTATCCGCCGTTTTTGTACACCGTTCCGGAGTTTTACAGTGCCGGGAAAACCACCGCTTCCAGTACCGGTACTGTGACCATGCGCGCTGCATCGTCCTCACCTGCGGGATGGGCTGGAATAACATTAGCCTCCTCCTCAGCAAATGACTCGTACCTGCGAAACCTTCAGATTGAGGATGCGGGAATCGGGGTACATCTGAGTTCAGTGAGTGATGTTACTCTGGATGATATAACTATTGTTAGCCCAACCGGCACCGGGGTGAGCGCCAGTTCTTCTTCGTTTATGGCAGACAATATTTTTATTACGAATCCGGGTCAGTACGGATTTGCGTTTGTGGGCGGCAGCCCGGAAACGGGATATTTTGAGGTGGATGCGAATTCATCTATTACCGGTATGCGGCTGCAACAATCCGCCGTTTCGAACAATACAGAGGGTAAATTGGAGCTGTCAAGTGGCGGAACAGGCATTTACCTGAGCAACTCTGATCATCAACAGCTCAATGGCCTTATTGACCTCTCCAGCGGTTCAGATGTGTTTGCTGTAAACGAAGCCTACGCCTTTTTCAACGGTACCAGCTGGGGTGGTTCACCCAATACCTGGACGGATGGAACTTCAACAATAATCGTTAACAACCCGAACAATCCCCTAAGTGCTCCCGAACCATCTTTTGAGTGGATGACCGCAGTTGACAACTCGGCTGTTTCAAGAGAAACCACAGAATCTACAGTAATACAACAGTGGGCACAGCGCTACCGCGAGCGTCCACAGTTGGCGGTTGACTGGCTAAGTGGTCAGCTGGGAGAACTTTCTACTGAAGATTATACCCAAGCGGTCATTCTGCTGTCTGATTACTATCTGAGTAGGGGAGCTTACGATCAGGTCTTGACCCTAACAGAATCTTTGAGGGGTGAAGTTGTTGAACCTGAAGCAGGCGCATTGGCACTGCGACGGCTACAACTGGCGTTGTTTGGTCTCAAAGACGCTCAACTGGCTTGGTCTGAATTGGCGCAATTGGAAGCCGCAGAGTTTGACACCTACATCACTGACCGCTTCGCCTCCATGATTCGTCATCATCTGGGAAGTGAAGAACGGCCTGGTACATTGACAGATAGCGGAACATCAGCAAAAGGACAAACGGACCTGCCGATGCGTTTCAGCCTGGATCAAAACTACCCAAATCCCTTCAACCCGAACACGCAGATTCGATACGGGCTACCTGAGTCCACCAATGTGCGGTTAGAGGTGTATAATATTCAGGGTCAGCGCGTGGCAACGCTGGCCAATGGTCATCAGAACGCCGGTCAACATAATGCAACGTTTGATGCGGCGAATCTGGCAAGCGGACTTTATATCTACCGCCTGACTGCTGGCAGTTTTGTAGAAACGAGGAAGATGATGTTGGTGAAATAATCACTTGATAAAATCACAAAACAAAAGAACCTCCCCAGAGTTTCGACTTCTGGGAAGGTTTTTTGTTTTATCTGCGGTAATCAGGTTAATTAGCCTAATTTGCGTTCTATCCACATATAACGTTTCAGTATGGAACACTGATGACACAGATAGAAATGATTAGCACAGATGTTATATATAAATCAGTGAAAATCTGCCTAATCAGTGCTATCTGCGTTCAATCCTCAATTTTGTCCAAACAAAATACCCTTAGTGCCTTTGATTCGTCGTGGTTTAATCGGCGGCGAGACGCCGCAAGATTGCCCGTTCGCGCCGGAGGCACTGAACGTACACAATTGGTGCCTATTCAAGACGTTCGGTTTCGCACGAAGTTAAATTATATCCGCGCATATCAGTTCAATCTGTCCCATCAGCGTTCAATCCTCAATTTTGTCCAAACAAAATACCCTTAGTCCTCCGAGTCTTCGTTGTTCAAACGGCGGCGAGACGCCGCAAGATTGCCCGTTCGCGCCAGAGGCACTGAACGTACAGATTGGATGCCTGTTTACGACGTTCGGTTTTTTTACCTACAATTCTGAAAGCACTTCGTGGTTCTCCGCTTCGCTCCGAATCTGAATTTTTGAATTCTGAATTATCCCCTATCCGCGTTCTATCCTTAAATCTAAAGACTACTATCATCTTCTTCCAATCGGTGAGTTTCGGCGTTCGAGGTCGTTGAGGCCGGGCAGCATTTGGAACAGGCTTCGCATTTGAGAATCACTGACGGTAAGACTAAACCGGAAAAATTTAAAGTCACCAAAGGGATTCCATTCAAAATTAAAATTCCAGCAGTGCAAATTCCGGCTTACTGCGAAGCGTGATGGCGTTAGTTCTTTTTCTATGAAATCATACCCTAAGGACGTTCGGAAACTCCACCCTCGGGTTAGTTGAACCGTAATATTATCAGCATTTATAACTGCCGACCGGCTTGAGTTATTGAAATCGATAAACCTCCATGAATACGAAAACCGCAACGATGCTGAAATAGGTACATTATGCATACTCACGTATGTATCATTAAAATTCGGGTCTATTCCTCTGAATATAGATTGGTCATACGGATCATAAAAATGAGGATAATACCAGGGTGACGATTGAATCCGCGCTCCATCCCGACCAAAACTAAGTGGTAAACTGGCATTTATGGAATAGCTTGTCATACGGATAATACGCTTGCTGTCTTCCCAAATATAGGTATCAATGGCGCGGCCAAGTGAATCCTGCGCATAAAAACTAAACGAGGCATTTGCGTTCAATCGAATTCCCTGAAGGATGTTTGAGCTCATGCTGGTTGAAAGATCGCTAAGCTTAAACTGTTTAGCCGCAAAATTATAATTCACGCTGGCACGTAAATCATCAATAATTCGGATGATGTTCTCGTTGCGTTCACCTGTTGAATCACGTTTTACCTGTTTGGTTTCAAATACATTCGATAAACTAAAACTAACCGAACGTTGCTCTCCTGCCGATGGTCCACCCAGTATTCCTCTTTCAAAAATGGAATAATCTCGTGTATTCCCCAACGTATCAGTGGCTACTTCACGGTAATATCCCCAAAATTCCTTCGTAAAATCCGGCTGATAGGAAAAACTGGCTGATGGCCTGACCGTGTGACGAAACCCTTGCAGTGTACCAATACGCGCATCAGATATTCCATAAATGGTGGTGTTGGCCGAAAGTGACGTATTAAATGTTCGGGCGGTTGTAAAGCCTTTCACAATTCTATCTTCAGTTTGGTTGGTTTCCGGGTTGAAATCTTTTCGTATCGTTTCAGGATACCACCATTCATTTAAACGTAGGTTCGTATTCAGATTAAAAGCTTGTGTAGATGCCAGTTGCATGGTTGCATCAGCTCGTTGGTTCATACCATAGCGGATGTGTCCCAGTTCGCCGGTTGCCTCTCTGTATTTTGAAGGGCTGAATAAGGCTTCTGTCCAGCTGATATCTGTAATCGGCTCTCCGGTCTCGGGATCATTCATGGGACGAAACCCAAACCGGCTTGATATTTGTCCACTGTAACCAATAGCCAACGATTCATACCACTTTTGATTCTGCTGGCTGGCTCCACTTTTCTGAAAAGGATTGAAGCGCCTGAAGTTATAGTTTACATTCGGTCCCTGTAGCTGCACATCGTTATTGGCAAAGTTTTGTGATTGTTGCATCGAAACACCCAAAGTATATAATCCATCCGGTTGCCGGTAATTTACCGAAGCACGTGAACTGGTAGAGGTTTCCGCCCGTTCATTAATGTCGTATGAATTTCGGATAAAATAATCACTTGTTCGCAGATTGATGTTAGCTGATATATTGGTAAACGGATTCAGCGTTTGCTGATGGTTCAACTCCAACCGATAGTTGTTTATTTTAGTAAAATCGGGATCCGTTTCCTCAAAACCACGTTCACGCGACCATCCTAAACGCAACGCTCCATTATACTTATTGCGACGGGCATAATTGAGATTACCATCGCTGAAAAAAGTACCCGAAGTATAAATACTCGCACTCACCTGCCCCGTCAGATAATCATTGAAATATTGAAACCATCCAAAATTTTCAATTCCCAAACCACGTGAGGACTGATCTTGTAAAATGAAACCCGGTTCGAGTAATCCGGAGCGTTTTTTTTTGAGTTGCGATGGCAGGTATCCAAATGGAAAAATCAGCGGATACGGAATATCCAGAATATACAGACGCGCATTGGTGAAAAAGACCTCTTCTTCATCTACTATCTTCATCCTGTTCGCTTTAATATAATAATGTGGATGATCGAGTTCACAGCTAGAATAAATAGCATCCTCAATAAATACTACATGTTGATTTGGTGCTTTCACATGGGTTCCGGTAATGTTGCCCTCTTCATAACCCATTTGCGCTACATCAAATTTTCCCTTTTCAGTGACAAAATTGAACATAATTCGCCTGCTCACTATTTCCTCTCCATCGCGTTTAAGAATGGGCAGACTCAGGGTATCAACCGGAGCATAAAATTCACCCTTTCGCTCTAACCACCTCAGAAACAGCTCAGAGTTCTGATCTTCTGATATAGGAATTCGGCGGGCTTCAGCTGATGCCAGATTATTTTCCAAATCGAGACTTATAGACCCAGCTGAAAGTTCACCGTTTGGGTGGGTAACTTTCGCATTACCGAATAAACGAGCCAATTTTCCATCAGCCATATTTATGAGTAATGAATCGCGGGCGGCAAAATTGATGGTTTCAGTCACCTTATCTGATTCTTGAGTCTGAGCCAATAATGGTTCAAATCCACTGAAGCCCAGGAGCAAAAACATCACCCCAATACCGGTTAGTGTTGAAATAACACATTTTTTATGTCTGTAAACCGGCATAGGTTGAATGATCACTATCAGAGATTTTCTATGGCCAAAGTGGCTGCGCCAAGAAGTGCGGCTTCATTACCAAGTAGTTCAGGCAAAATTTCGAATGATGGCCTGAATGGTTGCATTAACTGCGACATAGCCGTTTTGTAGGCTGGTTCCAAAATCCAATTACCGGCTTTTGACACACCACCACTGATGATTATTTTTGTGATATCTAGCGTGTGGATGTAGTTAACAAGGGCAAATCCCAGTTTTTCGCCGGCATCTTTCAGTATATCGATAGCCAGTTGATTGCCTCTGTTTGCGGCTTCACTCAAATCGCGGGGTTCGAGTTTTTCAAAATCATGATTGAAGCTTTTGAATAGCGTATTTTCGGGATGATTTCGAATTTTTTCAGCAGCACGATCACTTAAAAATCGTTGGCCCAAATAGCCTTCTATAGCGCCCGTTACAGTGCTGTTGCATAAGGCACCTTTGTAATCAATCGTTACGTGCCCCAATTCACCTGCTGCGCCGCTTGCTCCTCTGAAAATTCTGTTATTATAAATAATTCCACCACCAACACCGGTACCAAGCGTAATCATAATAAAATGCTCGAATGGGCGTCCGGCTCCAAACCTAGCAGAACCGAGAGCCATCAGATTGGCATCATTTTCGACCAATGTTTTATATCCGGTTCTTTTTTCAATTTCATCCGATAACGCGACAATTTCCCAACCGGGCAAGTTAGGCGGATTCTGAACCGATTTTCGGTCAAAACTAATCATACCGGGTGCACCGATTCCAACACCGTTAATGGGTTCAGAGGTCTCATCCGACATTTTCCGTACAAGAGAAGCGATTCGTTCCAACGTTGCTTCAAGACCCAGATGCGCTTGTGTAGTAATGGATGTTTGCTCTACAATTCCGATTTCACGGTTAATAAGTGCGGCTTTTATATTTGTGCCACCGAGGTCAATTCCAATAGCGTACATATCTCAATTCGGATTGATTTATATTGTAAATAAAGATAAGAGAATGAGGGAAGACTTTAGTGCTACTTTTCCCTTATTTGATATACCGTTTCACCTTTCTTCCGCATTCCATACTCTTCACGGGCAATTTTTTCAAGATAGGCCGGATCAGAACGCAACGATTCGATAATCTCTTCCAGTTCTTTAGTCTCCTCCCGAAGCTGTTCAATACGTGTTTCCAGATCAGCTTTTTCCCGATTCATTTGATAGCGAGCCCAAAGGCTGTAATTATCTAAAAACCCAATCCATAGCAGCAGGAAAAGAATTAATATACTCATCAGAAATGAGCGGTTCCATTGTAGAGGATTTAAGTAGCTTTTGTCAATCATGGCTCAAATATAAGAATTTATGAAAAACTTTATCTGTTTACCGGCATAAGATTATTTCATGCATTTTCGAATTCAATTTCCATACGTTCAATTAGTATTTACTCTTCATTTAAGATATCAGTTAAACTGAATATAAACTGCACGATGAACATCTTAATTACACCTGTTTTCTATGTTTATTTAAAAAGATATCAAATAAAAATACTTCAATGATATTCAACTACATAATCCACGGTTGATAGAATGCTTTGATTAACCAGGCTTAAAATCGAGTATAAAAAGGCTTTGCAAAACCATTTATTGACCAACTTGTAGATTCAAAGCCGTCTGATATTTAATCTTCGGTTTTTATATATTGTTTCAGAACGCATGTCATTGATAAAAAATAAACAGCTCTGTAATGAAGAGATATTTGAAACGGTATAATTCTATATAGTTGATTTTTTTAAACAGTTTCAATATGAATAATGTATCCCGAATCTTTAGATCATGCTGGCTTCTGGGTTTCGTTTTTCTCGGACTAACCGTAACAGAACCGGTTAATGCATTTCTTACTTCTGAAACCGACAGCTCCTCTGTTGAGTGGATTCAAGTCTATTTTAACATGCCGGTTGATACTTCTTATTCCAAAGATGGCATCATTCCAAATCATTCATGGGATTTAGTTTCAACACTCACTAACATGATTGATCATGCTAAGTACAGCATTGACCTCGCTGTTTATGATTTGGAACATCATGCCGTTGGTGAGGCGCTGGCAAGGGCTGCAAAACGTGGTTTGCGTGTGCGTGTCGTTACCGATTTGTACAACCGCTTCGATAACCGGGAATTCGATGAACCCATGTGGGATATGCTCAAAGAAGCAGGAATCATAACCATAGATGACAGCGGAACCGTTTTTTGGCCCGATGGGCACATAGAAGAAAACCGTTTGCCAAATGCAGGCGCGCACATGCATCACAAATTCGCCGTTATTGACCGTGTTAGCGAAGATCCTGATGACCATTACGTTTGGACCGGATCAATGAACCTAACTTATACAGGACCATATAATACCAATCTGACTATTGTTTTAAAGGATAATGAAATTGCAAAAGCTTACGAGGAGGAATTTGAATTTATGTGGGGAAGCAGCGGATCGAAACCTGATCCGCGAAATGCCCGGTTCCACAAAGATAAACCGAATGTAAGTCAAAATTTATTTTGGGTCGGTGATACAAAAGTTGAACTCTATTTTTCACCCATGAACCGCAGTCAAACGAAGCCAAGCATTAGTGCACGGGTTGAAGAGTTGATAAATACAGAAGTTGACTATGATATGGCATTTATCGCCTTTGCCATTACACCAACTATTCCAATCAGCCAAGCTCTTTGGAGTGTTTCAGCGAACCCTGATATTTTACTTAATGGCGTAATTGACCCTTCATTTTACGGAAGATACCGAAATCAGGGAGACATTTGGGCGAGCCCGGAAGCCTCCATGTTGGGCCGTAGTATTTTACCGGCGCGTGAAATCAGAAAATTACATCATAAAACCTTGATATTAGATGCTTTAAATCCCGATGAAAATGACCAGGCAATTGTTATCACCGGCTCATATAATTTTTCAAAGGCTGCTGAATCTATCAATGACGAAAATATTCACATCATCTACAGCGATTCCATCGCGAACATGTTCATTCAGGATTTTAAGGGAATAAAAGGAAGGGCGCGGGGTGAATTGGAAGCACCCGCTCCACCGGTTCATCCGTCTCAATGGCTGCCTGTTGCCGGGGTGCAAGATGGACAAGTTTTTGAGGTGGAAATAAGTCCGGGAATGCGCTATCCCGTCAGTTTATTGGGTGTTGATACACCACGTATATTTGCAGGGAGAGATTCATCCTATTATTTCGCTGATGAAGCAAAATCCTTTCTGGAAAACCTGCTTGATGGCAAACAGGTCAGGCTACAGGGCCACGATGGTGGAAAACCAACTGCCCGATACAACCGCTATCATTCGTACGTCACGGCCAAAGATGATAGCGGTAAAACGATTTCAGTGAATCTCGAAATGCTTAAACACGGCATGGGCGGATATTCAAAATATTACCGTCAGCACCCCGATTCAGTCAGCGCATATATGATGCATATTTACCGGGCGCAGGTTGATAGCGTTGGAATGTGGGCGGAACCGGAAATGGTTGGGAAACGTGTACCAAGATATCAGGAGGATGAGGTAGAACACGATTTTCCCATTTTTATTAATTCTGCTACGGAAAAAGAACTTACCAGCTTACCTTTTATCGGTCCGGCGCGCGCAGCATCTATCGTTCAATACCGAACTCAAAACGGTCCGTTTTCTGACATCAGCGATTTGCAAAATATACACGGAATCGGGCCGCGTATTGTGGACAGAATCAGGCCTTATGTTGTGATTGATTGAGGTTTTTTATTTTTGCAAATATGATAGAATAATTATAATAAACAACAATTTTAAAGTATTACTTTATCTTATAACCGGAACTTATCATGATTAGGGTTCTAAAATTCATTACATTTAATTTGAATTCAAAGGCGAACATAATATTTATGAAATGAAAATTCGAGCTGATTTATACTTAGGTGATTCAAGAGAGGTTCTAAAAAAAATAAGTTCAAATACTGTTGATTTAGTATTCACTTCACCTCCTTATGCTGATCAGCGCAAGAACACTTATGGCGGAATTCATCCAGATGAATATGTAGAGTGGTTTTTACCAATTTCTGAAGAATTGCTTCGTGTATTGCACCCAAAAGGCACATTCATTCTAAACATAAAAGAAAAAGTAGTAAATGGAGAAAGAAGTACTTATGTAATGGAGTTAATACTTGCAATGCGGAAACAAGGTTGGCTTTGGACTGAAGAGTTCATATGGCACAAAAAAAATTCTTATCCGGGAAAATGGCCAAATCGATTTAGAGATTCTTGGGAAAGGCTTCTTCAGTTTAATAAGGATAAAAAATTTAATATGTATCAAGACCAAGTGATGATACCAGTTGGTGATTGGGCAAAAACAAGACTCAAAAATCTTAGTGATACCGACAAAATACGTGATGAATCCCGAGTAGGTAGTGGCTTTGGAAAAAATATTTCTAATTGGAAAAATCGAAATAAAGTTTATCCGAATAACGTGCTTTATCTTGCCACAGAATGCAATAATAAAAATCATAGTGCAGCATTTCCAGAAAGTTTACCAGAATGGTTTATAAAACTCTTTACAAAAGAAAATGATACAGTATTAGACCCTTTTATGGGCTCTGGAACTACAAATATTATAGCTCAGAGGATGAGGAGAAACTCAATAGGAATCGATATCGTTGCTGAATACTATGAATCAGTAAAGAAAGAGCTTGATGATGCGCAACTTTATTTATTTGACCCATCAATATAACATGACAAAACTAAATTTAACGGACGTTATCGATTACGTTGAAAATAATATTTCTATTTTTCACAATAAACGAATTGATAGCCTTGATTCTTTGGAACTAAAACGTGTCTTAAAACGTAAGAATCCTTATTTATTTAAAGCAAAATACTTGCTAACTGCTGATGAGATTATTAAGAAAATTGTAGAAGCTCATATTTCTTCAAACGAAGAGACCATATTTGGTGATTGGCTTGAAGGTCTGGCAATATTTATCAATCATAAAGTATATGGTGGATGGAAATCTGGTATAACTGGTATAGATCTTGAGTTCGATAAGGACGATATCAGACACATTGTTACGATTAAATCTGGTCCGAATTGGGGTAATAGTAGTCAAATTAATAAAATGAAGTCCGACTTTATTTCTGCTAGAAAAAGATTGAGAACCAGTAACTCAAAACTTCATATTGTAGCGGTTAATGGTTGTTGCTATGGCAAACAAAGAAATTCAGATCGCGGTGATTATTTCAAATACTGCGGCCAGGATTTTTGGGAGTTTATTTCTGGAAATAAAGACCTTTTTATTGATATAATTGAACCAGTTGGCCACAAAGCCAAAGTAAGAAATGAAGCTTTTATGGAATCCTACTCTAGAATGTTGAACAAATTTGTGAGAGAATTTACAATTGATTTCTGTAATGATAATGGTGAAATAAACTGGATTAAATTAGTGAAATTCAACTCTGGTTCTGAATAACACCAATACTTATATGACACTACCTACAAAAAGAACATGCCGTCTTGTACAAAATGTCCGTTAGCTCATAAACCGATTCAAGCTCGACCCACTCATCTGCTTCATGAATGCCGCCTCCCTTTGGCCCCATTACAACTGTCTCAATCCCGGCGTGACCAAAAATCGCGGAATCTTCCCACCACTGATGCCCTATAAAACCGGCAGGTGTACCAAGAACGTTTTCTGTAGATTTTGATAAGTCGCTAACTATGACTGCATCCGGGTTGATTTCATACGGACTTCGCCACAGCAGACATTCCAAATCGGCATAAAAATCCGAGTCTTGTTTTTTTATTTTTTGGATGATGCGATCAATCTCATTCGTAACCGACTCTATGGTTTCACCGGGCAATGTTCTGCGTTCAAGATGAATAGTACAGGAATTGGAATAGATAAAAAGGCTGTTGCCACCTTCAATTAACGGTACATGCATGGAGGCTTCCCCACAAAGTACATGTTGTTTTTGCTTAGGCAGCTGATTCGCATAGGATTCCAAAGCAGCCAACAGTTTTCCCATTTTCATGTTCGCATCTATTCCGAGATGATGCTTCCCCCCATGTGCTGTTTTTCCATGCGTCGTAATTTTAAACACCCCGAAACCACGGTGCGCCAGACACACATTCAAATCTGTGGGTTCGGTTACAATAGCCGCATCTGCCGAAAAATGTTTGATGAAATCACTCGCGCCTATACTTGCAAATTCTTCATCAGCAACAAAGGAAAGCAGCACATCGCCACTGAGTTCAGGCTTTTCGGATGTAAGCTTTTGAGCCACTCCGAGAATGGACGCTATACTGCCCTTCATATCATAAGCGCCTCTGCCAAAAAGTTTTCCATCCTTAATTTCTCCCGAAAACGGATGTTCCATTCCGACAACTCCAACGGTATCGGTATGCGCATTCAATATGAGAGATTTTCCGCCGCCCGTACCCCTGATTATTCCCGTTACATTCACACGACCTGGTTCCATTTCATGGATGATGGGCTCCACTCCAAAACCGGTCAGGATTTCAGCAATAAAATGTCCAATTTCTTTTTCTCCTCCACCACGCGATTCCAATGCCGGATTAACCGAATTGATCTGAACCAGTTTTTGCAACACTTCATCAATAAATGGATGTAAGTCTGACATAAATAAAAATATTTTGTGCTAAATCAATTCCAGTGCCTGTTCCAAATCCTGAATCAAATCTTCCGTATTTTCAATTCCAACAGCATAACGAATGAGCGTTTCAGGGATACCCAATTGTTTGCGCTGTTCTTCGGATAACTCCACATGACTGGTTGTCCTCGGTGGACCGGCCAACGTACTCACCGAACCCAAACTTGCGGCAAGATGTACAAATTTCAGGTTATGAAGCAGTGTTTTAACCGATTCATAATCTCCATGAAGAGAGAAGCTAAGCACACCTCCAAAGCCACTCATTTGTTTTTTGGCAATGTCATGTCCCGGATGCGACTCCAATCCAGGGTAAAATACATCACTGATTTTCGGGTGATTTTTTAGATATCGGGAAATCTTCATAGCATTCTTATTCTGCCTTTGCACTCGCAATTCAAGTGTTTTCATCCCTCTGATTACCATATAAGCCGTATCGGGGTGAAGGCTTGCTCCGGTAATTTCCCGATAACGAAACACTTCCTCTACCAATTCCTTCGATCCGCACAGCAATCCGCACATGCTATCGGAATGACCATTGAGAAATTTGGTCGCGCTATGTACCACGAGGTCAACGCCGAGCTTGAGAGGATTTTGATTTACAGGCGTACCGAACGTATTATCAGCTACAGTAACCGCACCTACTTTTTTTGCAGCTTTCGCAATGCGATGCAAATCAATTACTTTAAGGGTTGGGTTGGTGGGCGTTTCAAGGTACACCAATTGGCATCCTTTTGCAATTTCAGCTTCCAATTGCTCATTATTGGTGGTTTCACAGAGCGTCACTTCCACATTGTTTTTGGGCAGATATTCAAGAAACAACCGGCTTGTTCCACCATAGGTATCTTTTATTGAGACTACGCGGTCGCCGGGTTTGAGTAGCGCAAACAGCGTATTGCTGATAGCCGCCATGCCGGTTGAAAACGAAGTCGCCGCCTCAGCGTTTTCAAATATCCGAATTTTTTCCTCCAGAATTTGAACGGTAGGATTTGTATTCCGGCTGTAAATATCACCCGGTTTGAGTCCTTTTGCCACATCATACCACTCGTCAATATCATCATAGGCAAACGTGACCGTGTTAAATATGGGGGTTGTGTGGCTTCCACTTGCAAAAGGTTTCATCTCTCCGGCCCAAACTGACGTAGTTCCGGGTTTTTGTTTTTTAAAATCCATAGTTACGTATGCTGCTAAAAGGTTAATATGAAACACAAGGACACGATGTCACTAAGCTTCACGAAGATAAATTATCGTTTTTATGTTAATCAAAAGGATTTCAGAATCTACTGATATCCGATTGATGCAAATGTGACGCCACTTTCCCGTTCCTCTTCATCCCAAAAATCATAATCAATGATTTCACCCCGAGCTTCCGGAAAAGCACTCAAATAAAGCATCAGAGGTGGGAATCCGCATATCCGGAATTCATCCTCATGCATTTGCATCAATTCAACCAACATCGCGGTCTCTCCTGCTGATGCATGATTCAGATACTTTTTATCAAACATCCTGACTGCATCAAGTATTTCTTTTGCAGGTTCAACATCGCCAAATTTTTTACCAAAATGGGCTTGATCACCGCTAATCAAAAAGAGTGTTTCTCCGTCATCTAAGGAACGAATAAATGAGGCCGTTTTCTTGAGTTGCTTCCCCTGATTTCCTTTTGGAAAACGCATGAACTCTTCCAAACTTCCCACCAAAACAGATATTATTTCAATGTTGTTTCCCCAAAGATACTGACTTAAAACAGTATGTAATTCAATACTATGCTCTACCCGGTGCGCACGATCATTCAGTGAAATACCATACGATTCCAAATCGAGAGTGCTGACTTCCTTCATGATTTTTTTATCAGCCCTGAGTGTTCCAAACGGTGTTTGCTGATCTTTTCCGGAAATGATGAAGGGCCGGTTTTCATACAGGTTCTCGTAGTATCCGGCATAGTGAGATGTACCAATGATCACAATTCTTCTCGGATGTGCATTTCGTATTTTCGAAAATGCATTAACGTATGTTTTCATGCCAACCCGAAAATCAATATGCGGTGCGTATAATGCTTTTAATCGGTTGTTTTTGGTTTTGTCAGCTTCTGCAAACGCTTTATCAAGCCACTTTTCCAATTTAACGGCGTCTGATGGATAACTTGAATCCAGGCAGGTTGCCGCTCTTGACGTTGATGTTTCAAAAACGTTTTCTGTGTGCTCTGAATATTGTTTAAAAAATGCCGAATGCAATACGCGGTTGCCATCCAAATGAGTAATCAATCCGGTTAAATCACTGAGTGAAAAACCCGATTTTTTGAAATATCGCTTATAGATTACCTCTAAGCTGGTTCGTCCGTCAAACACTTGAAAATACTGCGCTATACTGACGGAAAGAGCAATGTCAGGAGTAGCATACTGCAAGGGATCATGAAATAGTATCCAGTCTTCACCTTGATGTTTAACCGGAATCAGATTCACATCATATCGGAGTGGAGGCACCGGCAGGTGTGGGTCGCTGTAGGGTTGTACTAATTTCTTTTTGCTCATTTTCGCTTCTTATTGGCCATTTCTCATTTTTGCACACTCACATTTGTCGCCAAAATTTATGCATATTTCATGATCCGGCGGATTAGAAATACGTGCTTTACAACAATTCCTGCCATGATGAATAAGTAAATGCGACAGATTTGTCCATTCATCCTGCGGAAAGAGTGCCATCAAATCCCGTTCAATTTTATCTGTGTTATCTTTGTGTTTTGTAAGGCCAAACCGGTTCGATAGACGCTTCACATGCGTATCGACCACCACACCATGATTAATGCCGAAGGCGTTCCCGAGGACTACATTTGCCGTTTTTCTCGCTGCACCACGAAGCGTAAGTAATTCATCCATGGTTTGGGGAACTTCCCCTCCAAAATCATCCCTGATTTTTATGGCGGTTTCTTTTATTGATTTTGCTTTATTCCGATAAAAGCCGGTTGATTTAACTGCTTGCTCCAGTTCCTGGATATCAGCTTCGGCGAAGGAATCAATCGTTGGGTAATCCTGAAACAGAGATTCAGTGACCATATTTACTCTCACATCCGTACATTGGGCACTCAAAATGGTGGCAATGAGTAATTCAAATGGGTTTGAATGGTTCAGCTCGCAGTAGGGATTCGGATAGTAATGATATAACCGCTCCAGCAATTCCAATGCACGTTCTTTCTGCCTGGCAGTTTTTCGGGGTAGTTTTTTTGTGGATGAAGCAGCCATAAAATAGTCTATTTTTTTTCGGTTTCAATGTCCATTTTGTCTGCAAAATAGGCACAAAAATCACGCATATCGCCAGCCATACGATCATCATTTGTGGCATTTTCAAACGTATCCGCCATTGTGACCAACGTTTCATAGAAGAATAATTTCATTTCATCAACCGTCATGTCTTTTGTCCACAAGTCTAATTTCATGGTATGCTTGGCGTCATTATCCCATAATGATAAGAGCATAGCCCGACAATCGGCGTAGCTATCAGCGCCTGCATCATCGGCATCCCATGTTATTTTTTCAGGGATAAGTTTGTCATCTAATTCTACAGTTATTTTCAGGTCTTTTTTTTGTTTCATTTGTGATGTTATTTGTCAATTAATTTAAAGCTCTTTGGTGACGTCTTACTATGGAGCTGCGGAGTCGAAGGGTTGGTTGTAATACTTTTGCTATCACTCGTCACACTGAGCGGAGCAGCGGGCAAAGTGGTTGATTTGATATCACTGACCTTACGCTGCGAAGTCGAAGTGTTGGTGGTATAACCACAATGCGGCTTCATGAGATTATATTCCGAAATCGTAGCTGCCAGCCCTTCGACTACATTCCGGATTGCCTTTGTTCCCCTTTCAATTTCCCAGGCCGGAATTCCGCTCAGGGTGACGCAAGTAGGATAGGTTGAGAGTGGTGGTAGTAATTCGCCACCACTCGTCACACTGAGCGGAGCAGCGGGCAAAGTGGTTGATTTGATATCACTGACCTTACGCTGCGAAGTCGAAGTGTTGGTGGTACAACCACAAAACGGCTTCATGAGATTATATTCCGAAATCGTAGCTACCAGCCCTTCGACTACATTCCGGGTTGCCTTTGTTCCCTTTTCAATTTCCCAAGCCGGAATTCCGCTCAGGGTGACGCGGGTAAAACAGTGTGAGATTAGTGGTAGTAATTCGCCACCTCTCGTCACACTGAGCGGAGCAGCGGGCAAAGTGGTTGATTTGATATCACTGACCTTACGCTGCGGAGTCGAAGTGTTGGTGATACAACCACGAAACGGCTTCATGAGATTACATTTCGAAATCGTAGCAGCCAGCCCTTCGACTACATTCCGGATTGCCTTTGTTCCCTTTTCAATTTCCCAGGCCGGAATTCCGCTCAGGGTGACGCAAGTATTATGATATGATGTTGATATTTTCATCTAAGGATTCATCAATCAATAGTTACACACAATACGTTCTAAGTTGTGTTAAAACATGATTAAAATCATCGGGAAGTTCAGAATCAAATCTAACCATTTCTTTGGTTGAAGGGTGAATAAATCCGAGTGTTTTTGCATGCAGACATTGCCTGTTCAGCATTTTAATCAGTTTATCAAACATCGTTTTCCGAAAACCGGTATTAGCTCCATAGCGCACACTTCTTCCTCCATACGTTTCATCTCCGAAAACAGGAAATCCGGCATACGAAAAATGTACACGAATCTGATGTGTTCGTCCCGTTTCCAACCGAATTTCCACCAGGCTGAGAGCGTCAAATTGCTCAATCACTTTATAATGCGTAACGGCACGTTTTCCGTTTCCCTCGGGTAGAACAGCCATCACTTTTCTATCTTTTGAACTTCGTCCAATATTAGTGTCAAAAGTGCCTTCATCATCCGGTAAGCCCCAGACAATCGCCCAATACGTTCGCTCTATAGAATGATTGGCAAATTGTTTTGCGAGGAATGCATGTGCAATATCGTTTTTAGCTACAACCAGCAAACCGCTTGTGTCTTTATCTAACCGGTGTACAATGCCCGGCCTTAATTCATCCTGTTGATATTCCGACAGATGCTCGGCGTGGTGCAATAATGCATTTACCATCGTTCCCGTCCAGTTTCCGAAAGCAGGATGAACCACCAACTCGGGCGGTTTATTTACAATCAGCAAATCTTCATCTTCATAAATAATATCGATCGGGATATCTTCTGCTTCAACTTCGGGCGGTTTAGGACGTGTTAGTTCCACCCGGATAGCATCATTAGGCTGAATAGGGTAAGATGATTTCACCACTTTCCCGTTTACCCTAACCCGTTCTTCCTTAATGGCTTGTTGCACTTTATTTCGTGTGGCGTTTTTGACCATTTCGGTCAGGTATTTATCTAAACGAACCGGCTCTATCTGTCCGGGAGCGACAGTTAGATGCAGGATTTCCATTTCTTCATTTGTTTCAGGCACGGCTCAGTAAGTTCATTTTTTAATGGGTGTCGTAAACATCAACCATTGGCAGATTGCGTTTTCATTTTAAGCACATGTCCTATGGCTTCGTCAACCGTCTTAACGGCAACAATTTCCAGACCCTGTTTTATTTTATCCGGAATCTCCGTCAAATCAGGTTCATTATCGGCCGGAATCAGTACTTTCTTGATTTTATTGCGCTGGGCAGCCAATAGTTTTTCATTCAAACCGCCAATGGCCAATACCTCGCCGCGCAGGGTTATCTCGCCGGTCATGGCTACATCATGTCGGACACTGCTTTCGGTCAGCAACGACAACATTGCCAATGCCATAGCCATCCCAGCACTGGGGCCATCTTTGGGAATAGCACCCTCAGGAATATGAATATGGATTTCATTTTGTTCAAAAAATAGCTCATCAATTTCATATTTAGCGGCATTAGAACGCAGATAGGTCAGAGCGGCCTGCGCCGATTCTTTCATTACATCGCCCAGTTGACCCGTGAGTTTAAAATTGGTTTTTCCCTTCATTGAAGCCACATCAATTTGAAGAATGGCTCCACCGGTGCTCGTCCATGCAAGGCCGTTTACGCTACCAATTTTATCGAAGCTGTCGAGGTCTCTGTCTCGGTATTTTTCCACACCAAGCAATTCATTCACTTTTGCTTCGGTTATTTTCACAGGTTTGAATTCTTCACCCTTAGCCGTTATTTCCACCACCTGACGCGCAATCTTCCGGCACACTGCGGCCAATTGTTGTTCCAACACCCTAACCCCTGCTTCCGATGTATATTTTCTGATAATATGCAGAATAGCTTTCTTGTGAAAACGCACCTGATTACTCTTTAATCCATGCGACTTCAATATTTTAGGAATCAGATGAAGTTTTGCAATTTCTACTTTATCATGTTCCAGATATCCGGGCAGGTTGATGACTTCCATTCTATCGAGAAGCGCGGGCTGAATTTGTGATGCTACATTTGCCGTGGCAATAAACATCACTTTCGATAAATCGTAATCTAAATCCAGATAATGATCATTGAATGTATTGTTTTGTTCAGGATCGAGAACCTCGAGAATAGCAGAAGAGGGATCACCCCTGAAATCATGGCCGACTTTATCAATTTCATCCAAAATAATAACCGGGTTTATCGTTCCCGCTTTACGCATTCCCTGAATAATGCGTCCGGGCATGGATCCAATATAGGTTCGGCGGTGGCCGCGTATTTCAGATTCATCACTCACACCACCCAAGCTGATTCGGATGGTTTTGCGGTTCAGTGCATTGGCAATAGATTTAGCCATTGATGTTTTACCGACGCCCGGAGGTCCCACAAAACACAGAATTTGTCCTTTCAGATGCTCAACCAAATTCAGTACTGCAATATGTTCTAAAATGCGGTCTTTAGCTTTTTCGAGTCCAAAATGATCGTTATTTAATTTTGTCTGAACACGACTGATATCGAGGTTATCCTGGGAAAATGTACTCCAGGGTAATGCCACCAGCCAATCCAGATAATTCCGGGAAACGCCATATTCAGGTGACATTGATGGTGTTTTTTTCAGGCGTTCTATTTCCTCAAGGGCTTTGGCATATACCTCCTCGGGCATACCCGCTGCATCTATTTGTTCTTTTATCTTGTTGAGTTCCGGATCAGCAAATTCACCTTCATCCAACTCGTCCTGAAGCGCTTTTATCTGCTCCTGAATAAAATACTTCCGCTGCGTTTCCTGAATTTCATCCTGAATACGGTCATTGATTTCCGTGCTAACAACAAGGAGTTCCATTTCACGTGTAACCGCTGTAAGCAATAATTTATATTTGGCTTCCATGCTACTCATTTCAAGCAATTTTTGCTTTTCTTCTAAATCAAGATCTAAATAGGAAGCCATCACATAAAGCGCTTGGCTGATATTCTCCGTGCTATCGAAACCGGCCAAAAGTTCTTCGGGTAATTCCTGATTCATCAACACATATCGCTCAAACTTTTCACGTGTTTTGCGAACAATTGAAAGCAACCGACTACTTTTACCTTTTGTATAGGTTGCCATTAAAGGCTTTATTTTTGCCCTCAAATAATCACTATTTTCATCGTACTTCAAAACCTTAGCGGGAATTATTCCATTAACGAGAACCTTAATAAGGGAATTCGGTAAACGCAACACCTGAGTGACGTGCGCAACAGTGCCAACGTTCAGTAAATCCGTTGCCTCGGGTTCATCTAAATTTTTGTCTTTCTGCCCGACCAGCAATACCATTTTATTTTCTTCAAGTGCTTTATTTATAGCCGTAAGGGAATGTTCACGCCCGACCAAAATAGGATACATGGTATTCGGAAATACGATGGCATCACGCATGGCCACAACAGGTAGTGATTCAGGTATACCACCATTAATATCGTCTAATTCTATCGGTAAATCTTCCTTCATGAAATGCTTTTAATTCTAAAATGACGTCGTTTTAATAATCCCACAAGATAACAGATTAAACCGTGAATCTTAACTGATAATATTGAATGAGGCAGGGGAAGGGTAGTTTTTGTATAGGATGAGTCGCAACTCATTTCATATCCCTTCAGTTTTATGGCATCATTACATGTTTTGGAGAGCGATTCATGCATTCGCGGGAAATAGAAATATCAGGAATCAAAGCCATTTATGTATCAACGAACAACTTCATGAACCAGAGAGCCGGCGACTACAAAAACTCGATCTTCAATTTGCGGCTGAATAACTCCAAGACCTGTAAACGACCCGAATGCAGGCAACATAAGCATTGAACCGGATAGCTGAAAACATGGCAGGGTTTCATTGAATTTCCCGGGTGCCGACATTCGAACACCCGGATGAACATGTCCGCAAAAATATGGATACATTTCATGTTGATGCCCTGTCTCAACAGGGTGATGTCTGAGATGCACACCATTCCATTCGTGTGATTCGGAATGCATCTCTATCTGAGCGTTCTCATAAGCATCTGAATCAAGAATATCATGGTTTCCTGCAATTAAGTTCGTTCTAACCTGATGATGCTGTTTCCTCCAATTCATAAACTCTATCCATTCCGTATTTATAGAGCTATGAAAAAGGTCTCCCAAGAAAAACAATTCCTCAATCTGAAATTGTTGGATGAGCTTTGATAGCCGGTTTAAATCCAGTTGCATTATTCCCGATGGAACCGGGATTCCGCCCTGCCGAAACGTGGCACTTTTCCCGAAATGCGCGTCAGCGAGGAATAAGGTAGCACTTTTGGGATGGATCAGTACCCGATCGGGATGCAACACACATTCCAAATTAAAAACGTCTGTTTTGAAATATTTAACCAATGCTCTTCCGCCATTTAGCCAATGCTTCAAAAGCCGGTTTCATACGTGAGCCGTACCAACTAAACCACTCACCATTCACAAGATAAATCTGGTTTGATGAAAAATTTTCGGAGAGTTCATCCACATGTTTTTGTGAAAACGGATACGGTTCGGAGCTAAGCAGAATGACATCGGGTTGTTTTGCTTTCAATGATTCCATTGAAATTTCGGGATAACGAGATTGATTTCCATATACATTTACCAAATCAAAAAACTGCATAACCTGATGAATGTAAGTATCATTTCCGATGGTCATCCACGGTTTTTTCCAAATAAGATAGGCTGCTGAAAGCTTCGTTCGTTTCTGGTAACCGTTTATAGTCACTTCAATTTCCTTCACCATTTCAGATGCTTTCAAATGTGTTCCGGTGAGTGCACCCAAATGAAAAATGGTTTCCAAAGCGTCCGAAATGTCCGCCACTTCTGTAACTTCTACACGTGAAAAACGGGTTATCGATTCTACATCTTCTTTTCGGTTTTCCTCACTGTTACCAACCACGAGATCGGGTTTTAGCTTTTCTATTTTCTCAATATTGGGATTTTTTGTTCCGCCAACAATGTCAATATCTTCAATTTTACCTTTTGGATGAATGCAAAACCGTGTACGTCCCACTACATTCACTCCCAAATCAATCAATAATTCTGTAAGGCTTGGAACTAAGCTGATAACCCGCATATATCCCTCAAAATCTCTTTAATATAGATGTTACCTGACTAATATATCCACCACCAAATAAATTCACATGTACCAACAGTGGATATAAATTACAGATTTCTGTTCGATGCTCAAATCCCGGTTGAAGCGGATAATGATGATGATACGCTTCGTAAAATGCCGTACCGAATCCACCAAAAAGCTTCGTGAAGGCAAGTTCCATTTCCCTGTTGCCAAAATATACCGCCGGGTCGATGAGTGCCGTTTGGTTTTTATCTGTAGATATAAAATTCCCGCTCCATAAATCACCATGCAACAGACACGCCGGTTCATCAGGAAATATGGAAGCGAGTTGGTGGAAAAGCCGCTCTGCTTGTTTAATATATGTTTTCGGAATCTTCCCCGATTCAATAGCCCTTTCAAGCTGTGGACGTATGCGTTCTCTTTCGAAAAACTCCGGCCATGAATTATGTTTTTGATTCGATTGAGGAAGCCTGCCTATAAAATTATCATGATCGAGACCGAAATCGGGTTGAGTTTTTGTATGCAGCTCAGCCAAAGATTCACCAAATCGCGTAAAGCACGCGTCACCCGCTCGCACTTCATGAATATAATTCATCAACAGCCATGAATATTCACCATTTTTTCCACTTCCAAATACTTCCGGAATAATGAATTGAACGGTGTTTTCTTTCAATAATTCCAGCCCTTTTTCTTCTGCTTCAAACATGGGGAAAAGGGATGCTGCATTCCATTTGAGTACACAAGTACCTCTTTGGGTTTCAACTTTCGCTGCGTTATTTATTGAGCCCCCCGAAAGGGCTGTATATCCTTTAATATCAATATTCGTGTTTTGATAAATATGTGATTTCAGAGTAGAATCGAGCATTTATTTCTTAATCATGGGCTTGAGTTCATCTAACAACGCCTGACAGCTTCGCTCAACCATTTTAAACACATTGTCAAATCCTTTGAGTCCGCCGTAATACGGATCAGGGACATCACCATCTTCCGGAATCGGATCGAAAAAACGCATTCGTTTAATTTTAGCGCGTTGTTCTTCAGTTTTGGCAATAGAATTCAAATCGGCTTCATTTGAAGTATCCATTGCCAATATCAAATCAAAAGAATCCATGTCGTTGGTGGTTACCTGCCGTGAGCGGCTCAGCAATTTTACGCCATACTTTTCGGCTATCGACCGGCTTTTGCTGTTTGCCGGTTCACCTGCGTGCCAGGCTGAAGTACCGGCGGAATCAATTAGAAAATAATTTTGCAGGCCTTCCTGGTTTACGAGGTGTTGCATCACACCTTCACCTGTTGGGCTACGACAAATATTTCCCAGGCATACAAATAAAATACTATACGGATGGTCTTCTGTGATTTCTCGGGTATTTAATGCTGACATTTTTTTAATTCAATACGTTACTATAAAATTTATTCATTCAGTTTCTCGACTTTTTGTTTCAATTTTTTTTTTGCTCAATTCTGTGATTCAAACTGGTTCAGAATTTCATCAATATCTTTACCCAGAAATTGAAGTTCAGCTTGAACGCTGGGAGCAAGCTCACTTTCCGGGTATTGTTCCAAAAAAAGCTCATACGATTCTCTCGCTTTGTCATAATCCTTCAAATATTCTGATTGTGTATATCCAATCAAAAAAAGCGCCTTCTCTGACTGTTCTGAATCAGGATATTCTCTTCTAATCCGATTAAATATTGTAATAGCATTTTGATACTCATTTAAGCCGTCGGCTCTCAAATTTGCCGCTTTGAAAAGTACTTCAGGTGACTTTTCATGCTCCGGATGAGTATCTGCAAAAAGCCGATATTCCTCAACTAAACGCAGCATTATACTGTTGAGCTCCGGACTTCCCGGATTGGTATTCACAATGTTCATAAACTGATCTTCAAGCTTTTCCATATTTCTAAGATGTTCATTCACAGTGATTTCTTCATTTTCAGTCGTGTCTTCACCCGAACATCCGGAAAAAAGAATTAACAAAAAAAATAGAAAAACGGTTATTAAGTTATTTAAATAGCGCATGTTTAATTGTTCACAAAATTAGTAATGAAATGCATACAGAGCATAAGTAGTAAAATTCGTATATTTGTTGTCTTAATCAAATTCCGTAATGCATCAAATTGGAAGCATGAGTCAAAAGTTTAAAGAAATAAAAAACGTTGATTTTCCGAAAATCGAATTAGAAATTCTCGAGTATTGGAAAAAAAATGAGATCTTTAAAAAAAGTCTGACTACCCGTAAAGAGGGTATTCCATTCACCTTTTATGAAGGCCCACCTACCGCTAACGGAAAACCCGGTATTCATCATGTGCTCGCGCGCACTGTCAAAGATATGTTTTGCCGGTACAAAACCATCAAAGGATATAAGGTAAACAGAAAAGCCGGATGGGATACACACGGATTACCTGTTGAGATTGAAGTAGAAAAAGAACTCGGCCTTAAAGGGCGTTCGCAGGTTGAAGAATACGGAATTGCTAAATATAACAAACTCTGCCGCGAAAGTGTTCTCAGATATAAATCTCTTTGGGATGACCTCACAACCCGTATGGGCTATTGGGTTGATTTGGAAAATCCATATATCACATTCGATAACAAGTATATAGAGTCTGTCTGGTGGGGTTTAAAAAGTCTTTATGAAAAAGATTTGCTCTATAAAGGGTATAAAATTCAGTGGTATTCACCAGGGAATGGAACCGTTCTGAGTTCACATGAAGTAAGCTTGGGGTACAAAGAAGTTCAGGACCCATCCGTTTACATTAAGTTTCAGTTGGATGAAGCCGCTGATACTTATTTCCTGGCTTGGACCACCACACCCTGGACACTTATTTCTAATATGCTCCTTGCTGTTGGAGAAGATATTGAATACGTGCTTATTCGTCCAAAAACGGATGGTGAAGCCGAACATTACATTTTAGCTAAAGATCGATTAAGCATCGTGGATGGTGAGTACGAAGTTCTGAAATCCATGAAAGGCTCCGAATTGGTTGGAAAGACCTACACCCCGGTTTTTTCGTATGCCCTGCAAGAATACAACAAATCGGAAGCATGGCGAGTGGTTTCAGCTGATTTTGTAACCACTGAAGACGGAACCGGAATAGTTCACCTTGCGCCTGCTTTTGGTGCTGATGACTTTAATGTGTGCAAAACCGAAGGTATTCCGCTATTCAATCCCGTTGATAAAGACGGTTGTTTTGATGAGCGCATTTCCGAATTTGCGGGCTTATGGTTTAAAGATGCTGACAAGCTCATATCTAAAAACCTGCGTGAACGCAATATTTTATATAAGCACGAAACCTATCTACACAATTATCCGCATGACTGGCGTAAGGGCACTCCCTTGATGTCATATCCGGTGGAATCCTGGTTTATAAGAACGACATCGGTAAAAGACCGTATGGTTGAGCTTAATAAAACCATCAACTGGAAACCGGCAAGTACAGGAACGGGACGATTTGGTACTTGGCTTGAAAATAATGTGGATTGGGCTATTTCACGTCAGCGGTTTTGGGGTACACCACTGCCTATTTGGATTAATGATGCTAACCCCGACGATAAAGTTGTTATTGGCTCTATCGATGAACTTTGTGAAAAATCAGGAATCAAAAAAGATGAAAAGCTGGATTTACATCGCCCGTTCATCGATGAAATCACCTGGAAAGCACCTGATGGCGGCACGTATCGACGGGTTCCGGATTTAATAGATGTTTGGTTCGACTCAGGAGCCATGCCTTTTTGCCAATGGCATTATCCGTTTGAAAATAAAGACGTTTTCAAAGAAAATTTTCCGGCCGATTTTATTGCCGAGGGTGTGGATCAAACCCGTGGCTGGTTTTACACCTTACACGCTATCTCAACCATGCTGTTCGATAAACCCGCTTACATGAATGTGGTTTCGAACGGGCTTGTGCTGGATGCCAAAGGTGAGAAAATGAGTAAATCGAAAGGTAATACCGTTGATCCTTTCGAGTTAATCAGGAAATACGGAGCGGACACCGTTCGCTGGTATATGATGAGCAATACGGCTCCCTGGGAAAACCTAAAGTTTAGTGAAGATGGCCTAAAGGAAACCCAGCGGAAATTTTTCAATACCATCATGAATACATACTCCTTTCTGGCGATGTATGCCAATATTGACGCGTGGTCTTATGCAGGAAAACCAATTCCTGTTGCTGACCGCGCCGAAATGGATCGCTGGATTATTTCACGCATGTTTACGACCGTGAAAGAAGCCGATTATTTTTATGATGAATATGAACCTACAAAAGCGGCGAGGGTCATTGAAACATTTGTAGAAGATTTAAGCAATTGGTACGTCCGCAGAAGTCGCCGGCGTTTCTGGCGTGAAGGCAAAAGTCTGGATAAAACAGCTGCTTATCAAACATTGTTTGAATGCCTGTACAATCTGTCTAAAATCATGAGTCCACTGGCTCCTTTCTTTTCTGACTGGCTGTACCGTCAGCTCAACGCAGTAAAACAAATTGATGAAGACAGTGTTCATATCTCATTTTTCCCAACCGTTGAAGAAACATCTATTAATAAAGCACTTGAATACCGGATGCATCAGGCCAGAATTATAACTTCTATGGTGCTTCGTATTCGAAATAAAATTAATATCAACGTAAGACAGCCACTGGCGAAAATCATCCTGCCAACGCAGGGAGCCGAACATCGGCAGGCTGTAGAGCGCGTAAAAGACATCATTCTGGATGAAGTAAACGTAAAAAATCTTGAATTTGTCCATGATGATTCGGGAATTGTGAAGAAAAGCGCAAAACCCAACTATCCGGTTCTTGGGGCAAAACTTGGTAAATCCATGAAAGCAGCCGCGGCGCGAATCAATACGCTTACGAATGATGAAATTAATGAGTTTGAACGTAACGGATTATTGGAACTTGAACTAAACGGAGCTAATTATTCATTTGGCACCAACGATATTTTAATTGTAAGAGACGGTCTGAAAGGTTGGGAAGTAGAGACAGATGAAGGCGTTACCGTTGCCGCGGATACCAATCTGACCGAAGAGCTTAAACGCGAAGGGCTTGCACGCGAGGTTATTAACCGCATACAAAACATGCGTAAAGAAGCTGATTTTGAAGTGACAAACCGGATTTCTGTGTTCATTACCGGTGATGATTTTGTAACCGAATCGGTCACATCACAACAAGAGTATATAAAATCTGAAACACTGTCCGAATCTTTACACATTGGCACCTCAACAGATGCTGATTTTAGTAAAGAATGGGCGTTAGATGACAAACTTGTAACTATTGCTATTAAACGTAAATTAACCTGATAGAACCGAAAGGAATAAATCATGTCAAAAGAAGTTGAAAATAATGTTGAGCGGATTTCGCCTTATTCTGATGAAGAGTTGGAATATTTTCGCCAGATTATTATTGCCAAACGTGATGAAGCGGAAAACGATTTACACATGCTTCAATCTACACTTAAAGAAAACACCGAAAATGCCTCGGACGAATCTGCGTATTCATTCCACATGGCAGATGCCGGAAGTGATGCTCAGGAACGTGAAAAAACCTACATGCTCTTTAATCGCACTAAAAAATTCATAAAATATCTGGATGATGCCCTCGTACGCATCGACAAGAAAACCTATGGTGTGTGTAAGGTTACCGGTAAGAAAATATCAAAAGGACGCTTGGAAGCTGTTCCGCACACACAAATTAGTATTGAAGCAAAGCTAAAGCAGTATAAATAAACCGGGTCATACCTTTGACAAATAACAATCAAAAGATCAGCTGGTTCGCTTCGATAGCTGTCATTGTGATCATATTGGATCAATGGAGCAAATACGTAATTCGTACATCGCCGGAATTACACAGGGAAATTCTGATTGATGGATGGCTTCAGTTCAATTTCACCAAAAATCCCGGGATGGCAATGGGCATTTCCTTTGCCGATACCTGGGTCATCAGCCTGATATCCATTGCGGCAAGCATTGCCATTCTTTTCTATACGTTTAAGGTAATGCCACGGGCGAAACTGGCTTTCATGGTTTGCATGGGATTGATTATTGGTGGTGCTTTCGGAAATATTCTGGATAGAATTTTCATGGCACGTGTTGGTGGCTATGGTGGCGTGCTGGATGGACACGTGGTCGATTTTATTCATTTTAATCTGCGCATTGGCTCTTGGGATGTCTTCCCTTATATTTTTAATGTTGCAGATATGGCTATTTCAGTAGCTATTGTTACGTTGCTAATCTTCTCAAAATGGCTAATCCCTCCCGACCGCCCAAAAATGCAGGTTGATCCGGATGATGAATCCACATTTGAGTCCGAAAAAAAAGATGAAAACACATCATCTGATTTAACTAACGTTGAGAAACCTATCCGTTTAAACGGTAATCAGATTAGCAAAAACTAATCCGGCTATTTCGATTTTTTTAAAAAGATAGAGCATAAATCCATGTCGGTAGAATCTTTATACACCCATTTGCTTGTGAAAGCCGGTCGCGATGAAACCTACATGGGTAAACCTGAACGTTTGGAGAGCTACGCCATCGAATCAGGACATAACCCACTATGCGGCGATTCCATTACGTGGTATATAAAGACAGAGAATTCTATTGTTACAGATATTCGCTACGAGGTGAAAGGATGCCTCATCTCAAAGGCATCCGCTACTTTTCTGTGTAAACTTATGGATGGTTCACCTGTTGACGCTTTTTCAAAATATCTCACTGACTTAAAAGAAAATATTCAGCAAGACGCAAAACTCCCCGATAAAGAGGAGTTAGAACAGAAAAACTGGCTTGCTCTTACACAAATTCAGGCTTATCCCACCCGAAGAAAATGTGTGCTGCTCGCATGGGAAACACTCGGTAGAGCTTTGGATAGATGATTCGCTAAAGAAACGACGTCAGGCTGTTTGCTGTAATGCCGGAACACTTCTGCGAGCGAGCTCATAACTGCCAAAAATAACAGCTGTATAGAACAAATCACCGAGAATGGTATAATGGAAAAAAGGAATCGCGGCGGTGTAACAAGCAATGAGTCCGGCAGGAGTTAAAGGATAGTAGGCACTTATCAGCCAGACACCAAAGTTGGTAATGATAAAAAACAGCGTTGAACCCGCTAATGCAGCCCCTGTTAATCTAAGTGGATTCAAGTTTTTACCTAACTTCATACCAATCAGTACAATTAGTGCAAACGCGCCATAAACAAATAATAGCGTACTGTGTAATCCAAGGAAGATATCACTCAAAAGCATGGCCAAAAGCGGAATCAGGAAAGCCAGCCTTCTATCCGCAAAAAAAGTACCTCCAAAGAGTGCGATCGCTGCTATGGGAGCGAAGTTAGGCGGTGTGGGAAGAAAACGCGTAAGTACTGCTAAAACAATAATGAGTGTAATGATAAAAAACTTGAGACTGAACAGATTCTTCATGATTAAAATATCGATATAATGTATTTGTTATTTGATTGAATATACGGTGATTTTTTGCGATCCTCAAAAGCTATACACATCCGGCAGGTCATTTTCATAGAGAATAATATCACCTGATATCTGGTTTTCTGTTAGCCATTTTCTCGCGTCAAAAAATGACTCAAAAATCAATACGTTATCCCTTGGATATTCAGCTTCATCTATGCCGCTCAAGATAGGTTTGGTTCGCTCTTTTCCTATCAGAATAACTAAATCGATGCCGCTCTTTCCGATATGAACGCCCCACTTCCGGTTCTCCTCTTTTTCAATTTCTCCCAATTCAACCATTCCGGGAGTAACCAAAATGCGCCGGCCTCCTGTAAACTTAGACAGTACATCTACCGCATTTCGTGCACCGATTGGGTTCGAGTTGAATGCATCATCAATGATTGTGGTTTCCCCGTTTTGAATCAAGTTTAAGCGGTGCTCTACCGGCTCAATTTTCGAAGCGGCCAATGCCATTGTCTCCGTTCGGATTCCAAAATGCCTCGCTGTGGCAAAACACTGCACTATATTCTGAATATTATGCTCACCAAGCAGGCGCGTTTCAACCGTAGCCGATATGCCATCAGAATCGGTAATGGTAAACCGGCAACCGTTTCTATCATACATTATATCACCTACTTCAAAAATTCCGGTTTTCAAACCTGCGCGTACAACTGCTACATCATCCCGAATCGGCATTGCCGCTACACGTTTATCATCACTATTAATAACGGCGGTTCCATTTTGGTGCAAGCCGCTCAGTATTTCTGACTTGGTTTCCGCAATAGCATCTACTGAGCCAAATGTCTCCAAATGCGCTTGTCCAACATTTGTGACCATTGATACATGCGGACGCGCAATTTCGCACAATTCTCGAATATTCCCTTTGTATCTCGCGCCCATTTCTAAAATCAATATCTGATGATTAGCCTGCAAATCATTATTTATTACTTTACAAATTCCCATAGGCGTATTATAGCTTCCGGGTGTAAAGCATACATTATAGCGTTCAGCGAGTAGTGTTTTGAGGATAAATTTAGTGGATGTTTTCCCATAGCTGCCCGTTATGGCAATAATTTTGAGATTTTTCATGGACGCGACTTTTTTCCGCGCCTGTTTTTTAAAACCTTCCTGTATATTGGATTCAACCGGCGACATCAACATTGCCGAAAAAAGAATAAGCAGAGGAAGTAAAATATCTGCAAGGATCCAGATTAAGGATAAAATAACAAGATCGGGTAAAACATGAGGGCCTCCATAGCCTGCTTTTACACTTAGAAAAGCAATACCCGCATACAATAAAAACAGGGTTCCACTCAGGCGTTTCATGCGTGGAGTAAATGAAAGTGGTTTCTTTTGTTTCTCATTGTGCATATAACTAATCCACGAAAAACTAAAAATCCCAAAGACACACATGGCAATAACCGTAGCGGTTGTGGTAAAAAATGGTTTTGCTAATTCAATCAGAAAAAGCGGAATGATAAACAAATGAGGGGGAGCCACAAACGAATCAGAAAAGTGCTGTTTCAGCCAATTTCGATATTCACCGATTTTGTATCCTTTTTGTTGAAATATTTGCAGAAACAGTCTGGACCGGAAATAACTGTGGCGCGTAATGACACACAAGAATAAAACAATCAGAATTTCAATGGAATAAATGTAGGTCATAATCTAAAAAAATACGGGTGTATATGTGTTGAGTAAAAAGAATAAACAATTGGCTAAAGATAATAACATCTGTTATCTTTTCGCCGCAATGAAAAAATTAATCTGTTATCTACTATGAAACTAATTATTCCTATGGCGGGAAGAGGCACTCGCCTGCGTCCACATACCCATACAACACCAAAACCCTTGCTGCCGATTGCGGGCAAAATGTTGATTGAGCGAATTGTTGAAACGTTTATACAATCTGTAGATTCTGAAATTGAGGAAATCGCTTTTGTTCTTGGTGATTTTGGGTCTGCAATTGAAGAAAAGTTAAAGACAATGGCCACAAAATTCGGAGCAAAAGGTACTATTTATCATCAGGATGTGGCAATGGGAACAGCACATGCGGTGTATATGGCCAAAGAATCGATGGAAGGTGAAGTTATTGTGGCTTTTGCGGATACTCTGTTTAATGTAGCAGGCAAAGTGGAAATCGCGGATGCTGACAGCGTTATTTGGCTGAAAGAAGTGGAGAATCCTTCCAGTTTTGGAGTTGCCGTAATGGAAGATGGCCGAATCACCCATTTTGTTGAAAAACCTTCCGAACCGATTTCAAATCACGCCATTATTGGGGTTTATTATTTCAAAAAAGGGGAAGATTTACGCGCAGAACTAGAACACATTGTAGAAAATGATATCAAAAGCTCTCGCGGTGAATATGAATTAACCGCCGCTATTGATGCCCTGCTTGATAAAGGAAATATTTTCCGTCCGGCTACCGTAGATGCCTGGCTCGATTGTGGGACGTTACAATCATGGATTGATACCACAACCGATGTTTTAAAAATAGAAGATATTTCATCATCATATCCTGAAACCGAGGGCGTAACCATTCACGAACCGGTGTTCATTGGTGAAGGTGTAACGCTGAAAAACTGTGAAATTGGTCCGAATGTAAGTATAGAAAAGGGTGCCGTTGTTGAAGATTCAACATTAACCGATACCATTCTGAATGAACATGCTCATGTTCGCCAATCCACCCTGAGCAAAAGCACCGTCGGGGCTCATACTATAATAACAAACACCAATGGCGAAATCCACATTGGCGATCACAGCCGCGTTGCAGGTTTGGTGTAACCATCAATTTTGGTAATCCAAATGTATGAATTCTCTTTAAAACGATTTCATTTCAAAAAGTGTCACCAATCTTTCTCATTTCAGAACGAATTACGTAAATATGTGTTTTGGTTTTAAATCAAACTAATGTTATGTCATTCTTAGCAATCTAAGAGTCGGACAGGTTATTTTAAAATGCTTGTCGTTTTACAGACATTTTATTTAGTTCTTGATTCGTCGTTACTATCTACTGTGTCCATTAAAACATGCCAAAACGCGATTTCGACTACATCATTGCCGGAGCCGGTGCAGCGGGTCTCAGCCTGCTTTGGCGTCTGCTTGATGACGTGCGTTTTGCTGATAAAAAAATTCTGCTCATTGACCGGTCGTTTAAGTGGGAACAAGAGAAAACATGGTGTTTTTGGAATGATTCCTTCATCCCTTTCAAAGAATTGATTTCTCATTCGTGGAATGGAATAGAAGTCCGCTCAAAAGGGCATCTTTTTTCACAGAATGATGGACATTATTCATACCATTGTATCAACAGCAAGCCCTTCCGACAGCACATCATTGAACTTGCACGCTTAAGTAAACAAGTTACACTTTTAGAAACCAACATTCTGTCATTCGGTGAATCATCTAAGGGTGGCACAGTTGAAACATCAGCCGGCACATTCGCTGGGGAATGGATTTTCCAAAGTCTTCAAAAGGAGCTTCTTGAATCACAGAATCCGAACCCGGTTCTGCAACATTTCAAGGGACATTTGATTAAGACTCAAAAGCCAATCTTTTCTTCCAAAACCATGACACTCATGGATTTTAATGTGATGCCGGATGATCAGGGCAAGACTGCTTTTTTTTATGTTCTCCCCTTTTCCGAAAACAAAGCGCTGATTGAATACACCCTTTTCAGCCCAAAAATGTTATCCGGCCAAGCTTACGACCTCGCCATTTGCTGGTATCTTGAGAACCGTTTTAAACTTAGACAATCTGATTATACTGTGATCGAATCTGAGATTGGCAGCATCCCTATGGATAATACACGTATTAAACCCTACATCAACAGCCGAACAGTATCCATTGGCACAAGTGGCGGAGCAACCAAACCGACCACCGGTTATACATTCACACGTATTCAGCATCATTCAAATGAAATAATAGAAGCATTAAGCCAAAATAAAGTTCCGCCACCTTATCCAGAAACACCCGGACGATTTCGATTTTATGACAGATTACTTCTTCATATACTGCGCACAAATGCAACGGCAAGTCCGGGAATATTTCATGAGCTGTTCAAGCACAATTCCATTGATCATGTATTGCGTTTTTTAGATGAAAAAAGCAGCCTTGCCCAAGAAATGCGCATCTTCGGTTCGCTTCCCTGGTGGCCGTTTTTGGCAGCAATCTTTCAGAATACAACCGAAAGGAATTCCCCTTGAAACACCCTTCGAGAAGCCTAAATAATATTGTTTTATACACTTCAATACTCACTCTGTCAGGAAGCCTTATCCTGCCGGAAGTAATGCTGCTAATTGCACCGTTTTTATTATTCTTATCAGTAGTTTTAATTGGAATCCCTCATGGGGCCATTGACCACATTATAGCCGCCCGTGTGTATGGACTTAAAAAAAGACTCTCCGATTATTTACTTTTCTATGCTTCTTATTTGCTTGTAATGTTCCTCATCGGATTGCTTTGGCTATTCTTTCCAATGGTTGGAATGATCTTTTTTCTTTTGATCTCAATCTATCATTTTGGTCAGGCAGATATGGTTTCACTTATGAAACACGACGGTCTTTTTAGTACTGTTTTCGCATGGTTGCGTGGTTTTATGATTATTGGAATCATCATTTTTGCCCATCCTGAAATCAGTTTGCCTATTATCGAAACCGCAATCCGAAAACCGGATTTTTTAATCAGTATTCAATCCTATTCCAACGAATTATTGGCCTTTAGTGTACTGCCATATCTGATAGTATTGATACTCGCACCAATAATGACTGAAATCCAACACAAGAGAAGTACCCTTTTTTTTGAGAGTATATTGGTCATCTCGCTGTTAATAATCACCCATCCTCTAATAGGTTTTGCAGTTTATTTTGCTTTGTGGCATTCAGCCGGACACGTTTTGGAAATGATAGAGTTTTTCAAGGAAGAAGGCGAACCATTGTCTGTTTCCGGATTTTATAAACTGGCCACACCTTTTACATTGGTTTCTATTTTCGGACTCGGTATTCTTTTTTATTTACAGCGCGCTTTTTCTTTCGGGGATGAAATGGTTTCTTTACTGTTCATACTCATCAGTGTATTAACACTTCCGCACATGATAGTTGTCGATAAGATGTACAAAAAGAGAAAAGCGATTCAACCATCGGTAAATGCTGAAACTTCAATTCATTAGCAATCATAAAACTTTCATAGTGTTAGAAACATCGAAGGGTTATCATCGACGCGACGACATGTAAGGCCTCCAAACACCTGAACTGTCTTTATAAGAGATTTCTGATTACAAAAAAAGCCTCCGCTTCAATGAAGAAACGAAGGCTTTTTCGGGTAATAGAATTTTGCGTTTGTTACAATGCGGATTCCATTTTTTCGTAATCATACCCCTCAGCTTTACTCATTTCCTGAGCAGCAACGGTTAGCATAATTCCATAAATCACTTTTGAGCTAACATCTGCAATGGTGTATGTAATATGTCGGGCTACTACAGCTGATTCGGTCAGCGCCGGTTCAAGTGATAAGCTAAACAGGTATGGCATCAGGTATGCGCCCGGATAAAGCATCCAGGAGATAAAGAAAAGTACCCAAATATTACTGAGGTATCTTTTTGCTTTTTCAGGAGTTCCTTGTTTGCCTTCATCAATAACCTTTTTCATCAAAAATAAAATATGTACAAAGAAAACGGTAGAAATAAAGCCCCAAATAAAGAAAAGAGTTGGATTCGTCACTTCATAAAACTGACCAATATATCCTGTTATAATCATAGCAGTTCCTGAAAACCAAAATTGATTTCTGATAGAACTAAAACTGCTTTTAGTTAGTGTTACAACAAACAGAATTTGAAACAGTAGCATAGGCACATCAATGAGCCAGTTCAAATAGCGATATCCATTATTAAATAAATCAGCTCCCTCAGCCAGTTTGTATGTAGCTGAAGAGGCGTCAAATGATAATGAGCTCACCCAATTTTGTTGCTGAACAAGCAGTAACAAAAAGGCTGAAACCATTACAACCACCGACAACACAGATGATGTTCTGTACTTCGGTGCAACGGTTTTAATCGTTAATATAAAGTACAAAAGAGAAGCCAGCATAACGGCATACCCTACAGTGAGAACATGAGCTGACATTTGATATGCCATCTCCGAAAATCCGGTTGTAATGGCTACATAGTTCTCGAATGTAGCATTACCCAGTGAGTTAAGTAAAATCATAATATTTATTAGTTTAAATTGGCCTTTAATTAATTAAACGGCATAACTTATTGCACAGCAATGCATTATTATTACACCATTTATTTCAGTGGAATCAACATGATAAACAAACCAATAAATGTACGATTTCGTTTATTTTTATATAATAAAGCATATACAATTTATAAATGAACTATTATGAAATATGATGTGTTTATGATTAATTTTCTATTATTTTGCAATCATTAATAGCCACTATTACCTATATTATTGTGCAACATTAATTTAAGCTTCAATCAGACATTGTAATTACACAAACAAATGTAATTTGAATTGAAAAATTCAATGCGGTATTTGTTGTACAAGTCTTTATTTTAGAGCGTTTTTTCTACACATTCATTTATTCATTCATACATGTCGCGTTTTCATCAGTACTCCAGGCATTTAGCCAAATCTGATTGGTTTAATAATTTCATCCTGATAGTCATTTTGGCTGCCGGAGTAGTTGTTGGTATCCAAACATACGGTGAATCAGTAGCAGAGTATTATAATCTACTTCACACGCTTGATCAGATCATACTTTTCATCTTTTTGATTGAAATTATCATTCGAATGGGCGCTGAAGGCAAAAAACCCTTGCGCTATTTCAATGATCCATGGAATGTTTTCGATTTTATAATTGTAGCTGTCTGTTATCTTGCTCTCTTATTCCCTGCATTTGAAGGCAGCTATGTAGCGGTGCTTCGACTTGCGCGGGTTTTACGAGTCTTTCGTGTTATTCGCACCATCCCAAAACTTCAGCTATTAGTAAATGTATTGCTGAAATCCATTCCCTCGATTGGCTATGTAGCCATTCTGCTAAGTGTGATTTTTTATATTTATGCCACGATGGGTGTTTTTTTGTTTAAAGTTAATGATCCCATTCATTTTGAAAATCTACAGTTAAGCTTGCTGTCGTTGTTCCGTGTTGTCACGTTAGAAGATTGGACGGACATCATGTACATTAACATTTATGGGTGTGACCACCCTATTTGGGGATACATTGGAGGCGTCGGGTGCCAGACTCCAAACCCTCTCGGTGGATGGGCAGCGCTTTATTTTGTAAGCTTTGTACTCTTTGGAACAATGATTGTATTAAACCTTTTCATCGGGGTTATTATGAACAGCATGGAAGAAGCCCGTTATGATGAAAAACGAGAGGAAGATTATTTTCGGCATACGCAGGAAAACATGTCCGCAGAAGATGAATTAAAGGATTTACTCGACAAAGTAAATGATTTACGCGAAGATATTCATAATGCCATGTACCGGCTTTCAAAAAAAGAATGAACCTAATTTATTTAATGCCACGTATAGATTGATTTTCATTTCTTATATTTGAAAATGGCTTTTCAAAACCAATATTGCGACCAATTTGCAAAGCTTCTTTCAAATTCAATTGATGCTTTCAAACTAATTTTTAACTATATGAAATCATTTCTGCCCGTTTTAATATGCGCTCTCCTCTTTATAATCACACCTGTTCATGCCCAACTCGAATATCCAGAAACAAAAAAAGGAATTACCGTGGATGAATTTTTCGGCACTCAGGTTTCCGATCCTTATCGTTGGTTAGAAGACGATCTTTCCACTGACACAAAAGACTGGATTAAAGCTCAAAATGAAGTAACCTTTGGTTTTCTTGATGCTATACCTTTCAGAAATACCATTGAAAAGCGCCTAACCGACCTTTGGAATTATGAGCGCCAAAGTGCTCCATCCAAGCATGGCGATTACTATTATTACTCTCGAAACGACGGCCTTCAAAATCATGCGGTTGTGTATCGAAAACATTCAGAGCATAGCCAAGAAGAAGTCTTTCTTGATCCTAACAATTTCTCTGAGGATGGAACCACCTCACTTGCCGGATTGAGTTTCTCTGAAGATGCCTCGTTGGCTGCGTATGCTATTTCGGTTGGCGGTTCGGATTGGCGCAGTGTCATTTTCATTGATACCAAAACACGAGAGCAGGTTGGAGATTCTCTGCATAATGTCAAGTTTTCAGGTTTATCCTGGTATAAGAATGAAGGCATTTTCTACAGCAGTTACGAGCAACCCGATGGAAGTCAACTCTCGGCCATGACCGATCAGCATAATCTGTTTTATCATAAACTGGGCACACCCCAAACCGATGATCAGCGAATATTCGGTGGTTCGGAAACACCACGCCGGTATATTTTTGGAAGTGTGACTGAAGATCACCGGTACCTCGTTATATCCGCAGCTGTAAGTACAACCGGTAATGAGCTGTACATCAAAGACCTATCCGATTGGAATAACCCTGTATTACCCGTAGTTGCTGATTTTGAAAACACTCATTCAATAATTGATATAGAGGATAGCCGCATATTACTATACACAAATTATGAGGCACCGAATTATCGTTTAATTGAAACAACCCTTCAAAACTCCGATAAGTCAACATGGAGTGATATCATCCCCAACAGTGAATCTGTTCTCAGTGTCAGCAAGGCCGGTGGAAACCTGTTTGCCAGTTATCTTATTGATGTGCAAACCGTAGTGCGACAATTAGATTACGAGGGTAATTTCATCCGGGAGGTTGAGCTTCCAACCGCCGGAACCGCAGGTGGATTTTCTGCCGAAAAAGATGATACCGAACTCTATTATTCGTTTACATCTTTCACCTACCCTTCTTCTACCTTTAAATACAATATTGAAACGGGAGAATCATCGCTGTTTTGGAGCCCTTCTATCGACTTCAATCCTGAAGATTATATTACAGAACAGGTTTTTTATGAAAGTAAGGATGGAACAAAAGTCCCTATGTTCATAACGCATAAAAAAGGAATTGAACTGGATGGGAAAAACCCAACCTATTTATATGGATATGGTGGTTTTAATGTGAGTCTGCGACCATCGTTCAGTATTTCCAGATTGGTTTGGTTGGAAAATGGAGGCGTTTATGCACAGCCGAACATCAGAGGTGGTGGAGAATATGGGCGCGAGTGGCACCTTGCCGGAACCCGCATGAATAAACAAAATGTTTTTGATGACTTCATTGCAGCCGCTGAATATTTGATTGATAATAAGTACACATCATCAGAAAAACTGGCCATTGCCGGAGGTTCAAACGGTGGACTTTTAGTTGGTGCCGTAATGCTTCAGCGCCCTGATTTGGTAAAGGTTGCCCTGCCTGCCGTTGGCGTACTCGATATGCTTCGATATCATACATTTACAGCCGGAGCTGGATGGGCATTTGATTACGGAACTGTGGATGAAGATGAAGATATGTTCAGGTATTTGCTGAACTATTCACCGGTTCATAATGTCAAGTCTGGTGTTTCTTATCCGGCAACACTCATCACAACGGGCGATCATGATGACCGGGTTGTTCCGGCACATTCCTTTAAATTTGCCGCAGCACTGCAAGCAGGCCATACAGGCGCAAACCCGGTAATGATTCGCATTGAAACCTTAGCGGGTCACGGTGCCGGTAAACCGACATCCATGACTATACGTGAATTGGCCGATATATATGCTTTCACCTGGTTCAATATGGGAGAAAATCCATTTGAGTAGAGTGGAGTGAACTCTTTTTTATATAAAATTACTCGCTCAAAACCATCCCAGTTTCGGAATGATGGATGAACCAACTGAACCACATTTCCCAATAACCGGGGATGGTTTCATCTCCGGTTACTACTAAAACTTCACCACCGTTTTGAGTGATGGTATACATACGATCATCAATTTTCCGCTCTATAGAATTGTCGTTGAGTATATCCGGATCGAGGGCGACGGTAATATCATCAGCATCAAATATGTACATCAGTTTTTTGGGATGATACCTGTCATCCTCTTTTATTACTGGAAAAAATAAAGCCATATTATCCTCATAATCACCATACGGATACCGGCTATAATCACGATTATACCCAGTATCAGGGCTTTGCACTTTCATATCGGGGTATTTTTGGGAAGCTTCACCGAATTCTAACAACTGAAAGGGTAAAATATCGAGCGCTGTACCTGTAAATGCTCCCAGTACACTTTCACGCATAGCTTGCGACCAAAATGATTCTGTAGTGCGGTCATACATCAGCATATTCGATTGATATAAAAAACCAGAAACGCCGAACTCAAGAATTTCACCATCCACTTCTCTGTCAAATAATAAAGCGGAACCACAAAGTGGACAAAATGTTACGGCAATATGCTTTCCACCCACAACGTCATTCACTATTTCATGCCATACCAAAATACTATAAGGATAAAAACGCTGGTCTCCTCCGAAATCCACGAACATCCCCCTCATATCCAAAGGTAAATCCGCTTGTTCAACTGTAATAAAATCAGGATTCGTCAAGGCTGGAATACCGTCTCTTGGTGGCCCGCCTCTCATAATTAGCGATACATCAATATTCGATTTTGAAGTGTCAAGTTTCGGAAATTCATGAAATGATTGCTGAGCTGTTGTGCACGTTGTAAACACAAGAATCAGAAGTGAAAGTATTCCGAATAAACAGATCGTTTTCTTCATGTGAACTAAGGTTGATTCTAGATTAAGCTTTGTTGCTTTTTTCAGAACAAAGTCTAACTGCTTGTGCAGTATTATCTAATGAAACCATCAATCTCAATTCGTGTTCCGCTGTTTATTTTTTCTATTGTCACCGACATTCCAGCACGCACTGGAGTTGATAAGTTGATATTACAAAAAACTTATAATCTAATAACCCGAACGCACGTCTATCCCTTACCTTCCCATTCCGCGTAGAATTCATCCAGAAACTGCTCCATATATGCATGGCGTTTTTCAGCCAGGCGCTGGCCGGTTTTCGTGTTCATTCTGTCTTTTAGCAAGAGGAGTTTCTCGTAAAAATGCGCTATAGTCGGAGCCATACTATTTTTGTACTCCTCTTTAGACATATTCATGTTAGGCTGCCAGCCGGGAATATAAATCGGCATGTTTTTATGGCCGCCATAATTGAACGCCCGCGCAATTCCAATAGCACCTATTGCATCAAGACGGTCGGCATCCTGCACTACATCCAACTCCGGTGATTTGAACTTCTGCGAGTGATTTCCCCCTTTGAAAGAAATATTGGCCACAATGTTCACCACATGCTCAGTAATTGATGCATCCACTTTTTGAGATTGAAGAAAAGAGCGTGTTGTTTCCGGCCCTATTTCTTCATCGCCATCGTGGAACTTTGAATCCGCAATATCATGCAGAAGCGCCCCCAATTCCACCACCAGCATATTTACATCTTCCGTTTCTGCAATTTTTTTGGATAATTTCCATACGCGGTAAATATGCCACCAATCATGTCCACCCTCAGCACCTTTTAATTCTCTCTTTACAAAAGCTTCTGTTTTTGTGATTAAATCACTCTGTTTGTCTGTCATTTTAACCGTTTTTGTTGCGCTTATTAATTTCTTTATTGATAGCGCTTATTTGCGTGAACGCAGGAATGGAAGCTCCGACGATTATTACCGGTACAATTATAGCTTCACCTCCCATGTCCCATTCTCCATTCCATACATTGTAGCCGAAATACGATACAAAAATGACCATAAGTGTTGCTAAGACATAAAGAATACCTGTGTGCGACTTTTTCATCTGGTATAACTCATCAAATGAACTTTCTTCAATGCTTTTATTTTTTGCCATAATTTAGTTGCGTAAAAATGATAGAAGTCAATGTAGGCCATAATTCACAAGCGATAATTTAAAAAAATGGTACATCTATATACAATTTATATTTTTGGGCTTCTATCTTCCAAATTAAAAACGCTACAACGTAAACCTCTGAATATCATCCATTCAAACAGCATTTTTTATACTTCATTCCACTCCCACAAGGACAAGGACCATTTCTACTTATTTTTGGCTCGTCTCTTACTATTGTGAAGGCTTTAGTTTGCTTCATTTTGGGTCTCTTTTTACCCTTAATCAATTTGGGATTAAGCAAATATTCTAATTCGCTGATATCTTCCGGATAATCAGGTTCAATTCCACAAATAAACTTCCAATTATTCTCTTCACATAATACGGCCAATTCCTGAGCCCTAAACTCGTTCTGAACGCGAATTCGAATCGGATTTCCTTTTTCTCCAAGTTTTGGCATAACAGTTTAGTTTTTTTTAAAAATCCAATAGATTTTGTTTCCGAATCCTTTTGATTCTTTTTTTCTGATATGCAATGATTTCGGGATAAAGCGGATTTTTGGGTGTCACAATTAGATGCGTTAACCCACAGCCAAGTATATGACCATCTACAGGTTCAGACATGCACACTATCCCAGAAATATCACCGCTATTTTTCACATCAATTATAGTCAATTCTGTCTTTAAGGTAATCTTTAAATCATCACTCCTTAATTCCTGAACAAGTTCTCTTGTTGGAAATGCTTTAAATGGAACAATTTCCATTAGCTTATTTATCAAATTTTCATACTCAATATCTATATCCATATTTCTATTTTTATTAGACTTAATTTGGAAATATGTGAATTAAAATAGAACTCTCAGGTAATTAAAGTTTGGGAAAAAATAACTCCATAATAATTCATCGAAAAGATAAATGTATAGATAGATATCTAATAATTTTATTTAATTGAAAATGAGCATTTTGCCAATTATGGTTTAAAAAGTATCTCTATGCATGGAGTTTTTACAAGTGAATAATGTTTATCCCCCATTGAAATACTCATGGCAGCTTACAACCTCCGCCGGATTCCAGATATGATGAGCACATGAGATGTTAAATCCGGTATGAAATTCAATAAATCTCTAAACCTGATATCTGCTGGAACAGGTTCGTTTTCTGTGATGCTGCAACTTCGCTTATGGTGGATGTGATTATCATAAGATATAGTGTTTGATATTAAAATATAAACCTGTTGTTTTACACCAAACAATCTGATTTGATGGTATCGAACACTGTTTTTATGATTGATTATTCAAAAAGTCCAGTCATAGAATTGGCTTATTTATAACAAAGTGCAGGCCATTAATCTTCATTCCTGTGCTTGTAGGCATCTGAGTTCCGGTAATCAGCTGGATTTTCACCCATTTTCTTGAATTCATTGGCTGTAAAGATATAGCCGGCTAAAAGTAATATTGAAACGAAAATCCCGAAAATAAATAGAGTTAAATCATCCATGTTTATCTGTTTTTTATAACTGCGATTTTAAAATAGACGCCGAAGGCCAAAATAGATGGAACCCATATTCCGACAAAAAGCCCCTCTTCGCGATGTCCCATAAACCAGAGTAAAATTGATGCAAACATGGACAGAAGTGCAGCAAACAAAATGAAATAATCTGATAGGTCGAATAATTTCTTCATTTTTTTGAGTTTTATACTAAGTTATTATTAATATTTACATAACTGAGAAACGGGTATGGATAGTTCGATCAAATAATGTTTTATTTCATTCATATTGTTCGGGATCTGCCGACTGACTGATTCACCGTTCACTGCTTACACTTTAAACGAGCATTTTAAAGTCAAACTAATGAAAATGGAAACCATCCCCTTTCAGAATGTGTGAATCAGCTTCCATTTCATGATTTTTTTATTTTCTATTCTGTTTGTTTTTATGCTTCTTGCGTGCCTTAACCCGCCAAGGTGCATCTACTTCCCAATCGCCTGCCATTATGCAACCATAAGGGATAATTTCATCTACAACTTCACCAAGCCCAAATTCCTTCATTTGGTTAATTACGGTTTGTGAACTCTTATATGCAGATGGCAACTCAGAAATATCAATATTCTTTGAGAAAAAACGAATGTCTAAACCTTCCGTTTCTTCGGCGAATATTTCGTTTATAGATTTGTTTGCTTTATTTCTTTTGTGCTGCCCTCTGCTGATATTTCTGCCCGCTCCATGTGGAGCAAATCCTAAATTACTTTCAGTAGTTTGGCCCCTTACAATTAAAACCGGTTCACTCATATTCAAGGGAATCAGGCGTAATCCATCTTTACTATCAGGCACAAACTTATCGTCAAGTGGAGTTGCACCTTTGGCATGATAAAACAATTCTCCATCTTTGAATACAAAGTTATGCTCGTTCCAAAATCTATCCGTTGGATTTATTTTCAATTTATCAACAGTAGCATCATGGATAGTTGTATGGTTCAATTTAGTCCATTCCCTTACAATTTGAAGGGCTTCCCAATACGCTTTCCCTTTATCTGTATCGTATGGAATCCACGCATTACTCTTTACTGTTTTGGGCGAAATTTTTCGTCTGAAATATTCTGCAAGTTTCATCCCTTGCTTATACAGATTTGCACCAAAGCCCCGGCTTCCGTGGTGAGTTACCATTATGGTCTCTCCTGTGTTTCTGGAATGCCCGACAAATAAAAAATGATTTCCATCTCCCTGGGTTCCCATGTGGGTTCGGGCTAGATTTAAACTATTATCATTATTGAAGAAAGTGTTTTCCGCCATTCGATCTTCCAGGCTTTTGGGTAACAAGGAGAATTCTTCCCGTCCACCGCCACCAAAATGAGTTACTGAATGAGCAACATCCAAGACCTTTTTTGGGGCAATTTTCCCAATATTGGTCATCATAACCGAGCAACAAATATCGGCGCTGTGCATAGAAGGATGTATTGCATTTTTTGCAATAACAACTCCCCCAACAGGGATTTGTCTGTCTCCGGTAGGGCATGCATCAGGCATAACTGCCCCGCCAACCAACGTGGGTGTTTTCATAAGGTCTTTCATTGTTGAAATAACCTTTTCAACATTTGAAATTTCTTCTTCGGTTTCTGCCCTTATGTTTTGGTAAAAGTCAACAGGTTCAGAATGTGGGTCTATATATTTTGGGCGTGCAGATTCTAAATAATTTGTTAATTGCTCACCGCTTAATTGCTTGCTGTTCGCATAGTCAATGGCTTCCTTAAACCATTTTCCGGGTTTGTAACCCATTTTTTTTAAGTCTTTACCTGTTATCATTATCTCTATTATTCTATGTTGCCATTAATAAGTTTTTGGCAAAATTAAAATCACGTATCACTGCGCAATAATTACCTGTTTACTTCATTTTTTTACCCTTGAGTATCAACCAATAAGTGTTCATACGAACAAGGATGAATGGAAATTGTGAAGAAAGGTTCATCACTCAAAGAACCACATGTAATCTATTTTTAATTCAACGCATCACACATCTTCATTTAGTTTAAAAAATTACAATTTATACTTTCATATACGGATAATCCGAGTTTACCCGGATTATTCACGAAAAGGTAGATTTAAATTAATAAGTAATAGATTATAACTAAAATAATAAGATAACGCCCAAATTTGAGTGTCGAACATTGCGGCGCACCGAGCGAAGCGATACCCAAGCAGTGATATTTTCTTCCATACGCATTCCCCTGATGTTTCGTGCCTTATTCTTGTTTATCCTCAAAGATATCTTCAATCTGTTTTTCAAAAAGTCGTGCAATCTTAAATGCTAAGGGTAAACTGGGATCATATTTTCCTGTTTCAATGGCATTTATAGTCTGACGCGAAACATCCAGTGCTTCAGCAAGATCTGCCTGAGTCCAATCGCGTTCCGCACGAAGTACTTTCAATCTGTTTTTCATTTGTATCTCCTCACATTTATGAGAAGCGTAATAAGGTATGTAAGGCCAATTAAACCAACCAAACCACTGATTTCTGCATCAAATGGAATTACATTTGTTGCATCTAACATGGAATAGGCAATCCCTCCAACAACGGCTACCCCAAGAGAAATTCCCATTGCTTCAAGGTGAACTTTCTGCATCATTTCATCCTGTATTTTGATATGCCGGATGTTTGCAATAATCATTCCAACTCCAATACCAACATTTAAAAGAATTAAAGGCAGGTTAATGAGTGTGTTTTCTCCCCACATCACCGGTCCAAAAGATGTAATGGCAACAGTGAGAACCCATGAGAAAGTCCATATTCCCAACCAAACCGTGGTTTTATGAATCTGCTTTTCCCAATCGCTTGAATGTATGTTTTGATCTTTCATTTGTCTATTTGTTTTGTCTTTTAGTTAAGGTTACTTTACACAAAGTACAAACATTCAATTTCAATGTCAAGTAATATTCTCAAAATGTATATGGTGCTTTACTTTTATCACATAAGGAGGGAGGTTTTTATCTTGAGGTGCTGATAGGCACGTCTATTCGGACAAAATACCATTGACATTACACCAGAGCATCATTGCAGAAAAAAATGTCCCATCAAACATTTGGGGACTCATGCAGACTGATTGACCGTTTTTTTTCGCAACGCAACTGTAAGTAGTGTTATGACCGTCAGAGGTATAACAAAGTACAGCATCACATTACTGAATACGGGTAAAGCATCATGCTGAGAAGCTGCCAAAATCAGATATAGCGTGTAGGCTATGTAGTATCCAAGAAATAAAATTCCTTCTTTTCGGCTGATGACACTTCCGGTAAAAAATATGGGGATACAGGCTAATGCTACTGCAATCATCACCGGAATATCGAATCCGATTAGCGCAGTTGAAATTTGGATACCGGTTGGTGCAATAATACTCGAAAGTCCAAGCACGCCCAATATATTGAAGATATTACTTCCAACTACATTCCCAACGGCGATATCCCGTTCGCCACGAATTGCCGCAATGATAGAGGTAACAACCTCGGGTAGAGATGTACCCGCCGCTACAATCGTCAAACCAACAATTAATTCACTGACTCCCATGTATTTAGCAAACGAAACCGCACTTTCAACAAGCCAGCGCGATCCAAGTACCAAAAGTATCAGTCCACCAACTATCAAACCAATGTTTTTAACCCAATCAAGTCGTGAAAATTTTTGAACTCCATATTCATTAGCATACTCTTTTTTGACATCGGCATTTTCCTTGCGGCTTTGAGTAATCAAAAATAATACATAAACAATGAGGCTAACAAAAAGTATGACCCCATCAACACGACCAAAAGTCCCATCAAGTGAAAAAAGCAATACTAAAACGGAAACCACAATCATCAATGGTACGTCAATACGCATCAATTGTCGTGATACAACCAATGGCACGATAAGGGATGAAACACCAAGGATAAAAAGTACATTAAAAATATTACTACCAACTACATTCCCCATCGCAATATTGGCCTGATCAGATAAAGCTGCTTTAATGCTAACTGCAAATTCTGGCGCACTGGTTCCAAAAGCCACTACTGTCAATCCAATTATCAATGGGGATATTCCTAATACTGCCGCAGAACGGGATGCGCCCCGAACGAGTGCTTCTGCACCAACAATTAAAAAAACCAACCCAAACACAAAAAAGAGTATATCTATCATAATTAGACAATTTTTTATTTAAGCTACTTACCTTACGGAGATCAAGATATTGAATTATTTGTACTAAATTAGAAAAGTAAATTTAATAAAGTGGATTGAGCTATAGTTTCATTCACTTATTTTCACTACTCAAGAATACAGAAACATGATTGGTCCCGATAAAAATACCGTCTTTCCTCTGAGCAATTATAACCGACTTTGTTTTTTGAAAAATATCATCAAGAATCAGAACATTATAGTTGGAGATTATACCTATTACGATGATTTTGAAGATGTACATAATTTCGAAAAAAACGTAAAGTATCACTTTGATTTTATTGGTGATAAACTAATAATTGGCAAATTCTGTATGATAGCCTCTGATGCAACATTTATCATGAATGGAGCCAACCATATTAAGGATGCAATTACGGCATATCCGTTTGAAATTTTTGGAAATGGATGGGAAAAAGCGATGGAAGGAAAGTCATATCCCTATAAAGGTGATACGGTGATTGGCAATGATGTTTGGATTGGTTACAAAGCTACGATAATGCCTGGAGTCAGGATAGGAGATGGGGCCATAATCGCCACAAATACTACAGTAACAAAAGATATAGCGCCCTATTCCATTGTGGGTGGTAATCCATCACTGGAAATCAAAAAAAGATTTTCTGATGAACAGATTGAGAAGCTTCTAAAAATTCAATGGTGGAATTGGGAAATTGAAACTATAACAAAAAACCTATCTATTCTGACAGAAAATAATCCTGCATTAATGAATCAATTTTTGTGAAACGATGGGGTTATCCAACTACTGACATGTTTTAAAATAGCTTTATAAGCAATGTATTTCAGTGATTGAAGCAGATCTGGTTTCTGCGTACATCCGCGCAATCTGCGGGAAATAAACTTAAACCGGTTACTACTTTAAGTCCAGAAGTTGCCCGAATGTTTTTGTAATGACACATTTTCGGGTCGCGAGCCTGTCAATCCCATCAAGTGTATTTACTTTATTATCATCTATCCTTTTCTGAGATTGATTAGATAAGCATCCACATTCAATTTTCGCGTGGCTTTTGCAGTTTTTATTCTGCTTCAATTAAAGATGAAATAAACCCCAACATTTCCGGACTTTTCCAATTTGCAGAGCCAATGTGTTTATATCTAATTATTCCATCTCTGCCTATTATATATGTGGATGGCATGATTATATATACAGGAGAACCAGGCGGGATGTCTTCAAAAGCCCAAAACCCATGTATAAATTGCACGGGGAAATCATAGTTATTGCTGTCTAAAAACGCCTGAAGATGTTCTGCACTTTTGTCCTGAGAGATCATTAAAAAAGCTACCGACTCCTCGGGTAGTGTTTCGTAAAGGTGCTGAAGGCCAGGGAGCTCGGGTATGCAAGGAGCACAAGTAGTAGCCCATAAGTGAGCGAAAAAGCACCTTCCCTTTCATTGAGTCGAAGGCGAGAATTTCTCCGTCCATCGTCTTAAGAGTAGCTCTGTAATCGACAACTCCCAAACTGTCATCCAATGATGGTGTCGGAGCTGGATTTAGCAGGTTCATCATGTTAGGAACTTGCGCGAAAAGAAACACCGGCGCACATGAAAGTATCAGAATCAGTAAGAAACTGCGCACATATTTGATTGCAAACGATGATTGTTTCATTTCCTTTTTTCTAAAGGGTTATTCTCTACTGTCACTCATCCAATTCTTTTATGGCCGTGGCAAGTGCCTGAAGTGATTTCTTCGCATCCCCAAAAAACATCTGATTTTTGTCGTTATAGAAGAGCTCATTTTCAATACCGGCAAATCCGGGATTCATACTTCGTTTGAAAACGACGGTCCGTTTTGCATTATCAACATTCAGCACTGGCATTCCGTAAATGGGGCTGCCGGGGTTGGTTCTGGCCGCCGGATTTACCACATCATTGGCACCGATTACCAAGACGACATCTGTACTTTCAAATTCAGGATTAATTTGATCCATATCATATAAAAGATCATAGGAAATATCAGCTTCGGCCAGTAGCACATTCATGTGGCCGGGCATTCGCCCAGCAACGGGATGAATGCCATATTTCACAACCACGCCTTTTTCCTCAAGCAACGCTGCAACTTCTTTTACCACATGTTGCGCTTGAGCCACTGCGAGGCCATATCCGGGTACAATGACCACTTTTTTTGCATACACACATTGGATGGCAACATCATCGGCGAAAGTTTCCCGAATGGATTTATCGCCTGAATAGGTGTTGTCACCGCCATCAGAACCTCCACCAAATGCTCCGAAAAGCACGTTCAGGAGTGTTCGGTTCATGGCTTTACACATAATGTTGGTGAGGATAAGTCCGGCAGCACCAACCAATGCACCGCTGATAATAAGCAGATTGTTATTTACCACAAATCCGGCCATTGCGGCGGCAATTCCTGAATACGAGTTTAACAGTGATATCACCACCGGCATATCAGCTCCGCCAATGGGCAAAACGGTTATAATCCCTAGAAAAAGTGCCAGTCCCAGAATTATCCAGAAAATCATTTCCGATTCCGGATTGACTACAAAAAAGCCGATCAGAACAAGGGATGCGATTAGTAAAATAATATTGATGACATTCTGGCCGGGAAACGTTATTGGGCGTCCGCTTACCGTACCATTGAGTTTTCCAAAAGCAATGAGGCTACCTGTAAAGGTGATGGCGCCAATCAAAACACTTAATCCTACAGCGGTTAAATCAGAGTAGGCAAACACCCCTGTTTCAAGCCGGTTAAACTCACCCCATGCTACCAAAGCTGAAGCTCCGCCACCCAATCCGTTAAAAATGGCGACCAATTCAGGCATCGAGGTCATAGCGACTTTTTTTGCCGCAATAATGCCAATAACGGAACCAACGATTAATCCGATGGCGATTAATTCCAGCGACACAATTTCACGATCTAACAACGTTACGACTACCCCGATAAGCATACCGAGTGAGGCCAGTTTATTTCCTGACTGAGCGGTTGCGGGTGAACCCAGTCTTTTTATTCCAATAATAAACAGCGACATGGCTATCAAATACATGATTTGAATAAAACCCGGCAGATAGCCCCATACAACTTCTGGCAAAAATTGACTCATGATTCGTTATCCCTTTTTTTAAACATCCCCAACATGCGATCTGTTACCAAAAAACCACCCACAACATTAACAGTTGCAAAAATGATAGCGGCAACTCCGATGATTTGTCCGGTTAAGCCGTCTGAACTACCGGCTACAACCAACGCGCCAATAAGCGTAATTCCGGAAATAGCATTCGCCCCCGACATAAGTGGGGTATGTAACGTTGGCGGTACTTTTGATATCAATTCAAACCCCACAAACGAAGCTAAAACAAAGATAAACAGGTTAAAGATGAGATTTTCCATAGTCCAATTTTTCAGGTTAACTTTAATTTATTGATGAAGAATAGATCCTCATTTCAGAATCTATATTATGAATTAATCATCGGGCTTGTAATTTTTCCCTCATGCGTGATGGTAGCCTCACGGATTATTTCGTCTTCCATATTTACGGTAAAATTTTCATCCTTAAGGTACAGTGATAAGAGTGAAAATATATTTTTAGCGTACAACTGACTGGCATGGTTCGCCAAAGTTGATGGCAGATTCAACGGTCCGATTATTTTTGCACCATTTGTATGAATAACGGTCTCTCCCGCTTTGGTCAACTCACAATTCCCACCTTGCTCGGCAGCCAAATCTACCACTACCGAACCCGGTTTCATGTCATCCACCATTTCTTTGGTAATTAATACCGGTGCTTTTTTGCCAGGAATCAATGCGGTTGTAATTACGATATCCGACTTCTTCACATGCTGATGCAGTACTTCAACCTGCTTTTGCCGTGTTTTTTCGGAAACCTCTTTTGCATATCCACCTTTGGTTTCGGTTTCTGCATCATCAATAGGAATGTCAATAAATTTTGCACCGAGGCTTTCTACTTGTTCTTTCACCACCGGGCGAATATCGTAGGCTTCTACTACAGCTCCCAGCCGTTTAGCCGTGGCAATAGCCTGTAATCCGGCCACTCCGGCACCCAAAACCATAGCTTTTGCCGGAGGAATGGTTCCGGCGGCGGTCATCATCATGGGTAGATAACGATCGAGTTCCAAGGCTGCAATGATGGCACATTTATAACCGGCAATATTACTCATTGAAGATAAGGCATCCATAACCTGCGCCCGACTGATACGCGGAATTGCATCCATAGAAATGGAGGTAACCTTCGCATTTTTAAGCAAATCAACCGTTTCGGGATGCTGTAATGGCCACAAGAAACAAATTATAGCGGCACCCTGTTTCAGATTTTTCAAATCAGATTCAGGAGGCGTATTGACACAAAGCATAACATCACATTCAGAAAAAAGCTTCTTTCGGTTGTCAATAATCCGGACTTCTTTTTGTGAATACTCATCATCCGTGTAGCTGGATGATACTCCGGCCCCCTTTTCCAACCAGATTGTATGGCCTGAACCTACAAGTTTACCGGCCACATCCGGATTTAAGGCAACACGCTTTTCACCTGTTGCTTTTTCCCCACAAACTGCAATAATCACTTTTTCTCCTGTTCTTTCTGTTTATATAACCTTACAGTAAAAGCATAATAACCAATTAACCATAAACAATAAACTGATTAAACCGGAATATTCTTCCTAGAATTTCACTTCGTGGGAATCGCTTCGCTCGGTACACAGAGAGCAATAGAAAAATTAAAAAGCGATGAAAGAGTACCGTCTTGAATTGAAAAAGCATGCTCAACTAACTTCTATACCAATCAAATAGCCAAATGATGGGGAGTCTATTTCTATTCAAATCTCAACTTTCGCACTTCAATGATTCGATGCTTAATATTAAGTGTTGTGTGGGACGAAAGACGGAATATCGGGCACGGAAGGTTTTTGATTTGTGATTTATGGGCTCAGATAAATCCGTAAAATCAGTCAATCCGTGCCAATTCGTGTATCTTAATGGGTTTGGGATTCTCTGGTCTTCCGTCCTCGGTCTTCCGTCTGCGAGCTGCACTGCAAATCGAACTGCGAAAGTTGAGTCAAATCTTAACACTGGCATAATATAACAGATGCATTTTTTATCTATTATTTGATTCTAATTTTGAAATCGTCCGACACTTAAGTTTCGACTCCTCCACAACTATGAGCAGTAAATTAACCGTTAAGCGCTCGCTGTTAACATCATACGCTAATTTTATTGAAATAATAAAGCAAGAGCGTGTTTTCCTTATTGTTATCAGCCTTTCTTTTTTTATTGCTGGTTTCTCATTTCCCTATTCTCATTTGGCTATGTGGGTGGGATTTATGTTCGCGGGCTATTCAGCTATTGCCAATGACAGCATTCAAACTATCGGGACTTTTCTGGCTTCGAATGCCGACCGCGCATGGTATCAACTTTGGTTTTTTATCGGTGGAATTTTCCTGCTCACGGTTACGTACAGCTGGTTTACTTTTGATGGAGATGTGAGCTATGAGCGCCTGACAACCTCTTCTCTTGCTGTAGCTCCCACAAGTTTTTCTTTTTTACAGATTGCCGCACCTATTTTCCTATTGGTAATAACCCGACTGCGGATGCCCGTTTCCACAACTTTTTTAATTCTGAGTTGTTTCTCCGCTGATTTGGCCGGCATTACCGGAATGCTGATTAAAAGTATGGGTGGTTACATAACGGCCTTCACCGTTGGTATAATCGTTTGGATGATTATTTCAAGATGGATAAGTAAGAATTTTGTAGGTGAAGCAAAACCATATTGGCGAGTCTTGCAATGGATTACATCGGGCTGTTTGTGGTCGGTTTGGGTGATGCAGGATATAGCAAACGTGGCCGTATATCTTCCGAGAAGTTTATCCGGTTATCAATTTATAGGATTTGCAAGCTTTATCTTCTGTGGTCTTGGATTGATTTTTTATTTACGAGGGGACAGAATTCAGGAAATCGTAACTGAAAAATCGCATGTAACCGATGTCAGGGCTGCAACCATAATTGATTTCATCTACGCTTTACTGCTTTTTTTCTTCAAAGAATTAAGCAATATCCCTATGAGTACAACCTGGGTTTTTATTGGTTTACTTGCCGGACGTGAAATTGCAATGAGCATCATGGATCAAGCTGGCCATGGTAAACCAATGAAAAAAGCGTTCAAACTTATTCGCCGTGATGTGCTTTATGCGTTTATCGGTTTGGTAGTGTCTATTATTCTCGCAGTTCTGATTAATCCAGATATAAGTGCTGAAATAATGGACTTATTAGGGTTTGATAATTAGACCCAGAAAAATTATCAGGGATAAATACCAATATATTCTGGAATTTATCCAATTGCCTGTTCAATATCAGCCAGTAAATCATCGGGATGTTCCAAACCGACGCTCAATCGTATTAGATTTCCGGGTGTTTCTGAACCTTCCCCTTCTGTACTCAGGCGATGCTCCCAGGTGCTTTCAACACCTCCCAAACTCGTGGCTCTCTTTATCAGTTGTGATTTTCCAACTACCTTGATAGCATCTTCAGCATTTCCATCAACCAAAAACGATATCATTCCACCGAAGCCTGACATTTGTTTTTTGGCAATTTCATGACCGGGATGATGTTCCAATTCGGGGTAAAACACATCCTGAATTTTCGGATGCTTTGAGAGATATTTTGCAATAATAGACGCGTGTTCGTTATGGCCGCGCATTCTGTACGCCAGTGTGCGGGTGCTCCTGCTCAGCATCCAGCAATCGTGTGGGGAAGGAACCGCTCCACCCATTTTTTGGATAAACCGTACGCGTTCAAAGTAATCGTTATTTTTTTTAGCAATTACAGCACCTCCCATCACATCGGAATGTCCGCCAAAGTACTTCGTTGTAGAATGCACCACAATATCCGCTCCCAATTCCAAAGGCAGCTGATTGACCGGGGTCGGCCAAGTATTATCGACGGCTGTAATAGCGCCATGTTTTTTTGCAATAGAAGAAACAGCCTGTATATCTGTTATTCGAAGCATGGGATTGGATGGCGTTTCTATCCAAACCAGTTTGGTATTTTCACGAATATGGGCTTCCACATGCTCAGGTTCGGTCATTCTGATGAACTCAATCTGGAGACCCCAGCGCTTCATCAGTCCATCCATTAGTTTTCGGTTACCGGCGTAAATATCATCAGGCACAAGCACATGATCGCCGGGGTTTAGTGCCTGCAAAACCGCTGTTGTGGCTGCCAAGCCTGATGAAAATGTGGCGCAGATTTCCCCACGTTCCAATACCGCAAGGAGTGTTTCCAACTGAAGACGATTGGGATTACCTAAGCGGGAATACATAAAGTCGTGATCGGAACGGCCATCTGCTTCAACTTCATAAATAGTACTTGGCGAAATGGGTGGTACAATAGACTTGGATTCATTGCCGAGTTTGAGCCCGGTATGGATACATAATGTTTCGAAACGAAGTGATTTATCTTTTTCCATAAATTTTGCGGTTCTGCTTTAGTAATTGGTTCAATCAGTCTTTCTATACCTGTAATCTAATGAAGTTAATTCCAAATTCAATCCGGATTTTATGGAATGCATATAAAATCGCCCAAGCTATAATTAATCTTGATGTTAGGACTAGTAATAGTAACTCAGTTTACTCTCACATCTACATTCAGCACAATGTCAGTTTTAATTGAGTTGCTTATTAAACATGCGCTTTCCGCTTTATGCAATAATCGGGTTCCTTTTTCGATATCTTTTTCATTTTTCAAAACCAATGAAGGCATCAGTGTAATTTTGTCCACTGCAAATTTGCCTTCTACTTTTCCCAGAGTTCCGGTTGCATTACAGGAAAAGGATTCAAAATCCAGTTTTGAAAAATCGGCCATTGCCAAAAAGGTTGTCATCAAACAACTGTTAACGGCGGCTATGAACAAGTGCTCGGGCGACCATATTCCTTCAACCCCTTTTTCAAATTCCGGGGGCGTTGCTACATCAACGGTTTCATTGAGAACCGGCGAGCTAAGTGTTCCAACTCGTCCATTTTGCCATTCTAAGCGGACATCATATTTGTATTCTTTTGACATAATTTTTTTCTAAATAGTATGGTTATAAATTTCTATATGGCTTTGTAAAATATTTTTTAATAATTAGTTAAGTGGCTCAGTATATCTTGTTTTCTTTGGTTGATATGTAAGTACATTGTAATTATATTTGGACATCAATTCACACAACGTTGTAGTTATGAAAACAAAATTAATTCGTATTGGGAATTCTCAGGGAGTTCGAATTCCAAAACCTCTGATTGAAGAAAGTGGAATTACCGAAGAAATTGAGATGATTCTCAGAGACAATGAAATTGTTCTTCGCTCTGTTGAATCAATCCGAAAGGATTGGGCACTATCATTCAAGAAAATGGCCCAACAGGATGATGATGCCTTGTTGGATCAAGAAGAAATAGAAAGGTCATCTGACTGGGATGAAACCGAGTGGACATGGTAGAAAGAAATTCTGTAAAAAGGTTTGATGTTTATCTGATTTCGCTTGATCCGACAAAAAGTTCTGAAATTAGTAAAACACGTCCCTGCGTTATTATTTCTCCAGATGAAATGAATAATCATATCAGAACTGTAATCATCGCACCGTTGACTTCCACAATTAAAAATTATCCATCACGCGTCACTATTTCATTTCAAGGTAAAAAAGGACAGATTGTTTTAGATCAGATTCGTACAATAGATAAGATCCGTTTGATTAAAAAACTTGGCTCAATCGGATCATCAGCCAAAGAAAACGTACATAGTATATTACAAGAAATGTTTGCTCCGTAAACTGCTATTCCATATTAGCTTCAATGACCGATAGTAATTGTTTTGCAGGAACCACACCCGATTGCTGCCATTTGATTTTACCGTTCTGAAATAGAATTAATGTCGGTACGCCACGAACATGGTATGCCTGGGCGGCTCCCGGATTTTTATCTACATCAATTTTAATGATATTCAGTTTGTCACCGAGGTTTCGTTTTACTTCCGACAAAATAGGTGGCATCATTTTGCATGGGCCGCACCACTCGGCGTGAAAATCGACCAAAACCGGTGTATCGCTATTTATCAGGTCTTTAAATGAATTTTTCTGTGTTGTTGATTCCATAGTTTAATCCTTTTTTATTTCCGTGAATTCCACATCATCCAGCGATTGAATGTTACTATTGTTTGGAACGGAACAACCATTTCGGCCAAAACATCCTGTATTAGTCACAACCTGAAACAGAAAGAAAAATGATACAAGACCGGCGAATGGTTCTTTAAATGCCAATGCCTGCAATCCAAAAATGATACCGAGTGTCAATCCGACAAATCGGGTGAAGTGCCATCCGGTAAAGAGCTGTTCTTTTAATATGGAAATCATCGTTTGTTATTCAATTTATTTTGTTAATTCATCCCTGTCAGTAAAGTCAGGATATCTTATAATATTTAAATGTACAGACTTTCTGAAGCAAAGTCTGTTACATTGGTTACAGAAGAGTGATTTTATTTCTGCCAAGTTCAACCAAGTTTTCTTTTTCCATCTGTTTTAATAGTCGGGAAATAACAACTCTTGCAGTTCCCAATTCAATGGCAATCTGTTCATGTGTAACTGTTAACGTCTTATTTCCAGATAATTCACTTTTCTTTTGCAAAAAATCGAGTAACCGCTCGTCCATTTTTTTGAATGCAACGGCATTTACAACATCCAATAGTTCCGTGAACCGTTTGTGATAGAGTTTGAAGATATAATCGAGCCATTGTGGAAACGCACGGGTTAACTCCGGAATTTTCTCTTTGGGAAGAAAAAGAATTTCAGATTCCTCTTCAGCAACTGCTCTGATTTTACTTTTTTCCTCGTGCATTCCACCCAAAACCGACATGATGCAACTTTCGCCGGGCTGCAGGTAATACAGCAACAATTCCCTGTAATCATCATCGGTCTGCGTTATTTTCAAGCTTCCGCGAATTACAAATGGGATGCTTTGAATACGCGTATTTTCTTCCAGGATTACATCACCCTGCTTGTACGCTTTTACGTATCCCAATTTGGAGATATGTTCCCTTATTTGCCTTATTTCATCCCAATTTACTGCTGTATCCATGTATTATTTTTATGTCCTTGATAAATATTTACTTAGGATCTGTTTATTTGTCAATGTAAGTGAGAATGATACTATTTGATACGAAAACATACGCTATTGATAAGATAAGGTAGTAAAAACTTGAATTCGATTCTAAAGCATGATTATATATTCTGTTAGTTGACTTGTCTGCCTCTGAGTATCCGGAGACCTAACCGGTTTAAACTATGCAGAGGTGATATTAAAGAGTGCTCACCCGGAATAATATTTTAAAGACATGTCAGGTGCTTGGAGACCTGACATGTCGTCCATTTAATGAGAGTGATTTTTGATTGATACTTTTCTCCTTTTTTTACCATAGAGTTACACTGTATAGGCCATAACCTGTCCCTGTTTGCCATGGAGAGCTACGCAGTTGATACGGTTCAAAAACTCTTTGAAACTCCTCGATTAACTCAGTGTAACTCTGCGGTTAAACAGTGCTATCAAAAAGTACGTAAAAAATATTGGTTCTGAACGTATCAAAGAATCAAACATAAAATCCTCTAATTAATTTCAACTTGCGCTCACCATTCATTACCTCCAGTTATTTGTATAGATTTTCGAAGGGTTTCCCCGTTTTCATCCACTAATGTAAGTGTATAATTTCCTGGCTTAGGCGCTACCGCTATTTGATGAATACCCTTCGTTTCACCCAAATATGTTTCATCTAAGTGCCACCAAATAGTTGTGGAAGGTTCTCTGTGTGCTGCTTCAAAAACGGTTCTGCCTATTTTTCCATCTAATTCAACGGGCACCCGAATAATGGGTGAATCATCAGGATAAATCAATGCCATCGACGGACGAACCTGTTCATTCTCACAGCCGTCCAACCAATCTGGAACCGGTTCATAACTGTTCTTCCTGCGATAATACCATTCCAAAACGGGCGGAAGCACAAACCATGAATGCGGTTTCATATCAGAAACCCGATAGCAAGAACTGTTTACCTGATAGGTTTCTGATTTATCCACATGTATGGTTTGATGATACGGACATGAGGGCGATTCCAACCCTGAATTGGGTATCATTTCCGTTTGTGTTTTATCACAATGTGGTCCTGCACGATGACCGCTTTTCGTGCAAATTTCCACGTATGACATATCGAAAACGGGTTCAGAAAACCAGCTTGATCCTTCTAATATATTGAACAATCCAAACATGGCAGGTGCCGCCGCTCCAATGCCTGTTAACCCGGGACGCCCCTCGCCATCCGCATTTCCAGACCAAACCATCACAACATATTCCGGAGTAACTCCAACAGCCCATCCATCCCGAAACCCAACACTTGTACCTGTTTTCCAGGCCATTTTTCGGGATGATATAAACTGTTTCCAATTCACATCCTCATGCGGACGCACAACTTCCTGCATAGCTTCAAACGTATGCCAGATTGCGGAGGGATGAACGGGAAAATCATCTGAATAGCCTGTGTCAACATTCGATGAAGCAGTATAGATTATGGGTTTATATTTCCAATTCAATGTTTTCCGGTTCCGAGCATCATACGATGATAAAGTTGTCGCCATTGAAACATAGACACCCGCCAAGTCCCACATTCGAACTTCCCCACCGCCCAAAATAAGTGATAAACCATAATGTTCAGGTGGGTTATTGAACGTGGTAATTCCCATTTGCCCGAGGCGATAGTGAAACGTGGGAACTCCGTAATCCTGTAAATTGCGAACAGCCGGAACATTCAATGAACGCGCCAATGCTTTACCCGCCGGAACCGCTCCATCATACTCCGGATAAAAATTTCGAGGAGCATACCCGGCAATACGAGTAGGTACATCCGTAACCAACATATTCGGAAGAAGTTCTCCTTCATTTAACTGAAGAAAATATAAAAGTGGTTTCAATGTACTGCCGGGGCTGCGCCGTGCCGTAATCATATCAACTTGTGAGCCTCTTTTCGAAAAATCACCTGAATTTCCCACATAACTCAACACCTTTCCCGTTTTCACATCTACAATTAATGCTGCCATGTGATGAATCTGATTAGCCGCCAAATGCGAGCGGTAGTTTTCAATCAGTGCTGAAGCCCGGCGCTGAAGCGATGCATCTAAAGATGAAACCAGCCGTTTCCCCTCACCGCCGTCAGCTATAAACCGATCCAATAAATGTGGGGCATCAAATGGAAGACGATTTGGCGTATCAGGCAAGGGTTCTTTGAGTGAAAGGCTAAACGTTAATTCATCCATTAAGCCTTGCTTAAACATCTGCTCAAGTAAGCGATTTCTTTTTTCTAGCAATTGCTGTTGATTCCTCCCTGGAAAAATAAGCGATGGGCTATTGGGCAAAACGGCCAGAGTTGCGGCTTCGGCTCTGCTTAACAAATCAGGTGGACGGTTAAAGTATCTCCATGAAGCCGCTTCAAGGCCAACTACATTTCCCCCAAATGGCGCATGAGTGACATAATGCGTTAATATTTCTTCTTTTGAATATTTCAATTCTAATGCAATCGCCTTGAATATTTCAGTTATTTTTTCGAAAACTGTTCGGGGTGGATTTCCTCTTGAAAGACGAATAACCTGCATAGTTAACGTGCTTCCGCCGCTAACTACTCTGCCGGCTTGCCGATTTAATCGAATAGCCCTGACTATGGAAACAGGATTAAATCCGGGATGAGAATAGAAGTATTTGTCCTCAAAGGTTAACAGGCTTTCTTTGAAATAAACGGGAATGGAATCGGGAGCCGGAAATCTCCACTGTTCATCAGCAGCCAGCCTTGCGCTGAGCAGCTCGCCGTTTTTCGCTTCCACAATAGTAGAATATGGTTTTTCAAATAATGGAGCTGGGGTAGTTACGTAAAACCAACCAACTATCATAGAAAATATCAGCAATCCCGCTGCCGATGTAAAAGTTAAAATTCGTATTAGTTTATGTCTGAGCATTACTGAAAATAACGCTCTCTATTGTCATTTAGTAAGCCGAATTATTTAAATAATCCAAATTTGAGTTTAAAAAAAATCTCATTTTTTATTTACTACTGATAAAAGGCTTTGATAAACTAGGGTTTTTATTCGAGTACAACGCCGGAGCAAAAAACCTTTGTGCCCTCGCGTCCTCTTGGTTCAAAAAATTCGCGTCTTCTTGGTTCAAAAAAAAATCAAAGATTCAAGTTTTCAGCCAGGGTAAACTTTCTAAATCAACATTTCCACCGGATAAGATGATACCTATTCGTTTTCCCTTGAATGCTACATTTTGTTTAATAGCAACAGCGAAAGGAACCGCGCATGAAGGTTCTATTATGATTTTCATCCGTTCCCATATCATTCGCATGGCATGTATTATTTCAGCTTCGGAAACAGTAAAAATATCATCTACAAATTGTTGAATTAAAGGAAAGGTTAGCGAACCAAGTGAGGTTTTCAATCCATCTGCAATAGTGTCGGGGTTAACAGATGGGATAAGTTTTCGGGCTTTAAATGACCGGAACGCATCATCGGCTTGCTCAGGTTCCGCGCCAAAAACCAGTATTTTTTTATTCAGCCCTTTTGCTGTTACGGCTGTTCCCGATAGCAAACCACCACCGCCAACGGGCGCTATAATTATATCCAAATCGGGGTGCGTTTCCAGTAATTCAAGTGTTGCTGTGCCCTGACCTTCAATGATATCAATATGGTTGTAAGGCGGAATAAAAGTAGCACCCGTTTGTTTTGTTACTTTCTCGAGAGTTGTTTCACGTGCTTGAAGTGTTGGCTCACAAAAAGTGATGATTCCACCATAACTTTTTACCGCTTCGACTTTAACCTGTGGAGCGTTTCGGGGCATCACAATATATGCCGGTATGGATCGTATTGCAGCAGCCCGTGATAACGCTGCCGCATGATTGCCCGAAGAATGTGTAGCAACCCCTTTTGAAGCTTCCAATTCGGTAAGTTTTAAAACCGCATTTACAGCCCCTCTTGTTTTGAAAGCGCCGGCTTTTTGGAAGTTCTCACACTTAAAATAGTATGCGGCTCCAAACATGTGATCAAATGTGGAGCATTGCAGTACAGGTGTGCGGGTGATATGCGGATTTATTCGCACAGCAACTTCACGAATATGTCCTAAGGTTGGCCAATTCGTTGTATTCATCGAATTCAATTTGAATGCCTCACCACAGCTACCTATCCGGTTTCTGATTCTTCTCCAAATGTTCGATTGATAGCATCCTTAAGATCCTGGTACTCAAAAGGCTTGATGATAAAATCCATAGGTGCCGTTGCAAAAGCACGTTTTCTGGTATCGGGATCCGTATTACCGGAGAGATACAGAACAGGCACTTTTGAAAATTCACGAATTTTATGAATGGTTTCTATACCATCAATCTCACCAATAATTTTGATATCCATCAGAATTAAATCCGGTTTTTCAGATCGTACAACGTCAATAGCAGCAGAACCGGATTTAGCTTTTGTAACCACTTGATGTCCCATTTTTTGGACCATTTTCTCAAGCATCATCTGGAGAATAAATTCGTCTTCAACAATTAATATTTTTTTCATTCAGAATCCTCAAAGTTTAACTTAAAGGTCGTACCGTTTAAATTTTCAAAAGAAAATGTACCATTTATTTGACCTGACAGGCCTTCTATTAAGCGCATTCCAAGTGAAGTGGTGTTCTCAATATTAAACCCATCCGGCAAACCAACACCATTATCAGAAAACTCCAATGATACATCACTATCTTTTTTTGTCATTATGATAGATACCGTCGGATTATTAATTTCATTAAAAGCATGTTTAAATGCATTTGTAAGTAATTCATTAACTATAAGCCCACACGGAATTGCTTTATTAAGGCTAAGATACAAATTATCCATTTCTAAATTCACTTGAATTCCTTTAAAATTATTATATGATGATTTAATATTTTCACATAAATCTTCAATGTATGAGTGAAATTCCACACTTGAGAAGATTTCAGTTTGATATAATTTTTCATGAATCATTGCCATTGAGCGCACCCGAAGTTCACTTTCCCGTAATATCAGCCTGGTTTCCGGCACGTCAACGGCCTCAGCTTGCAGGCTTAGCAATCCAGTAATAATCGCAAGATTGTTTTTTACACGGTGATGAACCTCACTCAGTAATATTTTTTTCTCTTTTAAAGATGCCTTAATCTGTTCTTCGGCTCTGAGACGCTCCGTGATTTCCATCCCCATTCCACTAACACATTTTTTCCCATTTACAACTACTTTAATGCCACTGAGTAAAAATGGAATGTTAGTGCCATCTTTCTTTTTTAATGGAGCTTCTACTTCAACTTGTCCCTTTTCGAAAGCTGTATCAATACTTTTTCGTATCAATTCTTTGTCATTATTATCAAAGAAATCAAGGGGCGTCATCTTGCGAATTTCCTCATCAGAATACCCTGAGAGTTGCTCGAGATTATTATTCCAACGCATGATATTCCCTTTTTCATCGAATAAATAATAAATTCCCGGTAATGTATTGATGAGAGCGTTGGCCAGAACCCGCTCATTTTCGAGTTCCAGTTCCGTCTTTCTTCGGTCTGTTATATCGCGGGAATTCACAACCATACCCTGAATAGAAGAATCATCAAATTTATTGGAAACTAACGACTCAATATAAGCCCACGTGCCATCCGCCCTTCGCAACCGGAATTCAATCCGGGCAACTTTGTCGGGCTTTTCGCCACTTTGCAAAAAACCACGCAACACTTTTCGGAGATCTGCGGGATGTAATAACTCTTGCAGAGATGCCGGTGCTCGTTCATTTATGCTATATCCCATTACGCGATTAAATGATGGGCTGTTGTAGGTTATTTTTCCATCTGAATTAAAAATGGTGATGAAATCCTCGGCATTCTGGACCAATGACCGAAAGCGCAATTCATTCTGCCTTAGCTGGCGCAGTGCTTGCATCCTGTTAATAGCTGAAGTAAATGTATGGCCAATTTGTTGCAATACTATAATTTCTGATCGTTTCCATTTTCTGTAACCACTGCACACATCAAGTCCGACTACCGCAATTAATTCGTCTTTTGTATGAATAGGCAAAAGTAAGATAGAATTGATATCCTGCTCTGTGAGTAAGCTTAGTTCTTGATCGGGAATAAAGCGCTCTTCCTGTATATTTTCAATCATCACCGGAAATTTATCTTGCAATCGACCAAAGATTACCGGAAACATGGTTTTCGGAATAGCTTGAAGATTTTCCTTTTGTGACTTGATATCTTTTGCACACCATTCATGTGAATTGGAGTATGTTTGGTCGTCCTGATTATACAGAAACATGTAACTTCGGTCAGCTTTGGTAAACTGTCCTATTCGTTCTAACCCACGCGTGATGTTATCGTTAGTTTTTTCACTACTTAGGCTAATGAAACTGGTAGATATTTCAAGAGCAATGGTTTCTAACTCAATTTGATATTTAAGGGCTTTTTCGGCTCTGGTTGTTTTTGAGATATCACTAAACATCCCAATACCACCAATAATATTCTGCTCTTCGTCATAAAAAGGCGCGCATTGAATTTCAACGAATAATTTTTTGCCGGTATTATTGGTAACATATTCACCTCTATACTCACTTTGCTCACCCACTAATGCCCCAACAATTATTGGTAATACGCGTTTATCAGCAAGTTTCTTCAAATCGGTACCAATGAGTATTTCTTTTGTGGAATGTACTATTCCGGACAGGCTGTCATTACAATCACGAATAATAAGATTGGTATCATATTGAAACACTCCAATGGGTATTTGCTTAAACAGCAATTCATAGTTCAACTCTGTTTTGTGAAGTGATAACAATGCGCGTTGTTCGGCGGTAACATCTTTAGTTACTCCACGCAGCCCCTTGAATTCGCCATGCCTGTCTGTGATTAATTTTGCTGAAGTTGAAAGCCAATAAACCTCTCCATTTCTATGCTCAAACTTATGTTTTCGTGGCCATGGTTTAGCACCATTCTCCAATCGCTCTCGTATTTGACTGACCCATTTAGGGGTAACTTTAAATACTTTATCAAGTGTTAGGCCAATAATTTTCCTTGGTTCTAATCCGGTTAAATCATAAACCGTTGTTGAAACAAATGTCAATATCCCACAGTTATTTGTCTCCCAGATAAATTGACCGTGAAGATTCGCGACATCTATAAAACGCTGCTCATTTTGGGTTACATTTTTTGAGCTTAGCCACCTTTGCTTGTCACTCATTTGAGGCTCAGCCCGTGCATCATCCAACTTCTTGCAAATGACCAAGCACGGACTCATATTCCTTTTAAATACATGCATTTGGTATTGAATACCTGTAAGTACCGCAATTACATTTGTTTTATTCTCGAATTCAATATTCTCTAAGTCGCGCTTAAATAATTCCGATAATGTAGTATCACCATCCGCAACAAAGTGATGGTAGATAAATTGATTTTTATCTGATTTTATTATTGATAATGCGTCGGCAGTCTTTTCATTCCAATCCGTAAACCGCAAATCATCATCTACAGTAAAACATAGTTCAGACAATGAATTCCAGAATCCGGATACTGTGCCCGTTGGATTGTCTTCAATATCTGAATCGATTTGTTTCATAAGTAATTAAACATACACGCGTTCATCAATGGCCTTTTTTTGAAGTATCTGCATTCTTTTTGGCCTTTATCTCTGATACATCATCTGTTTTAGTCGCCCCTGAACCTTCATTTTGTTTTGTCATTTTATCTGTAATTGATCGTACTTTTTGTGCCAGTGAGCTTTTATTTTGTTCATGCGCATCTGCTTTACCCAATAAAAAGCCCAGTGGCTTAAGTGAATCTACTTCATCAAAAATCACTTTAAGAACCGCCCCGGCAGGAATGAACAAAATCATTCCGACCAATCCCCAAATCTGAGCGCCAATAAAAATAGCGAGTAGGGTAACGAGAGGATTCATACTAACCTGCCGTCCAACTATTGCTGGTGTAAACAAATTGCCTTCAAATAGCTGTATGATATAAAATCCTAACAAAACCAAAGCAGGAATAAGCAGCGAATCTGTAGTTAACAATGCATAGCCAATGGGGAGAATTGACCCGATTAGTGGCCCTACAAATGGTATGATATTCAGAACAGCGGCAAACACACCGAAAAACACAGCGTGTTTTACGCCGAGAATGAGCAACATAGTGCTGTTTAAAAGTGCGAGAATACAAATAACCATTAACATCCCGAGAATATAATATTGAACAACCGACTTTACGTTATCAATCAGGAGTTGCATTTTTTCAGGGTCACCATCTGCAAACATCCGGATAATAAACTCTTTCAGAAAGCCACGAAATAACAAAATCAAGACCACATAAACGGGTATTAAAAATATGAGTGTAATCGTTGAAGCGGCAGATACCACCCCTTTTGACAGTGATTCAAAATTACCCCTCACCAAATCTACGATATAAGCTTCCACATTTTCGAGATACATTTCGGGATCAGTATCTAAATATGGACTTAAAAATGAATAAAACTGATTGAAAATATCGCTTATTCTTGATTGAATTTGATCTGCATCTTCAACGAACCCACTTAATTGAGAATAAAAGAAGATGACACCACCTGCAATTACGGCCAAACCGGTTAACAAGCTTAAAATAGCAGCTAAAATGCGAGGGAATTTCCATGATTCAAGTTTACCACACAAGGGCGATAAAAGGATGGCAAAGAAAATTGCAAATAGCAAAGGCACCAATACCGCCTTAGCGGCTATCATTCCATAAATTAAGAGTGTTACCAACAGCAATGCCGCTGAGGCTTTTATATACCAGGGAGAATTTATTGTAGATTCGGATGGACTCATTTTTAAACTTTTGAGAAATTAATTCATTACATATAGTTGGTGCTATTTTGCCACAATCTTAAAGCGCGTTTTCTCCAAACATAACCGTTGTTTTTCATCATATTTTGTGTAAGATTATCACAATAAACTTTACTTAATCGAAGAATTTCTGACTGTACACGCCTAAATATATTAAAAATTATCTATTTGCAAAGGGATTGTAGATAAAACAACACAAATTTACGATAAGATAAATATTTATGCTAACTCATTGGGAGCAAATAAAAAAGCCATTATCAAATTTCAGTGAGATGAAATCGCTTCATAACTAAATATAAGTCGGTTAAAGAAATCTATTCTTACATAATTACTTGGTAAATAAGCCCATTTTAACCGCTTTGATTTCATCATACGTAAAAGAGTCACCCAACTCCTCTTTAAACTCTTTCAGATAGGCATCAGGGTTTTTCTTAATCACATTCCATATCGGTTTTATTTTTTTCTTATCAACCATTTGTTCCACTTTAATATGTCCGGTTTTTACATATTCCATCAAATGTCCATAAACAGTTCCCGGGTGCAGGCTGCGTTGTTTGGCTATGGTTTCTACATTTTGGCCTTTTTTAAACATCATGTACGAAATTTCTTTACTGCTCGTACTGTCAAATCTGTTTGAAAAATCTTTACGCCGTCTTTTCGATTTTCGCTTTCTGTCAGGAAACGGGTTGGTTACGGATTTAAGCCCTTTATTTGCGCAATAATCTTTAATAACATCTAAAAACACATTGCCATATTTGGCTCTTTTCATTCTACCAAAACCTGTAACCATACTTAATTCGCGCATGTCTTGTGGGATTTTCCGGGCCAAGTCGAACAAAGATACATCGCTAAGTACTATATAAGCTGATATATTTTCTTTCTCCGCTATCAACCGGCGCTGTTCACGCAGGAGCTCAAGCAGTTTTTTATCAAATAAATCATCCTTACGTTCTACATGCTTCATGGGCTCTACTTTCTTAACCCTTGCAAGAACTTTTTTGCCGTTTTTTAAAACATCCCATGCTTTTGGGGTAAGTTGCAGTGTTGGAAGACTTCCGGAGCTGCGAATAATATATTCCTCACGAATCAGGTAATCGAACCATTGCTGCCATTCTTTACGCGATAAATCTGCTCCCACACCATAGGTTTTAATGTTGCGCATCCATGTAGTTATTTTCTTTGATTTGGAACCACGCAAAAAATCAATTACAATATTGGCTCCAAACTGTTCATTCAGGCGATAAATAGCCGAACAGGCTTTTTGTGTAATAATGGTAATATCTTCTGTTGTGTAATTCCCAAGACAAATATCACAGTTTCCACATTCATCCGGAGCTGCTTCATCGAAATAATTGAGCATAAATTTTCTGCGACATTCCATAGTCTGGCAAAAATCAGCCATCTGGTATAGTTTGTTGAGCATAATTTCGCTTTGTTGCTCATTTCCCTCTATGCGCGCGAAATATGACAACGTTGAAATATCACCTCTGTTGAAAAAAAGTAAGGCAGTGCTGGGCAGGCCATCGCGACCAGCACGCCCCGTTTCCTGGTAATAGCTTTCAATATTTTTAGGCATATTCATGTGAACCACAAATCGAACATTGGGTTTATCTATTCCCATACCAAAGGCAATGGTTGCCACAACAATGGGAACTTTATCTTTCAGAAATAAATCCTGGTGCTTGGCGCGCGTCAGGTTGTCGAGTCCGGCGTGGTAGGCAATAGCATTATAACCGGCTTTAGAAAGTTCCTCGGCCAGTGTTTCCGTATCATTTCGCTTAAGTGTATAAATTATTCCCGAATCACCGTTCTGTTGTTCTAAGAAGCCTAATAATTCTTCAAATTCATTCTCGCTGTTCCTGACTTCATATCGAATATTTTTCCGGTCAAAACTTGATACAAATATCGCAGGGTTTCGTAAACGAAGTTTATCGATTATATCAGCTTGGGTTGCTTTATCGGCGCTTGCCGTAAGTGACATAACCGGAATGTTCGGAAATACGGCTTTCAGTTGGGCCAACTCCATGTAATCGGGGCGAAAATCGTGCCCCCAATGCGAAATACAGTGTGCCTCATCAACAGCAAATCCGGTGATCTTAGCTTTTTTCAAGAACGTTAGAAAACTACCGTTTCGGCTGTTAAACCGTTCCGGTGCTGCATATAATAGCTTTAACTCACCACGCTCAACCTGCCGGACAATTTCGTCTTGCTCATCCGGATTCATAGATGAATTCAGGAATGCCGCCGCCACCCCATTTGCACGAAGGGCATCTACCTGATCCTTCATTAAAGCAATCAGAGGAGATACCACAACTGTTAGGCCGTCGCGCAAAAGAGCGGGAATCTGATAACACAAGGATTTTCCACCGCCCGTTGGCATCAGTACAAATACATCTCTGCCAGAAATAAACGCCTCTATCGCTTCTAACTGATGCTTTCGGAAAGCATCGTATCCAAAATATTGTTTTAAAATCTGATTTGGTTTCATGAGTACTAAACTACCTTTTTTTTATAAAGAGCACTAAAAATGAATTTCCTTACAAACATTTTTCAACCATTGATATGTTCATGTTAATATTTTGAAAATAAATTTCTAATGAAAAATTTAGCGTCTGGGTTTACGGTTCAACGGAATCTGACGATGTAATAATTATATAATCCATCAAATAAAGACAAAAATATTACGCCTCACTTTGAGGACTTTTTTTAAGTGTTACAACAACTACTTTCACTACATCTTATTTTGGTGCTTTTTTTACAAATTATTTTGAATATCCGCGCAAAACAGGGCATTTTGGGAGGAACTAATCGAATTTTTTTGATAGATATTCAGTTTATTCATGATGAACAAAATCACATGTACTGAACCAAAGCCATCTATATGTTAGACTCCAAGACCATAGAACTCATTAAATCATTATCTAAAGACGATTCCTCATTTGAGAAATTAAAAAAAATGTTCGAAAATGAACGAGATGAAGCCCTCAAATTTAAAAACCATTTAGAACTGCTTGAGTCTGCAATCAGAAATGATTATGATTCAATAATTATCACCGATTTAAACTTAGACAAACCCGGCCCAAGAATTGTTTATGTTAATGATGGTTTTGAAAAAATGACCGGTTACGACCGGGAAGAAGTCATCGGGGAGTCACCCAGAATTCTACAAGGTGAAAAAACCGACCGCCATGTTCTGGATCGCCTTAAAGAATGCCTCATAAAAGGGAAATCGTTTTTCGGGCAAACAGTGAATTACAGAAAAGATGGTTCTGAGTACATCAATCAGTGGGATATCCACCCATTACTGAACAAAAATGGAGAAATCACTCATTGGGTTTCCTATCAACATGACATCACCGAACGTAAACGCGCGGAAAAGAAACTGCTTAATCCGAATGTTGAATTCGATGATATTTTTGAAGAAAGCAAAAAAACCTTCGTTGACATTCAACCTGACGGCTCTATCATTGAAGCCAACAAAGCTTTTCGTGAAATGCTGGGGTATCAAAAAGATGAATTGAAGGGGATGAAAATATGGGAGTTTACTCCTGAAAAATCTGCCACTATGGTTCAATCTGTATTTAGCTCAACTATTTTAAATGATTTGTCTAAGTACAAGAATTTTAATGTTATGTTCCGTCGTAAAAACGGTCTTCCGGTGCAAGCTGAAATAAAGATGATTAAGTTATGTGAAGATGGTACTGATTTCATACGTGCTGAAATATCCAATATCAGCCTACGGAAAAACGTGATTGATATCCTCCAAAAACGAAATAGTACGTTCAATAAACTGTTTGAGCGCAAAAATGATTTTAATTATGGATTTCGCCTCGCTGATGGCGCGTCAAGCCCTGAAATAACCTGGATATCAGATGGCTTTTCTGAATTAACCGGCTACAAAAGTATTGAATGCCTCGGCGCTGATGGTTTCAATAAATTGATTCATCAGGATGACCTTCATAGTGTCACTGAACATTTCACAGCCTTACGTAAGGGAAAATCATCATGCCAGCAATTCCGGATTGTGACAAAATCAGGTGATGTTATCCCTGTCATGGATTATTCTAAACCTGATACTGAATCAGAAAATGAATTCAAATCATCGGTTGTGGCTGTAGATACCGATAATACACTTAAAACGGTTTAATCAGACTTGACGTAGTTTATCTATGATTCGCAGGTCTATCACCTCGGTCTTTAATGCTGCCTACCGTGGTGTCTCGCAACCGGGAAATACCTGACCGGATTATTCACACATAAGTGTGTAATGAACCTGCGTCAGGTTAGGTATAAGAAGGCTTTGAAAAACCAAGTATTTTGTTTGTATTCAACGCCAAAAGACGGGCATAATAACGGTTTTGCAAAGCTTTCTATTAGTCATTCTACCCAACTATATTCAGTTGTTCCTTGTTATTCATGCTTTTTCAGGATTTTTTTGTGATTAGCTTGTCTTTTAGAAGAAAATGCGCTGATGCTTTTGTATCTTATGCAAAAATTTTGGCAGATTGCAATGAGTGTTAATAAAACTGAATGTTATTAGCTGCCACGCACTACTATAAATAGAACAAGGTACTTATCATGAAATTTGATTACGATCTTATAATAATTGGCAGTGGTCCGGCAGGATTTTCAGCCGCCATGCAGGCTACAAAATTAGAAAAAAAAGTATTGCTGGTAGAAGCTAATGAAAAACACCTCGGGGGCTCTTGGATTAATACCGGTACCGTTCCCAGTAAAGCGCTTCGGGAAGCCGCCGCCACAATTCATAAGCATACAGAGCTTTTTGGTGATATTGACGGAAAAAAAGCCTGGGCGCGTTTTAAGATGGCAGATCTTTTGCGCTTTAAAAATAAAGTAGTTGATTATGAGAACAGCGAAGTAAAACGCAACCTCATAAAAAATGAAGTGCATACTGCTCGCGGGTTCGGAAAACTCCTGGATGAAAACACCGTTGAGGTCACCGACCACATGGATACGATAAAAACCTATACCGCCGAGTATATTCTTATATCAACAGGCTCGTCTCAGGATCAACCTAAAACCTTTAAGATTGATCAGCAGGTTGTGGTGGATAGTTACACCATCGTCAATATGACGCACATTCCCCGCCGGCTTACAATCATCGGTTCAGGTGTAAACGCTATAGAATACGCGACCATTTTTTCTTCGCTGGGCACAAAAGTGACTATTCTGAATTCTACTCCCTCCTATTTGCCATTTCTGGATGAAGAAATTCGTGAAGAGTTTTCGAAAGCCCTTAAAATGCACAGCATGGTGATTCATAATAATGTGAAAATGCAGGGCGTTCAGCGGAATTCTATCCGAAACCGGACTGAGGTTCGTTTTAAAGTAGCTGATGAAGATCAGATTCGCGTTATTGAAACCGAATACGTTTTGCATTTTGGCTCCAGAAAGCCAAACACACAAAACATTGGCCTCGAACGTGTGGGTATCACGTTGACCGACGAAGGTTTTATTTCCATCAATGAAAACTATCAGACAGTCGTGCCCAATATTTATGCAGCCGGAGATGTAGTTGGATTCCCCGGCCTGGCTTCTGCCTCGTTCACGCAAGGCCGAATTGCCACTTGCCACATGTGTGGGTTGAACGAAGTTTCATTATCTGGATTTCATCCATTTGGTATTTACTCAATTCCTGAGATTTCAAGTATCGGGCTTACAGAAAAAGAAGCTCGTGAGGCCGGCGTAGATGTATCAGTGGGACGCGCTTATTACAAAGAACTTACGAAATCTTCCGTCAGCAATAATTCCATAGGTTTATTGAAACTGGTTTTTGAATCCAAATCACTCAAACTGCTTGGTGTTCATATTGTGGGTGAAAATGCCTGTGATATTATTCATGTTGGACAGGTATTGATGAAAAAAGGCCATGATATTCGATATTTTATGGATAATATTCTCAATTATCCAACTTATAGCGAAGCCTATCGGGTAGCTACTTTCAATGGGGTAAACAGAGTGAATAAAGCGGGAATCAAATATCGCAGTTTATTAGAATCTGAAAAAAAAGCTGATTAGGCCGATAATTTCAATAAATATAGAAATTTACAAGACTATAAATATGATATTCAGTTTGTAATCTTTTACATCTGAAATCTGAGGGGTAAGAAAATGACTTTTACTTTAGTATAGATTTCCAATTACATAATGAGGTTTTGATATGAAACGCGTAATCCTATATATCCTGCTCTTTTTTTTAATTATCGGAGCCTGGTTCAGCTACACCTTAATTTCCGGTAAACCACTTTTCATCAATCATTTCTTTGAGCGAACACTCATTGAAATGGCGCTCGATGAACCCGAAATTCTTACTTTGTTAGGTGTTATTGATAATACCAAACTCGATTTCCATAGTCACAAATTAACGGACGCTTCACCGGAAAAAACACGAAAGGTTTTTGAACGAACGCAAAAAAACCTGCAAACCCTGCAACGGTATAACCGTGATAAGTTAACAGGCCAAAAAGCCATAACGTATGATATGATGGAATGGATGTTTACCTTGCAAGTTGATGGCGAACCCTGGCTGTATCATGATTTTCCCGTTAATCAAATGGCGGGTGTGCAGGGTTCATTACCGGCTTTCATGGATACCTATCATCAATTGGTAGATAAACAAAGCGCGTTAAATTACATTTCACGGGTTGAAGCCTTTAAAACCAAATTCGAGCAGGTTACCGAATCTGTTGAGTACCGTGCTGAAAAAGGGATTCTTCCACCACGTTTTGTATTTGACCATGTTATTAAAGAGATGCAATCGTTTATAGCCGATGCACCAATCGAAAACAGCTTATATACCTCTTTTTCTACACGAATTGATTCTGTTGAATCTATATCAGAAACACGTAAGGAAGAGTTGAAAGCAGCAGTAGCCGATAGGATTGAAACACATGTTTATCCCGGTTATCAGACTTTAATCGCATCAATGGAAAAACTGCGCGAAGACTCTTCCACCAATGCGGGTGCTTGGACACTCCCCGACGGTGAAGCTTTTTACCACCATGCCCTTAAAACGCATACAACCTTAGAGATGGAACCGGATGAAATCCACCAAATCGGGCTTGCAGAAGTTGAGCGAATACGGGATGAAATGTTTGTTCTATTTGATGAAATCGGAATTGAGAATGGAACTGTTGCGGAACGGTTTGCCGAGTTAGATTCCTATCCGGACATGTTTTATCCCGATGAAGAGAGCAGCAACGAACGTATTATAGCCGATTATTCCGCTCAGGTTGAACGTTTATATGAAGAGACCGCTCCGCTTTTCAACCGCCTTCCGGCAGCGGATATTGAAGTAAGGCGCGTACCTGAACTCACACAGGCTACGGCTCCCTTCGCTTATTACAGCATTCCGGCCTTAGATGGAAGCCGCCCGGGGATTTTTTACATTAATCTCAGAAGCATTGATGAAATCCCAAAATATGGGATGATGACACTTAGCGCACATGAAGGCGTTCCCGGGCATCATTTCCAGTTAGCGCTTCAGCAAGAAATTGAAGGCGTTCCGACCATCCGCCGGATTTATCCATTTACAGCCTATGCCGAAGGTTGGGCGCTTTATGCGGAGTGGCTTGTATCTGAGGCGGGCATGTATGAAGATGATCCTTTCGGCGACCTTGGCCGATTGCAGGCCGAAATGTTCAGGGCTGTTCGCCTTGTTGTCGATACCGGAATTCATCACAAACGGTGGACCCGCGAAGAAGCTATCGACTATATGATTGCGAACACCGGCATGCCGGCAGGGGATGTTACAAGTGAAATTGAGCGATATATCGTTCTGCCCGGTCAAGCCTGCGCCTACAAAATTGGAATGCTCCATATTCAAAACCTGCGTGAACGCGCGGAAAAAGAACTCGGCGATCAGTTTGATGTAGCTAAGTTCCATGAAGCAATCCTGATGAACGGCTCCCTTCCACTTGAAGTATTAACCGGAGTTGTAGATTCATTCATTGAGAATCAAAAAGCCGCGATCTGAGCAAGTATTTACTCACAGCAGCCACTACAAGGGCGTGATGAATACGTCCTTGTGCCACATCTTCCAGAAAATCGTCTAAAGGTTTAAGTAACACCTTTATTTGTTCATGTTCATCTAAATCCTGAGAATCAGAAAGCACGCAATTCTCCGCGAGGAAAAGATGGCAACGATTGGTAAATAAGGCTGGATTGGTACTTACCGCACCGAGATATGACCATGATTGACTGGTAAAACCGGTTTCTTCCCGTAGCTCCATTTGAGCGGCCTGTTCAGGGCTGTCTGCTTCTTTTGAGATGATACCACCCGGAATTTCGAGTGATAATTCATGAATCCCATGCCGGTACTGCTCTACCAGAACCACTTTATCATCTGCTGTAACCGCAATTACATTTACCCAATCAATAGCTTCTATGGTAAAAAAATCAGCCATTTTTTTATTGTATGGCATTTCCATTTGTTTTTTTAGAACTGAAAAAACTCTGGTTTCACATATCGTCTCCTGATGATGTACTTTCCAAAGAATTGGTGGTTTTTTCATGATTTATATGTCTGATTGAGTTTTTGAAAGGTATGATATGTTTTAATTCCCAATATAAGAAGGCTTTCAAAAAAACAGATTGCAATGAGATTTAGAAAACCGTTTCTTACATCCATTTAAAGAATACTTTTCTTCAGCCGAATGGCTGATTTTCCGATGACTTCTTATACCGCTTTAACTTACTTATTTGATTCAATTATATGAAAGATTCCTATACATTTATAAAGAACGACAATACAACAAGTGAAGAAATTATTTCAGCCATTAATGAAGCCTGTGACTTCATGGAGTTGGTTTATAATCAGGGGTTTTATCCAAAATTATGCATACACAGAAGTTGGTCGGAACACAATCCTGACATAACCGGCGAATTTGCAAAACCAAGTGTGTATCGCTGGTATTTACTTAGAGAGTTAAGCAAACTCGTAGAGATGGGCGCGGAAATAAAGGTGATAAAATCCAGAGAAAAAATCCCTTTAAACACGCCAAATTTATTAGACAGTTTAGATGAGGATGAGTGGGATTTTACCAGGAAAAAATTATTCCTGTTTCGTCCGGAACGCATTGACCTGAGTTTGGATCGGTTGGAGCATTACACAGGAACAAAAGCGGAAGATTTTCAACGGTTTATTTTGTTTACGAATTACGATATGCACGTGGATGTTTTTCGCAAACGATTCCCCGATTGTGTACAGCCATCCCGAGATAGCGTCCAAATGCCGGCATTCCATCATAAACTTAATAATAACCTCGGTGTATCTCTTGTCAACATTGGTGTTGGGCCCTCAAACGCGAAGACATGCACCGATCACATTGCCGTCCTCAGACCCGATGCCATGATTATGGTAGGGCATTGTGGCGGTTTACGAAACCATCAGGAAATTGGTGATTTTGTATTGGCTTCCGGATATATGCGCTCCGATCGTGTCTTAGATGAAGATTTGCCATTAAGTGTCCCAATCATTCCAACTTACACCCTGAATATTTTCCTGAAATCAATTCTTGAAAAGTATGGGATGAACTACAGAATTGGTACGGTTTACACTACCGCCAACCGGAACTGGGAATTTGCTCAGCGTAGAACCGTTCAGGAAATCCACATGAGCAGAAGCATCGCTATAGATATGGAATCGGCAACCGTGGCTGCAAATGGCTTCCGCTACCGGATTCCAAATGCCACACTGCTGTGTGTGAGTGACAAACCACTGCATGGCAAACCAAAACTAAGTGGAGCAGCTCAAACATTCTATCAAAACTCAAAAGAGAAACATCTGGATATGGTTTTGGATGTTATTGAGCTAGTGAATTCTGAACATCCCGAAGGCCTGCCCAACAGCAGCATCCGTGCTACTAACGAACCACTCATGGGCGGAACAGCAGATTGAGGCACGTTCAGCGCCTCCCAATTGCACATTCAGTACCTCCCAATTGCACGTTCTGCGCCTCCCAATCGCACGTTCAGTGCCTCTGGCACGAACGGAGCATTTTGCGGCGTCTCGCCGCTGGTTGAACTGAACCACGAAGGCACAAAGGCACGAAGATGGAGGATGGAATGGAGGACAGGGGACAGAGGACAGATGACAGAAGGCAGAAGGCAGAAGAACGCACGTTCAGTGCCTCTGGCGCGAACGGAGCATTTTGCGGCGTCTCGCCGCTGGTTGAATAGAACCACGAAGGCACCAAGGCACGAAGATGGAGGATGGAATACGGAAAACAGATGGATTTGAACCACAAGAGCCTTTATCTACCAGTCCTTCGACTCCATTCCGGAAGACCCTGATACTCAATAGCACATCTTCGCCCGGAATTCCGCTCAGGATGACGAGGTGGAGATGCGTGTTGTTGTGAACACGCGGAACCTGAAACCTGAAACCTCCTGATCTACCAACACCCTGAGCGGAGCAAAGCGAAGACGAATGGGCGACTACACACCGTAAACGCTACCAATCCATAGCGCCTTTTTTTGCCAGTGTTCCGCTCAGGATGAGAGGTTATGCAAGCGCACGTTCAGTGCGTCCTGGCGCTGAACGTACAAATCAGATAAAAAGCCATCAGCCCCGAAGGACTGATGGCTTTTAAAACGTTTCTCAACTTGGCAAACAACGAATTAAACGCATTGCCTGACTTCTGATAAACTTATTTAAGCAGTGTCATTTTCTTGGTTAAGACCTGGCTGCCAACTTGCAGACGGTACAAATACACGCCACTGGCAAGATTCGCCGCGTCAAATGAAACCGTGTGGCTTCCGGCGTTCATGGTATTATTTACCAATGTGGCCACTTTCTGACCTTGAATGTTATACACTTCCAAACGAACATCCGCTGACTCCGGTAAATCATAGCTGATTTGTGTGGTTGGGTTGAACGGATTCGGGTAGTTTTGGTTGAGAGCAAGAACATTTGGAAGTTCGTTGTTGATTGGAGCAGAAGTTGTTCCTGCATTAGCAATCACAATAAAGCGAGGGGAGTCATTTTCCAGCATTACCGGAGCAAGCGACTTTTCAGTAATTGAAACATCAGAAGAAGTTGTATTAATAGCTTCAAGTTCAAATGTGTACTCAAAATCTGATGTGATATCAACAACTTCACCGGTTAATGTATCCTGAAGCTTAAGAGTCCAGTTTGGATTTACATTAAGGTCTGCAACTGTGATGGAATGGCTCCCACCTATTGTTGATTCTACATGCAGAGGAATTAAAAGACTTTGTTCGTGTGATGGGAAGTCACCAATCGAAAGAATAGTTCCATCCTGTTTTTCAGTAGCCAACACCATATAGTTACTGCTAAATGGTGTTAGTCTAATAGCATCATTACTGCTACGCTCCATAGAACCGGTTTCTGAAATACGAATCCAGTTTGAAACTGATTTATCTTCATAATTTAATTTCAGATTTACCAGTGCATCAAACTCAGGAGCACTCAAAAGAGAGCCACCTGATGTTATCGCTGCATCGGTGAAAGTTAAACTACGAGCTTCTACAGCAGCAGATGATTGAATCGCAAACCCCTGAAAAGCGGCTAAAACACCACCTGCAGGAAGATCACCAACTCCACCAACATAGCTTATCCAGTCTCCTTCAGCACCAACAGTATGGTCTTGCAAATAAATAGCATTTTGCAATCCAACTAAACCACCATCACCCTCAATTATATCCCAAGAGATATCACTCAGGAATGGATTTCCAACTAAAGCAAAACTATTAGGGTTTACTCCTAATAGTGGAACGCCCATAAATTCATCTACTACAACCGGTGAATCATAATCTTCTGTGCTAGTTGGTAATACTTTTGGCCAATTGTTGGTAGTAGGATCACCAAATACATCTTCATCATACACATAAACACCAAATCCGGATCCGGCAGGTGAACTTTGACCTAAACTTGGCAAATCCTGATATGCACCTGTTAGTGTGTTAATCGTAATAACGTTTGCTTCGGGATCATTAACACCGGTAGGGTAATCAGAACCAGGTAATCCTTGAGTCCAGATGGGGTCAAGAAATTGGGATAATGTGGCTGTAGTAGGATCTGAAAGAATTCTCCAACCGGCAGAACCGGTTATAACGGCACCTGTTAATGCGGTAGCAGTAACATTGGTCAACCCAAATTCATCACGACTACCACCACCACTCACATCATCACTTTTCCATTGCAAATAAATGGTATCACCATTCAAAATGCCAAGCCCTGATATGGTTGTGCTTCTCTCAACACGTACCCAGGCAGGTTCAGCATCAGCTGCTTCAGGAGTGGTATAATCCAAATCGCCAACATCTGTGTAAGTAGCATCATCAGTTGAATAAGCAAAATTAAACGAACTACTTCTGCCTTGGTCATTATATACATAAATGTCGTATGATACACTAATGTTGTTAATAACATCACCTGTAGTATTTGTAAGACGAAGGGTCATGGTTCCGGGGGTAAAATCTGAACCAGCCCCCTGTACACCTAAAACAGTGATTCCATCACCGGCATTGAATGCATAGGTACCGCCAGTATTAACACCACCGGTTGATAATCCTCTTGCAAAGTCACCTGTAGTATGTTCACCATCAAAATCTCCAGAGCCATCACTCATACCGGTGATTCTCCAGTTGGATGAATTCAATTGGCCTGCAACAGGAGCGGCACTAAATCCAGCTCCTTCAAAGCCAGTGAAATCTTCTTCATATCCATCGGCATCTAAAACTGCAACTGCAGGAGGTGGTCCTGTAACTTCTCCACTTACAGCCACATCTGTACTACCTGCTGTTCCCCCACCGGTAACTTCAACATTACCCGAGTATGTATTAGGAATAAGATCAGCAACAAGACGAACAAAAACATCTGTTGCAGTTCCATCATAAGCAGGAAGGGTTCTTGTGGGTGCAAAAGTCTCATCGTCTAATGACACTTCATAATTAGTCGGAGCAGTAATTATTACATCAGTGCCATCTAAACTTGATCCAAGTAATGAAAACGATTTTGAGGCAGAAGGACCACTTCCTTCAACATAATCCAAATCAGAAAGAGTACTTACACTAAGTGTCAACTCTGGAGATCCTCCTTCAAATATTTCTAAATCGTATAATCTCCATTCACGATAATTTCCAACTTCATAATTATACTGAAAAGCAATATACACGGATGCTGCATCAATGCCGGTTAAATCCACATTACCCGATGGAGTAATTGAATGGCCTCCAGAGCCAGGGCGGTCAAAAGTAAGTTCAGTCCAGGTTGATGCCGTTGGGTCACCAACACCCGGGTAGTCAGTTGAATACACTAATTTCAGGAAATTATCAGCATCATCTGTTCCGAAATTGTAAGAGGTCTCGAAACGCATGGTTTCATCACCTGTTCCGGTAAAATCAAATCCCGGTAAAATCAACCAGGTTTCTTCTGTTAAACCTGTGTTAAATCCATTTGCCCGTGCATATGTACGGCTATCAGCTGAACCCTGTGTCCAGGTATTGTTTCCTTGCACATCAACTATTAGAACACCGCTCAAATCTGTTGCAAACGCTTCTTCATAAGGTAAAGCAGCTGAGAGTGGTGCGGTAACAGTTCCTGATAGAGAAATCAAAGCATCAGTTGCAGTGCCTCCGGAAACCGTAATATCACCGGAATAATCACCAGCGGATAAACCAGAAACCAGTCTTGTATAAACTGTTGTTTCAGCCAATGTTCCGCCGGCAGCATCTGCGGTTACACTTGCACCGAAATCAGCATCGTTTAAGGAAACCTCGAAATTAGAAGGTGCAGTAACGGTTACTGTAGCATCAGCCGGATCTAAATCAGAACCCGTTATGGTGAATGATTGAGAAGCCGAAGGGCCACCAACAACTGTACCGTAATCTAAACTAGAAATACTTGTTGGGTTAGCCGATAAAACCGGTGTTCCGGCTGCAGCATTACCCGTAATCACAACATCTCTCAGTCTTTTTTGGCTAGGGCTGTCCGGTCTTGTGAACCTTATTACCATTGTTGAAGAAACTGAGTTAATTACTATTGGATTATGATCTGTAACGTAGGTTGCATTTGTGGGAGTACCAGAATCACCAGCTTTAATCCAATCTGTTCCGCCGTTTGTAGAATATTCTACGGTTATCGGTCCATCTCCACCTGATCCAAACTTTGCAACCTCAAACTCCACATCAATGGAACCATAGGAACTGCCATCAAATTCAGGGGACTCCAATTCAGCTGATGTACTGGTAAAATTTGCATAACCATCTGCTGCAGTCGCGAACGTAACATCAACTTGCGACCAACCGGTTGGCAAAGATCCGTTGCGTAATTCTTCATTAAAAATTTCAGTCTGCGCCTGGGCATTTAATCCCATACCGAGTGTTAATAATAGGACGAACAGTCCTGTCAGCCATGTTTTTATGTTGTATTTTTGTTTCATCTTTATAAAAAAGTTAATTGAGAATTAGAAGAAATAAATTCAGAACAGCAACAATTGCCATTCGTCCGCATAGAATAGATGTATGTTGAAATGCGTGATTTCAAAAAAAGTTTTATTTCTTATGAGAGGATTTATTTAATAGTAACAAAGTAGCTCTTTTTTTCTTAAGCTCAAATTATGGTATTGTGAACAAATGAACAGCGCACGTTCTTTTTTAATCTTTTTACTTTGCAAAACCACCAGGAATTGAATAATGCATAGTTTTTGTTAATCCCATTTCATCTTATTCTTACATGTAATTAATTTGACTGGAAAAGAACTATGAGTTGTCCCTGTGTGACCGTGCTTCTCGCTTTCAGTTGCCTTTATGTTAATCCGGATTCTTCACTAAAAAATTCTGATGTGATTAAGGCGAGGTAAAGAAACGGTGGTATGGTTAATAAATTTATATTTAACAAGCATTTATAATTTATTATACACTTATTCGTGAATAATTCAGGTTAAACAGATCTTGGTTACACATCCATTATTTTAATTCATCAATATTCATGGTTGAACTAATCCGTATATTTATCGCAAAAAAATGATCACACTCTTACTCTATTTATTTCTGGCTTTGTTTGTCTCCTTTGTATGTTCAATTATGGAGGCCGTTCTGCTCTCTACGCCTCATTCGTATTTGGTGGTTAAACAGGATGAAGGAAAAACCTGGGCTAAACCATTTCTTGAGATTAAGATGAATATTGATAAGCCTTTATCAGCCATTTTATCCCTTAATACCGTTGCCCACACCGTAGGTGCAGCCGGCGTTGGAGCTCAGGCTGTTAAAGTATTTGGAGAAGCTTATTTCGGGCTGGTATCGGCAATCCTGACCATCCTGATTCTGGTGATTACCGAAATTATTCCCAAAACTGTGGGTGCCAGGTTTTGGAGAAAGCTGACCAAAATTTCATATTACACCATGAAAGGCATGATATTTATTACCTATCCACTTGTTTTATTGTCAGCTATGGTGACCAATTTATTTTCTAACAATGATGACGAACCCACCACGAGCAGGGAAGAAATTGCAGCTTTGGCAAGTATTGGCTCTGAAGAAGGCTTGTTTGCCGAAAAGGAGTATAAAATAATTGAAAACATTCTCAGGCTCAAAAATGTGAAGGTTACCGATATTATGACTCCGAGAGTAGTAGTGGCAGCTGCAGATGAAAACCTTTTGTTAAGCGACTTCCTGAAAAATAAGGACTATCTCAAATTTTCAAGAATCCCGGTTTATTCAGGAAATAACGAAAACATCAAAGCTTATATTCTCAGGCAAACGGTTTTCGAAAAGTTAGCAGAAAATAATGATAACCTTAGTTTAAAAGATATCAAGCGCGAAATTTTAATTGTACCAGATTCCGTATCCCTGTATTCCTTATGGGAAAAACTGTTAAATAAAAAGGAACACATTGCCTTAATTGTAGATGAATATGGCGGTATTGAGGGGATTGTAACGATGGAGGATATTATTGAAACACTCTTGGGCCTCGAAATTGTAGATGAAAAAGATACCATTGCAGATATGCAACAATTTGCCCGTGAACGTTGGAAAACAAGACAGACAAAATATGATCTGATAAATAAATTAAAACCCGATGAAAATTGAGCATCTACAGTTGCTTCTTTTTATACATAGCTGTAAAGGCCTGAACAGAAGCATTCATCAGAAAATGGAACGGGACTTTCAAGATGTTTCAACAATAAACTTTTAAACCACCTGTTCGAATTCATAATCAGAAAATACCTGAAACAAATAAATCATCCGGTTGGTTACAGTGACATGTTCTGATTGAAAATCCATCAATGACACCGTATATTAATTGTTTAATATTTAATGTGATTTCCTCCCCTTTGAAACATCTTCTCTATATTACGATTGCCATATTTCTGACATTTCCGGTTAGCAGTGAGGCTCAGAATTTTATTCGTGTTTCCTATGGTAATGATTTTATGTCCGTTGGAAGTGGTGCCCGTGCGCTTGGAATGGGTAGCGCTCATGCGGCAATAGCTCATGATGTAACAGCAGGCTACTGGAATCCCGCCGGCCTGGCACGTATTTCAGGCCTTGAAGCATCGTATATGCACTCGGAACGGTTTGGTGGAATTGTAGGGTATGATTATGGTGCTGTTGCTTTTAAAGTGCCAAACTCAGAAGGACGTCTGGCCATCAGTTTTTTCCGTCAAGGAGTTGATAACATTCAAAATACGCTGAGTGCGTGGGACAGAGACCGCAATCGTCCGCGTGAAAATGCACAGGATTTTATTACCAAATTCAGCGCCGCCGACCTGGCTGTTTTGGTTTCGTATGCCAATTCTGTAAATGAAGAATTGAGTTGGGGTGCAACGGTTAAAGTACTCAATAGCCGACTGGGCCCGTTTGCCGATGCATGGGGCTACAGTATTGACCTCGGTGCCATGTATGAATCAGGAAATTATCAATTTGGGGTGAATTTGATGGACATCACAACCATGATGAAATTCTGGACTGTTGATGCCGAACGGCTGCGTGCACTTGAGGATGATTTTGGGGATGAAATACCTGTTGGCCAAAATGAGCTTATCCTGCCAACGGTAAAACTGGGTGCCGCACGTCTGTTTGATTTTGGGGACCTCAGCCTTATAACCGCCATCGATGCCGATTTACGGTTCGAGAATCGCCGCACCTATTACTTTAATGTGGGTGCTATGAGCATTGAACCACATGTTGGAGCTGAAATGGGGTATAAGGATAGCGTGTTTCTTCGGTTTGGTTTTACAGATTTCGGAACAGACCCAAGTGGCAGCATTTACACCTCACCTACACTCGGCGCCGGATTCAAACTCGGAGCATTCAACTTAGATTATGGTTTCAGCAGCTTTGCCGGAGCTTCATCCGATTTGGGATTTACCCACCGCATTTCCCTTAAATTCTCTCTCGCCCGGTTGAACAGAAAGTCCTGAAAATAACATTTATGGGCTTGCAAACGCGTAAACGACTCGTCATTCTTGGCCCGACTGCATCAGGAAAATCAGAATTGGCTGTTCAGAAAGCCCTTGAGTTTGACTCAGCTGTTATTTCTGTTGATGCGCGTCAATGTTACAAGCACCTGAATATTGGCACGGCCAAACCCGATACTGAAATGCAGGCAAAGGTTCCGCATCATTACATCTCAGAACTTGAACCGGATGAACGGGAAACAGCCGCTGATTTCCGCCGGCGTTGCGATGCCTGGGAGGCAACGTATCCACCTGATAAAACATTGGTATATGCCGGAGGATCCACGCTCTATTTACAGGCACTTTTATTTGATTTGGATGATATCCCACCGGCTTCGGAAGAGAATTTAAATCAACTTAAGCGTGAAGAAGCTGAACACGGACTGAAATATCTCTACCAAAAATTGCTCGATGCAGATGCTGCCTATGCTCAAAAAATGGATGGGATGAATCGGCACCGCATCTTTCGCGCCCTTGATGTATGGATGCAAACCGGACGGGCATTCAGTTCTTTTCATTCGGATAATACATTTGAAAATCCACGTCCCGGTTTTAAGGTTATTGGACTTTCGTGGCCGCGGGCTGTATTACATGAACGGATTAACACCAGAGTTGATGCTATGATAAAAGCCGGATTGGTGGATGAAGTGCGCGGTTTTTTGCAGCGGTATGATGAAGGCCTTCAATCTTTACAAACAGTGGGTTACAGAGAGGTGATTCGCCATCTGAAAGGTGACATTTCCCATGAACAGATGATCGCAGATATCAAAACGAACACACGTCGCTACGCAAAACGCCAAATGACGTGGTTCCGAAGATGGCCTTTTGTGGAATGGGTTGAGGGGGAGGAGTAATTCAGAATTCAGAATTTTGCCTTTGCGCCCTTGTGGTTCAATTCAATCAGCGGCGAGACGCCGCAAAATGCTCCGTTCGCGCTAGAGGCGCTGAACGTGCGTCCTTCTGTCCTCTGTCCTCTGTCCTCCGTCTCCCGTCTTCGCACCTTTGATTCCTTATGGTTCAATTCAGGTTTTGTACATAACTACCGTTGTTACGTCATCGTGTTGAGGTTGGTCACCGCGGAACGTATTAACAGCTCTTGCCATTCTGTCCATTATATCCTTAGCTGATAGAATTCGGGTATCTTTCAGTACGGCCATTAAGCGTTCATCCCCAAAAAATTCACCACGACGATTTCTTGTTTCTGTGTAGCCATCTGTGAACAATACTGCTGCATCACCTTTTTTAAGTTCAATTTGCATGACCTCAAGATTGGCTTCAAACCTGGGTTTATCAACCATTCCGAGTGGTAAACCATTGGGTTTGTACAAGGCTACTTTTTTATCCGATAAAATCATAAGTGGGTCGTGTCCTGCTCTGACAAACGTAAAAATACCGGTTTCCCGGTTATAAATACCATAAAGCATCGTAATGAAAGTGCCCCGAGGTACATTTTCACGAAATAACGTATTGATTTTTATCATCAAATCGCCCGGATGTGTGATATCGCAACACAAACTTTGAACAAAACCTTTTACGAGCGTCATATAAAATGCTGCCTGAATGCCTTTACCGCTTACATCTCCAATAATAATTCCGGTACGTTTTTCATCAATCCGAATAAAATCAAAATAATCCCCACCTATTTCAAAAGCAGGCGTACACTGAGCTTCAATTTGCAAACCTTCTAGAAGCGGTGCTTTCCGAGGCAGGAAATTTTCCTGAACCTGACGTGCTATCTGAAGCTCCTGCTCAATGCGTTCCCTTCGGGAGTGCTCCAAAATATATGCCGGTGTATATTCCGGAATATCATACATATCCGAACCATTTTTCATGGCTGTATAACCTACAAACAGCCCGGTTATCATCAATCCCAGAAACACAAAAAGGTGCAGTGAAAGCCAACCATTTGGAATAAATCCGAGAAACATTTTCATCCAAAAAGTAAAAATAAGCAAGCTAAAACAAAGCGTTAACGCGTCATATCGTTTAAAAATGAAAATCCATGCCAGGGCAAGCAGGGCATTGGATAGAAGTACATATATCCATGAATTTAGTTCAATTCTGTTCAGGTTCCAGAATAATAAGGGTATAAAAAGGAAAATGTATGTTTTCGTCCAGTTCTTAACTCGATTATAATAGGCCATTCCAATTGTAAGGAAAAGCCCAAAAACGAGCAGATAAATTAGAATCAGGTTATTTAGAGCGGAAGAAAAATCGGTAATAAGAGCATTGAGGCTTGTTTTAATGATTTCACTGCTTGCAGATACGGGTGTTTGATAAAACAAAACCGCTATCAAAGCGGCGATTCCGGCCGCGATGGTTCCGGCCAGAATACCAAAAAACAAGGAACTCCCCACCGGTTGATTCATTAAAAAACCACGCCTCAATATATTCAGAGATGTCATACTTCTTGAGTAAGCTTCATGCGTTACAGAAACACCTACTCCGGCCAGGAGGAAAAATTTTATCCCAATAAAGAAAGCGGCCAATAAAGAAATCAGCAACATCAGCAGTAAAGAAAAAAAGCCGATTTCACCAGTATAAAACATATCAGCTATTTCAGGAAACAAGGTAGCCGGAAATATCACAATCATCCCAAAAAATGCGTCTGAATACGCGCTTCGGGTGTCAATCAGTTGGGCAATATATCGACGAAAGTATATTATCAAAATGATAAAAATTGAAATAGTTATTAAGATATATCCGATAATTTCAATTGCTTGCTTAATTTTATCGCTACCGGGATTCTGCGTATCTATCACAACTGTTGATGAGGACATGCTGCTCGATGCTTCAGAAATGGATTCCGCTTTCCATTCCGTATTTATCGATTGCAATGATCCGAATGTAGATAAATGAATGTGAACCAAAACCGGAAAGCGATTGCCTTCTACAAATAATACTCTTTTGATCTGAACGCGATCTTCATTATTTATCGTAAATGTTTGGGAAGTATCCGTTTGACCTGCCCAAAATGTTTGTCTTAGCCAATAATCAGCCGCTTCAGAATAAAAATCCTTACCCAGTTTTATGGATGTAATCCCATTTTCCGTTTCTGTGGAAAACGCTTCACCCTGATTCAAATCCGGTAAAATTTTGACGGAATCCGCTATCATCGTTCGGTTTATATCAGAATCTGAAAATATCTTCTCCTGTCGCTCCCAAAATATCTGAACATCTTCATTCTCGATTGTGCTTTTATCCTCATAGGAAAATACGGAACCGTCAATGCTCACTTATAACTTAAAATCATGCGCTTTTTCCTGATCAATGTTCATTATCTCATCGCTATCCATACTGAAATTTACAGATACACCGGCTTTTTGCCCGTATTCCAATTCCCACACATAGGCCGGCCATTCCGACAGTTTCTCTGCATCAAGCTGTCGCGCCAATGTATATCTTCCATTTGCAACCTGCAAAGCCTCCAATAGTTGTGAATGCCTGTAAACATTTGGGTTATCGAGAAGTGTAATTTGCTGATATCCCAATGAAGCGAGAAATTCCTGTCCTGAAGAAATGGGTATTTCCGTATTGGTGAATAAACGATGGGCTTTGTCGGGATGCGTGTATGGATACGCAAATAACAACACAACAACGGAGATAACCGCGAGAATATAGAGCGCTATGTGAGGGGTGTTTTTCAAATCCTAAAGTTGTTTGTTAATTGAGGAAAGAATACGCAATTTCGCTTCAAATGTTGAGTTCTTTTCTGACTTTAGCTTCTAAAGCTGTTGTTTGATTTGCTTTCTCCAAAGGCGATAAATCTTCATTTTTAATTCGCAACATGACAATTTCCAGGCTCTCAGAAAGTACATCAGCCAGTTGAATATTCAAATAGCTTAAATGCTCCTCAGAATCCGTATCCGTAAGTAATAAACGGGATACATCGCCCACAAAAACACGATTTTTATCAGATGCCAAATCACGAATCATCCCATGCGTAACATTAAAGACGATATTACTGATAGCGCCTTCAATTTGTCCGACTACAAAGCGCCCCATTAAAGGAATGCTTTCGAGTGTTTTAAGCTCACTGTTATTCTCAACAGCTTCGTTTATGCGCACTTGAATATATTCTCTGATTTCATCCTCGTGCAATTCATATCCTTTGGACGCTGCCAGGCGAAGGCGTTCTGAAATCCAGTCGATTAAAACCTGTTGTCTTGGTTTAATCACTTGACTGGCAATTCGTTCGATGACGGGCGTTCCGTCCTTAAGTTCAGTACGGATATTTGACAGTATTTTAAGTGTAACCCTATCGGTAATTAACTGCACAAATTCATTGAAATAATGAATTACCATGCTGAAAACAGGCATTTTTGTCAGATCAATCCACCCGATTTTATGCAGCCGAATGGCAATGGAAATAACACGGAGCAATCGCAAAAAACGAAATGCACCAATAGGAATACAACCTACAATATCATACCAGTGAATGAACGGAAAATAGTACCATGCCTGATAGTCTTTGCGTATGACGGATACCAGCCAGCGTAAGAAAAATTCGAACAGGAATATGGATACAAAAATCAGATCATAGACTACAAAATCTGGATGAATATAAACGGCATAAAAATCATGGACTTCCGGTGATATCCAAAACACACCATCGCGGAATAATTGGCTCTGAAAAAGCCAATCGAATGAGATGAACAACAGATTCGTAATAAGCAGAATCAGCATGATGGCATCTTCAGCAAAGTAGCCAATTCGTCCCCTATTTGTTGATTTTGGCATATTAAGGTGTTGAAATATTGAGGTTTTTCAGGATGCGTTTTAATTCAGGCAATCGGCTTCTTCTGCGAGCATATCGAAACAGAGCACTAAAATTGATTACATTTTGTGAAAACACATTTCGGATTAAATCACGGGCAACCGAGCCTTGCCACTCATTATAAAGATGGGGTTCACTCAAAATATCAACACAAATTTTTTCGAGTGAAGGCACCGTTTGCGATTGGTAATTGCTTAGTGGTGCTTCTGTAATGAGGGGCTGAATGATAACGGGTTGATCATGCAGCGGAACATACCGTTGGAGTAGCATTTTATCCGGATTCAGAAAAACGGATGTTGTCATTTTTTTAAGCTCATCAAATACACTTTCACATGCTTCTTTGTCTGTTTCAACTATTGTGAAATGATGCTGAGACTCACAACCGGAGATAGCATCAAGCGCATGCGTTTTCCAAACAGTCAACCGCACATGAGGAAATGGATTGGCCAATAATTCTATAACAGCATTATCCGTGTTGGTAGTAAAAAAAGATAAATATGGCTGCCCGCCCAACTCAAACACACCTCTTTTCCTTGAGGCTATGATGCCTTTTTTTTTCAACAGATAAATCCTGGAAAGCAATGTATTCTCATTCAAATCAGGTTCACCATGTTCTGAATAAAAGGCGCGTAAATCGTCCGCACTAAAATCCTGCTGTTGCTTAAAATGATCAGTTAGTTCCGCTCCAAGTAGCTTGCCGGGCATAACACAAGATTCGTTATTATTTTATTTACGACTAATTTTAAGCATAATAGTATAAATTTGCCAAATATTTATTTTTGAGTTTTATGAGATAAAGTAGCTGTTGTTAATTCCGCCATCCAAAAAACCAAAAGGCTTCATACCGGTGGGTTGCACTGAATCCATCACCAAAAAAATGAATGCTTGTGCTGTTACCCAAAAGATAACGTCCCCGGCTTGAAACAGCCATGTTCAATTCGAAGGGTTCATGCTGAAGCGTATCAGGAGAAACCGGCAATGGACGATACACCACCGTTCGCACCCTCCTGTTTTCTTTTAGAACTTCCATTAACCGCCTGATATCATCACTACTGAACGTTTCCATTGTTCCGGTTTCGGCAATTCCCGTTACGTTATCTCTGATAATGAGGTCTGTGCCCGAATTTAAGCGACCCTCAGCTATGTAACCCTCTAATACGGCAGGCAGAAGTTCAGACTTACTAATAGTGAATAAAGTGAGGATATTCAGCCCCAAAAGCAGTGCTAAAAAAACAAGCAACCGTTTAATCAGTTTAGATTTCATATCTCTTTATACGTGATTGATTGGCTCATCATTATCCATAGATTGCATAAGTGCCGAGGCGTTTTGTGGTGGAATGGTAAACAAACTTACGACTATAGTTACAGCAAATCCTGCAATGAACCCCGGAATAAGCTCATACATAGACGCTTTTAAAAATGGTATAAAATACCAAACGATGGTAACCAATGTGCCGGAAATCATCCCCGCTATAATTCCTTCTTTAGTTGTTCGCTTCCAATATAAAGCAAGAATCGTGGTCGGTCCCAATGCCGCTCCCAGTCCGGCCCAAGCGAAAAGCACAAGCCAAAAGACTAAATCTTGAGCTAAGAAGCCAAAGGCAAGTGAAATCAAAACAATAATTGCCACTACCACGCGGCTCAAAAACACGAGTTTAGCCTGTTCAATGGTTTCATTTTTATGTATCAGTTTTTCATAAATATCTCTCACTACGCTTGAAGCTGCCACGAGAAGTTGGGAATCGGCAGTGGACATAATAGCAGCGAAAATGGATGCTATAACTACACCGAATATGACGGGATGCAAATAGTGTTGTGCCAGCACCGGAAACAGGTTTTCGGTATCTGAAGATGGTAAAAGTGATGTTTCAGGGAATACAAAGCGACCTGCCAGCCCGATGAATAGTGCGCCGGCTGCCATCAGGATATTCCAGGTTGTCCCCACCACGCATGCTGTTTTAAACTGACTTGGATGCTCAATTGACAGATAACGCGCCACAATGTGTGGATTTCCGGGTGAACCCAGACCAATTCCCAATAATCCGATTGCAGCACCAACAGACAATGAAAACGGATCTACCAGAAGTGGATCTAACTCCATCAGTTGTGAGGCAACAATTGCCCATCCACCCAAATCCACAATCACAACGATAGGCATGATAACGAGAGAAAATAACATGAAAAATGCCTGAACCATATCGGTGAGACTGACTGCCAAAAAACCACCAACGATGGTGTAAAGTACAACAATCAAAGCGGTTAGTAACACACCTGTATTGGGTGAAATATTGAAACCTGATGCGAATGTTTTACCACCAGCAACAAATTGGGCAGAGACATATCCTATCATAAAAATCAATATGATAGATACGACTACAATTCTCAGAATTCCGGTTTTATCATCAAAACGGGAGGCGAAAAAATCAGGAATTGTTATAGAATCATACACGCCGGCAAATCGACGGATGCGTCGGGCATAGTACAAAAACAGAAATATTTCCACTACTATATATCCCACAACAGCCCAAACCGCTTGAGCACCAACGCTGTATGCCATACCGGTCATTCCTATAAGCAACCATGCGCTTCGTCCCGACACAACTGCCGATAATGCCATTACATAGCGATTTAATGTGCGCCCGGCTACAAAATATTCCGCTATTCCCTTTGATGAAAATCGTGAAGCAAATATCCCAATTCCCACAATAATCAACAGATATGCAATGAAAGCAACAATCGCCCATGTATTTGTTTCAACTGCTACAGAATCCATACTCCCTAAGTAACCATTATTGTGTTAATATCAGACTGCTGTATCCTGAAATCACTATTGCATTAGGTTCCTTTTGGATGTTGCCTTGTTCCCATAGAATGGTTTTAAAGGCTGAAGTTTCCTCAGAAAAATCAAAGGTAACCGAATCTTCTGATACATTATGAATAATAAGTAATGAATCCGATTCATGAGTTCGTTTAAAAACAATGAGTTTCTCGTTCGGATATTTAACAGGATCAATTTTTCCAAAAGTAAGCGCGGGGTGCTCATTCCGGACAGAAATAAGTGATTTATAGTGATTGAGGAGTGATTGCTGATCTTCAAGCTGAACGGAAACTGCCCGAACGGTTTCATCTGTGCTGTATCGGGGTTCTCTCCATCGGCTTCTGAGTGAATCCGGTTCGGGAGTCCACAGCATGGGTTCACGAATATTGGGATCGGGTTTGGATCCATACATTCCGATTTCTTCACCATAATAAATATAAGGTGAACCCGGTAATGTCAATAAAATTGAAGCTGCTACTCTCGCTTTTTGCTCATCATCCAACACACTCATCACCCGGTTTTGATCGTGGTTGGTTAGGAAAGTGGCATCAATGAACTGATCTGTAACGGACTCATATTCATTTAAAATTGACGCATGACGATGCGCTAACTCACCCCCATTGCCTGATTGAACTGCATCCATAATGGCGTAACCCAAATCAAAATTGAAAAGCGAAGGCAAGCCTTTCAGAAAAGGTTTAACTACCTCTGTTGAAGCCCAAACTTCACCAACGAGAAGCACATTGGGATTTACGGATTCCATTTCACCACGAAACTCTTCCCAAAAAGCATGAGCATCCTCGGCCCGGTGATCCGGATAAATATGTTTTGCGGCATCTAATCGAAATCCATCAACACCCTTTTCTAACCAATATTTTCCTATGGCGTACATGGAATCACGAACAGCGGGATTGTCATAGTTAAGATCGGGCATTCCGGCCCAAAAATAAGCGTAATAATAAGAATCGATACCTTCAACAGCATTCCAAACACGCACATTATCACTATCGGGACCAGTATATTCCACGGTTAGACTTTCAATATTCTCTTCCGTTTCCCAAATATAAAAATCGAAATAGGGACTATCGGTATCTGATATGGCGGCTTGAAACCAGGGATGATCGCGAGCGGAATGATTGATAACCAAATCGATAACCACATGAATTCCCCGTTTGTGCGCCTCCGACAAAAAGTGCTCGAAATCCTCCATGGTGCCATAATCCGGGTGAATACCTCTGTAATCAACCACATCATACTGATGATAGGAAGGCGAAGGATGAATAGGCATCAGCCATATTCCTTGCACACCGAGGTCTTCAACATAGTCAAGTTTGGCTGTCAGACCTTTGAAATCTCCGATTCCGTCGCCATCACCATCGGCAAAGGCACGAACAAATATTTCGTAATTCACGGAATTTGGCCACGTTGAAGGCTCGGGTTCTTCAGTTTTGGTACAACCAAAACTGAAGATGAAGATTAGTACTCCTGTGATAAAAAATCGGCTGATTTTATCTAATTGCATAATTGTATTATTTGGTTTTGACATTCATGAGAAACGGTATGACATTCAAAACGTCGGATTTTGATAAAAAAAACCAAATTGGAATCATCACGATTTAACACACCGGTTATTTGTATTACATATTTCTTTGACGTTTATCAAAGTTAATGTAGAACCTTCTTTCAACGAATCAAAATGTTGAGCTTCGCGGCGAGACGCCGCAAAATGCTCCGTTCGCGCCAGAGGCGCTGAACGTGCAAATGGGAGGCACTGAACGTGCTGTCTATGCCTCAATCGTCTTTGATGAATTCAATTTCGAATTTGGAGCCATTGGTGTTTATGTATTTAAGGTCTCCATTTAACTGAGCAGCCAATGTACTGACGAGTTCTAACCCCAATGTACCGGATGTTGTTAAATCTATGTTTCCGGGTAATCCGACACCATCATCTTCTACCGACATTGTTACTTTCGGATGGTTGTATTTTAGAGAAACAGAAACTTGTCCCTCTTTACGACCTTTAAATGCATGTTTACAAGCATTTGTAATAAGTTCATTCAGGATTAGCCCAGCTGGTACTGATTGATTTATGTCAAGGCTGACTTTATCATTCTCATCGGGTATGACTATTTCGATACCATCAGGTGCAATGGCATGATGAATACTATTTGCCAATTGCTTGAGAAATTCATCAAAATTAATAAATGCTAACAATTCATTTTGATAAAGCTGCTCATGAAGCATGGCCATACTTTTGAGCCTGAATTGAGAATCCGATAAAATATCTGATACTTTTTTGTCCTCAATTTTTGACATCTGCAATTCAAATAAAGCGTAAATCAATGTGAGGTTATTCTTTACACGATGGTGCATTTCTTTGATAAGGACTATTTTTTCCTGCAACGAAATTTCAAGTTGTTCTTCTGTTTTTTTATGAAGCTCAATTTCTTTTTGGAGTTGCTGCGTTCGCGCTTCTACCATTTTTGTAAGTTCTTGTTCACGAATGGTTTTAAGTCGAAGACGAATAGTAGTATAACCAACAAATACCAATCCAAGTGTAAGAAGAGCTATAAACCAATTACTCTGATAGAAATATGGGCTAATGCGAAAAGACATCGTTCCGGGAAGTCCGGTCCAAGATTGTCCTTCATGTGCCGCCATCACTTCAAAGGTGTAATTTCCGGGTTTCAGCCCAGAGTAATAAGCGGTTCTTCTTGTACCTGCATCGGTCCAGGTTTCATCAAACCCCAACAAACGATATCTGAATTGTATATTTCCGGGATTATAAAACTCGGTTGCTGTGTAGTCAATTTCCAGCGAAAGTGTTCCGGGTTCAAGAATTATATTTTCTTTTCTGCTAAAGGTCTTATCAGATGATTTCAATTGTTCGATAAATGCTTTTACCGGTTTTTCATCATGTACAGCAAAAGCAGGGTCAACCATCACAATACCCCGCATAGTAGGGAACCAAATTTGCTCAGATTGAGTCTGCCAGCCGGACGGAAAAACATTATTGTTAAACTGACGAGTTGGCAACCCCTCGCTAACCCCGAGTAATCCGGTACTGATTCTGTTTACTGATCCATTTCGTAAGGCTTTCATTTCATCCATTGAAAAATATTGGATGCCATTACTGCTTGTTGACCAGATTGTTCTTCTGTTATCCTCAATTAATGAGAAAAATTCGTTATTAAGCAGCCCCAATGCGGGAGTATAAACCTCAAAATCCTCTCCATCAAACCGAAGCAAACCCGAGCCTGTTCCAATCCACAGAATACCGTCGGAGTCTTCCAGAAACGAATATATAAAATTATGATCTAACTGATTTTCTCCATTAAAATGCCAGGCTGTATCAGCCATGACTACACCAAAGCCACTACCACCTGTTCCTACCCATAAATCTCCATTGCTGTGGCCATGAAAAGTAGTGATAATAGATTTATCTAATAAAGTATTCGTAATATATTTTTGGAATTTCCCATCTTCATATTTATAAAGACCATTTCCTTGAGTTCCCACCCAGATATCATCAGACTGATCTACATAAACGGACTGAACGGGAATATTCTCCATTTCACGAACCCTGTTAATCCGTCCATTTTGAAACCAGTTTAACCCACTTGGTGTAGCAATCCAGATTCTGCCAACTCTGTCACCAAACACCGAATTTATTCGATTATTATTTAACCCATTTCTAATCGTAAAATTCGTGCGTCCTTTACCATCAATTCGTATGATTCCATCTGAATAAGTACCAATCCAAACCGTGTTATCCTTGTCTTCGTAAATTGATTGGATTAAATTCGAATTCAGGCCATTATCTCTGGAAAGCGTACTCACTTTTCTCTTTTTTAACTGAACAATGCCTGATCGTTCCGTACCGGCCCAAATGGTTTGCCTGCCGTCAGATACAATATGCTTCAGGGAACCTTGAGGCAGGCCATCAGATGCATTCGTAAATGCAACCATCGTACCAATCAGCTGATTAAGTGTTCCTTCATTTGTACCAAGCCATACAATGCCAATATCGTCAACAGCTATAGATGTGATATTATTAGAACTAAGGCCATCACCGGTTGTAAATTGCGTTAGCAGATTATCACCCCAAAGAAAGGCTCCCATTCCTAAAGTACCAAACCATATATTCCCTTCGTGATCGCCTGAAATGCTTTGGATATGATTGTCACCAAACATGAGTTGTCGTTCAATGGCGCCATTATCGTAAAGAGCCACACCTTTATCGGTTCCAATCCAAATGGTTCCATTTGAATCACGATAAAGGTCGGTAACATTCAGGCTTGGTAAACCCTGCATTAATTTGATATACGATTGATTACCTTCAAAATCGATGACTAATATACCATTACCGGGAATTGCTATCAGGTATGATTGATCGGTTTCTGCTACCGCGGTCATACTGTTTCTCGACATCACATTATGAATCGGTTGAATGCTTACCTTCCCGGCGGAAATGCGAATGATTTCGTTATGATTAATAGCCAGAATGCCATCATTACCGGCTTTTGCGAGCGCTAAAAAACGATTATCTGAAATATCTTCGTGCGAATTGGTGTCAAAGGTAACAAAACGCATTCCATCATAACGGATTAACCCGATTGAAGTAGCAAACCACAAATATCCGTTTTCAGATAATTTTATATCATAAACTACATCTGCCGGAAAACCACTGACTTCACTCCACTCCTGAATACTATACCTGTAGCGTTCAATCCCCGTTTCTGAACTAAAAACAGTCAGCGGACAGGCTATGATGCAAAACCATAACCAAACCAATGCAGGTAAGTAGCGCATAAAACTTTTCAAAATATATTATTCACGAAGTACTGTACTAATTCCAATAAATATAACCTGAGTTACCGTTACATATCATTAAGATACGTTAATTTTATTTGGAATGCATAAAATTATTAAGATTTTTTAAGCCAAGGATTTTCAATTTCACTCTCCGTGTTATAGTGAATTTTTAAATCTTGAAATTTAATGACATGCGCAAAATTTATTGGTATGATCGGATTAAATTGATTAAAAATATACTCTGCTTTTGGCCCATAACTTTATTAACCAAGTTAAATTACTGAATCAATATAATATAATCATAGAATGACACCCGATTCCCTCACATTCGATTGCCAATCTGTATAGATTGAAATAGAAAAATACTTTATGACAAATCCTATTCAGAACTTAACAGAGATATGGGACGTCAAAGATACGGATAACGTACTTTTAGCCGAATACTTTTCACCTCTTATCTACTCCAAGACGTTAAATATTTATTTAAATTAATTTTACGAATTATCAAATCATTTTTGAACAGACAAGCAAACTATCGCTCATCTAAAAATTCGGAAATAAAATAAGTTAAACAGCTACTTTATCTAACAGTGCTTTTACGGTTTTCGCTATTGATGAAGCATCCAAACCAACTTCAGTGTAGAGTTCGGCTTGTGTGCCATGTTCTACCAATCGGTCGGGAACCCCTAAAATTGTTATAGGAACCAAATTTGGTTGTGTTACTACATACTCTGCTACGGCACTACCAAACCCACCTATAGTTGTTCCGTCTTCAATAGTAATAATGTGTTTGTATTTTGAAAGGATATCCCTGATTAAAGTGGCGTCGATAGGTTTTACGAATCTCATATTATAATGACCAATATGGATACCATCGTTCTCTAACATTTCACATGCTTTTATCGCGTGATTCCCCATGGTTCCATAGGATAATATAGCTATAGATTCCCCTTCTTTTACGCATACTCCTTTACCAATTTCCATTTCCTGAAACCCGTCACGTAATGTCATGCCCGTTCCGGTTCCCCGTGGATAGCGAATAGCAAATGATGTATCTGTTTGAAGGGTAGCCGTGTACATCATATCCCGCAATTCCTGTTCATTCATCGGTGCTGCAACAATCATATTCGGTAAACATCTCATAAATGGAATGTCATACAATCCATGATGCGTGGGGCCATCAGCGCCTACAAGGCCGGCTCTATCCATACAAAAAACAACAGGTAGTTTCTGAATGGCTACATCGTGAACAGCCTGATCGTAGCCTCTTTGCATGAAAGAAGAATATATAGCCGCGAATGGAATCTTGCCCTGAGTTGCCAATCCTGCCGCGAATGTAACGGCATGTTGTTCTGCAATGCCTACATCAAAGGCACGATCCGGCATTTCCTGCATCATTTTTAGCAGGCCGGTACCGCTTGGCATGGCCGGTGTGATTCCCACTATTCGATCATCACCTTTTGCTAATTCAATAATAGCATCTGCAAAAATATCCTGATATTTAGCTGGAGCAGCTACAGCAGGTTTCTTGGCTAAGGTTTTTCCGGTGATTTTATCAAATGGACTTCCGGAGGCATGCCATTTTACCTGATCTCGTTCAGCCGGAGCAAATCCTTTACCTTTAACCGTAACAACATGAAGCAATTTTGGCCCCGGTATTTTCTTAAGATCATTCAGATGCTTAACTAATCCGCGCACATTGTGCCCGTCGATTGGACCGTAATATTTAAATCCAAGCGCACGGAATAAAGCACCAGGAGTTAGTGCCGTGGTGAGTGCGGCTTCCAGACGTGAGGCCACTTTGCGCATTTTATCGCCGGCACTGCGGAAGTGTCCTAATATATCATAAACTTCATCTCTGATTTTATTGAAGGTCTGCGATGTGGTTATATCCGCTAAATATTCTTTGAGAGCACCAACATTTGGGTCAATGGACATGCAGTTATCATTCAAAATAACAATCATGTCATTTTTCATGGCACCGGCATTATTCAAACCTTCAAAGGCGAGTCCGGCCGTCATGGCTCCATCGCCAATTACGGCTACCACCTGTTTTTTTTCACCATTCAAATCACGACCAACGGCCATACCTGAAGCTGCTGAAATGGATGTAGATGAATGACCAACACCGAACGTATCATAAGGGCTTTCAGTCCGTTTGGGAAATCCGGAAAGCCCCTTGTACTTACGATTTGTATAAAATTGTTCGCGTCGGCCTGTCAGGATTTTGTGTCCGTATGCCTGATGGCCTACATCCCAAACCAATAAATCATCGGGAGTGTCTAATACATAATGAAGAGCAACTGTGAGTTCCACAACTCCGAGGCTTGCACCAAAATGCCCACCATAAACAGATACAACATCAATGATGTAGTCACGGAGTTCGAAGCAAACATCATTCAGCTGATCTTGGCTTAATTTTTTCAGGTCTGCCGGACTATTTATTTCCGCAAGTAACGGCCCGGGAGTAATGGCAGGTTGGCTCATTCGTTTTCTGATTTTGTTTGATTTACCTGTTCTATCCGAAGTTCTGCTTCTTCCAGGATTTTAGCGCAATAACGGGATAATTTCACCCCTTCTTCAAATTGCTTTACGGATTCTTCTAATGGCACTTCCGGCTGCTCAAGCCTGGCAACTATTGATTCTAATTTAGCGAGTGCCTCTTCAAAAGATATATCAGGATTTTTTTCCATGAAATGCTATGAAAGCAACTGTACAGGTGAAATGGTTTATGTTACGGAAAATAACCGTAACTGTAGTCCAATCGTTCAAACACTATGAACCACACCGTATTTACTTGACAGTTGCTCAGGTATTTGGTCGTTATAAATAATTAAAACCGCAACTGTACACCAATGGCAAATGTGCCATTTTCACTTGGCATATAATCATCGGTTGTAATGCCTCTGTAGCGATATTCGATATATGGCCTCACAAATGGAAGCGCACTTACACCAAGACCAACCACACCATAATAAAAGAATGCCTGCTCTGAACCTTCTTTAAGAAGAAGAGTGCCTGCCGTTTCAAATTCTCTGTCGAAGAAATCAAGACCGATTCCTACTCCTGCATAAGGAGCCACAATTCCAAGATTTGCACCGCCAAGGAGCCCAAAACCTATCTCATAGCTTTTCTCGGACACTTCGGTTGCCTGGGATGTATAATCCTCAGAGAAGTACGTTCCATGTAAACGCAGATTCAGAGTTAATACCGGTAAAGGGGATAAATCCTTTTCGAAATGAAGACCAATACCGTTTGTTGGCTTTTCTGAGCGGTTTTCATAAGAAATCCCAATGGCCTGGCCGTATGATTCAGCTGCGAAAAAAAACAGTACCGGAACAAGTATAAGTGATTTAATTAGATGTTTCATAAGAGTGTACAGATGAATTTTAGATGTAGTATGTAATTTCAAGTTGAAATATAGACATATCCTGAATGCTTAAAAAAAGTTTTTCGATGCGTGAAGCATGAACCAATTAATTGACATCGGAATCATACAGAAGACAGGCTTTTGCTTAAAATCAACATATAAGGTTTCCAAAACTTACACGTCTTTGATGCCAAAAACCGCATATTTTCCAGACAAAATACAATTGACATAACACTAGGGTTTTTGTTCGAGTACAACGACAGAGTAAAAATAAAATCGTAGAGGACTATATCCGTTCTATAATTATGGAAATAATAATCAAACAGTATATAAGTTGGTTGATAAATGTATTAATTAATGATATATCGGGAAATTTTGAACTATTTTAGTACCTTCTACCGATGAGGAATCGCACCTCATAAAAAAGTCATGTAGTGTTTTATGAGATTACTAAATATTGAAAGTTAATGACCCCTATTTTTTTAACGAAGATTTGAATGACTAAGGAACATAACATAGAACAAAATCTGATTGAGCAACTAAAAGGGTTGAAATACACCCATCGCCCTGATATTGTCGATAGAAAATCACTCGAACAGAATTTCAAAACCAAGTTTGAAGCATTGAACCGTGTGCGTTTATCAGATAGTGAGTTTCTGCGATTACGGGAAGAAATCATTGAGCCAGATGTGTTTGCAGCCTCAAAAAAAATAAGAGAACAACAATTTTTCCAACGAGAAGACGGAACACCTCTGCACTATACGTTGGTGAACAACAAAGACTGGTGCAAGAACGACTTTGAAGTCATCAGCCAGTTGCGGATGAACACCGAGAACAGCAATCAACGTTACGACATCATCCTGCTAATTAATGGCCTGCCTGTGGTTCAGGTGGAATTGAAACGCTTGGACATTTCCCCACGAAAAGCCATGCAGCAAATCGTGGACTATAAAAACGAACCTGGCAATGGCTATGGCAATTCGCTCATGTGTTACATGCAGTTGTTCATTGTGAGCAACCGTTCCAACACCATCTATTTCGCAAACAATAAAAAGCAGCATTTCCAATTTAATGCAGATGAACAGTTCTTGCCCATCTACCATTTGGCGGATGAGAAGAACAACAAAATCAAGCATCTGGAAGATTTTACAGAGCGTTTCCTCAAAAAATGCACGCTTGGCGAAATGATTAGCAAGTACATGGTACTGGTGGAAACGGAGCAAAAACTATTGGTCATGCGACCGTATCAAATCTATGCCGTGAAAGCCATTGATGATTGCGTTAAGCAAAATCGTGGTAATGGTTTTATCTGGCATACAACAGGTAGCGGAAAGACCCTGACTTCTTTCAAGGCTTCTACCTTGCTAAAAGACAATCGTGAGATTGAAAAATGCCTGTTTGTGGTGGACAGAAAAGACCTGGACCGCCAAACACGCGAAGAGTTCAATAAATTTCAGGAAGGCAGTGTAGAAGAAAATACCAACACCGAAACTTTGGTAAGGCGTTTACTTTCAACAGATTATGCCGACAAGGTGATTGTGACCACTATCCAAAAACTGGGTTTGGCTTTAGATGGAACTTACAAGAGAAACTACAAAGAACGATTAGAGCCCTTAAGCGACAAGCGTATCGTGTTCATCTTTGACGAGTGCCACCGTTCGCAGTTTGGTGAAAATCACAAGGCCATTAAGGAGTTCTTCCCGAATGCACAGCTTTTCGGTTTTACTGGAACGCCCATTTTTGATGCAAACTCTACCCAAAAAATTCGTGAAGACCAATACGAAACGTACAAAACCACGGAGAGCATTTTTGAAAAGCAGTTGCATGCCTATACCATAACCCATGCGATAGACGATCGCAACGTATTGAAATTTCACATTGACTATTACAAGGGGGAAGGATCAATACAGGCAAAGCCAGGAGAAGCGATTGCACAGCAAGCCGTAGTAGAAGCCATTATTGACAAACACGATAAAGCTACTAATCAAGGGAAGTTCAATGCAGTTTTGGCAACTGCTTCCATCAATAATGCGATTGAGTATTACCGTTTATTCAAGAAATTTCAAAAACAACAACAGGCGGAAAATCCCGATTATGTTCCTTTGAATATTGCTTGCGTCTTTTCGCCCCCTGCTCAATTGATTGCTAAAAATGGCGACCCGAACAGTCAAAAAAATGCCGCTGACATCAATCAACTGCAAGAAGATTTACCACAGGAAAAAGAAGACAACAAGCAAAATCCCGAAGAAAAGAAAGCTGCTTTAAAGGAAATCATCGCGGATTACAACATGCAATACGGCACCAATCACGATATCAACAATTTTGACCTGTATTATCAGGATGTGCAAAGTCGCATTAAAAATCAGAAGTACAGCAATAAAGACTATCCGCACAAAAACAAGATTGATATCACCATTGTGGTGGATATGCTGCTCACAGGTTTTGACAGTAAATACCTGAACACCTTGTACGTGGACAAAAACCTGAAATACCACGGACTGATTCAGGCGTTTTCACGAACCAACCGTGTGTTGAACGACACCAAGCCTTACGGCAATATTTTGGATTTTCGTTCGCAACAGGAAGCCGTAAACCAAGCCATTACGCTCTTCTCTGGCGAAGAAGGTGGCAAGGCCAAAGAAATTTGGATGGTGGATCCTGCACCGGTGGTGATTGATAAATATAGGAAAGCGGTGGAGAAACTGGGCATTTTCATGCAAGAACATGAATTAGCAAATGACCCCGCAGAAGTATTTAATCTATATGGCAATGCCGCACGAATAGCTTTTGTTAAAAATTTCAAAGAAGTTCAACGGCTTAAAACCCAACTGGATCAATACACCGATTTGGATGCCGAACAACAAGCTAAAATTGAGTCCATCCTGGCCAAAGAAACTTTGCAGGAGTTCCGCAGCTCGTATTTGGAAACGGCCAAGCAACTGCGGGAAATTCAGCAAAAGGAAGGCGAAGACGCCCCAGACGACATTCAGCAACTCGATTTTGAATTTGTACTCTTTGCTTCTGCGGTGATTGATTACGATTACATCATGGGCCTGATTGCCGACAGCACTCAGCAAAAGCCGAGTAAACAGAAAATGACCAAGGCGCAGGTGATCAGCTTGCTGAAATCCAACGCCAACCTGATGGACGAAGAAGAAGACCTGACTGAATACATTGAGCAGGTGGACTGGACGACAGGACAAACAGCCGAAGAGCTGAAAAAAAACTTTGAAACGTACAAAGTAGAGAAGTACGACAAGGAATTAGCGGACATAGCCAACAAGCACGGCTTGCAAACAGCAGCCCTCAAAACCTTTGTAGAGAAAATTATGAACCGAATGATTTTTGACGGAGAAAAGCTCACCGATTTATTGGAGCCTTTGGAGTTAAGTTGGAAAGAACGCAGAACCAAAGAACTGGCCTTAATGGAAGACTTGGTGCCGCAATTAAAAAAACTTGCCCAAGGGCGTGAAATTAGTGGATTGGCAGCTTATGATGTCTGAACTGTGATTTACTTGATTAAATGATTAATGATGATTAAAGACGAGTATAAATATTCTGAATTAACTTCCAAGATAATCGGGTGTGCCATGACTGTTCACTCTGAATTTGGGAAATGGATTTCAGGAAGTAATTTACCAACGTGCATTGGAAATTGAAATGGCTGATAACGAAATTACCTTTAGCAGGGAATATGAAATGCCTGTTTATTACAAAAATCAGCAGATTGGTACGAGACGGGTAGATTTTTTAGTGGAAGGAATTCTATCTGTTGAACTAAAAGCCATCATTCAACTGGAAGACGTGCATTTAGCACAGGCCATCAATTATTTGGAAGCATACGATTTGGAAATTGGGCTACTCATCAATTTTGGAGCAAAATCATTGCAGTTTAAGTGATTGACCAATAAATCATTCAAACAAAAAAAACAAGGCAACCCCCATATCAAATAAAATCACACGCATCACATGAATCAAAAAAATCACAGTTCAGACAATGAGCAGCTTATGAGTAAGGAACTAAGCATTTCACAAAAGGAAATTGAAAATCGAATTTTCGTTTTTCGAGATACTCAGGTAATGATGGACCGTGATTTGGCGGAAATGTATCAGGTGGAAACGAGGGTTTTGAATCAAGCCGTGAAGAGAAATATAGAACGTTTTCCAGAAAAATTTCGCTTTCAGTTATCAGAAAGTGAGTTTGAAAATTGGAGGTCACAAATTGTGATGTCCAATGAAGATAAGATGGGACTTCGAAGACCGCCTTACGCTTTCACCGAACAAGGGGTAGCCATGCTTTCTGCGGTCTTGCGTAGTGAGGTGGCGATAAAAGTAAGTATTCAAATTATCGATGCTTTTGTAGCAATGCGGAAACTCATTGCCAACCACAGCGGACTGCTGCAGCGAATGGAAGGTATAGAACGCAAACAACTGGAAACTGACCAAAAATTCGAGAAAATATTTAAAGCCCTCGAAAGTAGAAATCTTATCCCCAATCAGGGCGTTTTCTTTGATGGACAAGTGTTTGATGCCTACGAATTGGCTTCCAAAATCATTCGCTCGGCAAAGAAGCGTATTGTATTGATCGATAACTACATCAATGAAAGCACCATAACACATTTATCAAAAAAGGCTAATATGGTAAAGGTGGTTTTATTGACCAAAACCATTTCTAAGCAATTGGCCTTAGATATTAAAAAAGCCAATGAACAATACGGCCATTTTGAACTCAAACCCTTTACCAAAAGCCACGACCGTTTTTTGATTGTTGATGAAACAGAAGTCTATCACCTTGGTGCTTCATTAAAAGATTTAGGTAAAAAATGGTTTGCTTTCTCTAAAATGGACAAAAGCTCGGTGGAAAGTATATTGTCTGAACTGTGATTTTTCTGATTAAATGATGAACTATGATTAAAAAGGAATATAAACATTCGGAGTTAACAGCTAAAATTATTGGTTGCGCCATGACAGTTCATAGTGAATTAGGTAACGGTTTTCAAGAAAAAATTTATCAGCGTGCATTGGAAATTGAAATGGCTGATAACGAAATTACATTTAGCAGAGAATATGAAATGCCCGTGTATTATAAGAAACAGCAGATTGGGACGAGAAGAGTAGATTTTTTAGTGGAAGGAATTCTATCTGTTGAACTAAAAGCCATCATTCAACTGGAAGACGTGCATTTAGCACAGGCCATCAATTATTTGGAAGCATACGATTTGGAAATTGGGCTACTCATCAATTTTGGAGCAAAATCATTGCAGTTTAAGCGATTGACCAATAAATCATTCAAACAAAAAAAACAAGGCAACCCCAATATCAAATAAAATCAAACCCATCATAAAAAATCACACCCATCATAAAAATCAAAAAAATCACAGTTCAGACAATGAGTAAAGAAATGAAATTGATACCGGAGTTAAGGTTTCCTGAGTTTGAAGGGGATGGGGAATGGGTGGAGAAGAAGTTGGGGGAGGTTTATAATTTCTTAGTAACAAATTCATTTTCAAGAGCCAATCTAAATTATGAAGATGGAGAAGTAAAGAATATACATTATGGTGATATTCATACTAAGTTTTCAACCCTTTTTGATATTACACGAGAAGATGTTCCTTTTATAAATCCTGATGTTTCAATTGAAAAAATTAGAGAAGAATGCTACTGCTTGGAGGGGGACATCATTTTTGCTGATGCATCCGAAGATTCAAATGATGTTGGAAAAAGTATAGAAATTGTCAATATCAACGGTGAAAAGTTAGTTTCAGGTCTTCATACACTGATGGCTAGACAAATCAATAAAACATTGAAGATTGGCTTTGGTGGATATTTGTTTAAATCTGATTGGGTTAGAAAACAAATTCAAAGAGAAGCCCAAGGGGCTAAAGTTTTAGGAATTTCAACAGGGCGAATTTCAACTATTAAAATTTCGTTTCCGCGAAACCCCCAAGAACAACAAAAAATCGCCTCCTGCCTTTCCTCTTTAGATGAGCTGATAGCCGCCCACAGCGACAAGCTGCACGCCCTCAAAGACCACAAAAAAGGCTTGCTGCAAAACCTTTTCCCACAAGAAGGCGAAACCGTGCCAAAGGTTCGTTTTTCGGAGTTTGAAGGAGATGGAGAGTGGGTGGAGAAGAAGTTGGGGGATAAAGAAGTTTCAAGTTTTGTAAACGACAAAGTTGACAGTGAGAAACTGACTTTGGAAAATTACATCAGTACTGATAATATGCTACCTGATTATTCAGGAATAACTAAAGCATCCAAACTTCCCACGACAGGCAGAGTCACAGAATTTCTGGAAGGTGACATTTTAATTTCCAACATAAGACCTTATTTGAAAAAGGTTTGGAAGGCAAATAAAAATGGTGGCGCTTCAAATGATGTGCTTGTGTTCCGTTCAGGCTCTAAAATTTTAAATAATTTTTTAGAGTTCATTTTGAAAAATGACACTTTCATTAATTATGTAATGCAAAGTGCAAAAGGTGTAAAAATGCCACGTGGAGATAAAGATTCAATGATGGAATATTCCGTTTCTATCCCTTCCAAAAAAGAACAACAAAAAATCGCTTCCTGTCTTTTGACTGTGGATGAGCTTATCACCGCCCAGCAGGAGAAAATAGCGCAATTGCAGCAGCATAAAAAGGGCTTGATGCAGGGCTTGTTTCCTAAAATGGTCTGAACAGAATGGAAAAGTTGATTAAGATATTCAGTATAAAAAGGCACTATGTAAAGTGGTTGAAATCGACCCCTTGAAACATGGAGAATACGCCACAATAAAAAGGTGATGAAATGGTAAAACGTCAAAAAATAAACATAAAGGGCAAGGAGATACTTGTATATTCCGAACAATCGGAAGACTACATTAGCCTCACAGATATTGCAAGATATAGAGATGCCGAACGAAGCGATTACATTCTACAAAACTGGATGCGCAATAGAAGTACCATTGAATTTATGGGGCTATGGGAAATGTTTAATAATCCTGATTTTAATTCCATCGAATTCGATGGAATTAAAAGCTTGTCTGGCTCAAATAGTTTTGCTTTAACGCCAAAAAGATGGATTGAATCTACCAATGCTATTGGCATAGTATCAAAAGCCGGGCGATATGGAGGTACTTACGCCCATAGAGATATAGCATTTGAGTTCGCCTCGTGGTTGAGTGCTGAATTTAAATTCTATTTGATAAAAGAATTCCAACGCCTCAAAGAAGAAGAACAAAAGCAACTGGGTTGGAGCGCCAAACGGGAATTGGCAAAGCTGAATTACCATATTCATACAGATGCCATTAAGCAAAATTTAATTCCGGAAGAACTCACACCTGCACAGACCGCTATCGTTTACGCCAGCGAAGCAGATGTTTTGAATATGGCCCTTTTTGGGAGAACAGCTAAACAATGGCGTGATGCCAACCCGGAGCTTAAAGGGAATATGCGCGATTATGCCAGTATGAACGAACTCATTTGTTTGGCAAACATGGAAAATTTGAATGCCGTATTCATTCAGGAACAAATGCCTCAAAAGGATCGGTTGATAAAACTCAATGAAATTGCCATTCAGCAAATGAAAGTACTGCTTGAAGTTGAAAACAGAAAATTATTAAAGTAAATGACACAAAAAGACCAAGATCGATTAGGGAAAACCCTCTGGGCAATTGCAGACAACCTGCGCGGTGCTATGAATGCGGATTCGTTCCGCGATTACATGCTTTCGTTTTTGTTTCTGCGCTACCTCTCTGCCAATTACGAAGAATCCGCTAAAAAAGAATTGGGTTCTGATTACCCAAAACTGGCAGAAGATGACAGTAGAACCGCTTTAGGTATTTGGTATGCTGCCAATGCTGAAGATGTTTCAGAATTTGAAAAGCAGATGCGTAGAAAGGTGCATTACGTCATCAAGCCCGACCATTTGTGGAGCAATATTTCAGAACTGGCAAGGATACAAAGCCCTGACTTGCTAATCACTTTGGAAGAAGGTTTTCGCTACATTGAGAACGAATCTTTTGATAATTCCTTTCAAGGCCTGTTTTCAGAAATCAACCTAAATTCTGAAAAACTCGGCAGAACGCCAGCCGACAGAAACAAGAAGCTTTGCACCATTATTCAAAAAATTTCAGAAGGCATTGCAGAATTTTCTACCGACACCGATACGCTGGGGGATGCCTACGAATATTTGATTGGACAGTTTGCCGCAGGTTCAGGCAAAAAGGCAGGTGAATTTTATACACCCCAAGAGATTTCAACCATTCTTTCCAAAATCGTAACGCTCGATAGCCAAGACCCATCAACTGGACCAAAACAAAAGTTGGATAAAGTATTGGATTTTGCCTGTGGGTCAGGTTCACTTTTGCTTAATGTTCGTACTCAACTAAAAGAGCAAACGAAAGACAAAGGCACCATTGGCAAAATCTACGGTCAGGAGAACAACATTACCACCTACAATCTGGCACGAATGAACATGCTGCTGCATGGCATGAAAGACACCGAATTCGAAATTTACCACGGTGACACATTAAAAAACCATTGGGACATTTTGAACGAGATGAACCCGTCTAAGAAAACTGAATTTGATGCGATAGTCGCCAATCCACCTTTCAGCCTGCGTTGGGAACCCAATGAAGCTATGGGCGAAGACTTCCGTTTCAAGAGTTATGGCTTAGCCCCAAAATCAGCTGCTGACTTTGCATTCTTATTGCATGGTTTCCATTTCCTTGCAAAAGAAGGAACCATGGCCATCATTCTGCCACATGGCGTTTTATTCCGTGGCGGAGCAGAAGAGCGCATCAGAACCAAACTGCTCAAAGACAATCATATTGATACAGTGATTGGTTTGCCTTCAAATTTATTTTATTCGACAGGTATTCCTGTTTGCATTCTCGTGTTGAAGAAATGCAAGAAAGAAGATGATGTATTGTTCATCAATGCAAGTGAGCATTTTGAAAAAGGAAAACGCCAAAACTCACTGAATAAAGACAACATCAAAAGCATTGTAGAAACCTACAAGTACCGCCAGGAGACGGAGCGTTATTCACGTAAAGTTTACATGGATGAAATTGAAAAGAACGGCTATAACCTGAACATTTCAAGATATGTAAGCACCGCTGAAGACGAAATAGAAATTGACTTGGAAAAAGTGAACGAGCGCCTGGAATCCATTAATAAGCGTATTCAGGCAAAGACTGCTGAACACAACGAATTTTTGAAAGAACTGAAATTGAAAACGATATAAATAAACTTAAATAGATACCAATACTGTAGATTTACCCGAATACTTCACAGCACCTCACAAATGTTGTATCCTAAATCTCATGCCGTTTCAAAAAATCGTGCAGGATTTGCCGACCGGGACGCACATCAACTTTAGCTTTCATTTTCATAAGCATTTGATATAAACCCAAATGCGCACGGGTAATATAGATAAAATGTTTGCTGCCTCTCGGGTCTCTGAATTTTGCGGCATCACGGGCAAACTGATTAAAATCCTGCATGAATGTTGGTTCTCCAAAATCAAAATAATCATCTTGATACGGCGACACAAACAGCTTACCCAGACCGAGTGTATAATCAAAAAACCACTGGTCGTACTCATCCATAGCTGAGGTATCAGTGAAAATTTCGAGCGATTCATATAACGACTTAATTCTGTCGATATCACCATCACGATGTGCTACAAACAAACCCATATAATCCCGAAAAAAAATAAACGGACAGGTTTTTACACATCCAAAATCGAGAACGGCAAGTTTTCCATCTTCCGTAAACATATAATTTCCAGGATGAGCATCGGCATGAACCGTACAGGAATCGTTAATTTGTGAATGGAAAAAATCCCACAATAGCTGCCCGAAGTGATTGCGTTCTTGCTGCGTTGGCTTATTATCCAAAAATGGCCCCATGTGAAGTCCATCGACCCACGTCATGGTTAAAACACTTTTTGTTGAATATTCCTGAATCCAGCGCGGAGTAACCACACTTTCGCTGGCATAAAGCGCGTAAAAATCTTCTATTTGCCGGCCTTCATTTTTATAATCGGTTTCTTCTATGAGTTTGCTTTTAACTTCCTCAAAATAGGCATCTGCCTTTTCACTGCTCATCATTCGGTTAAAAATAATCCGCGCGATGGATAAGTCAGACTTGATGGTATCCCGTACATTTGGATACTGAATCTTTATAGCTAAAGTGCGTCCATCTTTGGAAATGGCTTTATGTACCTGACCAAGCGAAGCCGCTGCTCTGGCTTCGGGTTCAAAACTGGCAAAAATATTTTCCGGCCAGTCGCCCAGTTGATTTTTTATGATGGTTCGTACTATTGTTTTGTTAATCGGTGGAACAGCGTACTGCGATTGTGTGAGAACTTCCGCGAATTCTTCAGGAAGCATAGAGCTATCCAAACTCATCCCCTGAGCCAGTTTTAAAGCTGTACCCCGAAGTTTGCTGAATTCCTTGAACAGTTCGTTCGCATTTGTTCGGTTCAGCTCTTTTCGGGCTTCCACATTTCTGTTTTTGCCAAGTGCTTTCTGAAGATGAAACTTGGCGTAATTCGTGCCAATTTTAAGGCCTGTTTTAGCTATAACCTTGCTTCGGTCGTAGCGTGATGATGGAAAATCCTGAGTGTTGTCCATGTACTATAATTGGGGAAATTGCATGTTTAGATTTTTGAGAGAGCTCTGAAAAGTATGAATTGAACTACTATTCAAAAATGGAAGCAATAGTTGTGAATTGATTGATATGTTTACTTTCGTCCTGATTTAATCCTTCCGATAAAGGGAATCGTTATATCAACTTTTATGATGCCCTCCTGCCAAAAAAAGCGTGCTAAATCAATTCCTGAATCTATTGTTTTGTTGCAGAGTAGTTCTGCTATGAAACCGGTAAATTTATCAACCAAAGCCAGTGTTTTTTCGCCATTTTCACTTTTATCCCTGGTTTTAAATTTAATAACGTGCAGAAATTCTTTCGTCAGAAAATCATACACTTCATCCCACAAAACAACTTTTGCAGCCTGACTAACACCCGCATGTGATTCAATCATTTCCTTAAAAATCAAAGCGCACTCTTTCCGGAAGGGATGCCAATTCTGATTCTTGAAAATTATGGGGTCATACGAATTCTGCACAAACTCCAACTGTTCATCCATCATATCCAACACCGTAAGCATAAAATTGGAAAGTTTTTCCGCAAGAGTTAATTCGTCATATCCTTCCAAACCATCAATCATAAAGCGATATCGAATGGGAACACTTTGATACCAATAATCGAGCATGGAACGCTTGGACGGAAAATGCAGAAAAAGCTCCGATATTGAGAGGCCGCTCCGCTGACTGATTTGAGCTAATGTCCATTCAGGACCAAACTCTTGCCGTACAGAAACAGCAGCTTCGGCAATGATTATTTTGGTTTCAAGGTCGGGCGAAAAAGTCATCCGTAAGTTTAATTTAGTTTTGAAGAGTGTGGGAAGAAAACAAACAAGCCGATTGATTTCTCAATTTTTATAACGTACTCTAATGAACCTTATTCGCATAAGAGAACGTTCAGTTTTTCCAATGCTGTCTTTTTTTCCTTAAACGAGAACACAGCTCTAAATTTCAACTATTTAATACGTTCATGACTGCAGCCAAAAACGATCCCGAATATCGATTTAAGCGCGATCTTCTTTTTTTATCGCTTTGCGCTTTTTTCCTCACTGCATTGGTAATGGGGAATATCATTGGAACTACCAAGTTTGCAACCCTATTTGAATTTACGTTACCCGACTGGATGATTCCGTTGGTTCCTTCGCTTGTGCGCGACGCTTCTCTTTACACCATGAGCATACCGGTAGGTTTAATGGCATTTCCCATTACTTTTATGGTTACAGATTTGGTATCAGAATTGTTTGGAAGACGAAGAGCACAAATGCTGGTTTGGGTAGGATTTTTCATGAATCTGTTCATGCTCGCAATTATGAGCATCAATTATTATCTGCCAAACACCTATGGCGTAAGCGGTGGGGAAACGTTATTTGATGGAGTTTATGGGTTTATGGTGGCCAATACCGTTGGCAGTATGATAGCGTACCTTGCGTCACAAACTATTGATGTGCGGTTGTATCATTTCTGGAAGAATTTCACCAAGGGAAAACATCTATGGCTTCGAAATAATGGTTCTACGATGGTGAGTCAGCTGGTGGATTCAACGGCCATCCTTTCTATATTATATTACTCTGGAAACCTCGGTGATAACGTTGGTACTATTGGTGCGTTGATTATTCTGATAATAAATTCTTATGTATTTAAATTTTTTGCCGCCCTGTTCGATACGCCTATTATTTATGCCTGTGTTAAACTTTTCAAAAATTATGAAGAAGACCCATCGGGATATCGTTTATATGATGAAGAATAAAACAATGATAACACCGAAATAACATTGCATCATTACCATATCTCTATCTATATTTACACTTGCCTCTGTTATCTGAATGCCTAATTTTTCGTATAGGGAAAAGTCCTTTTTCATTTTTTTGGCAAAAACAGAACCACGATATAACGTTTAATTATCATTTAAAGTAAATACGAATGTCACATCTGGACAGAATCTCGGCCAATAACGCTTTCTGGCGGGAAATGCTTGACCAAATTCCAGCTACTATCTTAATTTTCCGCATCGATGACGCTGATCAGGCACAGCTATTTTTTGTAAACACCCATATAAAAACAGATCTGGGTTTTACATCTGAGGAATATGTATTGGGTTCGGAATCATCGGGACAAGTAGCGGAAGAGCTAAATGGTTTGATAGATAAAATTGCCGCTCTGAGTCATAAGGAGCATGAACCGGATTCGGGATTTACTGCGCAATTAACATCACGTGATGGTATTTCATACCCTTTCAGATTTGAATTCAAGATTTTCCAATCTAAAGTTTCCCGCATAAATTTGATTTCGGTTTCATTATTTAAACAAACCGCTGATAATTCTTCCAGCCTTTTGAAGGAGAGCTCAAAGCCGGTTCAAAAATCAGTGATGCAACCAATTTTTGTATCTGAAAGCCCTATTATGACGGCCGTTGTTGATAAAGTTGACCAAACCGCTCATCATGACAGCCATTTAATTATCCACGGCGAACCTCACACGGGCAAAAAAACGATGTTAAAGCGTTTATTGAATACATTGCGCATGACCAGTTCCGGATTCAAGATGTTACAAGCAGATATAAGTACTGAAGGTCCGGAAAAGGCACTTCCTGAGTTATTCTCCGGATTAGCCGACGCGAAAATTCATGCATTATCTCAATACCGTGAAGATATGATTTTGGCCATTTCAGATGTTCACAAACTTAAACGGGAGCAGATGGATCGGATAGTTGGATTGCTTGATTACCGATCACGCATTGGCCTTAAAACCAGGGTTTTACTTACCTCTGAAAGTTCAATGGAGGCGCTATCAGAGCAAGGTAAAATCTCTCAGGATATGATTTATAAATATGTATTTATTTCGATACCGGTGCCTCCTCTTCGTCACAGAAAAGAGGACATATCCATAATTGCTCGCAAGTGGAGTGCAAAATTGTGCCACACGCTTGATTTACCACCGGTGGAATTTACAGATGCCCAGTTATTTCAATTAGAAGAACATCCGTGGCCGGAAAATTTCAAATCTCTGTATGAAAATCTTCGGTTTGCTGTATTGTCAAGTAAAAACGGACGTCCTGATATCAGGATACAACATGGTGCTTCAAAACCATCGAAAAAAAACAAACAGGAAACTCCGGATTTTACAATAGAGCCGGAAAAGATTGTGTCGTTTGATGATATGAACCGGCAATATCTTCAACATGTTCTCAAGATTACAAACGGCAAAATATATGGAGAAAACGGTGCTGCCGAACTTTTAAAATTAAAACCAACAACTCTTCAAAGTAAGCTGAAGAAACTTAAAGTCAGGTAACAAAATTGAACTTCTCATCTTTTTAATCAGTTTACAATCAAATCGGTTATATTTGATCTTATAAAAAAATGACCGGTGCATCCCGAATATAAAATACAATACTACGATTTGGGAATGAACACTTACAGGATATCTAAACAAATACTCACAAAAACTGAATGTGAACCAACTTATGGGAAAGAAAAAAAACAGTGGATCAAAAAAACAAGAACCACAAAATTCATCCATTAAACTCTATGCAGGAGCAGGGATTGTCCTGCTGATTATAACCCTTGGAATTGTGTATTGGGTGATGAACAACCAAACGGAACCCGCAAATACTACCAGCGATCCACAGCCAACAGAAGAGCGTGAAGTACATGTAAAAGGCAACCCCGATGCCGTTAATCAATTGGTGAAATATTCTGATTTTGGATGTATTCATTGCGCCAATCTGCATGTGCACCTGAAGCGATTTATAGAAGAACACGGCGATGACTTTGGCCTCACGATTCATCATTTTCCAATAAACAATAATGTCAGTTCACGCATGGCTGTAAGTGCCGCACTCTCAGCCGGACGTCAGGGTAAATATTGGGAAATGGTTGATTTACTATACCAAAACCAAAATGAATGGCGCAGTGACCCTGAAGCAGCTTTTACAAAATACATAGCCACCCTTGAATTAGATTCTGATCAATTTTTCAAAGATATGAATGATGAAGATATGATGTATCAGGTTGTGAAAGATTATTTTGAGTATGCAGAGTCCGGTATCTCTTCAACTCCTACATTATACCTTAATGGCGAACGCATTCCGAATCCGCGTACATACGAACAGCTTGAAAGCTCATTACTCAACTAATTGATAGAATAACATAACGATATGAGAAAAGAAGGTTTGTTTAACTACTTCGTAATCATTCTGATACTGGCACTTATTGGTTTTGCGGATGCCACCTATCTCACCGCTTCCCATTATCTTGAAGAACCCGCGGGCTGTGGATTAGAAGGGGGATGTGAAGCCGTAACTTCCAGTCAGTATTCCATTCTTTTCGGAATTCCGATTTCTCTTTTCGGCCTCCTCTACTATCTTACTGTTATTGGCCTTTCGGTCTTTTGGTTTGATAAACGCAACCCCTTAGTTCCAAAATTGATTCTTGCTATCGTTTCACCCGCTTTCCTTTTCAGCGCATGGTTGGTTTATTTAATGCTGTTTGTACTTCAGGCCATCTGTTGGTGGTGTGCAGCTTCGGCTACTGTCACTACTCTTATGTTTATATTAACCACTTATGTAAATCTGAAACGATAGCCGAAGTCAACAAACTTACTAAATAGAAAAAGGCAGCTGATCGAAATCAACTGCCTTTTTTTGTCGGGATGACAGGATTTGAACCTGCGACCCCTTGCACCCCATGCAAGTGCGCTACCGGGCTGCGCTACATCCCGAACAGAAATGAAAAATAAGAAGAATTCCACTCAAGTTGAAATGCATAATACGACTCCTGAAATTTAATGCATGCATTCCAGGCACCTCTCTTTTACATTCATTTGATGGTTTAAAATTCTGCCTTTAACAGCCAGACACCTTTTTAATCTTCACGTAACCATTCAAGTACCTGCTCCAACACTATTGAACTATTCAAAATATCCAAATGCGATGTTTTATAAACTGTACGTGTGTTTGACGCCTTAAAGTGCAGATTCCTATCAGAATCCTTATGCATACCCAACGCGCTTTCCTGAGTTACGAGACCATCCCCAATTACATTTTTATTCAGACGCCGGCCTTCCGACCGGCTCATCAATGCAGCAAATGCATAACAATCTATTTGTTCAGGCAAGGGAACATGTATTCTTTCATCCTTTCGTTTCTCAAATCTATCTGTTAGTTCCCAATCATCATCCAAAATATTTCCATACCTTAAGTCTGTAATTCCGGGACTTCTGATTTTACCAACCCGTGCAAAGGGTCTCGTAAAAAAAGTAGCGCTAAGAGCAAGATCAACGTAATTTCCCATTCGTTCCAGAGGGGCACCGTGATGTGGTGAAGACAGAAAAACAATTTTTTTAGTCAAAGTTGTCCATTTCAATTCTTGTTTTTGGCCATAATACAATGCACTCCTCGCAACTAATCCGCCCATACTGTGACCCATAATTATTAGCTCTGTAACCGGAACCGGCCAGTTTTTTATTAAATCTTGAAGTTTATTCGAAAGAGATTTTCCATTTTCAGAAATATGAAGACCACTGTTGTAATACAGATAAACGGGAGTTTTATCTAATTCCGACGCTATTGTTTCACCATGATTCAAGCCCTTGCGTGTCCATTGCAAATCATTCATACAAAGACCATGAATAAGCAGCAGGATTTTTCCGTTTACTTTTGCACTAAAACTACCCTGTATTGAATCTGCCTCAACAGGGATATCTTTACCCTGATATCGAAAGCGCATAGATATGGCGAGTGGATTCTTTTTTTTCACCAAATAATCGCCCACAACTCCATTCAACACTGAAATGATACTATCCCTTTTTCCCTCTGAGACCTTTGAATCGAACGTCGGGCCAAATTGCATTATCGACTTCTCGACACCAAGACCAACCAGATGTGTGGTTCTATAAATAGCTCTGAATACGAGTGATGAAACACCGTTAACCATGCGCTGCACCACCCCATACTTTACACCCGGTGGATTTGCAATTCGCCTGTTCATTTCTTCCGCAAGTTCGGTAATACTTATCGTAGATTCTTTAACCAGCTCAGCAAGCGCCTTGATTTCATCGACTTTTACCGGTGATTTATCAGACATTGTATGCTTGTGTAATATGAAGGTTTTAACCAGTGTTTTTCGTTGGAGATAAAGTACAGTACGGGTTTAAAAGCATACATCAAAACAAAACCTGACAACTATGCTATTCAGCACCCGCTCCTTATATTACCATTCGGCAGAGGCAGGGAAATTGTTTATTTTAGTCTTTTAATATGCATAAACCGGCTGTATGCTCTTTATATCAGATTCAGCCTGAATGGCTTAAAACAACTTTCCCAATTTCTATGAATAAATGCCTTTTACTTGATATGGATGGCGTTGTCCTCCATGACAATACACTCATTCCTGGTGCAGATGTGTTTCTTAAACGCATTGTAAAAAATGAAATTGATTTTCGGTTTATCACAAATTATCCATCACAAACACCCGCTGATTTACATAACCGTCTTGCATCTGCCGGTGTTGATATCCCAGTAAAACACTTCTTTACATCCGCTATGGCTACCGCAGCTTTTCTTTCCAAACAAGAAGGACGAAAAGCCTTTGTGATTGGCGAAGGAGCCCTTACCCACGAGTTGTACAATATTGGTTTCTCCATTACAGATATTGATCCTGATATTGTGGTAGTTGGAGAGACAAAATCCTATAACTGGCAAATGATTCATAAAGCCGCTGTTTTCATAAAAGCAGGTGCCCGATTCATAGCAACAAACCCTGATGTCGCCGGGCCGGGCGGTTCTCCAGCTTGCGGCGCTTTGTGTGCTCCTATTGAGCGTATTACCGGAAAACAACCGTTTTATATCGGAAAACCAAATGCTTTTATGCTGCGGGCGGCACTCAACAGCATGAACGCACACACCGAAAATACGCTCATCATCGGAGATAATATGAGCACGGATATTCTTGCGGGCGTGCAGGCCGGCATGGAAACCGTGCTTGTGCTTACAGGATTCAGTAAAATGAAAGACCTTGATCGTTTCCCGTTTCGTCCTAATTATATTTTTAACTCTTTGCAGGATGTAAATATCGTCTGACCACTAACTATTTTATTATGGATAAAAATAATCTGATTACAATCGGCGCCGGTATTCTAATTATAATAGCTGTCATGGCAGGAATCCTGTATTGGCTCGCCGACCCGGAACCTCCGCTTCAAACAAAAGATACTCCACGCCACATTATCCCGTCATTCATCTCGTCTGATGGCGAACCTTCTTTTGATGATAACCGCATTTATTATAAAGATTATGGCGCTATGATGCATGGTCTGTCTGTAATTGCAGAGCTATCTCATACAGATGAAATGGGCAATTCTCAATATCGAGAAGGCAGAATGAATGACCAACAATCGGAACGCGCCGAGGCATGGTTGAACCTGATGCGTGTCACTACCGATTATTTCAGTAATCTCGGAGAAATCACCCCTTCATATACTCGTATAGGTGATAAATGGCAACCAGCCACAACGGTTGATTTAAGCGTTTACCCACTTGCCGTCTATGTCAATTTCCTGCGTCAGCAAAACAATCAGGATTCCGGAATGAGAGAAATTAGTGGACGCATTAAACGGGAATCGGAACGCGCGCTTTATAATCCCGGCCTGTATCTACTTACCGAACATTACCGAAATGGCCGTTTTTTCCACAGTAGCGGTGTTATTGATCATAAAAGTATGGCTTATGGTATTGGTGGTATTTCCGCACACCTGCAAGCATGGATTGATTGGAAAATACGTACCAATACGGGAAAAAATGTTCTTATAGAGGAAGACCACCTGACTAATCTGCTGGGACATAATCAGCAATCACTATTAAATATAAGCAGGGAAATTGCCTTAGTTCTACTGCGTCATTGGGATAGTCCGCACGGAATGTATGATTTTGAAAGTGATTTTATTTGGACACCGGATGCTATTGGTTCTCTTTTAAGAGGTCACAAAGCCCTTTATGATATGCTGTATATATTTGGCAACAATGAAGATAAAGAAACCGCATTAATGCTTTATGAACAAGCTTCAACTATTTTTGAGCGATTGGAGCCACTTATTAAACCCTGGGGACTTCCTTCACAAATTGAATACAAAATCGGAAGCACTTCTGCTGTTACTGATGAAGTAAACCTTATGAGTTGGTTTCAGTTTTTAAGCCATATTAGTGGTGATTACGCCTGGATTTCAGAGGTTGAAGGAGGAACTACTTTTTTCTCGGAACATAACCCTAACCTGCATGAACGAATTATTGAAATAGTTGACAGGAGCTTGCTCTCTTCGTTAGATTTTCATGTACAGGATGGGCGTTTAGTATCCTCCGTTGCTTACAATGACGGCTCAATAATGGATGATCGTAGCCGCACCTCAATTGTTGGAATGTTTCTGACTGCCGCAGGAAACAACTATGCAAATGGTTCATCATTTGCCAGGGCATCCGAATGGAATGATTCATCATCATTAGTCATTTCCAATACCACCGAGCTCTATGACTTGATGGTATCTCATGCGCGTGAACTTGAATTGTTGATGCTCCTGTATGAATAAAGACGCCTCTGACAAAAAAGTAGATAAATCAAAATTAACATTGCGATTGAGTACGCGATCTATTGAAAAAGCCAAGAAAATTGCAGCCGAACGAAATATTTCCGTATCACACTTGGTTGAGCAATATTTTGATTTATTGGCTATTGCGGAACATAAAAAAATGTCGGCTTCAGAGGAACTTGGCAACAGGACTAAATACCTGACCGGCTTACTCAATCGTGATCAAGATTCCCAATGAACGTACTTTTTGATACTCATTTTCTGACAGATATTTTATTTGAAAAAGGTGATCATTTAGATGACGCCGTTTTCCTGTTGGATAAAGCCGAAAAGAAGCGTATTGATGGCTGGATTTCTGCCGTCTCATTAACCGAACTGCATCATTTTATTTTTAGCAAAGATACGATTGATAAAACCTCCGACATCGTACGTAACGTATTATTAATTGTGCGGGTGGTCACGGTAGATGAAAAAATAGCTCATGCAGCTCTGCAAAGTGCCATATCAGACTATACCTTAGCTTTAATTGCTGAATCGGCCAAAGCCGCTAATCTTGACTGTATTGTAAGTACAAATCGTGCACTATGGGAAGAACGTGGCATCCGAATTTTAACGCCTAAAGATTTACGTACTATCATCGAATATTCAGGGATATAATGCCGCAAAACAGTTCGAATTCATGATAAAAACGCTTATATTTCTAATATAAAAATTAGAATAATGAGCACACATTTAGATCATATAAAATGTTTTTTAGAGTTGAAGCGGATTGCAGTTGCTGGTGTATCGGGAAGTAAAAGTCCGGCAAATGCTATTTACAACAAATTCATGCAGGCGGGTTATGATGTGATACCCGTAAATCCTCATATAAAAGATTTCGAAGGCAAGACATGTTATCCGTCGGTGAGTGATATTCAGCCATTACCCGAGGGTGTTTTCCTTTTCACAAATGCAGAAGTAACTGAAAAAATCACACAAGAGTGCATTAAATTCGGCATTAAGTATATATGGATGCACAATATGATGGGCATACTATCTGATGAAGCAACATCAGTACCGGATACAAGCAGCGTATCCTTAGAAGCGGTCAAGCGCGCAAAAGAAGCGGGAATGATTGTTATAGCTGGAAGCTGCCCCATGCAGTTTATTCCACCTGTTGATTTTTTCCACACCTGCGTTCACTGGATTTGTGACAAAACAGGAAAGTTAGATTAACCCAACTACTAACATAAGCGAATTCTTTCCGGGTGAACAGCTGCTCTAAGCTTGCATAACCGCTTCAATATCATCTCGTGATTTGGGAACTTTGGTCATATTTTCACACCCGCTATCGTTGATAATTATATTATCTTCAATCCGTATTCCACCAAATTCCATAAGAGGTTTAATAGCATTAATATTGAGGAAATCTTTCCGAGCTTTGTCTTCAAAAGCTGGTTTCAGCAAAGCCGGAATAAAGTAAATACCGGGTTCAATCGTAACAACCATACCTGCTTCAAGTGTTCTGCGAGCCCGCAGGAACCGTAACCCCGGGCGATCTATTGGAGCGACACCCTTTAAATAACCACCTACGTCATGTGTATCAAGGCCCAGGAAGTGTCCGAGTCCGTGAGGAAAAAACAACGCAAAAACATTTTGATCCATCATATCCTGCACATTCCCTCTTAAAATTCCAATTGATTTCAATCCTTCAAGTACAATTTTACAGGCATGAAGATGCAAATCTTCCATTTTTACGCCCGGGCGTGCCGTTAGAATAGTTTCATTAAGAGCCATCAAAACCACATCATAAACATCAGCCTGAATAGGGCTAAAAACTCCATTTGCAGGATATGTGCGCGTGATATCAGCCGCATACCCTTTATATTCTGAACCGGCATCTATCAAATACAAATCACCATCATTGATGGGCCTGTTATTCTCAACATAATGCAAAATCGCTGAGCTTGCACCCGCTGCATGAATTCCGTTGTATGGATAATGGAGCACACCGTTTTTAATATTGACATAATCATAAACGGCTTTCATTTCATATTCCATCATTCCGGGCTTTATGGCTTTCATGCTGGCAACATGCGCCTCACTTGCTAATTCAGAGGCTTTTCGCATATAGTCCAACTCTTCAGTTGTTTTTATACTTCTGCAATATGCCAAAGCTTCCGGTAATGTAACCGCATCTGTTTTCATGCCAAATTTCTCAACAAAAGCAGCTTCATTTTCATTAAGGCAATACACCAGTTCAGGTTTTCTTCGTTTGAAAAAACTCTCTAACTGATCATTATAGATGATTCGGTCGGGATTAAATTTTTCGTGATAATGCTTTTCTGTATTCACATACCCATGCCAAACCGCATATTTCGAATCCCTGCGAGGCAGTACAAGAATAAATTTTTGATTATGTATATCTAAAAGGGCATGAAAATCGGGTTCTTCCACACCTGTGATATATAAAAATTGTGATTCCTGACGGAACGGATATTCAAAATCAGTTCCATAACGATGCAATACGGTACCACCTTTCAGATATATATACGCATTCGTGTTTTGTTCAAATAAACCAAATAATTTTTCCCTGTTCTTCTCTTGCATACCAATTCCCTCAAATCAAATAATTTCTGTTAACAATCGATCAAACCATTTATAAGCAAGCGCTTTTTCCAAGCCGTTGAATTCCTCAAATCTTTCCTCTGAAAGTACTTTCGTAACCAGCGCTAATTGTTTCTTGATTGCCCTATAATAAGTTATTCTTTCAATTATATCCACAGCTACTATAGCGTTTCCACTACCTTTTATAAACTGAAGACCTATCAACCAGTTTTTTTGCAAATTATCAGTAGCTATTCCGATAGCCCAGCCTGAATCTTTACCGCTTTTTTGCAATCTGTAGTAATGAGATAATGGAAGATTTGGCATGAAATTCTGCATGTCAAAATAGTGTAGCTCAGCAGATTTCTCATAAATTTCATTCAGCCATCTGATTATGAATTCATCGCTCATTTTGGCTGCAAATCCTCGCTCTGCCCAGTAATCACGGTCTCTTTCTGGTTCCTCCTGAACAATCAGTGATTCAAGGGGTTCACGAATTAATCCTTTCTCACTAACTTTAAAAAGATAGGAAGAATGACCATTTGTGAGCAAAATTCCCGGTGCTTTAATGCTTGTATTATATTGAGATATTTGGATAGCTGCACGCTCATTCAGTTTGATATCAGGGGCTTTACATTCGACCAACAAAACCGGATTTGCATCACGGTCACGAACCAAAATATCTGTTCTGACTGTATTTTCAGATGAAGCCGTTCGTAGCCCCTGTTCAGTACTCATGCGATTGTACGAAATACCGCATCGCCGGTTTAAAAATTCAACTACTTCAAGCCGAACTCTCTCCTCGGGTCGAATTTTGAAGGCTTGTTTTACAACCGGGCTCCAAAAACGTTTTTCACCTTCATTAAAACGAACATGTGGAAAACAAAGATGTGTTATTGGTGAAGGATTCAATGTAGTTCAGGATGATTAACTTAAAGCTTTTAAAATACTGCCGAATAGTAACAAAAAAAGCAGAAAATACAATACTATTCTCTGCTAATTCCGAAGTCTGTTGATTCAGAATGCCCAACCTGTAATGAGCATAAACTTGCTAACCATTAAAAATTAAATCCAACTCCTGCAACCATTGCTGAAAACGGAATTCCCAATAAATTCAAAGACCTGTAGCCAGTACTAAACCTGAACTGTCCCTGATGTACATGTGCCATTATTTGATGCTGATGCGCCTCACCAAATTTCATTACTGATACATTATAAACATACTGAATAGAAACTGGATTGAAAACAAAAGCTGTTAAATCAATTCCCACATCAAATCCATCAAAACGATCACCGGAAAGGCCGAATGACCGGTAGCCCATGAAAAAGCCACCATCTGTTCGTGGTGTGAATCTGAATTTTCTTTCTGCCGAAACATGGAACTGATGGATTCCATAAGGAGCGATTTGTTCCTTCATGTAGGAATACCCACTTCTGAAAGCCCAGTATCCCAGGTGCCATCTCATATCTGCGTTTCGCATCGCCATAGCTTTAGAATTTACGGGCATATCGAGCATAAACTGCGATTCTAACATTCCAAACTGACCATCATCATTAAAATCGCGAATGCCATAGGATGACTTGGATTTCGGATTATACGGCTTAGGATTATAGCTTAATCTGTTTTCGGCATCAGTGAAATAGAAAAATTCGGGTAAGAATTCTACTGATAGGAAAAAGGCATCTATAAATACATCTGCCCCGGAGCTTTTTTTTCCCTTAAGCCGTTCTTTAGCTTCTTCTGTTTTAGATTGAGCTGTTCCCTTTTCTAAAATCCCTGAAAATAGTAGCAAACAAAGACTCAGAATGAATATTTTCTTCATAATAGTATGAGTTCGTATGTATAGAAACAGCTGTATAACGCATAATACAAGCAATTTGTTCTGTATTAAGTAACAGCTTGTATGTTAGTATTGACTGATGAAAGAATCAATCAAAATACCTGGTTTTTCAAAGCCTTCTGATATTACACAAGAACATCTATTAATATAACAATCCAGATAACAGGCAGGTAAAAAATAGAAGCAAACATCAGAAGTTTTGCATTACGTTTATCTCTGTGCAGCAAGAATTTAACTCCATAAAGAAAAAAGATTGTTCCGGAAATCATTGCCCCTACAAAATAAATTAGTCCACTAAAGCTGTAGGTATAAAGTAAAATCGTAACCGGTAATAATAGCAGCAAACAAATTAACGAGACCCAAGCCGCCTGAATGCCACTTGTGTCATTTTTAGGTAACATACGAAATCCGGCGCGCGTGTAATCATCGTTGCACAACCATGCAATAGAAACGACATGTGGAATTTGCCATAAAAAAACGATGGCGAAAAGTAACCAAACACCCGGATCAGCAACAGATGCAGTTGCAGCCGCCCAGCCACCTACCGGTGGTAAAGCGCCCGGAACTGAACCAATGATTACATTACTGAAATTCACCCGTTTCATGGGTGTATAGATAAGCAAGTATGTAATACTGGTAATAGCCGAGACCATACCGGCAACCCAATTAACGGTAAATGTGAGATAAATTAGTCCGCCAAAAATCAAGGTTAATGAAAACAAAAGCGCATGAAAAGTAGGGATTCGCTCCATCGGTAACGGACGCTTGCTGGTACGTACCATCAACTTATCAAGATCACGTTCTATATACTGATTGTGAGCTGCAGTTCCACTTGCTATTAAAACAGTACCAATAATAGCGTGAAATAGTATTACAAAATCGATAGACCCTGCTGAACCCAGTAAAAATCCAATAGCCATACTTGCCAAAACAAGTAAGGTTATTCCGGGTTTTGTTAATTCAAAATAATCCGCAAATACAGTGGGGAATGCTGATTTTGAGAGCGTTTTTTCTTCGGTAAGCTTCATTAAAAATACTGGTAATACTTTGGCTTATATAAGCTGATAAGTTACGAAATAATCATTTAAACTATCGACTCTGATTTAATTTTATAGCACCATAAACGTTAGTTTCTGTGATTCTGTTCATCTATTTGTTGCTACTTATTATATCATTCATTTTTATTCTGCTACTCCATTAATTTTATAAATATTTAAACCTGCCATGTTTAAAAAGTATTTTCCTTATGCTGTTATAGCTACAATCATTCTTACCCTTCTGCTAATATTTATTGGTGGCCTCGTAAGGGCGTCAGGAGCCGGCTTGGGATGTCCTGACTGGCCAAAATGTTTTGGGTTATTAATCCCGCCAACATCGGTTGCTGACTTACCCGATGGCTATAATCCGGATGAATTTAATGTTGTGCACACCTGGACTGAATTCATCAACCGTCTATTTGGGGCATTGGTTGGATTAAGTACATTAATCACAGCCATTTTCTCCATTGCTTATATAAAAGATAGAGTCATTATTCCTGTTATTTCGTGGATTGTTTTAATTATGGTGTTATTTCAGGCTTGGCTTGGCGGACAAGTTGTATTGAGTGCCTTAGAGCAAAGTATGATTACCATCCATTTATTCGTAGCCATGCTCATTTTCGCTACTTTGGTCTTTTTGGGCTGGCAAACCTTAAAACACAAATTTAGTATCAGCATAACAAAACAACACAGGCGCAGACTTCTCTGGATTGCTTTACCGCTTGCGCTGTTTACAGCTGTTCAAATTTTATTGGGATCGCAGGTACGCGAAGCCCTGGATGCCGTTGATCAATCTGTTGCAAGATCTATGTGGCTTGATCAGGTGGGATTAATTGATGAAGTTCATCGTACTTTCTCATGGAGCATAACCCTGTTAAGTATTGGATTGGTTTACTTTACCGTGAAAAATCAGATAGATACAACTATAACCTATTTATCCTTTGCAGTATTAGGATTTGTAATCAGCCAAATATTAACAGGCGTGATTCTCACTTATGGCGGACTTCCGGCTTCATTTCAGGTTTTGCACCTCGGTATATCCACAACTTTACTCATCCCTATGTTTACATTGGTTTTTATAGCAACAGAGAAAAGGCTTTCTTAAATTAATTCGCATTTATCCAAAAAAAAAGCTGCCTCCATTTTTGAAAGCAGCTTAATTAGAACGTATTCTTGCTAATTTATAGTAGTAAAATTAAATACTTTTACTACTCCAATAGTAGCACTCCGATTAGCAATGATCACCAAATAGAAATGGTAGCTTCCCTGAAGTTTGTATCGAGGAATGTAATCCCTACAAATACGAGGAAGAAAATAAATGAAAAGATAAGTACAACGGAATTAAATTTTTCATCATAGTATAGTCCCATAAAAAACATACCTACGAGGGTTGCTTTAAAAGAAGCCAGTAGAAGGGCTACAATTACATCGAATGGTGAAGGAATACTCAGATAAAATACGCCAACGGTCGCGATGGTAAGAACCAAAAGAGCCAACGTTGTACTAATCAGGGTTTTTAAAGGAATAATGTGATGTCCGCTCATATTTTCTAATTAAGTCGTTAAAGGTTCTAATCTATCAAATACATAAGTGGGAACAGGAATATCCAAATGATATCCACAAGGTGCCAATATAACCCTGTCATCTCAACCGGAGTAAAATAACTGCTACCGTAGTCTCCGGCACGGGTTCTGATAACCAACCAAATCATCAATCCAATCCCAATAAGAACGTGCAAGCCGTGCAAACCGGTCATCATATAATAAATACTAAAGAACACATTAGCTTTTGGGTGGTCGATACCTTCAAAAGTGTACATGGCACCCGGAAAAATTCCTAGTTCGAATTTATGCGTGTATTCGAAGTATTTAATTATTAAAAAGACCGTAGCTAAAGCTATAGTTGTAAGCAGATAATAGAGTATTTGCTTTTGTTTGTTCAACTGTGCTGAACGGATAGCCAATGCAATAGTGAGTGAACTACCGATTAGTACCAAGGTATTTACAGCACCAAGTACCGTATCTAACTGAGTAGCAGCCATAGTGAATAATTCAGGATTCCAGGCTCGATAAATTATGTAGGCAACAAACAAGCCGCCAAAAAACATAATCTCAGTAAACAGGAATAACCACATACCAAGTTTTGATGAACTGAATTGTTGATCAGAACTGGCAAAGTGATGCTGAACGTGTGCTGTATCTGCTGTTGAAGCGTGCGCCATATATACTTTTGTTTAAGCTTCAGTTGATATTAAGTGAATGAATTAAGCTTCTGTTATTTCATCTATGGTTACCTGCGCGTGCATCTGATGATGTTCGTCAGAGCCAGCAATTCCCAAAGTAAACTCTGAGATAGGTTTGTGGAAATCATACGCACCGTTTTGAACAACCGGAGTATAATTAAAATTATGGTGCGCAGGTGGAGATGATGTCATCCAATCGAGAGTTCGAGCACCAAATGGATTTGATGATGCTTTCTTACCCTTAAAGAGTGAATGCGCGAGATAAATACCAATTATAATAAATCCAACACCAAGCATGTAAGAACCTATAGTTGATAACTGATGCATGGATTGAAACTGTTCGATATAGTTGAAGTATCTTCTTGGCATTCCCTGGCTTCCCATAATAAACTGTGGAAGAAAGGTGACATTAAACCCAATAAAAATAATGGAAGCCGCAATTCTGCCCCAAAATTCATTATACATTTTTCCGGTCATTTTGGGCCACCAAAAATGGAGACCGGCCAGAAAGGCCATAACTGTTCCCCCCATCATTACATAGTGGAAGTGAGCAACTACATAGTAGGTATCATGTAACTGTACATTCACGGAAATGGCTCCAAGCATAATTCCGGTTACGCCACCAATAGTAAACAAAAACAAAAATATCATGGCATATAACATGGGGGTTTTCATATCAATAGAACCCTTGTACATGGTTGCCAGCCAGTTAAGAATTTTTATACCTGTGGGGATACCAACAAAGAAAGTGAGGAAAGAAAACACAACCGTTGATAGCTCGCTTTGTCCGGATACAAACATGTGATGCCCCCAAACCAGTGAGCCAATGAAGGCGATAGCTAAACTGGACATTGCAATAGCCCAGTATCCAAAAATAGTTTTTCTTGAAAACGTTGCGATAACTTCCGATATAATCCCAAATGCAGGAACAATCATTATATAAACGGCCGGATGTGAGTAAAACCAGAAAAAATGTTGATATAATACCGGATCACCTCCAAGAGCTGGATCAAATATTCCTACTCCAAGCGCACGTTCCATTATGAGCAAAGCTAATGTAATGGCAAGAACCGGTGTTGCGAGTACCTGTATGATAGATGTAGCGTAAAGCGCCCATACGAAAAGCGGAAGCCTGCCCCAGGTAAGGCCGGGTGCACGTAATTTGTGAACTGTTACTATAAAGTTCATTCCCGTTAGTATGGATGAGAAACCCATTATGAATACACCCATTGTAATCCAAATAACTGCTGAACCTGTTTGCACACTGTATGGAGTGTAAAAGGTCCATCCGGTATCAATTGGATTAACGGCCAGCGAAATTAACGCAAAAACAGCACCTATGGAATACAAATAAAAACTGGCCAAATTCAATCTTGGAAATGCCACATCTTTAGCTCCCAGCATCATGGGCAACAGAAAGTTACCAAGTGCAGCAGGAATAGATGGAATGATGAACAAAAACACCATTATTGCACCGTGAAGCGTAAAAATACGATTGTAGGTGTCAGCATTCATTAAATTCTCGGTTGGTGTAAATAGCTCTGTTCTAAGAAGAACCGCCAGGACACCACCAACAAAAAAGAACAGAATTACTGAAGCCAGGTACATTAAACCAATACGTTTATGATCGACTGTAAAGAGCCAAGACTTAAGCCCTTTCTCAGCATTCAGATAATGTTCCTTTGGGTCTTCTTCTATATCGAAGTAGCGAACTTTGAGTTTATTAGCGTTTATTGATGCTTGTTCCATGGTTATTATTGTAGCTCTTTGATAAATTCAATTAATCCAGAAAGCTCACGCTCACTGAGTTGTTGTTCATAAATGGCAGGCATATTTGGTGGATATCCAACATTTATTTGTCGTTCAGGGTATAAAATAGATTCTCTGATGTAATCTTCATCAGCGGTTCTGGTAGTACCATCTGTAAATTCACGTTCAGACATGTACAGACCCTTGAAGCTCGGCCCTACCCTACTCGATCCATCCAATGTGTGACAACCCATACAACCTTGACTGGTGTAGGTTAATTCCCCAAGCTCAGCAAGTGGCATGGAATCTACATCTTTATTAAGTTCTTCTTCCATCCACTCATCGAAATCAGCTTCATTCATTACTTTAACCATTCCCATCATTATAGAATGACCGGCACCGCAATATTCTGTACAAAAGTACACATATTCACCCTCTTTTTTTGCTTCAAACCATGCGTTCGTAAAACGATTTGGCATTAAATCCTGCTTTAGCCTGAATTGAGGAACAAAAAATGAGTGCAGTACATCATTCTCGCGAGAGCGCATGATTAACTTAACCGGTGTTTTTTCGGGTACGATCAATTCATTTGTAGATCGAACTCCGTTAGTATGTTCAAAATCCCATCCGAATGAATACGCTGTTACATACACTTCCATAGCATTGCCAGGAGGTGTTCTCATCTCAACATAATCTTTAAATCCCCATGCAAAAACGATGAGAATAAGAATAAGAGGGATTACAGTCCAGGTTACTTCAAGAGCTGTATTGTGTTTAATAACAGGCGTGGTATCTTCTTGAGATTTTCTGCGGTACTTGATTGCAAAGTAAATAATAGCAAAAGTGACGCCCAGTAATATTAACAGGCTCACAATATTAATAAAATGAAACAGCATATCTACTTTATCCGCATAAGTAGATTCAGCTGAAGGGAGAAAGAAATTAGTTAAATATTCCATGTTTCAGATAAAGCGTTAATCGTCTAATCGGTAATCAGAATTTGTTTTATTTCGTTCTTTAAGCCAGAAAATTCCAAGAAAAAGGCCTAATACCAAAAGGATGGCAACGCCACCTAATTTCATTATTCGTACAGCATAGGGAGCATAAGACCCCGACTCTTCATCATAGGTAAAACAATAAAGCATAATGCGTTCGACCGTTGAGCCCACTTTTCCATCTGCGGCGTCAAATAATGCATTTCGTATATTGAGTTCAGAATACATCACACCATAAAGATAACGTGAAATTTTTCCCTCCGGTGATAGAAACATGATAGCCGAACCGTGTAAATATTCCTGCGCTTCTTCGCTCCATACAAACTTATATCCTACTGATTCGGTTAAAGCTGCAATCTGATCTTCTGTTCCGGTTAAAAAATGCCACCCATTTTCAATTCCCGGCCTGTCGAACATTTCGAGATAGGCTTCTTTTTGCTGGGCCGCCAACAGATGGTCTTCCGTATGATCTATACTTATCGTGAGCACTTTAAACTCATCGCCGGGTGTCCATCGTAAATCATGCAAACCATCAGCAACACCATTTAAAATGAGGCTGCACAAACTCGGGCAATTAAAATAAATGAGGTTAAGAAGAACCGGTTTACCTTCTTCAAAATAAGATTTAAGTGTAACCTGTTCACCTTTTTCGTTCGTGAATGTGAGGTCAAGCGGTATGGTTTCTCCGAGCTTTTCTTCGATGCCGATATCGCGCAACTTATCCGCATTTTGCTGAACATCTCCGATATCAGCATTGCTATTATGCGGTACGAAAACAACAGCGAGAAGTGTAAGTAATATGAGTATTGGTTTATTCAACAAATGATTAATCTTCCTGATATTCTTTGATAATCAGCGTCATTGCACTATCGACAGGTATGGTATATAAACCTGCATCTGCATCAATTACATTTTTTTCAGAGATTGAATTAAGTGCATTATTCCGCAGATTATTTATTTCATGATATTGTGAGTTAACAGCTTGTGTGAATTCCTGTTCAAATTTATAATATTTGTAGAGATTGAAAGCAATTGCACACAGTATTATAACAACGACAGAGAGAATAACAGTCCATAAAGTTATAACTTTGACACTAATTGTATCTCCCATTACTCCGTCGTCAACGGCCTTCTGAAGATCTATGTCATCAAACTCGTAATACTTTGTTTCCTTAGGGTTGTCTTTTCCAGATTTCATAATTGAACGAGCAATATCAATGTTTATTTAAAGATTCCAAAAGTTTCGGGTCGTTTTTAGGAATCATACTTTGCTTCATGAAGTAGAAGAAGAAGAGCCCCAAAAAGATACCGGCAAAACCGAGGAATGTGGAAATATCTATCCAGCTGAAATGGAAGCTCTTGTGGTATGCAGGCATTACCAGCCAGAACAATTCAACAAAATGTGTGAACAGGATTAAAACTGACATGCTAACGAGAACTTTAAAATTCCCTTTCGCCGGTTTTGACAATAGAACAATAAATGGGATTACAAATCTTCCGATTATGATAAAATAAGCCAAAAATTCCCAGTTATTATCCAGCCGTTTAATATAATAGAGAGCTTCCTCCGGAATAGATGCGTAATAAATAAGAAAAAACTGTCCGAAAGCTATATAAGCATAAAATACAGTGAAAGCGAACATCCAGGCACCCAAATCACGAACATGAGCGCGTTTAATGGTATTCAGTAATAATCCTTGTTTACGCAGATAAATCGTCATTAAAATGAGTACCGCAAAGAGTGCTTGAAATGACATTGAGAAATAATAGACTCCAAACATGGTAGAGAACCAGTCGTAATTTAAGGCCATTATCCAGTCAAAAGAAGCAAATGCTAATGTGAATGCGAAAATGAATATTCCCGGCGCACTTACTTTACGCATAGCCGTATCAATTCCCCAATCACCGGTTTCATCCATTGCAATAGACTGCTTATAGAGTTTATACCCTAAAAACGACCACACCCCGAAATAGATGATGTTGCGAATGATAAAAAATGGTTCATTTAAATAGGGGCTTTTAAGTTGGCGAAGGCCTTCATAAAACCACCCTGATTGCTCTTGTGTCCAAGAGTAGAGTATTTCCATGCCAAACAGAATTGGCAAAAACATTAAGACAAAAACCCAGATGTAGGATGCAAATGTCTCTGGAATTCGCCTCATTGTAATGCCCCAGCTTGAGCGCGTAATGTGATGTATCATTACAATAAACAGTGAAGCCAAGGCTATACTGATGAAAAAACTAAAACTTGTAAGGTATGAAAACAGAAATTGTTCTGTGTTTACTGCCAATCCTACAAGGCTTGCAATGATTCCGATAACACCAACCGTGATTATGGCACGGGAAGGATTCACACTTTGTGGAAATTCGACGCTATCGGTTAATTTGGTACTTGCCATTAGATTATCTGCTAAATCTGTTTCAATTAATGTGATGCCATGTCAGTTGATTTTTCCGCGCTATCTGATACGAAATCACCAGCGCTCAAACCCAACTCGAGTAAATCTTCCTCAGTAGCGGCCCTGCTTACCTGAAGCGCGCGTATGTATGCCACAACCGCCCATCTGTTTTCGGTATGTTTTACCATATTGCGGTATGATGGCATACTGTTAATTCCATTATAAATAGCACTATAAATTTCACCATCGGGCATATTTACAATGCGTTCATCATGAAATGACGGAGGTGGCACATAACCGCGACTGATGACAATTCCATTTCCTTCACCAGCATAACCGTGGCAAGGCGTACAAGAAATATTGTACTGCTCCTGTCCTTTTTTCAAAAGCTCACGAGTTACAGGTATGGGAATTCTGGCTACATGAGAACCATCCTCATTGATGCCTTCATATACTTCAGACTCATTCTTTAATTCACCACGTGCTATTGTTCCTTCTACAGGCAAACGCATACCCCTGCGGTCATCAAAAAAATCATTTGGTTCAAATGCTTTATACTTTTGTTGCCAGTACATATTCTGTATAGGCTGAATCTGCGTTTTTTCACTTGGCTGTCCACGACAAGCGGAAAGTAAAACAGCAAGCAAAAGCAGTGCAACAATTTTAATATTTAAGTGTGATTTAATCATGAAAATAAATCGCTCCTACTCATAAATTTTTTCAATATGCGTAGCACCTGATTCTTTCAGAAACGCTTCGGTATCTGTTTCTGAAAAAAGTGCGTCGCCTGATTCAATGCAAATAAAAAACTTATCGTCTGTTGCCCGGTCAAATGTTTCTGAATTAAATAAAGCGTTATGATGCTTTGGCATATTATTCAGAAAAAACATTCCAAATACAGCTCCGAAAGCCGCAAGCAATACTGTTAACTCGAAAGTGACCGGTACGTAAGCCGGGATATTCATATATGGTTTCCCACCAATATTAATGGGGTAAATGATTGAGTTCGACCATATTTGTAAAAATAAGCCACCTGAAAATCCAACTAAAGCATGGCTTAAAACAATCCAACCCAGTTTTGATTCTTTGAGCCCCATTGCATCATCCATACCATGAATGGGAAAAGGACTATAGGTATCATATTTCGTATAACCGGCTCTGTTAGTCAGCTTGGCAGCTTTCATAAGCTTAGCCGGATTGGCAAACTCGGCCAACAAACCATATACTTTTTTGGTCTCTTGAGTAGAATCTTTACTCATTTTTCTATGCTTTTAGGTTAGACGAAGTTTCAGTTTCCTCGACGGGAACAGGTTCGTTTCCGTCTTCATCATAATAATGCGGGTCGGCTTGAGGCATCACCATTTTTATTTCGGCTATAGCCACCATCGGCAGAAATCGCAGGAATAATAAAAAGTTGGTGAAAAATAATCCGAACGTTCCTACATAGGTTAGTACATCAACATAAGTAGGTGAATAATACGCCCATGAACCGGGTATATAATCCTGAGCGAGCGATGTAACGGTAATAACAAACCGTTCAAACCACATCCCGATATTCACTACAATGGAAAGGATAAACGATACAGTTACACTTCGTCTCATCTTTTTAAACCAGAAAAAGTTAGGCGCTATCACGTTACAAGACATCATAGTCCAGTAAGCCCATGCATACGGCCCAAAAGCTCTGTTTACGAAGGCAAATTTCTCGTATTCAACTCCTCCATACCAGGCAATAAAAAATTCCATTATATATGCGAAACCAACCATCCAACCGGTAACCAGAATAATCATATTCATCTTTTCCATGTGATTATTGGTCATAATATCTTCCAAGCCATACAATTTTCTGGCAATCAGCATCAGTGTCATTACCATGGCGAAGCCTGAGAAAATAGCACCGGCAACGAAGTAGGGTGGAAAGATTGTAGTGTGCCAGCCCGGAATAATGGATGTGGCAAAGTCAAATGATACAATTGTATGTACAGATAAAACCAACGGTGTAGCAAGGCCGGCAAGAATCATATACGATTTTTCATAGTTTTGCCATTGACGGTTTCCGCCTGTCCAGCCAAGAGCAAATATTCCATATATTTTTGCTCCAATTTTACTTTTTACCCGGTCACGCAGAGTTGCAAAATCAGGTACAAGCCCAACATACCAGAATAAAAGTGAAACGGTAAAATAGGTTGAAACAGCAAAAACATCCCACAGCAACGGACTGTTGAAGTTTGGCCACATTTGCATTTGATTGGGCAATGGAAAAATCCAGTAAATAACCCATACCCGACCAACGTGAATGGCCGGAAAGACTCCGGCACACATAACGGCAAAAATAGTCATGGCTTCCGCAAAGCGATTAATGGCCGTTCGCCACCCCTGACGAAACAGGAATAATACCGCTGAAATCAGTGTGCCGGCATGGCCTATACCAACCCACCACACAAAGTTAATAATGGCCCAACCCCAAGCTACCGTATTGTTCAGGCCCCAGACTCCGGTACCTTCCCAAATGAGGTAGGCAATCATGATGAAAAGTGTTCCCAACAAAAGGTTTGAGATACCAAAAGCGATATACCACCATAATGGTGTAGGCTTTTCCACGATATCCGCAATCAATGCCGTGATACTACTGAACGTATGATTGCCCTGTACCAGCGGGGCTTCTTTTACGTAAGCGTTTGTATTGCTCATTTAAATGATATTTCTTTTACTTCTCGTTTACCGGCCCTACGCCAGCTTGGAATTTGGATTTCTTAGTTTCGCCAGATAGGAAGTCCGTGGACGTATGTTCAGCTCCTCGAGCATCACGTAGTTCCGTTCATTGGCTTTCGTTCTGGATATTACACTATTTGAATCGGAAATGTCCCCGAATGTGATAGCATTAGTCGGGCAAGCTTGCTGACAAGCTGTTACCACCATACCATCAGCAGGTTTTCTTGAATTACCGGTTTTATTCTTGGTTTCAATTTTTGCCCGGTTAATTCTTTGTACACAATAGGTACATTTTTCCATTACCCCTCTGAAGCGAACGGAAACATCCGGATTCATTGCCATTTGAATGATTTCAGGTTCACTATCGCCTTCAAGGAATATTTTTGCAAAATTGAAAAAGTTAAAACGACGCACTTTAAACGGGCAGTTATTGGCGCAATAACGCGTTCCAACACATTGGTTATACGTCATTTGATTCAATCCATCATCGCTATGTGTGGTAGCCGCTACCGGACAAACCAACTCACATGGAGCCTGTTCGCAATGCATACATGGTATTGGCTGATGCACAACTTTGGGATCATTTTTATCACCATTATAATAGCGATCCGTACGAATCCAGTGCATTTCACGGTTACGTACTACTTCACGTTTTCCGATTACCGGGATATTATTCTCAGCTTGACAAGCTATCGTACACACACCACAACCGGTACATGCATTCAAGTCAATGGCCATTCCCCACTGAGGTTGATAATCTGGAAATAGCTGATCATTAAATAAGTTTGGTGGTTTCCCATCTTCTCTGCGCCCGGGCACATATACCATTTTAGGTGCAAAAGTGGGATTCTCACGATATTCGGCCAAAGTACCTTCTCTTACAATTGGCCGGCCTTCCATTTGATTATGGCTTTGTGTACAAGCAACCGGATATGTGCGTCCATTCACCTTACTCACTTCAATATCAGGAGTATAAAGTGAATGATTACTGTGGCTTAATAAGTAAGAATTTTGTCCCACACCATCCGCTACTTTTCCTATTTCACGACCATACCCTACCGTAACAGTAATGCTGTCATCGGCCTGACCCGGTTGTATCCATGCAGGTAGTGTCAATTCTTGTCCATTTGCCCGAATAGTTACCATATCATAATCGGTAACGCCGAATTTCTTCTCTTCAACACCCAGTTTCTGAGCTGTTGCCGGGCTCATGAGCGCTACATTATCCCAGGTAATTTTTGTAATCGGATCAGGCAACTCCTGCAACCATCCATTATTTGCAAAGCGGCCATCCAACAACTTACTATCTGATTTTAGTACAAGTTCAATGCCATCAGATGTGTTCAAATTGCTAAAATAATCAGTCAATACGCTATTCAGATTGGAAGAAACAGATACTGATTCAACTTGATATGCTGAGCCTTCCTGCAATCCATCATGTATAATTTTATTCCAGCCCTTCCTAAAATCACCAGATATAACATTACTCCAGGTTTCGCGAACCACATCATACCCTTCTTTATTCTCACCATCTAAAACAGCTGATAAAAATTCAATTTCACTCTTACCACCAAATAGTGGCCTTATAGTTGGCTGAATAACAGAAAGTGCTCCGGTAAAAGACGCTGTATCGCCCCAATATTCAAGAAAATGAGCACGGTTTACATGCCAGGTAGCATGTTTTGAGGTCTCATCAATATGATTCGATAGATGTATAGAGGTTGGAACTTGATTTAAGGCGTCTAAAAATTTTACGTCCGATGGCGCATTGTAAACCGGGTTTGTCCCTATCAAAACCACGGTCTCAAATTCGCCAGCACTCATTTTATTGGATATATTTTTGAGAGCGTCAGGTTCATAAGACGAATCGTGGAATCCTGTTTCATGATACGTAACGCTTGCTCCGGCATTGCTCAATACCACATTCAGATTTGCGACAGCCGCTTGCAATTCAGGAGCAAAATCCTCACCAATAGCAAGCACAGCTTGGCTTCTGTTGCTAATAAGTTCTTCTGCGAGTACAGAAACCCATGCATGCTGAGAAAATGCATTTGACTGTTTGAGAGCATTGCTAACACCCGGAAGTGATTTCGAAATCTCATTGGCTAATGCCGCCACAAACAGAGGCATTTCAGACGCTTTAATTCTCAGGCGATGATCTGCATTTGAACCGGTAACACTCATACTGTTTTCCACTACATAGAGTCGGTTCATTGCACTTTTAGTATCTTTCACCCTGCGGGCATTCGCATAATCCATATTAGAACGAACACTATCGGAGGCAGCACCCATAAAATCATAATCAAGAGAAACAACTACTTTCGCTTTATCAAAATGATATACAGGACGCAATTTTTTTCCGAATGCAAGTTCGGTTCCTTTTAGAGCTTTGGATGAACCAAACGGTTCCCAGACAGCCCACTCAGCATTGGGAAACTTTTGAAGTGCTTTACGCTTAAGAGCGTTTAAGGTAGGTGATGAAGAACTTTCACTTATAAAAGCAATTCTCTTTGATGTATCAGAGAAATGTTCATTGCAAAATGATACGAAATCATCCCAGGAACGTTCTTCCCCGTTTTCGCGGGGGCTTCTGGAACGGTCAACATCATATAAATCAAGGATGGCAGCCTGCATAAACAAATTACTGGCACCCAGACTGCCCGGATGATCCGGATTACCTTCAATCTTCGTTGGGCGACCTTCATTTGTTGTTATCAAAATTCCATTCGCGCTATCCATGAACGGATATACGGAAGCATACTGTAAAGGATTACCGGCTACAACTTCCTCGGGTTGTTTTTTATATGGAAGTAATTTTTGAACCGGTTTTCTACATGCCGCTAAACCAGCAAGAGCAACCGATGCCCCCATAATTTGAAGGAAATTCCGGCGGGAAAAGCCATCCGTTAACTCGGTTGCTCCCTCAGGAAATTCGCGTTGCATATATTCTACATACGCTTCATTACGTCCGAGATCTTCAAGACTACGCCAGTAAGTATTTTGTTCTGTTTTCGACATTCCGAAAAATTCGTTCTTTGTTAAAAGTGTATGCTTAGCGATGACACGCGTTGCAGTAAATCGGAGGGTTGATGTTCTTCTTGGAAATAATCATTTGAGCAAATTCAAAATGATTGTCAGATGGTTTCCATGACATATTGGTCACCTCTTCCACGGGACGAATATGTGGCTCAGGATTGTTATGGCAGTCCAGACACCAACCCATACTTAATGGTTCTGATTGCATAACAACCTCCATACGATCGACTCGTCCGTGGCACGTTGCGCAACCTACCCCCACATTTACGTGTGCACTGTGATTGAAATAAGCAAAACCGGGTAATTTATGAATATGAACCCATTCAATGGCTTTACCGGTGTCCCAGCTTTCACGCAGTAATTCCAGTTTATCACTGTCTGTGTTTATTTGAGAATGGCAGGTCATACATGTTTCCGTAGATGGAATACTAGCACGCGCTGATTCTTTAACGGATGAGTGACAATATTGGCAATCAATACCAAGCTCACCGGCATGAAGTCGGTGGCTGTAGTCGATGGGTTGCTTTGGCGCGTACCCGACCTGCGTGTGTGAAGGCGATCCATAGTACCAGAATCCAAAAATGACCGCTACCAATAATAAATTTAAGGCCAATAAAAGTGTACGAGGCACTTTATTAGCCCATTTCGGGAAAATTTGAGCCATTATCTAAGCAAATTGATTAAATACACAAAGTTTAAAGCGTCGAAATATAGGTGAATATCTTCGTACGATAAAACGAAACTTCTCTTTTTGTTCCGTTCTACAGGCCAAAATCCTGTATTTGAAATCATTCTAAATAATATTCTTACAAGCCAGCTTTATACGTTCTAAAAGTGGGTTAAAAATAATAGGATTTGACGTAAAAACCCACATTTTGTATTCCTTTGAAGTGCTCGTAAACCATTCCCGTAAGACTATGTTACTTAATCCGTTTTAAAGATGAAAGCTATCAGCGGCTCTACAATTGTGAAAAAAAAATGAAGTTTCTTGTCAGTTTGAGCTACTTGATACGTCTGTTTTTAATCGTTTGATTGAAAAATCGAGTACTCTCTTATGTGCTTTGGGTAGCCGGTATTGTATCTGAAGATGACTTAAAAGCGGCCACTCTCACTTTAACCCGTTCCGATATAGAAGCTACTGTTACATATACAATTGGTATCAGGAATAACGTAATTAATGTTGAAGCTGTTAAACCGCCCATAACAACTCGTGCAAGCGAGGCTTGTATTTCGCCGCCAGTTCCAATTCCAAAAGAGAGTGGCAATAAACCCAAAACAGTAGTCAATGTAGTTAATAAAATAGGCCTCAGTCGTAAACGCCCTGCTTCTACCACGGCTTCACGTACATTTAAGCCTTGCTCACGACGCATTAGATTTATATAATCAACCAAAACAATGGCATTATTCACCACAATACCGATAAGCATAATAATCCCCATCAGGCTTTGGAGGTTCAAAGTAGTATTGGTTAAAACCAGTGTTGGTACAACTCCGATAATGGCTACCGGAACGGAGAACATGACTATCAACGGATCGATAAAGCGTTCGAATTGAGCAGCCATCACCATATAAATAAGTAGCAAGGCCATCAGAATGGAAAGGGTAAAATCGCGCTGAGCTTTTTGCTGCTCTTCATATTCACCTCCAAAATAAATTGAAAACCCTTCAGGTAAAGGTATCTGCGATAAATCTGTTCGAATGCTCTCAACAGCTGTTCCAAGAGCCACACCACCCTCAAGATTTGCTGTTATATACGTTACCCGCTGACCGTTAACCCGGTTAATGTTAGTTGGCCCACGTTCACTTATTTGTTCAGCTACCGTTGAAATGGGAATAATATCACCAGATGATGTCCTTATACTAATAGAATTAATGTCCTGAATGCTAACTCTGTCTTCCGGACGCAAACGAACTGTTATGGGAATTTCCTCACCTTGCTGGCGAAAAACACCTGCGCGGTTTCCTCCTACATTTGATTGAATCGCCGTTGCCAGTTGTTGAGCGGTTATTCCAAGCCTCGACATTTTTTCCCTGTCAAAACGAATATTTTGTTCCGGACGGCCTTCTCTAACATTTGCCCACACATCGGTTACGCCATCAATCATTTCAATTCTATCGCGCATCATAATGGCCAATTCTTCAGAGGTATCAATATCATATCCTCGTAATTGAATTTGAACGGCTTCTGCATCACCGCCACCCGAACTAAATATTCTTCTTAGAATCCACAATCCTGATCGCGCATCAACACGGAGGTCTGCTCCGGGAATGGTTCCTGCCAGTTTCTCGCGTATTTCATCAGCTAATTCTGTGGGCGATTTACTCAATTTTGATGCGTCAACAAGCGCCAATTCAATTTCTGCACTTCCATTTCTCGCTTCTTTGGAAGCAAATTTCACATCTTCCATAGGAACAACTGACTTTACAAGGGCATCCAATTCCTCCAAATATTCATACATTACAGAAATATTAGTTCCTCCATCCATGTTGATGCGAACACGGATTTCATCAGAATCGGTCTGTGGTGCCAATTCAAATGGTATAAAAGGCAGATACAGAAAAGAAGCCACTACTAAAACTGCGGTAACTCCCACTATCCAAATACGTTTCTTGATTCCAACAGATACTAAATTTGCATATTTATTCTCAATTCTTTCGAATAGTTTTTGCCATTTTGTGCGTTTTTCAGGATCCGGATTATCCGGTTCTACTGAGATAAATTTACTGGATAACATCGGTACGAGCGTGAGTGCCACCAATAATGAACATAGAAGCGCAAAAACTACCACAAGCGCCAGTTCCTGAAACATGATACCTGTTATGGTTTGCATGAACAGGACCGGCAGGAAAATGACAGATGTAGTTAGTGTTGAGGCAATAATAGCTCCGGTAACTTCGCGGGTACCCAAAAGGGAGCTTTCTTTTTTTCCAAGACCATTTTGCCTTTTTCGAACTATGTTTTCAAGAACTACAATCGAATTATCAACTATCAACCCTACGCCGAGCGCGAGACCGCCAAAACTCATTTGATTGAGTGTAAGTCCATTAAAATACAGCAATCCAAAAGTAGCGATGATGGAAATGGGTATTGTAATTCCAATAATGATGGTTGTGGATCCATTTCTCAAAAACGAAAAAAGTACGATAATAGCCAGAATGCCACCCCAAATAGCTGCGTTTCGGACATTATCTATTGAGCTTTGGATAAAACTGCTTTGATCGGTGATCACACGAAGTTGAATATCACTTCGCGCTGCATTTATTCTTTCTACTTCCTTATGAACCAAATCAGACACCGCCACCGTATTGGCTCCCGATTGTTTGCGAATACCCAATCGAATCGTTGGCATATCATCAATTTCGATATATCGCCCAATATCCTGGTATCCGTCAGAGACCACAGCTACATCCTGAACCCGAACCGGCGTGCCATCTATAGTCGCAACAATAGTAGTGGCAACTTCATCTACATTTGAATACTCTCCGAGGGTTCGTACATATAAATCATTTAGCCCTTCCCTTATATTTCCACCGGGCCGGTTCACATTTTCCGACGAAATGGCCGTTACGATATCATTTGATGTGAGATTCAGAGATGCCATTTTCTCTCTAATCATATCTACATGTATCTCACGGTAAACACCACCCCATACATCAATTGAACCAACACCCGGAATTTGTTCAATCCGTTTTGCAATTTCACGTTCAAGAATTCGGGTTAATTCACTCATTTCCCTTTCAGATCGCGCGCCGAGAATCACAATAGGTGAATCATTCGGATCAAATTTCCAAATGCGAGGCGGATCTACTTCTGGAGGCAGATTACGCCGCACACGATCTAAAGCCGCTCTTACATCATTTGTAGCCTCATCAAGGTTCGTATTTTGCCCAAACCGTAGTGTTACCCAGCTGTTCCCTTCACTTGAATTGGATGAAACTTCTTCAACGTTAGGAATACCGGCAACGGCATTTTCAATGCGGTCAGTTATCAGTAATTCCATTTCCTCCGGACCAACATTATCGTAATTTGTAGCGATTGTCAGTTGAGGAAATTCAATTGGAGGCAGTAAATCAACCGGCAAAAATCTGAATCCGATTATACCCAAAGTAATAACAATCAGGTATATCATAGTGGTGGCTATTGGCCGTTGGACTGATTTCTTGGTAATGGACATAATTAATTTAGATAATATTTAGGCGTAGGTTTCAGGCTCCGGTAGTATCAGCATTTTCTCTGTTTGCCAATTTATTTTTGATAATCTCAAATAAATCTCTGCTTTGTAATTCCTGAAGACGAATCATTCTATCCCATTCAATTATCCGAACATTTGCCTGTTCGCGACCGGAAGAAAGCAGATTTTGACCCATCGTTACAACATAATCACCACTTGATACACCCCGAACCCCACTCATTTGCCGGCCACGGGCTACAATTTGAACGGGTTCAAATCTGACATTTACAGGACCAAAAATTTCTGGTAATTCTTCAACTTCATTTAGCTCAAGTTCCATAAAACTTCCGGCATCAGCAATAAAAACACCTCGTCGTCCATCTGCTGGATGCGTAAAAACTGCGCTATTTGGCACTAATACAGCCTGATCACTTTCTCCGTATAAAATATCGATGGTAACGAACATGCCGGATCGCAATTTTCCATCATTATTCTGAACCACTATTTCAGCTTCTGTTGCATTTGTAAGCGGGTTTAAAAATGGAGATATACGATCAACTTGTGCACGAATAGGTTCACTTCCAATAAACTCTGACATAATGCTGACCGTTTGCCCCGACTCGATATATGACAACATTCGCTCATTGAGTGAAATTTGTATTTCCATCACATCCGTATCACCCACTTCAAACAGTTGTGTGGAAGGATTCACACTTTGACCAACTTCCACATTTAAATATCCTACATATCCATCAACAGGTGAACGTACAGTAGTATTTTCCAAATCATTGGTGCGTTCTTCAAGAACCGACGCCGCCTGGTTTCGCTGCGCTTCTGCAAGTGCCAGACTTGCCTCAGCCGATTCTGTCTGAGCGCGTAGCATTTCCACTTCCATTTCGCTTTCCAGATTACGCTGGGTAAGTGTTTCCATTCTGGATAACTGCGCTCTGAATTGATTCAACGATGCTTCCGCCTGTCGAACCTGTGCATTCGCAATTTCAAGACCCGATTGAGCTTGTCGTAATCGCTCTTGAGCTTCATTATTCCTCAAGCGCACTAACTCCTGTCCCTTTTCTACTCTTTCGCCGCTGCTGATCAGAATTGCTGTAACCGGTGCCGTAATTTCAGGGTAAATTTCTACCTGATTCCGCGCTTTTACAAGTCCTGTTAGTCGCTCCTCTAAGGGTAACGCGCCCGTTATGGTTTGAATGATTTCTACAGTCGGGGTATAATTGTTTCTGTTCCAGTCGTTTTCATTGGAATTTTCTTCCTCAGTCGAACACCCTGTAATAATAAGCACCACTAATATGCTAAAATATGCTATTTTTTTTGCCATCGTGTAATTTCCGAATTCTGTTATCAACAATAATGAGTACTAAATAATTATGTAAATGGAATACTTGACTAATAAAGCATTTTTCCCAACAAATCGTTTAATCTTCACTGTAAAACAATATTAAAGCACTATTAAAACATTAAACTTCAATGCTTTAACTTGGTAAAAATGCCAACCGTTTGTTTACCAAACCGACTGAAGATGAGATTTTTTTTGATGAAACAGTCACTACGGTATCAGATAATCTATAATATATTCAGGCACGACGCACCTTTTTGATTAACACAATTGACACCACATTCAGAGCCAGGAATCGGTATTTTGATTATTTCTGTTGAACCTTATCGGATTTATTAAAGTTTAGTTGTGTTAATGCTGTAACTCAAAATGAAATGCTGTGATAATCATAACTTTCTTTAATAAAACGCATCAATCTATATAATTCGTCACGATTAATTACTATCTTCAATTTTTCCTCAAAAAAACTCAAATCTACTCAACCATCATGCCAGAAACTGCTCGTTGGCTCACATTAACACTTACGTTTGCTTCTATTGTAATTCTTTTTTCAGCTTGCAAAAAAGATGTCGAACCTGAAAAAGCTCTACCGGTAACTAATATTGCTAAAGTTGAAACCGAACCCGCTCAAGTGGAACCTGATAATTTTGGCATCCCTTCTGCATTGTACAACATTGAGAAGCGAACTGTAAGAAATGGTGAATCACTGTCAACTTTGCTTTCACCATATAGTATTGGTGGGCAACGTGTTGTAGATATTGTTCAGGCTGCTTCGGGTACATTTAACGTAAGAAGTATAATGTCGGGCAGAACCATACATTATTATGTTAATAAAGAAACAGAACAACTCGATTTCATGGTTTATCAACCCGATAATCGAAGATATGTCGTTTTTGATTTACATCAGCACCCTTCTGTTTTCCAAGGCGAATTTGAGCAAACCCGGATTACCCGTCGCATTGAAGGGGAAATTAATGGCTCATTGTATGTTTCATTGATTGAAGCCGGTGGAAGCCCTGCTTTGGTAAGTTCACTTTCCAATGTGTATGCCTGGCAAGTCGATTTTTACCGCATTCAGCGTGGCGACCGATTTACGGTTGTCTATGATGAAATTTTGATTGATGATGAAGTAGTCGGTACGGGACGTATTCACGCCGCGCAACTCATTCACCGCGGGCGAAACTACGATGCTTTTTATTTTGAACAAGGCGATGACTACGATTATTTCGATATGGAGGGCAATTCGCTCAGAAAAGCTTTTTTGCGAGCACCATTAGAATATTCACGCATTAGTTCACGCTTCACCAATCGCCGTTTTCACCCGGTTTTGGGTAGAAATATGCCCCACCACGGAACCGATTACGCCGCCCCAACTGGCACACCTATCAGGGCGGTAGGTGACGGACAATTGGTTCATGCTGGTTATGATCGCAATAATGGAAATTACATTCGGATTCGCCACAACAGTGTGTATGAAACTGGCTACCTTCACATGTCGCGATTGGCTAGTGGCATGCGCAGAGGAGCCACTGTAAAACAGGGGCAAATAATCGGGTATGTAGGTTCAACAGGACTGGCAACGGGTCCGCATTTGTGTTTCAGGTTTTGGCAAAACAAACAACCTGTTGACCCCTATCGGGTTGACATGCCTGCATCCAATCCGGTTGAAGATCAATTTGTTCAGGCTTTCGAACTGGAAAAAACACGCCTGTTATCACTTCTCTTTCCTGATGAGTATCAAAACGTGGAACCGGCTTTTGTGTTCGTTTCCATGCCACCTGTTCAAAACGATTCAAGGCCCCTCATACTTTTGAACTAAGATTGGTCATCGGTTCACTAAAAAATAAAAGTATCAGGTAGTGCAAGCCAGCCAAATCTGTCAGGTTTCATTGCATAAGAATTGATAATTTACTCAACTTTCGCACTTCAATGACTCGGTGCTTAATATTAACTGTTGTGTGGGACGAAAGACGTAAGACCGGAGACGGAAGGTTTTTGATTTGTGATTTACGGGCTCAGATAAATCCGTGAAATCATTCAATCCGTGCCAATTCGTGTATCTTAATAGGTTTGAGATTCTCTGGTCTTCCGTCTGCGAGCTGCACTGCAAATCGAACTGCGAAAGTTGAGTAATTTAGATTCAAACCGGTTTACTCAATAAAACTCCTGTGTCAGTAATAGGTGAATAATCCTGATTAAATCGAATAGCATATATGTTTCTTTGTATCTGAGTTTATAATTTGGTGTGCAATAATATGAACGTTTAACCTTGTGGTCATGAACAGAAAAATAGCTCTTTTCCTATCCCTGCTTCTGTTGTCATCTTGTATTAGTAAACTTTGGTGGATGCCCCCACAGGATATTGTTGAAGCTTATTTTAATACTGAAAATATGGGATTTTCAGAGGAAGGGCTTATCTATTTAAGTAGTGAGAAAAGGAAACAGCGCGAAGAACTGCTTGATAATCCAGTGTCGAAGCCGATGATTGATATACTTGGGAATCTTAACATGGAAAAGGATTTCTCCATCACAAACTATTCAAAAGATGCGGATAAAGCTTTCGTTGATGTTCGTTTCAAAACCATGCTTTTTGATATTGAAACGACCATAACGCTCGTATGGGAAAAAGGTTGGAAAATAGATTCCTTTGGTAATCTTGATCTATAGATGAACGTGCTATATCAGAAAATCAGTTACCATCTTATCAATTAAAAGAAAAAATATTTGTTGCATGGTGTGTTTTGTAATGCTTTATAAAACGCGACCTGTAGTCAGTAACTCACAAAATTATTTATTCACTCATATTATCTGATTATTTAATCGTCCATTTTATCAATATTCAGTTATTTTTAGCTTTTCACTTATTTCCCGCTACTATCTATGTCCTCAACTCAGCTTCCTGTTTTTACTGATACTTTGACCCGCAGGCTTTACGCCAATGATGCCTCCATGTATGAAGAATTACCTGAGGGCGTATGTTTCCCAAAAAATACAGATGATTTAGTTTCTTTGGTCAAAACTGCCCTCTCGCAACGAAAATCGATTACGGCCCGTGCTGCAGGGACAAGTCTGGCGGGACAGGTAACCGGTGGCGGTATTATTGCCGATACTTCCCGTTTTATGAATCAGATTATTGAATTGGATGCTGATAAGAAACGAGCAAGTGTTCAGCCGGGCGTCATACGCGATTCGCTGAACCGTGAAGCAAAAAAATTTGGATTATTATTTGGCCCCGACACATCCACAACCAATCGCTGCATGATTGGCGGAATGATTGGAAACAATTCTGCCGGCTCCTATTCTATTAAATATGGCTCCACCCGCGAGCATATTATTTCGATAGATGCGGTTCTTTCCGATGGTTCGCAGGTTCGCTTTGAACCGCTTACAAATGATCAGCTTGACCAAAAGATGTCGCTTGAAACGCTGGAAGGGTACATTTACAGGGAAATGATAGCCTTGCTGAAAAAGCATAAAGAAGCTATTTTCGAAGCTTTTCCGCATCCGGATGTTAAACGCCGAAATACAGGTTACGCCCTCGACAAACTCTGCGAAATGCAGCCTTTGTCGCCGGGAGGACGCCCCTTTAACATGTGTGAATTGCTGTGCGGAAGTGAAGGAACACTTGCGCTCACCGCCTCCGCAGTTGTAAACCTGGAGCGTATAGATCCACACAAAACGCTTCTGATTCCACATTTCAAATCTCTCGATGAGGCCATGCGTGCTACAGTCATTGCTGTGAAACATACTCCGGCTGCAGTTGAGCTCATTGATTATCATATTCTCAATGCCACAAAGGGCAATCTGGAGCAAGAGCGAAACCGTTTCTTTCTGAATGGCGATCCCGATTGTCTCTTAATTATTGAATTTGAAGGGGCAAGTAATGCTGAAGTAAAAACGCAGGCAGAAAATCTTCGTGCCGATTTGGTTGAATCAGGGCTTGGGTATGCCTTCCCTGTATTTAATTCTGATGAAGAGATGCGTCGCGTCTGGGATTTGCGAAAAGCCGGCCTTGGCCTTTTAATGGGATTATCCGATGATGCAAAAACGCCATCATTCGCTGAGGATACCGCCGTTCGTGTTGAAGATTTACCAGCATACATCAAAGATTTTCAGCAACTATTAGAGAAATATCAAACCAGTTGCGTGTTTTACGCGCATGCTTCAGTTGGAGAATTGCACCTTCGGCCTGTTTTTGATTTGAACAAACGTTCTGATATTGAACGGATGAAGGACATGATGACCGATGTAGCCCGGTTGGTGAAGTCATACCGGGGTTCACTTTCCGGTGAGCATGGCGATGGAAGAAACCGAGCACCTTACATAGAGCTGGTCATTGGTAAGGAAATGACGAAGGTTTTGGGTGAAGTGAAACAGATTTGGGATCCTTCGAATGTATTTAATCCCGGAAAAATTGTGCATGCCCTGCCTATGGATTCATATTTGAGGCATAATCCGGAAAAATCGGTTCAGGCTGTGGAAACCACGTTTCACTGGCGCAAAGAAAAAGGGTTCCACGCCGCGCTTGAATTGTGCAACGGAGCCGGTGTTTGCAGAAAGCGCGCTGAAAGTGGTGGCACTATGTGTCCCAGCTATATGGCCACGTTAGATGAAAAAGACAGCACCCGCGGACGCGCCAATATTTTCAGGCAACTTTTTACCGAAAAGGGAGCCGATGCTTTCAATAGTGAAGATGTAAAAGAGGCCTTAAAATTGTGCCTGAGCTGCAAAGCGTGCAAATCTGAATGTCCCGCTAATGTAGATATGGCACGAATGAAATCGGAATTTTTGCAGCACTGGCACGACCGCAACGGGGTTTCTTTTCAAACGGCTTTTTGGAGTAACCCATTTCCTTTTTTAAAACTTGGAGCCTTATTTCCGACTTTGAGTAATTTTATTGCAGCTTCAAATCCCGGTCGTTATGTTATGGAACAGCTCATCGGATTGCATCCATCGCGCCCATTACCTGAGTTTGCACCAAAGCCGTTTTCTTCAAATCTGCCTGAATTAACTCAATCAGGTCCACAAACCGGGCGTGAAGTTCTATTATTGATTGATCCGTTTACCGATTTGCATCAACCGCAGGTAGCCGTTTCTGCCTGGAAACTGCTTGACAAACTGGGATACAGACTACTCAAACCCATTATTGCAACTACCGGTCGAACCCTCATTTCCGGTGGACAACCCGCAAAAGCAAAGAAAATTGTTCAATCTCTGCTTCCATTACTTGAAAGTTATGCCCGCCGTGGAGTAGCTATTGTTGGAATTGAACCATCAGAATTGTTAACACTTCGTGATGAATTTCCTGATTTATGTGAAGAAAATCAGCGAAATACCGCCTCAATTGTGGCTTCATCCTCCTTTCTGATAGAAGAGATTATTGCACAAAATACAGAGGAATCCGTCGTTCATTTTTCTTCCAACAGAAAGAAAGAACGTGTTTTTGTTCATGGGCATTGTTATGTAAAAGCACTTACAGGAATGAATGACCTTCTAAATTCACTTAGAATGTTTGGTTATGAACCCATTCTGCTTGACACAGGATGTTGTGGTATGGCTGGCAGTTTCGGATACCGCAAAGAGACTTATGATGTTTCTCAGCAAATCGGAAAACAGCGTTTATTCCCACAGTTGAATGATTTACCCAAAGATGCTTTGATATGCACACATGGCTTTTCATGTCATCATCAGATTAAGGATGGAACCGGCAAAAGATCGTATCACCCTGCAGAAATGCTCAGCAGAAGCTATCTCTACAACCCCTGATTTAAGCGAAAAACACCCTAAGTAGTCTTGAAAACATTTTATAAATAAAAAATCGTAGAATTTTGATATTGATTTAATTAAGCGTAATTTTATTCAACAGTACGATTTTATTTAATCCTATGACCTTTTGAAGTAATTCGAAACTGAAATAGATTACTGATAGTTGTTGCTGTTATAACGATTAATTTTTCAATATATATAGATATCATGACCATTTACGTAGGAAATCTCAGCTACCAAGCGAGTGAACAAGATCTCAACCAACTGTTTTCGTCTTTCGGAAACGTAGAATCAGTAAACATCATCAGTGATAAATTCACTGGCCGTTCTAAAGGTTTCGCCTTTATTGAAATGGCTGATGATGATGGAAACAACGCAATTGAAGGCCTGCACGACACTGAGTTCATGCAACGCACTCTTGTTGTGAACCAAGCACGTCCAAGAACCGAAAGACCACCTCGCAGGGATTTCAACAACCGTGGCGGCAACGGCGGCGGCAGATACTAATCTGACCCACATTTAAAGAACCTTACCAGCCGGATATGCTTAGCGTATCCGGCTTTTTTTTTGCACATTGTGTATCTTTTAGAACACCTTTAATATGAAAAGATATTTTATGGAAAATTCATTTTTAAAGGATTTAATTAACCGAGCTGAAGATAGCACTATTCAGTTAAAACGGGATGTAACCAATTCCACAAAGTTGGGTTCTGAGTTTGTTGCGTTTTCAAATGCTAAAGGTGGATACATTATTATAGGAGTTGATGATGATAAATCGATTTATGGTTTGTCAGATGCAGATATATCAAGAATCAATCAACTTATATCAAATACAAGTGAACAAAATGTAAAACCCCCAATTTCTCCGTTTACAAGAGTTTTTAGTTTGGAAGGAAAGAAAATTCTACTTGTAGAAATTGATGAGGGTATTAACAAACCTTATGCTACCAATGAGGGAATTTATTGGACAAAAAAGGCATCTGATAAAAGGAAATTATCTCAAGTAGAGCTTCAACGGTTATTTCAGAGTACCGAAAGAATGTATGCTGATGAGCAACTATTAAAAAACACTTCTCTTGAAGAAGTTGACTTAATTCTTTTCTCAGAGTATTACGAAAAGGAATTTGGTGAATCGTTTCATGAAAGTGGCCTTGAAATTGACCAACTCTTCCAGAACTTGAAATTGGGTGAAAAAAAACATTTAAATTTGGCGGGTTTACTGCTTTTTGGGAAAAAACCACAGTATTTTAAACCGGCTTTTATGATTAAAGCCATTTCTTTTTTTGGAAATGATCCGGAGGAAACCTTATTCAGAGATAGCGAAGATATAAAAGGTTCACTATCAAAAATGTATCAGGATGGATTGGCGTTCATTATGAGAAGCATCCATAAAGTTCAAAATAACAAAGGCTTTAATAGCCTCGGCGACCCCGAAGTTCCAAAACTTGTCTTTGAAGAAATTCTCGTTAATGCTCTCATTCATCGAGATTATTATATAAATGCACCTATCACTATTTTTGTTTTTGATAACCGGATAGAAATTACAAGCCCAGGCAAATTGCCCAATAACCTGAGTGTTGAGAATATTAGGAGTGGTGTTTCAATTATCAGAAATCCCATTCTAACATCATTTGGTTCCAGATTGCTGCCCTACAGAGGCGTTGGAACCGGAATTCGAAGAACCATCAAACATTATAAGAATATTGACTTTATCAATGATGATGAAAGCGAACGGTTTCAGGTAGTCATTGAACGAATTGCAAAAGTAAAGTAATGCCGTCTTTCAGGTTTTCGCATTATCAAAATCACATATCATCAAACCTCAAATAGCTCATTTATCTCTAAACAGGATGCCAGTTTCGAATAAACCTTTTTGAGGTTTTCTCTGCTTATATCACCATACAAAGCCTGAACAATACGGGTTGACAGTGATCCGCTATCGAGAATAGTTTCCGCTGCCGGAAGTTCTAAACCACTGTTTTCGTACAGAAAATCCCATATTTCCCGCGCTTCCATCCGACTGTCAGATATACCGAGGTTGTTCAAATACATTTTATTGGTAATGAGCGTGATCTCGGCTGTTTTGGTTACATCTGTATAAATCTCGTCCAAAGCTTCCGTTGACCACTTCATTAGTTCTGAAACCGGTGCATATTCATTTTGTGTAAGTTGACGCAAAACCCTGCTTATGAGTTCACAGATAGCAATATCCGCCTTTGGACATTCCTGTATATCCAATATGCGTATTTCTATAGCGCCACGGTCAAATCGTGCAATGGCTCCCCGAGAATTCAGCCATTCTTCCTGTAAAATTCCATCTGTGTCATGTGGAGCTATAGCGGCATACATCTTCTGAAAAATCTCTTTATCATACGCTTCTTTTGAAAAGACAGGCTCCGGAATTACACGTCCGGTTACCATCGGAATTCGTTTAGAATTATTGCGATATGTATGAAGCCGGTAATCAAGCTGACCCGTGTTTTTTCCATCTGCAATGGGCGAGGATGCCATAAGAGCGGGCATCAATGGCATAAGAAAACGAATAGCGGCATGCAGTTTTGCAAATTCCTCGTCACCGTTAAACGGTAAATTGATGTGCGTACTTTGCAAATTCGACCATCCGTGTCCACGACAATCAAAGATACGATTATACGCTTCATAAATGGCATTATACTCATGCGGCCAAAGTTTGGACTCCGTAAATGGATTCATCCACGGATGCATAGCTGTTGGCAGTAAACACGCATTCATCGATTCCAGGGCTTCATTGGCCTTGAGTACCTGAGTGTGGAATGAATCTGACAGATGTTCAAAACCGGGCGCCGGACCATTGGTTTTAAATTCGATGACATGGTTAACCAATTCATTTGACCACGCCATCTCACCAAATTCTATTTCAGATACGAGCTCTCCTGCCGTTTTCTCAAGAAGCACATCACAAACGGGCATCACATCAAAAGTATCCCGATTCACAATCATGTACTCAAGCTCTACCCCGAATACGTCAAATAATTTCCATTTCCCCATTACCGACCTTCCTTCATGGCTTTAATTCGGTTTAAAAATACTTGCATAATCCGGTTGTACAACTCCTCCTTCAAAATAGCATCTTCAACTGTTGCGTCTATGTTCGGATTATCATTAACCTCAATCAGGTACGATTTATTTCCATCCTGCTTGATATCAACGCCATACAGGCTGTTTCCTATCAGATTCGCCGCCTTCAGTGCGTTCTTAATCACATGAGAAGGCGCCATTTCCCACGGTATCGTTTCAAACTTACCAAAACTCATATCCCCTTTGCTATCTGTTTTGATGATTTGCCAATGCTTATCAGCCATAAAATACCGGCATGCATACAATGGTTTTTGATCAATAATACCAATACGCCAGTCATATTCCGTTGGCATAAATTGCTGAGCGATAACCAAATCAGACTTTTCCATCAGCATATTTACCTTCTTCAAGTACTCTTCCTGAGTGGAGGCTTTCAGTACGCCCTGACTAAATGAACTATCCGGTTGTTTCAGAATGCAGGGAAGACCCAGTTCGGGAATGATTTTATCTATATTATCGCGGTGAACAATACGGGTCTTCGGCGCGGCAATACCATGACGGCTCAGTAACTCAGCAAGATACACTTTATTGGTGCATTTAAGGATGGAATCTGGATCATCAATCACAACCAATCCCTCCGCTTTAGCGCGTCGAGCAAACCGATACGTATGATGATTTACACTTGTGGTCTCACGGATAAATAAGGCATCGAACTCGGCCAGCCTGTTATACTCATCACGGGTTATGAGCTCCACACCGATACCAAGTTGTTCACCGGCTTTGATGAAGTTCTGCAACGCCTTTTCGTCGGATGGTGGCTCCTTTTCATCCGGATTGTACAGAATCGCCATATCATACCGGGAAACAAACTTCTTTCTGCTAACCCTTTTCTTTCCCGAAAAGTAATCACGTGCTGCCTCCACCACAAAATCGTGATGATCCGACGGTATATCGTTAGCACTTAACGGACCTACAGTTTGCAACTGCCATTTCGTTGTTTTCACAAATCGTGCCCGAATACCCGGTGCCTGAAACATCGAGTATAATTGATGGCTGAGTTTATCGTAACGACGAGCCAGATTTTTTCCGAAATAAATACTCAGCGTGAATTCAACTGATTTAATGGGAGCCAGACTTTCCTGAATCAGTTTATCCAAATCATCCGACACATACCGGATGATGGTTTGAGATTTCATATCCTGAATGGTATTCACATCAGGAAAGGGTTTGTGTCCACGGGCGGCAGCCAACAGCGAAACATAGTATCCCGTTGTTTGATAGCGATAGGATTTGCACAAATTTATGACCCGAACATTTCTCAAATCACTAAATGTTTCATCTGTAAGGTAGCTTCTCGCGGCAACTACCTGCACATCTTTGATATCAAAATTCCAGTCTTTAAGATTATTCACAACAATCAAGTGCTGCATATTCTACGATTCCTCAGGTTTTTGAATGATAAGTAAATTGGCATCATACGTAACAATTCCAAGCAAAATAGCATTTATCAAGCGATCAAGTTTCACTTCATAATAGGGGCTGTTAAAGGCCGGATTCGTGTGAAGCGGATCGGCTACAAGGGCCATGCGTGATTTTCGGTCATACCCACACAAAACAACAAAATGGCCGCATGAATATCCACCGATATCATCATAAACCGAACGGTCGGCTTCATCACGTTCTCTCATGCAGGAATATAAATAGGTGGCATTCAGACCGGTTAAAACCGGAATATTTTTCTTAAGATATTTACGGATGAGTCCGGCATTCAGCACCCGATGCCGGATTTTCCCTCCTTTTTTTAAAAACTCAAGATAGCCGCGAGTCGCTATTGATAGCTTGGAATCATCTTTGACCTCCGCCTGCTTCTTTAGTTTTATACGCATTTGTTTTTTCCGAAGATGAAACCACGTGGGATCAAACACCTGCAAATTATACGTATAAATAGTTGCTTTATAACCTTTTGAGAGCGCGTCGATTCCAAGCAATACAGCAAGCGTTCCGCCATCTTCCAAAAAACGAACATTCCCAATGACCTCTTCTAAAGATACCGTTTCACCATAATACGAATATACGGCCTGAAGACACGTCGGTCCGCAAGTAAAGTCATTGGGCTGCGGTAGCATTTCTAATGTGAGTCGAGTTTCCATTGAGGAATTTAATAAATAGATGATGAATATTGTGTGATGCCAGGCTCTTAATGTCGATACACGTTCAGGGACAAACCGCCATTGATTGGCCTGAGCCTTCAATCTTCACGCACGTTATTCATAAATTGGAACAAACTAATAGTACGCTGTTTTTGAATGATTAAAAAATCACAATTCTTCAAATAGATGCGGGTTCAAGGTTTCAGGTTGCAGGTTTCAGGTTTCAGGTTGCAGGTTTCACATGTTCACAACAACACGCATCTCCACCCCGTCATCCTGAGCGGAACACCGGCAAAATAAGTCGCTAAGGATTGGTAGATCAGGAGGTTTCAGGTTCAAGGTTCCAGGTTTCAGGTTTCACATGTTCACAACAACACGCATCTTCACCCCGTCATCCTGAGCGGAACACCGGCAAAAAAGTCGCAATGGATGGGTAGCGTTCACGGTGTGTAGTCGAAGGACTGGTAGATCAGGAGGTTTCAGGTTTCAGGTTTCACATGTTCACAACAACACACATCTCCACATCGTCATCCTGAGCGGAACACCGGCAAAAAAAGTCGCTAAGGATTGGTAGCGTTTACGGTGTGTAGTCGAAGGACTGGTTGTTAAAGGCTCTTGTGGTTCTATTCAACCAGCGGCGAGACACCGCAAAATGCCCCGTTCGTGCCAGAGGCACTGAACGTGCAACTGGGAGGTGCTGAACCTACGCTTTTATCACCCCGTCATCTTGAGCGGAACACCGGCAAAAATAGTCGCTAAGGATTGGTAGCGTTTACGGTGTGTAGTCGCCCATTCGTCTTCGCTCCGCTCCGCTCAGGGTGTTGGTAGATCAGGAGGTTTCAGGTTTCAAGTATCAATCCATAAGGCTAAGCGGGTCGATTCCAAGAAGCATCAGTAAAGCAAGTGAAAGAAGTACAAAGATGGTAAAGGTGATGAGCTTCATGGCAATTAAAATATAATCAGCACGCGATTGAATTTTTGATGGAATTGGATAACCGAATTTTGCAAGTATTATACCTGACGCATAGGAGGAACCCAAAAACACTATCAGCAGAATCAAAATATTGAGAAACAGCATATTAGAAATTTAAAAAGCCCTCATTCCGTTGAAAAATGAGGGCTGTGGTATTTTAAATTTCACGAACAACTGATCCACACGTAAGCATACGATCACCGTGATATGGATTCAGAATAGCATTATCTTTACTTAACCAATCAGCGGAACCATCACGAACCATCGGGCACCGTTGCTGATACACCGTGTATGTTAGCGGACCAAGTTCCTGAACGGATTCAATCATAGCTTCGGATAGAAATTCGAACTCATAACGCTGAGCTTCAATATCCTGTAAAGAGACAATGGTTTGAGCGCGCTCAATGGCACTTTCTTTGTGCGTTTCCCAAAGCGTAGCAGCATCACCGGAAAGTGAGGAGGCATTAACCTCCGTTAGAGCCGCAGCAAACGCCTCACTGTGAACGCGCGCATTTTCCACATCAGCAGCAACAAGTGCTTCACTTAAAGAAAAATAATGATCTAAAGCAGATTCAAAAGAAGCTACAAACTCTGCGGATGCTTCAGCTTCAGCAGGTTCGGTTGAGCCGTTATCAGGCGTTTCTTGTCCGCCACAGGCAGCGAGTAAAAAGATTAAACTAACAGATAAAATAATTCGAAGTGTTTTCATTGTAAAAAGGTGGTTTTTGTCAAAATTAATGATGAAAAAGAGGCTTCTCTTATAAACGCTAACAAATCAAAATATACAGAAATTATTTATTCCGTATGAATATAACTTTAATTACACGTCCAGAGAATCCTAACGCACGGCAACCTATCCACAAAACACGTACGTTCTGTACCGAATGTTCGGTGCGAACGGGGCATCTTGCGGCGTCTCGCTGCTGGGAAATACTGGCCACGCTGTACATGTTGGCGGGGACGCCAACGAAGACCGGGTTCGTGCCGGAGGCACTGAACCGGCAGCTTTGATGTAGGGTAACCAACGACAAACAAACAAACTTCCCCCCTTCATAACCTTGGCTTTGAGCCTTCGTGGTTCAACTTTTTCGTACTTGTTTGAATTTGAACCACCAAGACTCAAAGGCACAAAGGGGGTTTTATTTTTGAAACTTTCGTTCAATTTTACATGCTTGTTCATGTTTTGGCGGGACGCCAACGGGAGCCGGTTCGTGCCAGAGGCACTGAACCTACAGAATGAATGTAGGGCAACGAGCGAATATTAATCAAACTAACTCCCCCTTCATAACCTTCGTGGCTTTGAGCCTTCGTGGTTCAACTTTTTCGTACTTGTTTGAATTTGAACCACAAAGACTCAAAGGCACAAAGGGGGTTTTATTTTTGAAACTTTCGTTCAATTTTACATGCTTGTTCATGTTTTGGCGGGACGCCAACGGGAGCCGGTTCGTGCCAGAGGCACTGAACCTACAGAATGAATGTAGGGCAACGAGCGAATATTAATCAAACTAACTCCCCCTTCATAACCTTCGTGGCTTTGAGCCTTTGTGGTTCATTTTTTTGTCCCGGAAGCACTGAACCTACGCACTGGAGTGCGTAAATAAAAAAGCCACCAATCCTCATTAGAGGACTGATGGCTCCACATAACTAACTAACAATTAATTGAGAATCAGTCGATTTTACTTCGAGGCTTTACGCTGACGAAGTTTGTTCAAAGCATACGCTCCACCGGCTACAGCCAGGATTCCAAGTCCGCCATCAATTGGGGTTTGGGTTGGCGCATCAGGCGGTGGTGGCGGAACTTGTGAAAAAGCAAGTTCAGGCAGTATCAGTACTGCGAAAAGTAGGATTGTGAAAAATATTGCGTATTTCATAGTCTTAGGAGTTGGTTTTAAAAATTCAAAGGATGGAACACTGATGACGCTGATTTAAGGGATGTTCACTGATTTTTATATTTCTATAAGTGTACATCATTCTTATCTGCGTCATCTGCGTTCTATATAAAAGTTACTTGACGAGGGTCATTTTTTTGGTAAGTACCGTTGCGCCGGCTTGGAGGCGGTATAGGTACACCCCACTTGCCAGGTTTGCTGCATCGAAGGTTACGTTGTGTGAACCTGCGCTTTGAGCAGTATTCACCAGCGTAGCTACGCGCTGACCCTGAATGTTATAAACATCCAAACGAACATCGGCTGACTGCGGCAGGTCATAGCTGATCTGCGTAGTCGGGTTGAACGGGTTCGGGTAGTTTTGGTTCAACGCCATCACTTGTGGTAACTCGCCATCGATTGGGGAAGAAGTGGTGGTGGGTTCGATTGCAAAAATGAAACGTGAGCCATTTTTTTCAGTAATCAGTTCCGCTTTCTTGATTGCCAATTCATACGGCAAACTGAAACCATCACTGAGTTGCTGTGAAGCCAATTCAAAAGAATAGCTTTGATCTTTTCTTAAATCAATTACATGTCCTGTTTGAGTATCTGTAATGGTGATAGTCCAATCTTGCGGTAAATTATTTAACGCAGGCCATGTGAGCTCAACACTTCCATCCATGGGTACATAACCAGGATTCTCAGCATCGTCACTTGGTGTCCATGCATCTATGTGAAGCGGATATTCCACACGCTCAGAAATTTCAAGGGGCATATTCTTGATGTCAAGCATGCGCCCATCTAACTCAAAATACATATTGGCGAAAGGCAGGAAATCAAGTGGGTACATAACATCAGCGTCTCTGCTGTTTTCGTCTATTGAACCATCTTCCGCAAAAGACATCCAAGCTGTATTCCGTAAACCACTATCGTGTGTAGCAAGAAGTTGTAGTTCGGTTATATCATCAGCATTTTTAAATCCTGCACCTACTGTACTGGTTTTGGCTGATCGTGGAACACTAATACTGGCACTACCACTTTCAGCCTCAACCAAGTATCCCTGAAGAGGTGCTATAATACCATCAGTTAAATCACCTGAAGTTCCATTATACAATATCCAACCAGGAACTGTATAATCATATACCCTAACAGTTGCATTCATATCTGTCTTGTTCATAGCATTCCAACCTACAGGAGAAGCGAAAGGATTTCCTATAATAGAAAACCTATCAGCACCGGTAATAATAGCAGGGCTTACTGTTGATGTAGATTCAGTTCCAGTTGCAGATAATGTTTTAGGAAACGTACCAGTTCCGGTTCCACCCCCAGTATAATTATCAAATTGATAAACATACATCGCAAATCCTTGTCCAGGAGCTAGTGCATCAGTAATGTTTCCAATTGATTCATAACTATCTTGTGTCTGATCACCACCATCAAGGTTATTATTTGTCAGAACTCTGACATTGGAGATAGCTGGATCGGGACCTGATTCACCTTCATAGTCAGATCCGGTAAATCCTTGAGTCCACATATGATTAATAAAAGCATCATAAGTGGTTGCAACAGGAGAAGCCAGAAAACGCCAGCCTTCTGAGCCTGTGATTTGTTGGGTGCCAGACGAAGTAATTTCAAAATTATTGAAAAATGGTTCAAAGTCTCCTCCTACATTGGTGTTCTCAAATAATAAAGTAAAAGATTTTGGAGCTGCACCGACTGTAATAGTTACTTGTTCATCATAGCTAGCATCAGCTAGGGATTGAGCCCTAATAGTTAAATTATCAGTAGTACCACCATTCCAAGTGAATGTTAATCTTGTTGCTTTATTAAAAATATTAGCAACCAATGTCTCCCTATTACTTGGATTCGATTCACCAGGGAAAAAAGTTAGGGCATCAGAACCCGCATGTTCAACATTTGCTAAAAAACCAGTTCCATCTGCATTTTCCCATAAATCGACTCCTCTTCTACCACCATTGAATCTAAAATTGAAATCAAAAGAAAAACTATCTCCCACCTGCAATTCATTATCTGAATTATGGTCAAATGCACGCATAGCAAAAGCACCTGTCCCAGTACCATTATTAGAAAACATACCAAAGGCATTGCCTCCAGTATCAATATTTTCTCTACCTTCTCTGTCTGAGGTACCCCTAAAAAAACCAGAGGAACCACCAGACCCACTTGTAGTAAAAGTCCATGTTCCAAAACCAAAACCACCTTGGTTGTTGGTGCCACCCCAACCGGTGTAGTTAGTAGCATCATCTTCAGCGACAGTCACCTGCCCGTTCGCCACACTCACACCCCAAACCAACCATAGGGACAGTAGGAGTGTTAGCAAGCGAGATATTTGTTTAAAATTGTATATCCATTTCATAGGAAGTTCTCCATGTATGTTTGTTATGTGTTATCTAAATAAATTATGTGCGTGTTGTGAATTTTAGATTTGTATTCGCCAAAAATTTGTGCCTCTACTAATTGGGCTGCAATCAGTAAAAATAGTTTTTTTTGCAGGGTTAAGTAATTAAACTACAATCACTTTTTAACCCTTGCTAAATCATTAATTTACAATCAGTAAAATTGTTTCAGCCTTGAAAACGAACCCAATAAGTAAGCGCTTACAATGCTAATAGGAAATTTACTGCTTTTTACCCGTCTCTGCAAGCTGTTTTCTAAAGATATTTAAGCGGAGGGGGGCAAACGTTTAGTACCGAATATTCGGTACGAACGGAGCATTTTGCGGCGTCTCGCCGCTGTTTGAATTTGAACCAATTTTTTGTACCAGAGGCACTGGACCTACGTACTTAAGTGCGGACATAAAAAAGCCACCAATCCTCATTAGAGGACTGATGGCTCCACATAACTAACTAACAATTGAGAATCAGTCGGTTTACTTCGAGGCTTTGCGCTGACGAAGTTTGTTCAAAGCGTACGCTCCACCGGCGGCAGCAAGCAGGCCAAGTCCACCGTCAATTGGTGTTTGTTCTGGCGCAGTTGGCGGTGGTGGCGGAACTTGAGAAAAAGCAAGTTCAGGCAGTATCAACACTGCGAAAAGTAGGATTGTGAAAAAGATTGCGTATTTCATAGTCTTAGGAGTTTGTTTTAAAAATTCAAAGGATGTAACACTGATGACGCTGATTTCATAGGATGCTCACTGATTTTTATATTTCTATCAGTATACATCATTCTTATCTGCGTCATCTGCGTTCTATATAAAAGTTACTTGACGAGGGTCATTTTATTGGTAAGTACCGTTGCACCAGCTTGTAGTCTATACAAATACACCCCACTTGCCAGGTTTGCTGCATCGAAGGTTACGTTGTGTGAACCTGCGCTTTGAGCAGTATTCACCAGCGTAGCTACGCGCTGACCCTGAATGTTATACACATCCAAACGAACATCAGCTGACTGCGGCAGGTCATAGCTGATCTGCGTAGTCGGGTTGAACGGGTTCGGATAATTCTGATTCAATGCCATCACCTGTGGGAGTTCGCCATCAATTGGGTTCGAGGTAGTTTGAGGCTCCACAGTAATCGTAAAACGTGATTCAGATTTTTCACTGACATCAGCGGAGCGAAGAGCAAATTTGTACTCTAAGTTACGATCGCTCTTAGATGCATCCAGTGTGAAATCATACCGGTCGTTTTCTTTCAAGTCAATGACTGTACCTGTTACATTATCCGTTAAGGTTACAGTCCAGTGATTAGGAATGTTCTCCATTGTCGGCCAAATCATTTCGACTTCCCCACTCATTGGCACAAGCTCTGTAGAGTTTTCACCTGGCATCCATCCCTCTACATAAAGCGGGAGTGTTACAGCCTCAGCGAGTTCAAGGGGAAGATTTTTGATATCAAGTGCCTGCTCATCGTTGGAGATATACATGGAAAGAAAGGCCGTATTATCTAATGGATAGAGCATAAGAAGATCATCTTCATTGGCATCTATACTTCCCATTGAATTAAAACTCAACCAGGTATCACTCACATGAGTTTGATTAATGCGCGCAGATAACTGCAATGCAGGATACGAATCCGGCTCATTAAATAAGTCTGCACCGGTTCCGGTAATTGCAGCTTCCGGAATTTCTAATGAAGGTGTTCCTGTCACACTTGCATTGTTGCGGACAAAAAAGCCCTGGAAAGGTGCTATTCGTCCTCCGGATTGTGAACCAGTAGTCCCATTCCAGGTACGCCATCCACCACCGCCAGAAGCAGCTGCATCATCGCCTGAGAAACCACCAGTGAAATTATGTCTGTACACAAATACCTGATTCCGCAATTCACTTGGGTTAAAGCCACTTAATTCTATAGTACTGGCAAATGGGTTTCCAATAAGTGAAAAAGTGTTGTTTCCACCATTTATCGTTGGCTCAATTGTACCACTATTCTCCGCACCGCTTACATTTAAAGTTTTGGGCCAGATTGCACTTCCCGGATCATTATGAATATCTTCAGCGAATACATAGACCGCAAAACCTGAACCAGCCGTAATAGTGCCGCCAAGATCTTCTACATCATTATAGACAGTTCCATCAAATGTATAAACATTATCCTCACTTGAACCGGGGTCATCTGAGCCAGTAGCTCCTTGTGTCCAAATTGGATCAAGTAGTGTGCCATAGGTAGTTGCAACAGGTGAGCTGAGGAATCGCCAGCCATCGCCGGAACCTTCTGAGATACTTGCTTCTCCATCATTGTAGCTATTCCAGGCAATGTCATCAATTACAATCTGACTCGAAGTTACATTAGCAATTCTCATGACAAAATCACCAACATAATTGATGTCGGAAACTGTAAATGTTTGGATTTCATCATTTATATCAAAAGCGGTTGATGTACCATAAGATGTTAAATTATCCATATCTGGTCCTATGAATAACTCTATTTGACGATTACCTGAACCGGTGAATCCTTTTCTCATCAATACTGAAAAGAAACTGATTCCACCGGAAATGACATCAGATGTTAAACTACTGTTATCAGATGAACGGCGCAGTAATATTGCATTATTACCATTTATGGGGTAATTGGCATCGTCACGAGATTCTACATAAGTCCACTCAACACCTGTCACACCTACAAAACTACCCTCGCTATAAGATCCTGTAAGATTATAATTTGCCGTTTCAAAGGTTTCGATAAAATCAGCATCTAATGTCACATTTCCAGTTAATGATACTGAAGCCGAGGCATCACCACCAGAAATACTAAGTGAACCAGAATACGCATCTATGTCTTTACCAGCCTCAAGTCTTACATAAACAGGCACTGCATTAATTTCACCGCCAACGGCATCAATTGTTCTAACAGAAAAGAAATCTGTATCATTTAGAGATATTTCAAAATGTTCAGGTGCAGTAAGTGTGATAGTTGCATCTACCGGATCCAAATCAGAACCATTTAGGGTAAAAGATTGCGAATCTGATGGACCTTCTCCTTCGACATAACTAAAATCGAGTGATGTCTCCGATGGAATCAGCAATGATGTAGCGGATTCACTTAACTTATAAAGTCTGAATTTTCTTTGATTACTTGTATATGCAACAAACCTAGGTGCACCTGGGTTATATTGTAGTATTCTTGATGTTATTGCAACATTTGTAAATACAAATTCATCAGTATTATAGGTTATGTTCCACCGTTGATTATCAGCAGTAACATCGTCAACAATTTGAATATTGTTGCTTCCCCCTGTGTAAGAAATGTACTTTTCTATCACCTCATTATAAACAGAACGCCCAGAGCCATTGGCTTCTATCAACCAAACAATATCAGCTGAAGGATTAACAATATTCCCACCAATTAAAGTTACAGCTTCCCTTGCTAATAATGTACCGTTATGGTCATTACTCATAGCATATTCGTTATTTTTTTCATTAACAACGTAATAGCCATCTGTCAAATCGCTTATATCAGTAATCTCAATAAATGTACCAGTACCATCATATTGAGCATGTAGATTACTGCTCATTCCAAAAATAAACAGTATTGCCAACGCGCCGGTCAGCCATTTAAAAAAGTTGTGTCGTTTTTTCATCGTAATAAATTTAAGTACTTAAATAAGAGTGCTAACCCGGGGTAAGGAATTAGCGTTATATTATGTGTAACCCGTTTATTTACTTAGATAAATCTAAGTAAACAGGCTTGCACTAATGTACTACATTTTATCTGAAACTCAAATTACCTTACTATTAAGAAATTAGTTCGAATAGCCAAAACAGTATTAGTATCAATTAATTAAATTGTTTTAACTTAAATAATTAACCCGTTTGGTAATTTTTGGATTATTATTGTAGGACTTGCATGACCTTACTCTTTCGTTTTGATACACTTGTGTGGGTAGAATGGGTTCCAGCGTTCAATGTATTTGAAAGGGCTGGAATGGGTTGGAATGAGATGTAACTGACCTCTATCTACCAACACCCTGAGCGTAGCGAAGCGAAGACGAATGGGCGACTACACACCGTGAACGATACCAATCCATAGCTACTTTTTTTGCCGGTGTTCCGCTCAGGATGACGGGGTGAAGATGCGTGTTGTTGTGAACATGTGAAACCTGAAACCTGGAACCTTGAACCTGAAACCTCCTGATCTACCAATCCATAGCTACTTTTTTTGCCGGTGTTCCGCTCAGGATGACGGGGTGATAAAAGCGTAGGTTCAGCACCTCCCAGTTGCACGTTCAGTGCCTCTGGCACGAACGGGGCATTTTGCGGCGTCTCGCCGCTGGTTGAATAAAACCACAAGAGCCTTTAACAACCAATCCTTCGACTACACACCGTAAACGATACCAATCTATAGCTACTTTTTTTTGCCGGTGTTCCGCTCAGGATGACGATGTGAAACAAGCTTAATCGTCAACAAATCGCTTACTTATCTATACCAATCCTTCGACTACACACCGTAAACGATACCAGTCCGTAGCTACTTTTTTTTGCCGGTGTTCCGCTCAGGATGACGGGGTGGGGAAGCGTGTTTTTGTGAGCATTTGAAACCTGAAACCTGAAACCTGGAACCTGAAACCTGAAACCTGGAACCTGAATCCACCCTTCATAACCTTTGCGGCTTTGGACCTTGTGGTTCATTTTTTTGTACCAATGCCCAATCATGCAGGGAGGCGCTGAACGTGCACACTATTTATTTCTATGTGTATATCCTTTTGCGAAGTGCCATATAGTGAGTGCGGCGACACGGGCGGTTTGGTTGTCGCGGTCGAATGTGGGATTGAGTTCAACGATATCGAATGATGCTACATGTGGACATTTTCCGGCGCAGTATGCAATATGGAGCCAGGAATTGAGTGATAGCCCGTTTGTGCCGGGTGCACTTACGCCCGGTGCAATGCTTTGATCTAAGGCGTCCATATCCATTGTAACCATAACAGGGCCTTCCTGTCGATCATAAATGTGTTCAATGACACGGGGTGTTAACTCACCTTTAAAATAATATCCGGCATCTTTTTCCTGCAAATAGTGTAAATGTGCCGCACTCAGACTATGACGCTGAATCCCGGCCAGGATGTATTTCGTGCATAAACCGCTTTCATGTTCAATAGCCTGTGAAAAAGGTGAACCGGAGTGCTGTTTTCCATTTTTTAAAGGACGAACATCGGCATGTGCATCCCAGTTAATGATGGTGACAGGTTTTTGAGCTTTTACATAGCCAAGAAAATGTCCAAAAGCGGTTTCGTGTCCGCCACCCAAAATAAGCGGAAATAGCTTTTTATGAAGACTTTCAGCTACCCATTCACCAAGCCACTCTTGCGCTTTTTCAAGTTCCATCGCATTGGCATCGGCGTTACCGGCATCTGAAACAGATTCAAAAAAACATTGCATAGGTTGTGGATTAACCGGGTCGGGTGTCAATTTGAATAACGCCTCTCGAATGATATCCGGTGCTTGTGCAGCGCCCGCACGGCCACCATTTCGTTTTACCCCTTCATCAGAACAAAATCCCAATAGCTGTATTTTTTGGGGAGAATGATTGGATTGAATAAAATGTCCGATTCGCGGATCGCCTGTGACCGTTGATGGAGGGTTTACTGATGTTGGATTAAGCTGCATGGAGTGATGAACTTTCTGATTGATAGAAAAGTGAATGATAGCGCAAAAGTACGATCGAATACTGCTTGATTTTTTTTCATTCAATCACCCCACAAAAAAGAAAACCATTCCGGCATACACCAGTATTGCGAGGATTCCCGCAGATATGGCCATTGGAAATTGAGTGTAAACATGATCCATTAAATCACATTTTGTGGCAAGGGATGACAGAATGGTGGTATCTGAAATGGGGGAACACTGATCGCCGAAAACGCTACCGCCAATCACGGCTGAAAAGCAAAGCGTAAGAAAAAACGGATCGGGGACAACGGCCCAAGCCAATGGAATAGCTACAGGAATAACAACCGCATAGGTTCCCCAGGAGGTTCCGGTTGAAAAGGCAATAATCATACATAATACCATGAGCACGCCAGGCAAAAAAGCCGGCAGAATTAGCCCGCCAATTAGTTCAACGACGTACGCGGCTGTCCCGACGGCATCGGTGGTTTCTTTAAGAGTAACTGCCAACGCCAGAATGATAGCGCCAATGGTCACGCCCTTACAGCCGTCAATGAAACCACCAATGGCATTCTGAAGGCTCATTCCTTTAGCAATTGCTATAATCAGTCCTGCAAGAACAGCTAACACAAATGCCTCAGCAATCAAAAGGGTCGCTCCGTCTGTTTCTCCGAGATAGAAATAAGAAACGACATACGGAATAATGGCTACACCAAGTAACGTTCCGATGGGCCCAAAAAAATCAATTAGGCCGGGATTGTAATCTTCAGGTACACGATTTCGGGTGAGTTCACCGGCTGCCATAGGTGTTGCCCCTTCACGGCTGAGTTTACCGGTTTCACGTGCACGTTTTATGGCCGCACGCATTTTTTTACCCGGGACCCAAGGCAATATTTCGAGGGCAAAAAAGAGCGTGAGTCCAATAGCGAAAATGGCGTAAAAATTAAATGGAATAGCTGAGATAAAGAAGCTTACACCATCCATTGTGGATTGAAACATGGGCAAGGTACCTATCATCAAACCACTTACATAAAACGGCCACACATTAAATGGAATGATGGTCGCTGCCGGTGAAGCAGTGGAATCGACCATAAAGGCGAGTTCTTCACGGGAAACCCTGTGTTTCTCGGCAACCGGACTTACAGTAGCGCCTGTCAGCACGGTGCTGATGGTTCCGCCCTGATGAAAAACCAAGCCCATAATCCAGGTGAAAAACTTAGCTGATCGCGGCCCTTTTACCAGTTTTTTACTTGCTCGCCGGGCGAATTCTTCAGCTCCACCGGTGCGGGTCCAAATGCCGATTAATCCACCCAAAGCCCATAAATACACCAACAGAATCATGGCAAAGCTTTCTGTTCCGATGGATGGAATCAGAAATGCTGATATGATATTGTATTCTCCGGCAATGAATCCTCCCATCAGAATTCCGATAAACAAGGCGCTCACAACTTCCCGGGTCCAAAAAGCCAGCACAATGGCTACCAAAGGCGGCATTAATGACCAAAATCCATAATGTCCATTTTGCTGAGGAAATGAACCGGTAAAATAAAATCCCGCAAGAATCAGAACAAAAAACAGTCCAAGAAAAATCTTCCTCAGTTGTTTTTCATTGTTCCAAATATCCCTGACATAGGATATCGAATCGTTCATATAAGTGAGTTTAAAGGCGAGCGGTTTAGTCGTCTGTGAATCTAATGAAGACTGCCATGTATAGCAAATGGGATGTAATTCCGAATTTAGGCAGATTTTTATTTTGAGGTGTCGGAATTATAAACCTGAGTTCGATTCATAAAACCTGCTTGTTGCCACCCAATTTAACCGCAGTGTTACACAGAGTACGGCACAGAGTTGCGCAGAGGATTAGGTTCAAAAACTCTGTGAAACTCTACACCGTAAACCGGGACAGGCTGTGAATAACACCGTGTAATGCCGCCTGCTCCGAGACTTCGGAGCGGTTCAGCAAAACTTTACTCTTGAGATTGAGAGATTATAAATTTAGTTCTAATTTAAAAGGTTATATATACCTGCGAGGAACAAATATTTTTAGAATCGAACTCAGGTTATAAGTTCAAGGGTTCACCTATTCATGGGTTAGTCAATCCGGCATCTCAAAATAAAAATCTGCCCGAATTTAACTCTAACCCGACATCGGGCAACACATATATATGCTGATATAAATCACATTACAAACGCCTTGAAATTGCCCCTGTTTATGATTTCTGTTTTATGCTGAGGATATGTTTTCAGGAATATATTTGGGAATTTTGATTTGGCTTTTTCACTCCATTTAAACTCAAATGCATGCAGGATTCCTTCACGCTCTTCGATGTAATCAATTTCCTGCCGGTCATGAGTTCTCCAAAAAAATCGATTAGCGAACCTACCATTCTTTTGCAATATCTTTAACCCAGATTGCAGCTAACTATCGTCAAAGCCTTGCAAAACAGTATCTTGATTTTTTTTGAGTACCGGTTTGTGTACTACGGATTTTCGTTTGACGAACGGATAGTTTCGATATCCCAGCGCCTG